>ENA-OUQC01000093-OUQC01000093.1-human-gut-metagenome-genome-assembly--contig:-NODE-93-length-87282-cov-6.178408_pt1 | contig 87282 bp, 70 predicted proteins | sample MGYA00237942_ERZ548815 | MGnify/ENA primary metagenome ERZ548815 (study PRJEB26490, sample SAMN05194722) | human gut metagenome | biome: terrestrial biome; feature: human-associated habitat; material...
TGTTGCTCAGGTACTTAAAAAAAATATTTTATAATAGTGTTGCGGAATTAAGGTAAAAAAGATATGATCTTTTCATATTCACCCTTCTGCGGTGCAAATATTATAAAAATAGAAAAAAGTTTATTATCATAAAGATTGTACAATGGCTCCAATCTATACAACCGGTTTATATTGCAATATGTACAAACGTCCGATGAGTTATAATAAACTAATTTTACTTTACCGCTAATATCCGCATAATCACTTATCATTCCATCACAAATACTTGTCATTGTACGAGGAATATAAATGCGAGATTTAATCATTCGTTGCATATCTGTTTTGCTTATTGAGCAACATAGTAATGCAACCGAAAAAACAAATATAGCCAATAACCTATACAGGCTTTTCGTCATAGCGCTATTTTGTAAGTGAATACATGGCTGTCATCGAGTGGCGAGAGGGCATATATTGTATTGTCATCGCCGAGTGCAAGGTCGGTTATCAACCTGTCGGGGAGATATGTTGCGACCGGTTCGCCCGCCCAGTTCCATACATGTATCTCCATGCGGGCATCCTCCATCGCCACCTCACGCATATCTTCAGGCCTACGGCCAAGATAGAGCGCGCATATGTAGCTATCGTTGGCGGCTGCCGCCAGATAGTACTGAACAGAAGCGCTGGTTACGACACTGCCATCTTTGACGGTGACGGTCTGTTCGCTACGGGTATCCAACAATGATGTAGCCAAGCAAGCGCCATCGTAGTCGAAGATGCGTATCATGGGCAACTGACTGTAGACCGCAGCGAAACGACGCTTCGATTGCGCCAGCACAAGGTCATTAAGAAACAGTGTACCGCATTGTGCAGAACTCATCTTATGAGGAAGCAGCGATTTGGGGTAATGCGACGCCGGCCGTATCGAGTTGCCCGTGCGATCATGCAGGTAGAACTCCACGTCATCGTCGTTCTCGAAGTAGAGTACAGCCGTAGAGTCGCTCAGAACCAACAGCGAATTGGCGACAGGACACGATGCCGGCATTTTTGTACTGGAACTCTTTTTCACCTGTATCCCGCCGTCGGAAACAAGGAAATCGGTGACGCAATAGGTGTTTATCTCAGCGAAGGCCAGACCTCCGTACCCCATTTGCATGGAGTTGGTGTTTACGAAATCGAACTCGTCTGGACCGCGGCCTATGCGTCCGCACGAACCCAGATATCTGAAATCGTTTTTCGAGAAGATGTCGAAAAGGCTGTTTCTGTTTTGCGGATTGACGTTTATTATAAGGCTGCCGCGAACGAACAGGCCATCGGAATATAGAATCGCCGTATCCAAGGCGTGCGCCGTAAGCTCGATCTCTGTCGGCTTGCCCTTCCCGTACTCCGTGAAATCTACAGGCGTGGAGCAAGCCGCACAGACAAACGCAACAGACAAAGCTATAAGAATGTTTTTCATAATCCGGGTTCGGTAAGGGTTAATGCAATCCGAAGGCTGGAGGGCATCACTTAAGTTTCATCGATTTGACGGTAGTTTCAGCCACATTGCGATAGAGTTCCCGGGTCTCTTCGGGACAGGTCTTAGGATATTGGTAACATACCTCGACCAGATCACTGTCCTTGACGAACCCCCATCTCTCAAGCATATATGTACTTTCTCCGTCGGCACTGCCCAGTTCCGCGACAAAATTGTAAGTGCCATCCGGCGACGGAATCGACATATCGGTCTCACGACGGTTGATTGCCATGATATTTTCGGCACAGTCGTCATAGAAGTTTACCGATATGGAGCATTCGTTATCTTTATCGGGCGAACTGCGGTACCAGATGCGCCCCTTGATGAACATATCCCCGTCATTGTAGGATTCAGCCCTGTCCCAACTGGAAACCAACTGACATGAAAACCATTCGTTGTCGATGGTCTCATACTGCACCTCTTTACTCTGCGAGCAACCGCAGAGTGCGATGATGATTACCGCAGCCATAGCTGCTCTCTTCACGATATGTACTGTGTTCATAGCTTATAAATTTTCACATCATTAATAAAAAGCCTTAAGCAATATTTGTCAAAATTCCACTTGCTATTTGACTGATTAGAAAAATCATGCACTTTAATTTGCGTATGGATTTACTCTCCATATTATCATCAATAACGCACCAACAAAAGCGTATCTAATCATATAGCCAAATTATGTAACACAATAACAGGATTATCGGTCTCCTTGACTTTTAATAGACGAGAATCCGAAATTTCATTTGATTCCAACATTCTTGTTATTGCGAATGCATCTATAGCAGAGATTACAATATTTTTAGCATATCCCACAATCGACCCGCGACCGAAAAAGCGATAATGCTCATCCAACACATCTCCTATACGAAGAAAATGCACACGCCTTGATTTAAGATCAAATTTTATCATACAATCGCGCATACCCAACTCTGAAAAAAAGCACCGGGCCGCAATAAACAAAGAATTATCATGACGCGTAACGTATGTAACATTGTGCAAAACCTCCTTATACCGATACGTTTCCGACAATTCCATCAGCGTATACTTCTCAAGATCTGCATGAGGTACTTTGTTCTGTAAATTCAGCCTCAAATCATATATCGGCTTATATTCGTGGTCCGAAAGAGCATATATTCTGCTATCAAAATATTTACCAACATATAGACAATCCTCACATTGACCACAAAAAGGGGACGCATCTTTATGATAACCGCAATTTTCAGCAAACGGATCGAATTTAACATCTATAGCACCACTTGCCATATCTAATTGCGCAAAGTTGTATAAATCACTGTTGCTATTTTCCGCATACAACCAAACCTTACCTTCGTCAACAACCTTTAATTTTGAGTACTGATTCGGCAGTTCTATACTCCTGATAAGTTCACCTTTGGGTGAATACACATTTAGCTTTTGATCCGGGTATGACAATATATATATTAATCCGTGCCAAATATCACAATCCGACAAGTCAATATATTCACCCGGGCCACGCCCTGTTTTAGATATTTTGTTAATAAACCGCCCATCATTTGCACTAAAGACAAAAACTGTTCTGCGAGACCTATCCATCACAAACAACGTATCTTGCGATATCATAACCTTGTCTACTTTCTCAATCAGACAGTTTTCTGATGAATCGAGGCATATATATTTACTTTCGCCACAGACAAACTCATCTATAGACGACATTTCATTTATGTCGACATTGATAATATCTAAGTCCCCAACAGGCTCTCCTGTTTTGGAGCAAGATAGCATTATCAAACATAAAAATAATAAAACAGATCTTTTCATATAAAAATATAGAGAATAATCATTCAAAACACATAGTCATCTTTTCGAATGTATTTTCGCGCAGATTGAATGCATATATGTTTTGTACGTTAACACAGAACGAGAAGTAACGCTCTCCCGGAAGTTGCAAAATAGAAACAGGCCGGCAATCATGTTCAATATCGAAGACAATAATTTTATTTGCGCGGAATTTATCCAGATTGTCTGCCAGCAGTACATATAGTCTCCCATCGGATATGTTGCAATCCGTTACCAAAGCCCTGTATTGATTGACAGCAAGTCGTTCCGATACATTCTTTTTCATGATTTGCACCACCAAATCCACATCCGAGTAATCTACCTTTCGCTCAGACTTAAGCGTTTGTCTGTCGAAAATTTCAATATACGGGAGATTATCAGACACGGTTATGATTCTGTCGCGGTAAGCCAATGTAAAACGGGCATTACGGTAGTGGGTCTCCTCTTCCGTACCAAATCGGTAACGTTCACCGAAACTGCGAATTGCACCGTCTGCCGACATGGATATTATAGGGCCCTGATCGCCACTCGTATAGAAATATCGCCCGTTACTCCATGCAAAATCCTTGTTCGGCAATGACAATCCGATGTCGGTAACTCCAACGAATTCTCCGTCGAGGGTATAATGTTTAAATGCCCCGTAACAAAGAACGGCAACCGTATCACCATCGATGTCAAATGACGACGGATCCATGAGTTCGCTTGTTGCACGTCCCTTGCGTCCTATGGTGTGTAACAATTCGAATTCATCGTCCATGCACAATATCTGCGATCGCCCCATGCAACATGCATATATGCGGTTACCGCAATATTTCATTGATGTTATCTCCGAAAAATATGTGCTGTCTGACAGCATGTCCACCGATTTCACCTTTTGAGGTTCTATAGTCGGTATTGATATTGCTTGCCGACCGCACGCCACGAAGGTCGATGCAATAAACAATATAAGCAACCTCCTTTTCATTGTATCAAGCAATAATATTAACCATTGCGCCTAATTATTATTCCGTCACATTCAACGTACCTTTCTGCGGGATATCTATGACATTCTCTAAATCCAGTACAACTGACTTTATTATATGCCGGATTTAGCATATCGCAGGCTAAAGTAACCTCACATTTTGCAGTTCCCTCGGATTGAGTCAACGCCTCGATATTGGCTTTCATAAAAGCAGACATCTGAGATTGGTTGTAAACCTTGTACCCTACTACAGCAGCAACTGACATAACCGGTATTGCACCGGCTAAAAAGAAATATTTTCCATGGCATTTAAAGTTTTAGGTTGTAAGCAGCGTGTAATGTCGGGATGGTAAAAAAGTCCAAAATATAATTGGCTCATATTGTGTCATAAAGTTAGTTTGTCGGCTTAAAAAAAGCAAAAAATCACCGACATAATATTCACAAAACGCAAATATTATGTCGGTTTGCTACGGAAAGTTGCCTGCGACGCTCCTTTCCGTCAATGTTCGAGGTCGAAATAACCCAAATATTCCTCGCCTTCCTCATCATGCGGCCAACAGTATATGCGGCTGTCGTCGGGCATAACGACAAAGGGACCGATATTGCTGTCGAGACGGTACTGCGCCACCTCCGCTCCCGACCAGTCGAATATTCCAAGAATACATTCCGTGTTGTCCATATCCAAAGCCAAACCGTCGCTGTAAACCAAATATATGTATTTGTCGGAGGTCTTTAGACTGCACGACCCAGATATGCAATCGGGCTGCGGGGCAATCTGATTCTTCATCTTCGGCTCGAAGAAGCGTCGTGTGACGACGGGCCGTATGCTGTCCCCTCCGATGTCGAATATCTCCATCAGCATGCCGTTCGCGCTCGTACATACAAGGCGCGTGCGGTCGGGTTTGACGTCATGCATGGTGAACATACTGAAATAGCCTTTGCGTATGATTGTATCGGCCTCGAATTCGGGCGATATGTACGGGAATGCATCATGCAGCCGCACCGTATCGCGATACTGCATATCGGTCGAGAAGAAGCGACAGTCAAACCCTTCGCAGTGCAGCAGGCGCCCTTTGGGCAGGCTGAAGATGGAGTTTGTCGTAGTGTGATGGGATGCCATGCCGTCAGAAATCACCTCGATCCGCCGGTTTTCGATCGAGCGCGGGATATCGATGGTGATATATGCACCGTTGTTGTCCAAAACATGCAGCGTGCAGCCTTCGGGATCCTGCGCGGCGCAGTAGTAGCTGGCGAGTTCGTTCGGACCGCGGCCGTAATAGCCGAAACTACTCAGGTATCTGCCGTCATTGATGGAGAACACATGGAATACGTTGTCGTTGTCGACATTTTTACCCTGTACCAGCAATACCGAATCGCAGAGATACATTCGCAGAATGTGTCCCATGGTCGTCTCCTTGTTCAGCGACTTGATCTGAGCAGTATATTCTTTGGGAAAAGATGGCGGTTCATACCGCATGTCTTCGCTGTACGACGTGCAGGCTGCAGCCGCCGCACAAAGCACGGCCACGATAAAAACGGTTGAATTCTTCATTCTCTTATTGCATTTTACTGTCAAATCACAATTTCGCATCAAGGATATCAATCAGATTACTCTTGAAATACCGGCGATATATTACTGGATTATCATCCTCCTTCATATTGGAGGCGATCCGCTGCAAGCCCTCGTGCTTAAGAATACCCGAATCTCTCATCCGGCATATCGCCTCGGCATCGATACATCCCATATTCTCGTCCGACCAGCCTCCACATGTACCCAACTCGTATGTATCTGTATTCGGGTCGAATATTTTCCCGTCGAGCAATATACCTCGAGATCCATCCCAGAGCAGAATATCCCGATAGTCAATCGTTGCGAACAGATATTCCCCGTCTGTATATATGGCCGTAATACCGCAACTCATTCCTCCCCTCGATATTTGTTCCCGCAGATCGAACATGTCTTCGCCTTTACGATCGTTGAAAAATTTGTCATCAGGAGTCTCTTTCGAGTATGGTATCACACAATACGGTTCCACGCTTCCGTTTCTGTACGAGTACAATATTTGCGAATACGGCGACAACATATAACACTCCGAGCCCAATCTGGCCACCGGGGCAAATATGGGAGAATATAACATCTGTCCCGACGATATGCCCGAGCCGGGCATGAGCTCCTTCGATACGGCTCGCCCGCCCGATTGCTCAGTCAGAAGTCTGTATTGGCTTTCAGGGTGCAAAGCATCGTTAGCAAGCGGATAAGATGCTATTATCGAACCGTCATCAAGCACCGTCGCCGTACGTATGGCAGCATCATCGGCGTCAAGCCCAAGGTTATAACGAAATTCGCCGTCAAAAGTGTAATAACTGATCTTTCGCTGATAGTTGCACACCACGCCTATCAACTTGCGACTGTGGTCTACGAAATATGTATCGATATATATGTACTCATTGTCAGCCCGCCCCTCGTGACCTACACGCGAGATGAAATTTCCCTGCTTGTCAAAAGTATACAGATTGCGTTCATCTTTCACGACATAACACTCCCCCGCATCCACAGCCGACAATATGCTGCCCAAGATAGACTCGTCCGATGTCTCGAGTGCAACATAATGTGTACTGTCGACAAGATCGGCCATGGTAACTTCCAGCGGAGTATCGGAATTGATTATATCCATCATCGGCACATCACGCGGCTTGTCGCGACCGCACGACAAAGCAACAGACGCAATCGCCAAACCAAATATTATTAAACAGCAGTATCGCATATCAGCAATCATTTCATCACATTTACCACCTCTATCTCTCCTATTTTATCTGTCGGACAACAATCCGATGGCGACGGCTACCTCATAAGGATACGAACAATTACTTGATTCACAATAAATAATCGCTCCGATATTCGCTTTCTTTGCGTCAAACATCAGAGACCGGTTGTACACCTTATACCCTACAACAGCAACAGTCGACATAACCGGTATTGCATCGGCTGAAAAGAAATATTTTCCATGGCATTTAAAGTTTCAGGTTGTAAGCAGCGTGTAATTTCGGGATGGTAAAAAAGTCCAAAATATAATTGGCTCATATTGTGTCATAAAGTTAGTTTGTCGGCATGAAAAAAGCAAAAAAATCACCGACATAATATTCTCAAAAGGCAAATCTCATGTCCGGTTTCCACAAATGCTCCTGCAATGTATCGTCCCCGTTATTCTTCAAGATAGGGATGTCCGGGTATTCCGACCCTCCACAACCATACCATTCGGGCCTGTATGCTGCGCCCGATTATCCGGCCGTTGACCCGTAAGCAGCTGACATAACGATATTGCGCCACACATATATAACGCCAATTCACATCATCTTGTATTTACCTCACCCGGCACGTCCAGATGCTATTACAAAATACCGTTACTCGCGTTGACAGTATCAAATCCGGAACATTGAGCTGCTTTTACGACTTGCTCATACATCATAATTTGCGTATATTTGCGATAGAACTTATTTATAATCACACCCAAAACCAAATACCATGACCAAAGCGCTATGCCTGATAGCCGCTGTGTTCACTCTCACGGCCGGCGCACAGGAGATCACTAAACCTGCCCTTCTGCCCATGGAGCAGGGACCTTATCAACCTACGTGGGAGTCACTCGCGCAATACGAGGTACCCGAATGGTTCCGCGATGCCAAGTTCGGCATATGGGCACACTGGGGCCCGCAGTGCGAACCCGAGGCGGGCGACTGGTATGCCCGACACATGTATTACCCCGGGCACTGGCAATACGAATTCCATGTCAAGAAATACGGCGACCCCGCCAAGTTCGGATTCAAGGATGTGATACACGAATGGCGGGCCGAGAAGTGGGATCCCGAATATCTGATCAAACTCTACAAGGATGTCGGGGCGCGCTACTTCGTCACGCTGGCCAACCACCACGACAACTTCGACCTGTGGGACAGTGACTATCAGCCGTGGAACTCGGTCAACATGGGGCCCGAACAGAATATCGTGGGCCGCTGGGCCGAGATGTGCGACAAATACGGGCTTCGCTTCGGTGTCAGCGTCCACGCCTCGCACACATGGACGTGGATGGAGGGTGCGCAGGACTTCGACGGCAAGCTGACGGCCGCGGACGGCAAAGGCACATGGTGGGAAGGCTACGATCCGCAGGACCTCTACGAGCAGCGCCACACGCGCAGCGTCGGCAGCGAGAATGTCGGCACGATACACTCGCAATGGGAGTGGGGAAACGGGGCGTCACAACCCGACAAGGCATACCTCGACAAGTTCTACAACCGCACGGTAGACGTCATAAACAAATACGACCCCGACGTTGTCTATTTCGACGATACGGCACTACCATTCAGCCAGATCAGCGACGAAGGCTTGAAGATCGCCGCCCACCTCTACAACAAGAGCCTGCGCGACCACCGCAACCGCATGCAGGCCGTCATCATGGGCAAGAAGCTCACCGAACAGCAGAAGCAGGCGATGCTGTGGGATGTCGAGCGCGGCATACCCGACCGCATGCAGGAGCTGCCGTGGCAGACATGCACCTGTCTGGGCGAGTGGCACTACAACCGCGACCTGTACAACCGCAACGGATACAAATCCGCCGAGACGGTCATACGCATGCTGATCGACATCGTGAGCAAGAACGGTAACCTTCTGCTGAGCGTACCGTTGCGCGGCGACGGCTCGATCAACGAGAAGGAGCTGGCAGTACTCGAAGGTATCAAGGCGTGGATGGATGTCAACAGCGATAGCATCTACGGCACACGTCCGTGGCGCACCTTCGGCGAGGGTCCCTCGGCCGATGCCGCCAACCCGATAAACAATCAGGGCTTCAACGAGGGCAATACCGCATACTCGGCCGCCGACATACGCTTCGTACAGAAGGGTGACACGGTCTACGCCACGGCTTTGGGATGGCCCGAAAACGGACGCATCAAGATACGCGCACTGGCCGACGGATCGGATCTGTGCCCCGAGAAGATCCGCAGCGTCCGCCTTCTCGGATACGGCAAGATAGCATTCGAACGCGACGCCGAGGCTCTCAAGGTTACACTGCCCGCCGACTTCGGCAGGAGCATCGCCCCGGTTCTCGCCGTAACGCTCAAATAGAGTCTCACGTATCGCCTCACATAGCGCCGCCGCCCCAACAGGAAGTAAGGGCAGCGGCGCTTTTTATACGAGAGGGATGTGCGCAGACACGAAAAAAAATCGGAATACGGGAATAAAAATTCGCTTAATTTCGATACTTAGGCCCTTGCAGGCCGCCTGTGGTGACAGAACACGATTTTTCGCTTGACGCACCCGCCGAGTTTGCGTATATTTGCACGACAGGCGGCGTAACGCTACGTTACTCTGCCATAAGAGACAACACAGATAATCAACACATATATGAAGAGACTATTGTTATTGTTTCTCCTTCTGCCGCTGTGGTACGCCTCGACGGCACAGGAGTGGCTTCCGCTCAAGGCGCGGGCCGAGGCCGACACGACTCTGAAGTCAAGTCCTGCCGTATGTCTTGTCGACCGCACGAACGTCCAGATCGCCGAGACCGGATCGGGCGCCTTCGACATCTACCGCGCCGTACTCATCGGCAACGCCGAAGGTGCACTCGCAAACCGCATCCTGAAATATGACTATGACCCGCTCACGGCGGCCGCTCGATTCACCTCGGTGAAGGTATATCGCGCCGACGGCACCGTAGACGAAATCCCCGTCGAGAATACGTTGGATTACGCCGCTCCCGCACGTGCCATATATTGGGGTGCGCGGCAGATCATGATCGAGATCGGCGCCATCAAGGCCGGCGACGTCGTGGAATACTCGATCGAGAAGCACGGCTTCACATACGCCCTGCTCGACGGCATGCCCTCGGACGACGAACGCTTCATCCCGCCCATGCGCGGACAGTTCTACGACATCGTACCATTCTGGGTATCGGAACCTACAATGGTAAAGAACTATACGATATCCGTTCCGCAGAGCAAACACGTACAGTACGAATTCTATCAGGGCACCTGCTCGCCTTCTGTACGTTTTGCCGACGGGCGGCAGATACTCTCGTTCACGGTCGAGGATGCGCGTCCGTTCGACCGCGAGCCCAACATGGTCGACCTCTACGATGTGGCGCCGAAGTTGATGCTCTCGTCGACCGACTCGTGGCGCGACAAGTCGCTCTGGTTCCACGGCGTAAACGAGGACTACGGCAGCTTTGACCCCACGCCCGAGGCGCAGGCCAAGGTTGACGAACTGATTCGCGGCATCGACGACCCGATGCGCAAGATCGCCGTGCTGACCCACTGGGTTGCCGACAACATGCGTTATTCGGGCATCTCGATGGGCAAGGGCGAGGGTTACACCCTGCACAACACCCGCACCAACTTCACCGACCGCTGCGGCGTCTGCAAGGACAAGACGGCGCTGCTGATCTCGATGCTCCGCATGGCAGGCTTCGAGGCCTACCCCGCCATGACGATGGCCGGATCGCGCATCGAGGCCATACCGGCCGACCACTTCAACCACTGCGTAGCCGTAGTGAAGCTCGGCGACGGCACCTATATGCCGCTTGACCCGACGTGGGTGCCCTTCAGCCGCGAGCTGTGGAGCAGCGCCGAGCAGCAGCAGAACTACCTGCCCGGCATACCCGAAGGGTCGGATCTCTGCCTTACGCCCCTCTCGGCACCCGAGAACCACTATTTCCGTATCAAGGCCGCGTCGCGCCTCGATGCCAACGGCAAACTCACGGGCAGCTTCACGGTCGAAGCCGAAGGACTGTCGGATGCCTCGGCACGACGTCCTTTCACTACGGGCATGCGGGCTCGCGTACGCGCCGCCATCGAGCGCGAGCTGCTCAACATATCGCCGCAGGCACGTCTTCTGTCGTACGATGCAGGCAAGAACCCCGCCGACTACCAGCAGGGGCCACTGTCGATGACCGTGCGTTTCGAGATTCCCGACTACGCGGCCGTTGGCGACGGCGTCATGATATGCCAGCCCATAGTCAAGACGGGACTCTACAACTCGATCTACACCTTCCTGCGCGTGAGCCTCACGCCCGAGACTCGCCGCTACGCCTTCAAGGACTCGACCTCGCGTCTTGTGGAGCTTGACGAGAGCATCACCCTGCCCGCCGGCTACACGCTCGTCGGCAAGCCGTACGAGGCCGAAGCTGGCGGCCAGACGGTCAATTACGAAGGCAGCTGTTCGCAGTCGGGAGCAACGCTACACCTGCAACAGCGCATATCGCTCGGCAAGCGTGTCTACGATGCGGCCGACTGGACACAGTTCCGCGAGTCGGTGCTTGGATTCAAAGAGATAAACGATTTGGTATTCGAAAAGAGTGAGTAAGATGAAACGATACATAACAACCATACTGTGCCTTCTGGCCTTCACGGCCGCCCATGCCGGCGATGAGGCCACATACGAAAAACTCCACACAAGCTATACGCTTGCGGCCGACGGCTCGCAGCAGTACCGCCGCGTGATGGATCTGAAACTCGAGACCCACACTTCGTTCAACGACCTCTTCGGCGAGACGTTCTTGGTGTATGATCCCGAATACCAGACTCTCACCATAAACGAAGCCTACACGACGCAGGCCGACGGCACCGTCGTGCCGCTGCCCGACAACGCCGTCAACGAGTCTCTGCCCCACGCCGCGGCCGACGCTCCCGCATACAACCGTCTGCGCGAGGCCGTCATAACCCATACGGGACTGGAGATAGGGGCAACGATACACCTCGACTACACGCTCTCGACGAAGGCGGGTTTCTACCCTGCTCTCGAAGTGTGCGAGACACTCACGGAGCCTGCCGCCTCGGTGAAGGATCGCCGCATAGAGATCACCGTGCCCGCAGGCACCGAGCTGCGTTACGATCCTGCCATGAAGCCCCGCCGCACGGGCGATACCTACACGTGGCAGTTCCGCAACCTCGCCGCGTACTACGACGAGGGCTATACGCCGCAGAACGGCGAAGGACGCCCCACGCTCTGCGCCACGACATTCGCCTCGACGGCCGACGCTCTGAGCCGCATCGCCCGCACCGAGCGCGACATAGTCAAGTTGCCGGGTCTTGCCCGCCAATCCAAAGATGAGACCTTGAAGGCATACGCCGAATACATGGGGTCGCATCTCGGCCGAAGCGGGGTAACGCCCTTCATGACAGGTTATCGTACGCGTCCCGCAGCCGAGGTATTGGCTTCGGCGTACGGCACCGATCTGGAGAAATGCACGCTTCTGGCACGTGTCCTCACGGCCGAAGGCATCGACGCCGAGGTGGTGGCGGTATATCCCGCCTGCCATGCTGTCAAGATGCTGCGCGACATCAAGAGTTTCGCCGTAGCAGTTACGATTGACGGCAACACCAGCTACTATTCTGGCTCAGGCGCACGGCTCGATCTGCAGCTCCGCAGCGACCGCGACGAGGTCTATTCGGTAACCGACGGCCGAAAGATCGACTTCGCCCCCTGCGCCAATACCCGCAAGGCCGACATAACCGTTACGATAAACGGCACCGAGGCAACCTCTTCGGCCAACGTCGAAACCGACCGCAGCGGCGTAACCTCAACGCAGCAGACATCACCCGCAGTCAGCGTAGCCGACCGCTCGGGATACCGTCTGGTGAAACTCCCGTCGGTAGGCTTTGCCGAGTCATGGGGCATGTCGCGTCTGGGAACGGAGCGCAGGCAATATTTCGAGATGCCCTACGTGTGCGACGACGAGGTGACGTTTACCATAAACACCGACGGCCGTATCCTTACGCCGAGCCGCGAGCTGAAGCTCTCGAACCCTGTTGGCGAGGTGACGCTCCGCATAGAGGTCGACGGCAGCAAGGCCACCGTCACGCGGAACGTGAAGATCAACAAGGCGATCATCGCGCCCGCAGAGTGGAAATCGGCACGCGCCCTGCTCACCGCACTTGCCGACCGCGCATACAGCGAGTTGATAGTAAAATAGACCAGCTCCACCCTGCAAAGCAGACGGGTGCGATTCCTCGAAGAATCGCACCCGTTTTTCATATCCGCCTCGGAGGATCATCCGCGGCGCGGCCACTCGCCGATCTCCATATCGCGCATGTCGTCGCCGTCGATGGTGAAACGCACGGCCGTGCGTACCTTGTGGAAGCCGTACTCCCCTGCCGCCCCGGGGTTGATATAGAGAAGGCGGTAGACGGGATCGAACATCACCTTGAGTATATGCGAATGTCCCGCCACAAAGATATCGGGCCGCGCGCCCTGTATGAGTTGCAGTGCTGGAGGCGAATAGTGGCGCGGATAGCCGCCGATGTGGGTTATGAGCACATGTTTCTTCTCGCACTCGAAGAATGCCGAACTGTGATACACGCGGCGCATCATGCCGCCGTCCACATTGCCGTAAACGCCGCGCAGCGGTTTGAATGCGGCGATGGCGTCCGCCGTCTCCAGCGACCCGAAGTCTCCGGCGTGCCATATCTCATCCACATCCTCAAGAAAGTGTTTCAGCACGTCGTCGAAGGTGCCGTGCGTGTCGGAAATGACACCTATGCGTTTCATAAGTCGTGATTAGAGTCTCTATTTTCGGGTTTCATCACTTTGCCGCCTGCTAACGGGCATAGTTGGCGCGTACGTAGTCCATGACCTTGAACCGTGTTTTGCATGGCGGGAAGTCCTCGCTGCGCACCTCAGTCACGGCCTGCATCGGGCGGCGGTCGCGCACCATCTGTTCGAGGAAGGCGAGGATCTCGTAGCGGTTGTCGCGCATGGGCGTAACGGCCATCGAGTGATTCTGGTACTCCACCGTATAGAACCAATAGGGCCATTGCCGCTTGTCGAACTGCTTGACCAGAAACTTCGAACCGTAGAATCCAACACCGAATACCGATGCCTTCTCGAATGGCACCTGATTGTCGGCACTGCCGTGGAACATCATAACGGGTGCAGGGCAACGATTCCATTCTGGCGCACCGTCCACCGAGAAGACCGCCCCGGCAAATGACACAACACCCGCATAATCGAAATCTTCGGGCATGACCTCGGCCGTATCGCTGCGGTTACAGAGGGCGTTTTCGGCCTGCAGGACGGTGATGGCACCCGCCGAGGAGCCGCACGTGACGATCATGTGCGGGTCTATGTCCCACTCGTCGGCCTTGCCGAGTACGAAGAGCGTGGCGCTGAAGAGATCCTCCACAGCCATTCGGACCGACTTGTTGAAGAGCGTCACCATCTCGCGCACCGACATGTCGCCCGCGCCCGAGACATCCTTCAACCCCAGACGGTAATCTATCGATACAACGTCGTAGCCGTGGTCGTTCATAAACTCGAAGTAGGGAATATACTGTTTGTTGTCACGCTCGCCACCGGCGAAGCCTCCGCCGAAGACAAAGATCATACACGGGCGCTGGCCCTCGACGTCGGCCACATAGTGGTCCAGAAAGAGCGAGTCGGCATCCTTGACGGCATACAGAAGCGTCTGTTTTCCGGCCGTGGCCGCCGTCGCGCCCAGAGCCGCCGCAAGCGACAGCAGAGATAAAAGTATTCGTTTCATGTGTTTCGAGGATTTTATTCTTGGTTGAGCAAAATACATACCGCCCGCATCCGCGAGCGCATGACATACATTATTTGGAATATTTGTTGCCCCAGAGCGTGCGTATGCGTTCGGCAATCTTCGCCTCCGAGGGATTCTGCGTATTGGGCGTGTAGAACCGTTTCCCCGAGATCGACTCGGGCAGGAACTCCTGCTCGACAAACCCGCCTGCAAAGTCGTGCGCATACTTGTATCCCTTGCCATATCCAGCCTCGCTCATCAGCTTCGTGGGAGCATTGCGCAGGTGCAGCGGCACGGGTCGGTTCGTCGTGTCGTGCGAGACAAAACTCAGGGCCTCATTTATGGCCATATAGGCCGAGTTGCTCTTGGGACTCGTCGCAAGGTATATGGTTGTCTCGGCAAGGGTTATGCGCGCCTCCGGCATGCCGATCTTGTGGACCGTATCGAAGCACGCATTCGCAAGGAGCAGGGCGTTGGGATTCGCCAGACCGATATCCTCCGAGGCGAGGATCACAAGTCGACGCGCTATGAACCGCGGCTCCTCGCCTCCGGCCAGCATACGCGCCAAGTAGTATATCGCCGCATTGGGATCGCTTCCGCGAACCGACTTGATGAAGGCCGAGATGACGTCGTAATGCTGCTCGCCGTTCTTGTCGTAGAGCGCTATGTTCTGTTGCAGGCATGCCGTGACACTCTCGTCCGTGATCTCGATGTCGCCCGACGTGGCCCCAGCCATGATGTCGAGGATATTGAGCAGCTTGCGGGCATCGCCTCCGGAAAAACGGAACAGCGCCTCGGTCTGCGTAACCTTCACATTACGGCTTTTGAGTTCCTCGTCTGCGGTGATGGCACGGTGCAGCAGCGTCGAGAGCTCCTCGTCGCTCATCGGCTTGAGGATATATACCTGACAGCGGCTCAGCAGCGGCGAGATCACCTCGAAGGAGGGGTTCTCGGTCGTGGCGCCAATGAGCGTCACGATACCCTGCTCGACCGCACCCAGAAGCGAATCCTGCTGACTCTTGTTGAAGCGGTGGATCTCGTCGATGAACAGGAACGCCGCCTTCTGGTTGAATAGGCTCTGCTTGCGCGCCGCCTCGATCACCTCGCGTACCTCCTTCACGCCCGACGTCACGGCCGAAAGCGTATATAGCGGACGCTTCAGCTGGTTTGCCACCAGCTTGGCCAATGTGGTCTTGCCGACACCCGGGGGACCCCACAGTATAAACGACGGCACATTCCCTGTCTCAAGGAATTTACGGAAAACGCCGTCGGGCCCGACCAGATGCGTCTGCCCGATATACTCGTCGAGGGTCTGCGGACGGAGCCGCTCGGCCAATGGTATGCTGCTCATTGTCAAACTGTTTCAACGCCGGTTTCCACATCAATCGCAATCCGTACCGATGCAGGCGGCATCAGAGGCAAAGATACACATTATTTCCCGAGCGTCAAAATTGCACCTTGACGGCCGCCGAGGCTTTCATTAAGCAGACACAGTGATGGACGCAAAGATATTTTTTTGTAAATTTGTCCAAACACCAACCCTCTATGAAAAAATCTCTACTCATACTCGCACTTGCGCCCCTGCTTGCAGCAGGCGGCTGCACCCACACCGTCGAATATGACATCTGCGTCTACGGGGCCTCGTCGGCGGGCGTCATCGCCGCCTACTCGGCCGCCATGCAGGGCAAGACGGTCGTCGTCGTGGAACCCGGACACCGCGCCGGCGGTCTTTCGTCGGGAGGTCTCGGCCAGACCGACATAGGCAACAAACAGGCCGTCGAGGGCCTCTCGCTCGATTTCTACCGCCGCGTAGGACAACACTACGGCGAACTCGAGAAGTGGATCTTCGAACCGAGTGTCGCACTCGACATCTTCAACGACTACATCACGCGCGGCGGTGTCGACGTGCTCTACGGCCACCGTATCCTCAGCACCGACAAGCAGGGCACGCGCATCGAGTCGATCCGCCTGCAGAATACCGACAAATGTTTCGGCCGCACCGTCGTCCGCGCCAAACAGTATATCGACTGCTCGTACGAAGGAGACCTTATGGCCCGTGCGGGTGTCTCGTATGTGGTCGGTCGCGAGGACAACGCCACCTATGGCGAGACTTGGAACGGCGTACACATGCGCCCCACGCACCAGTTCCCCGACGGCGTGGATCCCTACGTCATCGAGGGTGACAGTACGAGCGGACTCTTATGGGGCATCTCGGACGGCACGCTTGCCGCCGAAGGCAGCGGTGACGACAAGGTGCAGGCATACAATTTCCGTATATGCCTTACAGACGTTGCCGAGAACAGCATCCCCATCGAGCGTCCCGCCGACTACGACTCGACGCGCTATGAGCTTCTGCTGCGTCTGATCAAGGCCAACGGCAGCGACAACCTCGGCTCGTACATGCACATCAGCCCCATGCCCAACCGCAAGACCGACATAAACAACAACGGAGGCTTCTCGACCGACATGATCGGCATGAACCACAGCTATCCCGAGGCATCGTACCGCGAGCGCGAACAGATATTCGATGCCCATTTAAGTTATACCTTAGGGTTGCTCTACTTCATCGGCCACGACGCGCGCGTACCCGAGAAGATGCGCAACGAGATGCTGCGTTGGGGTCTGCCGAAGGACGAGTACACCGACAACGGACACTGGACGCCGCAGCTATACATACGCGAGAGCCGCCGCATGGTTGGCGAATATGTCGCCACGCAGGCCGACTGCGAGAACCGCACTACGGTCGATGACGGCGTCGGCATGGCGGCCTACACGATGGATTCTCACAACTGCCAGCGTATCGTCATCCACAAGGATGGCAAGGTCATGGTCAAGAACGAAGGTGACGTACAGATAGGCATCGGGTCGCCCTACCCCGTATCCTACCGCTCGATCACGCCCAAACGCGAGGAGTGTACCAACCTGCTGGTTCCGGTATGTCTCTCGGCAAGCCACATAGCCTACGGCTCGATACGTATGGAGCCGGTATTCATGGTTCTGGGGCAGAGCGCCGCCAAGGCCGCATGTCTGGCCATCGACGGCGGTACGGATGTGCAACAGGTAGACGTGCGTCAGATACAGCGCATGTATGACGAGGATCCTCTGCTTGACGGTACGGCTCCCGACATCATGGTCGACGACACGGCCGTGGAGCCTGCCGCAGGATCACAATGGCAGCGTGTAAACATATACGGCGGCTACGGCCCCTCGCTCTACAAGCTCGAACCGTCGGGTCGCAGCGAGAGCCTGCGCTACCCCTTCAGCGTCAAGCGCGACGGCCGATATACCGTCTACACATATTACAGCAAGCGCGGCGGCATGTCGAAACTCTCGCAGCTGACCGTAAGCGACGGCACCAACCTCAACCGCATAACACTAGACTACGACGCCATCACCATCCACGGCCAGACCGCAGGCGAATGGATCAGCCTCGGCGAATATGACCTGCGTGCCGATACTCCGGCATACGTCGAGTTCGACAACGGCGGCGACGTATCGGGTACGCTCTATGCCGATGCCGTACTGGTCGTACCGAAAAAGTGATGCACAGAGATGAAAATGGTAACAATACCCGTAATGGCGGTACGCCGCATCATCACGGCGGCGAGTATATTTGCATCGTAAAAATACAGATATCATCATGGCTAAGAAAGTTCTTATCATCTCATCCTCGCCGCGTCGCGGAGGCAACTCCGATACGCTGTGCGACCAGTTCATGCAGGGAGCCGCAGATGCAGGTCACGCGGTGCGCAAGATCTTCCTGCGCGACAAACATGTCAACTACTGCGTCGGCTGCGGTGTCTGCACCACGGGAAAGCCATGCCCGCAGAAGGACGATGCGGCCGAGATCATCGAGGCGATGCTCGATGCCGACGTCATTGTTATGGCCACACCCGTCTACTTCTACTCGGTGAGTGCCCAGCTCAAGACCCTGATCGACCGTTGCTGCGCACGCTATACGGAGATGTCCGACAAGGAGTTCTACCTTATCATGACGGCCGCCGAACGCGATGTGGAGAGTATGCAGCCCACGGTAGCCGTATTGCGCGGGTTCCTCAACTGTCTGGACAACCCCGTCGAGCGCGGCATCATATACGGACTCGGCGTATGGCAGCCGGGAGAGGTCAAGTCCACGCCCGCCATGCGCGAGGCATACGAGGCCGGAGCCGCCGTATAGCCCCGCCGCAGCACTCGGAAACATTCTACGCCGTCGAATGGAGATATAGAACATTCGACGGCGTTGTTTTATACAACCGGTAGCAACAATGCCGCCGCACAAAAAATACATCATATCGATCTATCTGAAAGATAAAGCGATAGATATACCGATTACCATTTAACATAATATCGAGATATACTTATCCGTTATATTGCCGAAAAACGACATAAACGGACCATTATGGAGATCAGAATATCGAAGACTTTGGAGGCCGTATTAGCCCGCGTTACGTTCGACACGACGAAGGCCGACATACGGCAATCATATAAGGATCATCTCGCGCTCGAGATTCTGCGCGAGGAGGGCTCGATGGGTTATCGGGCCTTGGCATCGCACCTGAAGGATTGGGAGATATTCCAGCTGCCGCTGCGTATCGAGAACCTTATAAAGTCGCAGCCGCAGGATGAGGATACCCTGCCCGAGAACTTCTACAAGGAGTACCGCGACCATCTTTTGACCGAGAGCGGCGCCGTACGCAACGTCTCGACGGCCCACGCCATGCTCGACATCATGCGTGATACGACCACTGCCACGTCACAGGTGCTGTCGCTCTACGGTATGAATGCCCAGACCATGGCCGCTGCAATCGATGAGATGAGCGCCCCGACGGATGAGCCTACGGCCATACGCCTGCGTGTCGTCGACCTGAACGACGAGCAGAACAAACCCATCGCCGGCACCATGCTCGACAAGTTCGGCACCGACCTCACGCAGCAGGCGCGCGATGGGCGTATCGACCCCGTCGTAGGACGCGAGGCCGAGATCGAGCGTGTCATACAGATACTCTCACGCCGCAAGAAGAACAACCCGATCCTTATCGGTGAGGCTGGTGTGGGCAAAAGCGCCATAGTCGAGGGTCTGGCCCTGCGCATAGCCTCAGGGGATGTACCATGCACCATACGCAACAAGACGATCTATTCGCTCGACGTGGCGGCGCTCGTGGCCGGGACGAAGTTCCGCGGCGAATTCGAGGAGCGTATGCAGCAGTTGTTGGACGAGCTGCGCCGACGCAACGACACGATAATCTTCATCGACGAAATACACACAATCGTCGGGGCGGGAGCCACACAGGGCAGCCTCGACACGGCCAACATACTCAAACCGGCATTGGCACGCGGCGAGCTGCAGACCATCGGCGCCACTACGCTCGACGAGTTCCGCGAGAACATCGAGAGCGACTCGGCACTTGAGCGTCGCTTCCAGAAGGTGATCATAGAGCCTACCTCGGCGGTACAGACGCTCGAGATATTGCACAACATTGCGCCCTACTACGAGCGTTACCACAACGTACACTATACGGAGGATGCGCTGCGTGCATGCGTCGCCCTGACCGAGCGCTACATCACCGACAGATATTTTCCCGACAAGGCCATCGATGTCTTGGACGAGGCGGGTGCCCGCACACATGTGCTCTCGGCGCACGAGCCGGAAGAGATACGCGAGACCGAACGTCAGATGAACGCCGCCTCGCGCGAGCGGCGCGAGGCTGTCTCGGCGCTCATCTATGAGAAGGCCGCGACGGCACGCCTGCGGGAGCTGGCGCTCAAGTCGCGCCTGAACGAGCAGCGTGCGGCATGGCACCGCGACATGCAGAGCAACCCCGCCCAGATCGAGGCCTCGGATGTCGAGCGCGTGATAACCGACATGACGGGCATACCCGCCGAGCGTATCACCAGCAACGAAGCCGAGCGTCTGCGTTCACTCGCCGAGCATCTCCAGACGCGTGTCATAGGCCAGCGTGACGCCGTGGAGCGCGTCTCACGCTCGCTGCGCCGCTCGCGCGCAGGTCTGAAGGATGCCGACCGCCCCATAGGGGTATTCCTCTTCGTCGGGCCCACGGGTGTGGGAAAGACGCTTCTGGCCAAGGAGCTTTCGCGATGGCTCTTCGACTCGCGCCGCGGCCTCATACGCATCGACATGTCCGAGTACGGCGAAAAACACAACGTTGCACGCCTGATAGGATCACCTCCGGGATATGTCGGCTATGGTGAGGGCGGACAGCTTACCGAAGCCGTACGGCGGCAGCCATACTCGGTAGTACTCTTCGACGAGATTGAAAAGGCCCACCCCGATGTCTTCAATACGATGTTGCAGATATTCGACGAGGGGCGCCTTACGGATGGTGCGGGCCGCACGGTGGACTTCCGCAATACGGTGATCATAATGACGTCGAACGTCGGGTCCCGCGCCGCCGCCGAGAAGAGCTCTCAAGTCGGATACAACACCCTCTCGAAGGGTGCCAACATAACCTCAGCGCCCGAGGCCGAGTACCGCAAGGCTCTGGAGCGCACCTTTGCGCCCGAGTTCCTCAACCGTATCGACGACATAATATATTTCCGCACGCTCACCGTAGACGATGTGGAACGTATCGTCGATCTGGAACTTGACGGCATGCTCTCGCGCACCCGCGAATTAGGATATGAGGTAACCATAACCCCCGAGGCGCGTCACCGTCTGGCACAGATGGGATACGAATCGCGATACGGGGCACGGGCTCTGCGGCGCACGCTGCTCGACGAAGTCGAGGACCCCATCTCGACGCTCATCATCGACGGCAAGCTGCACGCCGGCGGCAGCGTCACCGTCGACCGAGGCGACGACGACCGCATAACGCTGCGCGTGGCCTGAGACATGGGAAAAACACTGTGAACTGTGAATTGTGAAGTAAGATTCAACCCTCTTACGTAATGAATGGAACGACAATCCGGCCTGCCCTCAAGGGGTAAGCCGGATTTTTTATCTTTTGTGACGACAGACTCAGCCTTTAGGTTACTCGCCGGCATCAGGGTCCTCCGAACAAAGTTCCCCGACACCCAAACGCATCGACTTCATATCTAACCATACGCGGTCGAAGCGCAACAACAGGTCTATGCCGAACACTCCGTAATCGACATCTGTAACGTCAGCCGCATCCTGCGGCAGGTAGACATACATGTGGCGGAAACAACACGTGCGGCCGCCCACATCGAAACACACGCGCGGCAATACAGCCGCCTCGACCTTTGTCGTGCCGCCAAACCCTGCCAAGGAGACGGTATCCCGCTGCGCGACTATATCGACAAAATCCCTGTTCTCGACATAATATCGCCCGTCGAAATGGCTCGAACAACTGCCCGTATCCAGAAAAAACGGCATTCTTGCACCCGATCGCTCCACCTCGATGTGCAATACGTTGTTTGCCGCATGCATCGGCACCCACCCCGCCGCAACATCGTCCGACGGCGTTTCGCCGACCTTCATACGCCCGCGTCCGAAATCGATCCCGATGCATCCGAGACGTTCCATGACGGGGACACCTATCACCGCGTCAAGTTCCGACAACACGGCATCAGCCTTCTCGTTGCCCGTACTCATGTCAAGCACGTAGAACGGCACATTTCTGAACCTTACGCCCTCGAGCACCACTTCGCGTGCCACGGCGATACGCCCCGAACCTACATCCACGCCCTCTGCGGCAACCTCGGCATCGAGCATATCCATACCATACTCCTCGGCTACACGCGGCGTAACGACATTGACACCTGCTCCCGTATCGAATATGCAACCAATGCCGCGGCCATTCAACCGCCCATCAACCTCTATCATGCGGGCACCGGCCTCCCCTATCTCCGCAACGCGGAAAGGAATCTCGGCCTCGGCCCTGCCCGTCCGTTCATAGAGGTCATAACGTGCAAGCTCCTTGAACCGGGCCTCCATACGCTGCAGTTCCGCGACATAATCCGCCGGAACTACATCCTCTCCCGCGCCCATGATATCTGCGACCACAGCGGCAGCTTCGGCACATCGGCCCGACTTTTCGAGATTCATCGCAAGCAGCATTGTTATCGACACGCGGTTCGCGCTGTCAATATATACGCCGAACTCCGATAACAGTCTCTCGATTGCGGCACACGCCTGCTCGGGACGGTTTGACCAACTGCACAGCAAGGCATCCGAAAAGCATGACATAAATGGCGACAACTCGTCACGGCGCTCCTCCACAAGACGTCGCAGCGAAAACCAGTCCGACGTATTGAGATACACACCAGCCAAAGAGTCGGCATTCTCCGCCGTCGCGCCATCTTCCTCGACCTTAAGATCCGCAACCGCAGTATATGACGCCATCCCATGCGCAACTCCCGCATCAACCCTCACCACAGTCAATGCAGCAAGGGCCGCTATCATCAGCCGCCGCACCATCACCTGCGACCTCCGTCGTTACGGACCGACTTCGCGGCGGCGCGCTCGTTCACCACAAAACGGTATGTCGAGCCGTTGCCCTTGATCTTATATACGCCGTCGGTGTAGATCGTGGCCGTAGTGTTGAGCGGGATGGTCACCTCGAGGATTATGTGGTTGCGGCTGCGGTGCCATGCCGAGCGCACGACGCCACGCACAGAGTGATACGACGCCTCGGCCCACTCCATCTCGGCAGGGAAGTGCGGACGGATGATTATATTCTCGAACCCGGGTTTCTGCTCGTCGTAGTTGATGCCTGCGATGTCGCTCTGCATCCATGCTGCGATATCGCCGAAGAAGACGTGGTTGGCCGACGAATCGGAGAAGTTCTCACGCAGTGCCCACGTCTCAAGCGGCGTGGTAAAGCCCTCGACGATCCAGTTGCCCCACGACGGGCGGCATGTCTGCGTCGCCAGCTTGTATGCCGTCTCGACATATCCGTACTTGACCAACATGCGCAGAGCATAGCGGCTGCCCAACAGGCCGAAGTCGCACGTATATCCGTCCTCGACCACAACGTCGTTCAGACGCGCCGCAACCTTCGCCTCCATCCCCGCGGGGACGATACCCAACGCCAGAGGCACGGCCTGTGCCGTGACGCGGCCGATGGAGTAGATGCCCGTCTCCGAATCGAGATACTTCGTATTGATCAGTTCGCGCAGCGCCTCGGCCTTGGCCTCGTATTTCGAACCGTCGCGGCCCGTCAGGGCGGCAAAGCGTGACATCAGTTTCTGGTCATAATAATAGAAGCACGTAGTGGTAAAGTCCGACGGCGTCTGAGTCTTGTAGAAGCACCAGTCGCCCAGACCGTATGTCACCGTACCATCCTCATTCTCGCGGCCCGCCAGATACTCAAGATAGCGTTCCGCCACGGGATATATCTTCTCGATGGCACGCACGTCGCCATAGTAGTTGTACAGCGCATCGGGAATGATGAACATGGCAGCATCCCATACCGGCCCGATCCAGTCGTCATAACCCCAGCCGGCACTCGGTATGATACCCGAAATCGAACCGTCTTCACGCTGGTTGTCAATCATGTCGTCTATCCACTTCTCATATACCGTAATACCGTCGTAGTTCGCAAGGCCGATATCGATACTTACGTGTGCATCGGCCGTCCAGCCGTTCTTCTCACGATGGGGGCAGTCCGTCGGTATTCCCTGCAGGTTGCACAGATAAGATCGCCGCACCGCCTGCCACAGGCTGTTCAGCAACTCGTTCGACGAGCGGAAATCCCCTACCGACTGCACATCCGTATGGAGGAAATGGGCCGTCAGACTGCTGCGGTCCAACTCTATGGGACGGTCGGCCGTCACAGTGACATATTGGAATCCGTTGTAATGGAAACGGGGCGTGAAACTCTCCATCCGGCCATCGCCGCGCAGGTAGAAGATGTCGCGCTGCAAAGAGTAGTCACCCACGGGATGCGAGTGGAAATCGATGTTGTGCATCTCGACCGTACCGTCATCACGCAGCAGCTCGCCATGCTCCATCTCAATACGCGTACCCTTTTCGCCGCGTACGCGCAGCGTGCAGACGCCCGTCATGTTGCGCGCGAAGCTGAATACATACTCGCGGTCAGAGATACGGCGCACCGACACGGGCTCGCACGTCTCGCTCTCGCGTATCGGGGGCATCTGCTGCGCCACCAACAGCGGCGAGGGCGCCTCGCACACCACGGCTGCGGGATATGAACTGTCATCCATGGCAGGGTCGTTCCATCCCTCGACAGCACATCGGGCATCAATTATGTCACCCGCATATATCACGTTTCCGCGCACCTCGCCCGTAGTCGTCCGCCACGTCGAGTTGGATACCACCTTCTGCCTGCGGCCGTCGCTGTACAGAACATGCAGCTCGCATATCATGCGCGGGCGGTTGCGCCACCGAGCCGACTCGAACTGCCATACGGCCATACCCGTATATTCGTTGTAGAAACCGTTACCCAGAGTTGCCGTGATGACGTTATCGCCGTCATGCACAAGGGACGTCACGTCATGTACCTGATAGAGATTACGTTTATCGTAGTGTGTGTAGCCGGGATCGAGCCAGTCATCCGATACGCGGCTGCCGTTGATGGCCGCATCGTAGTAACCTGCGGCGCTGATATAGAGCGACGCCCGCTCGACATTCCCACTCAGGCGAAACCGCTTGCGGAACATGGGCGCTGGCTCGTAATTCCTGTCGTAGGAGTCGGTGATCCACTTCGCGCTCCACGCCTTGCCATGCAGTTTCGCCGTTGAGAACCACGCCACGGGAGATACCATAGTCTCCACCCCCAGAGCGTTATACCCGCGCACCTGCCAGCAATAGCGGCTCTCGGCATCGAGACTGTCGGTCGGCAGTACAATCATCTGTCCACCACGCACGCGGCCGCTGGTCGCCACACAGCTCTCCTCGTCGGCCAACGACGCCTCATCGGTTGCTATTCGCACCTCAACCTTATGCTGACGGAACGAGGCGACGGGTTCGTCACTCTCATAGCGCCACGTAAAGCGCACGCTGTCACCGTCGATCGCAAGCGGCTCCTCGGCATACTCACATCGCAGGCCCACGATCTTCACCCGTTCGTCATCTCCGCCGCACGAACTCATCACCACAGCCGCAACCATTACGGCAGCCGCAGCCGCACGACGGCAGAAACGCACCGCACCATCTCCTAATCCACTTTTCATATCGAATCACATTTATTATTACCCATATTTAATCCGCCGCATGGCGGCCTTATGATACATATCTACTCACGCGCGACAGCTGTAACCACTTCGCGCAGCAGACGCCAGAACTTATCCACCGAGGCTATCTCGAGCCGCTCGTCGGGCGAATGCACGCCGCGCATCGTAGGGCCGAACGACACCATCTCCAGATGGGGATACTTCTCGAGGAAGAGTCCGCATTCAAGGCCGGCATGAATGGCACGCACCTTGGCCTCACTGCCGAACAACCTGAGATAACACTCCGTCGTGCGGCGCAGCAAAAGCGACTCAGGGTTTGGTGCCCACCCGGGATAACCGTCCGAATGTGCGACCTCGGCACCGGCCAAACGGAATACCGACTCCACCATCAGCATCGCATACTCCTTGGCGCTGTCCACGGACGAACGCTGCGACGTCGTTATCACCACACTTCCCGTCTGCGGCTCCTTTACGGATGCAAGATTGGTCGACGTTTCGACCAAACCCTTCACCGTCTGCGACATGGCCAGCACACCGCACGCCACGCCCATCAACGCTCCGATCAGCGCCTGCTGCGACGAAGCCGCAAATACCGTATCGGGCGCAGGCACAGGCGTCAATGTCAACCGCATACGCGGCTCGGTCATGTGATACTCAGCCTTTATTTCATCTGCGAAACTCTCAAACATCGCCATCAGTTCCGTCTCCAGTCCCTTGGCAACGCCCACAACGGCATACGACTCGCGCGGAATGGCATTGCGCAGATTACCGCCCTCGATACGGGCCAGACGCACACCGCACTTGGCCGCGGCCGTCGCAACGAAACGCGCAGCAACCTTTACCGAATTAGCGCGTCCCTTGTCTATATCGTCACCCGAATGTCCGCCGAGCATATCGGCCGCATCGAAACGGTAATACAGATATCCCGCCGGAGCCTTCTCGCGTTCACAACGCAGCGTCGCAACAGTATCCACACCGCCGGCACATCCGATAAAGATCTCGCCCTCGTCCTCCGAGTCGAGATTGATCAGATACTTGCCGCCGATCATGCCCTCACCCAGATTGAAGGCTCCCGTAAGGCCCGTCTCTTCATCCACCGTAAACAGGGCCTCCAGCGCCCCATGCTCCGCAGGGGGATCGAGCAGCAACGCCAGCGCCGCCGCCATACCTATGCCGCAGTCAGCACCCAGAGTCGTTCCCTCGGCACGCACCCAGCCATCCTCGACACGCGTGCGAATAGGATCGCGGTCGAAATCGAACTCCACGTCGCCGCGCTTCTCGCACACCATATCCATGTGTGACTGGAGCGTCACTACGGGCACCGCCTCACACCCGGCCGCTGCGGGTATGCGCATCACCACATTACCGGCATCATCGCGCTCGCAATCTATTGCGTGGCTGCGTGCAAAATCGACAAGATATTCTATTATTCGGCCTTCGCGCTTCGAAGGGCGCGGCACACGGGTTATGGCATCAAACTGCTCCCATACCCGACGGGGTTCCAGATCTTTCAGGGTCATAAGTTTATTACGTTTTGACAAAACTGTCATTACAAGTCAAAAACAAAGTTACAAAATCCGTCTGTATAACCCAAGCCGCAAAGGCCATAATTAGCATACGGATCCGCTAACGGCGGCGCAAAGGGCAAAAGTCTCACAAAAAAGATCAATCGGCAGGCTTCTCGCGCAGTCAATAACAACTTCGCCGTACGCCGCCTTCCCTATAATGCAACACACATCGCCATATTCCCAGTTCCTGCGGCATATTACATACTCATACATGCCCAATCGGGGCTTTTACCCCGTATCACCACATCACACTTTACAACTTGTTTATCATACCCGCAAACACAAAAAATCCCCTCACGGCCTTGCCGCAAGGGGATATCCGATATTCGGCTGACGGATTATGCCTCCAGAGCGAAACGCTTGTAAGCAACTACCGTAGCATCCTTGTCCGCATTCTTGATATAGTCGCGGATCGTGATCTTCTCACCTACCAGAATCTGGTTCAGAAGCGTATTCTCCTCGAAGAACTTGCGCATCTTACCCTCGGCGATCTTCTCCAGAATAGCCTCGGGCTTGTTGGCGTTCTTGGGATCCTGCTTCATCTGCTCCATGGCGATGGTCTTCTCGTGAGCAACCGTCTCGGCGGGGCAGTCTGCAACGTCGATCGAGATGGGAGCCATGGCCGTAGCCTGCATGGCAACGGTGTGGGCTACCTCTACGGGCACCTCCTTGTTGAAGCCCAGAATCGTACCGAGCTTCTTGTTGAAGTGAACGTATGCGTTGCAATAGGGAGCCTCGATACGGCCGTAGTATGCCAGCTCGACCTTCTCGCCCGTCTGACCCGACTTCTCGGTCACCATCTCCTCAACGGTGCGACCCTCGTCGTTCTTGATGGCAAGCAGGGCAGCCGCATCTGCGGCGTCGTTCTTGACGGCAATGTCGAGAATGGCATTGGCCGAAGCGGCGAACTCCGCATTCTGGGCAACGAAGTCGGTCTCGCACGCAAGGCACAGAAGATATGCCTTCGTACCTACGACCTTCGTTACGACAACGCCTTCGGTGGCGCTGCGGTCGGCACGCTTGCTTACAACAAGCTTACCCTTCTCGCGGATGATATCCTTAGCGCGCTCGTAATCGCCCTCGGCCTCGATGAGAGCCTTCTTGCAGTCCATCATGCCTGCGCCCGTCATCTTGCGGAGCTTCATTACATCTGCTGCTTTTACTTCCATAGTTTCGATTTGTTAAAAGGTTAAAAACTTACTTCAGCTGAGGATCTTCATTACTCGGCATCGGTCGTAGCCTCGCTCTTCTCCGCAGCGGCCTCGGTCGAAGCCACTACATCGGCTACGGTCTCCTCCTCGGCATCTACGGCCGCACGAACGGCCTTCTTGATACGGGGCTTGCCCTCCTTCTTTGCGGGAGCGGCTGCCTCAGCCTCCTGAGCCTCCTTCTCCTTCTCGAGACGGCGCTCCTCGGTGCCTTCAGCGATAGCCGCGCACACTACGTCGAGGATGGTAGCGATAGATTTTGCAGCGTCGTCATTTGCCGGTATAACGTAATCAATGTCTGTCGGATCACAACAAGTATCAACCATGGCAAATACGGGGATGCTCAATCGCTTGGCCTCCTTGACGGCATTGGCCTCCTTCTGCACGTCCACAACGAACAGGGCTGCCGGCAGACGCGTCAGGTCGGCTATCGAACCGAGGTTCTTCTCCAGCTTGGCACGCTGACGTGCGATCTGGAGCTTCTCGCGCTTCGAGAAGTTATCGAAAGTGCCGTCGCCCAACATCTTGTCGATGGTGGCCATTTTCTTGACGGCTTTACGTATCGTGGGGAAGTTTGTAAGCATACCGCCGGCCCAACGCTCCGTAACGTAAGGCATGCCGACGGTTGCAACCTTTTCGGCTACGATCTCCTTGGCCTGCTTCTTCGTAGCGACGAACAGCACGCGGCGACCGCTCTTGGCTATCTGCTTCAATGCGGCGGCTGCCTCATCGAGCTTGACCACGGTCTTGTGGAGGTCTATGATATGGATGCCGTTCTTCTCCATGAAGATGTAGGGAGCCATTTTAGGATTCCACTTGCGCTTCAGGTGACCGAAGTGAACGCCTGCATCCAACAATGTATTGAAATCTGTACGTGACATTTTTGTTTCTGTTTTTAATTTTGAATTCTCTTTACTTCAACCTTCGCGGTAGTGGCCCTGCGGCCGGTCCCGAAGGTTTTCCGCGACGGGGCAACCTGCCGGTAATACCTATTTTATATTATAAACGAGAGGCAGTCCCACAGATTTGAAACCCGCGTCGTGCTTAGCCGAATTTTCAGGTCTCGTAAGGCTTAACGCTTACTGAACTGGAACTTGCGGCGTGCGCCCGGCTGACCCGGCTTCTTACGCTCAACCTCACGTGAGTCACGGGTGAGGAATCCGTTCTTCTTCAGTACCGAACGGAGTTCCGAATCGATCTGGCACAATGCGCGAGCGATTCCCATGCGAGCGGCCTCGGCCTGACCCTTGATGCCGCCGCCGTCGAGGTTGATCTCAACGTCGTAGCTGCCCAGCGTATCGGTGACCATAAGCGGCTGCTTCACCTCATACTGGAGAATGTTCAGGGGGAAATAGACCTCGAGCTCCTTGTGGTTGATTGTAATCTTACCATTACCCGGCTTCACGTATACGCGAGCGACAGCGGCCTTACGGCGACCTACGGTGTTTACAACTTCCATACTCTGCTACTTAATCTCGTTTAACTTAATTTCCTTGGGGTTCTGTGCGGCGTGAGGATGCTCGGCGCCTGCATAGACCTTCAAATTCTTGAGCACGGCCTCGCCCAGACGGGTCTTGGGGAGCATGCCCTTTACCGCGTGCTCGATCACGAACTCGGGGCGGCGGGCCAGAAAATCGGCCGGCGTAGCGAAACGCTGTCCACCCGGATATCCCGTGTAACGCGTGTAGACCTTATCGGTCATCTTGTTGCCCGTGAGCTTCACCTTGGCGGCGTTGATGACGATGACATTGTCACCGCAATCGACGTGGGGGGTGTAGCCGGGCTTGTTCTTGCCTCGGAGGATCTTAGCCACCTGCGATGCAAGACGTCCCAATACCTCGTTGGTGGCGTCGATCACGTACCACTCCTTCTGGACGGTACCGGCGTTCAACGAGATAGTCTTGTAACTTCTTGAATCCATCTTGTTACGTTTAGTTAATACTTGTTATTGTAATCCATCCCGCACTTTACGGGTGCGCAAAGATAGTAATATTTTTTCACACTACCATCCATCGGCTAAAAATATTGCAGATAAAGCGAATAAATCGTCCGTTGCGGGGTATCTGCGCCGTGATGCGGGAGCCAAAACAAGCCTCAAATCACCCCATTGCCACGAGGTACTCTCTCAGGGCGGCGGCATCGGCCGCCACAGGCACCGAATGGCGTTCACGGCGCATGGCCTCGGCGAGGGCCCGCGGCAGCGGCGCCTCAGCGCCCGTAGCCCGGCGCAGCGCATCGCCGAACTTGGCCGCATGCGCCGTCGAGACCCAGAAACCGTCAACGTCCAGAGTCTTGGCGGCGCCGTACCCGACGGCGCTGTGCGGGTCGGAGAGATATCCGTATCGAAGTTTCTGCTCGGCGATAAGCGACAGAATCGACGCATCATCACAAGAATATCCATCGACATCGCGCCGCAGCGCCTCCCTGTCGCCGCCATAGAGCCACTCCATGCGCTCGAAATTGCTTGGCGCACCGACATCCATCGCATTGGCCACCGTCCGCACCGAAGCCCTCGGACGATATTGTCCCGTGCGCAGAAATTCGGGCACTACATCGTTGGCATTCGATGCCGCCACGAACCTGCCAACGGGAAGGCCCATACGCTGTGCCAGCATCCCCGCCGCAAGGTTGCCGTAGTTGCCGCTCGGCACCACGACGTCGGGATGCGTACGCCCCGTAATCCTGCGCCATGCGGCCCAGCCGTAGAAGTAGTAGAACGACTGCGGCAGCCACCGCAGCAGGTTTATCGAGTTGGCCGACGTGATGCGCACGCTGCGGCGCAGCGTCTCGTCGCAGAACATCTCCTTGACAAGCCGCTGGCAGTCGTCGAACGTACCGTCCACACGCAACGGGTATATGTTGCCGCCGAGCGTAGTCATCTGCGCCTCCTGCAACGGGCTCACCTTGCCTTCGGGGTAAAGTATCACCACGCGCACGCCCGGCACGCCGCTGAATCCGTGCGCCACGGCGCTGCCCGTATCGCCCGACGTGGCCGCCAGAACAGTAAGCACGCGCCCTCCGTTGAGCATGGCCGCCACACGGCCCATGAACCGCGCCCCGAAATCCTTGAATGCAAATGTCGGCCCGTGGAACAGCTCCAGCGTATATAACTTTCCGTCCAGATGCCGCAGCACGATCGGGAAGTCGTATGCCTCATGCACCGCCTTGCGCAACATCTCGGGATCCATGTCATCCATTATCTCAGAGGCCAGATATGCCGCCATATCGGCATACGACCGCCCGGCCAGATATTCCACACGCGCCATGTCCACCTGCGGGATACGCTCCGGCACGAAAAGCCCGCCGTCGGGCGCCAGACCCATGAATGCCGCCTCCGAAAGTCCGTACGGATGTCGGCGGCCGTGATCTCTTGTACTGTAATACTTCATGGTCGTACGCGCATTAATCGTTCAACACACGGGCTCCGCGGTTCGACACCTTCGATACATATATGTCCGACGATATGCCTCTGTCGGCGAAGTGGGCCTTCATCACCTCTCCCACGCGCGCGGCCGTCTCCATCGACGACGAAAGGGCAAACACCGACGGCCCCGCACCCGATATGTTCATTGCAAGCGCACCGGCCTCAAGTACGGCGTCACGCAGGGAGTCGAAACCCGGTATGAAGCGTTTGCGGTGTGGCTCCGCCACCACGTCACGCATCGAACGCCCGACAAGCTCCACATCCCCCGACATAAGCCCAGCGACCAGACCTCCGACATTGCCCCACTGGCTCACGGCACTGCGCAGCGGGATCTCCCGCGGCAGCACCTCGCGCGCCTCGCGCGTGCTGACCATGATTGCGGGGTGGGCAACCGTACAGCAAAAACGCTCCGGCACCGGCAGCCGAACCACATCCAGAGGCTCATACCCGCGTAACAACACCACGCCGCCCAACAACGACGGCCCGACATTGTCGGCGTGGGGCGTACCCCCGCTTATGAGCTTCTCGCCCTCCATGGCAAACGCCACGAGCTCTTCATCCTTGAAGGGACGGCCCAAAAGCTCGTTCAACCCGTAGACGGCCGCGGCCGACGATGCGGCGCTCGACCCTATGCCGCTGCCCGGCGTGATCTTATGCTCGACGGTCACCTTCACCGACAGCGGGGCGCCATATACGGCCATAAAGGCCCGCAGGGCTGGCGTTATGACATTGCGCTCGGGATCCTCGGGCAGTGCGGCCGCACTGCGGTTCTCGATCCTGATGCCATCCTCGACACCGTCACCCTCAGCCGCCTCGACCTTCAACACGTCGCCCACGGCATCGAGAGTCATTCCCATTATATCGAATCCACATCCCATATTAGCCACCGTTGCGGGCGCGAATACACGTATCTCTTTCATGCTGTTCATTTTCCTTATCTTTTTCCCGACCGCACAGATGGCCATACGATACGCAAACCCGTACAAAAAGCCACCGCCGGCAGTCGGCTGAAACTTGTAATGTGTGATTAAAAACTGAAAATTCGACCTCCGCGACCTTGGCGGAACGGCGCAGACCAACGCGCGCCTCTATCGGCAAATATGAACTCCTACCCCCACAGGGGTGGTACCGGTACCGATACCGGTACCGACAGCAATGACGGTAATGACAACGCCGACGGCGCCGACCAGTGTCGTCGCAATATCCGTCGTAGTTATGTCATGATAAAACGCCATTATGCTCTCGGTTATGTTTCCGAATGCAAGTATAAGATAAAAATCCTTAACCACCAAATTTACGCAGCAAAAAGTGCCGCAGACACGCATAAAAAGCCATTTTTTGAATCAGACACGACATTTCAGGCATTTCGAAAGCATCATTTTCCCGCATCTACCTTATAATATATAACTGCGTATAATGCCATTATAATCGCAAACATTACGGCCGTCTGTTTGCACACAAAATCCACCATCACGGTCGTAAAAACCACCCTTTTCCCCTTCTCAAGCCCCTAAAGCCGCATATTTCAGCGTATCTGCTGCGCTTGGATGGTTGCAAAAGTGACATTACGCATAAAAATTCACAATTTTTTAATCTCCCGTTTACAAATCATCATACGATTGCAAACATCACTACACCCTCCGAAGAGCCACGCGCGCTTGATGATCACACTCGGCGCAACGCATTGTATCCGACCGGACAAACCATCCGATTACGAATTACAATATCAAAAAAATTCACTCCGTCAAAAGAGATTTTCGCTGCACACCCACAAACGATAGACACCGGCTGCCGTAATGACGTCCTTCCTGACACAATCCTATTGAATTACGACAACGACCACCCAAACAAAAGGACAACTGCTCTTTGAGGTTTATGGAAGAAAATGCAAACTATAATTTTTATGCATAAAAAAGTCTAATTTGCCGTATATAAATGCACATTATTAAGAATTTTCACTAACTTTGCATCAGACAAAATGTAAACATACAAGTAAGAGCAAACAGTTTAACGAAAATCAATATGACCAAAGAACAACTATACGCCGAAGCCCTCCGCTACCACACCGAAGGACAGCCGGGCAAGATCGAGATCCGCCCCACCAAACCCCACGCAACGCAATACGACCTCTCGCTGGCATACTCGCCGGGCGTGGCGGCGCCGTCGCTCGCCATAGCGTCCGCCCCCGCCCTCAGCTACGAATATACGGGTCGCGGAAATCTCGTAGCCGTCATCAGCAACGGCACGGCAGTTCTGGGTCTGGGCAACATAGGCCCCTTGGCGGCAAAGCCCGTAATGGAGGGCAAATGCCTCCTTTTCAAGGCAATGGCCGGTATCGACGCATTCGATATCGAGGTCGACGCCTCGACGCCCGACCAGTTTGTCGAGTGCGTGCGCCGCATAGCCCCCACATTCGGAGGCATCAACCTTGAGGATATCAAGGCTCCCGAGTGCTTCGAGATCGAACGCCGTCTTGTGGAGGCGCTCGACATACCCGTCATGCATGACGACCAGCACGGTACGGCCATAATCATCTCGGCAGCCATGATCAACGCCGCATACTGCACGGGCAAGGACCTCAAATCGCTGCGCGTGGTCGTGAGCGGCGCCGGCGCCGCAGCCATAGCTGCCGTGCACATGTTCTTGGAGCTCGGACTCAAACGTGAGAATATCGTCCTTAACGACAGCCACGGCATCGTCTCGGCCGAACGAAAGGACCTCACGGCCGAAAAACGTGAATTCGCCACTACGCGCCACATCGCATCAATGGCCGAGGCGCTCGTCGATGCCGATGTCTTCCTCGGGGTATCAAAACCCGGCGTGCTGACGGCAGAGATGATACGCACGATGGCACCCCACCCCATAATACTCGCTCTGGCCAACCCCGATCCCGAGATCACGCGCGACGAGGCCCTCTCGGCCCGCAAAGACGTAATCTACGCCTCGGGCCGCTCGGATACGCCCAATCAGGTGAACAACCTGCTCTGCTTCCCCTATATGTTCCGCGGAGCGCTCGACGTGCGCGCACGCCGCATAACCGAGCAGATGAAGATCGCCGCAGCCCACGCTCTCGCACAACTCGCACGCGAAGAGGTACCGCAGCAGGTGCGCGAACTGCTCGGCCGCGAGGACTTGGCGTTCGGGCCCGACTACATCATCCCCTCGCCCTTCGACCCGCGTCTGCGCGAGATCATCCCCGCAGCCGTAGCAAAGGCAGCCATCGAGTCGGGAGTGGCACCAAGACCCGAATAACCCAATCAAACATGAATAAAGTTTCGGCGGCCTGAAATTCAGACCGCTTTTTTATTTCCCACCCGCCGTATATTGCATTATTATAAGTATCTTGCTATATTCGAACACACCAACCAAAAATCCATTGCCATGAAAAGACCGTACATCACCCTTACGCTTCTTGCCGCCCTCGCCGCCATATCGACAACATCATGCGGCCGCCACACGGATCCAGCCGTCATAGGCTCTGCCGACGGCCCGACGCAGATAACCGTTAACGACGACACAAAAGCCAAAGAGGGTATCATTGGATCAGCGGACGGCCCGACGGCCATATATGTCACTGACAAGGATAAGGATAATATCGACAATCCGGCCGCGATGGAGTCCCTTCTTGCCGCAAAAGGCCGGCAACTGATCGGACAGATGGGCCAACTCGCCCGCAGCAAGGAGTATGTATCGATGATGACCTCATCACAACCCATCCAGAACGAGATCTCCTTGATATCTGCCGCCGACTATACCACTCCGAAAGAGATATTTATTATCGACGGCAAGAGTTTCGAGACCGACACTTTGGATTTTGTCCATAAGCACATCGTGGAGCGCGCCATACGCTCAGCGGCTGCCATGATAAACGGACTCAACGGCACGCAACCGTTATCCGCGACATCTATCCTGCAGGTGGACGATACGCTCCTCTGCCCCATCCTTAAACATACGATAATAATGTTATTCGCATACGACGCTCCGTACAGCGCCCTCGTCACATACCGCCCTGCCGAGGACGGCACCGTCGCCGCCGTCGCCTCGTTTGTGAAGTTCCCCGCGTCGGGAACCGCGTCGGTATCGCACTATGTAGCCGAAGTCATAGGGTCTGCCATAGGATCTGAAGAGATCACCGTCCGCAGCATCGACATTCCATAATCCGCCTTCACCGACAAAACAAAAAAAGGCCCGACCTGTGAAGGTCGGGCCTTGACGTTATTGAGCGTTCACACTATCCGAGGAACGAGAGCAGGATACCGGCAGCAACGGCCGAGCCGATCACACCTGCCACATTCGGGCCCATGGCGTGCATGAGCAGGAAGTTGGCGGGGTTCTCCGACTGACCGACCTTCTGCGATACGCGTGCGGCCATAGGCACGGCCGACACACCTGCAGAACCGATCAGCGGGTTGATCTTCTCCTTGCTGAAAATGTTGATGATCTTTGCCAGAATCACACCGCCCGCGGTACCGAGGCCGAATGCCGTAACACCCAGCACGAGGATGCCCAGCGTCTGCCAGTTGAGGAAGGCGTCGGCTGTGGCCGTAGCACCCACCGATATACCGAGGAAAATGGTCACGATGTTCATCAACTCATTCTGGACAGTCTTGCTCAAGCGCTCCACGACACCGCACTCCTTCATCAAGTTACCCAGCATGAGGCTGCCGATCAGAGGCGCAGCCGAAGGCAGGAGCAGCGAGATGATGATCGTAAGCACGATCGGGAAGAGGATCTTCTCGGTCTTAGATACGGGACGCAGCTGCTTCATCACGATCTTGCGCTCCTCCTTCGTGGTGAGGGCCTTCATGATGGGAGGCTGGATCACCGGCACGAGTGCCATGTAAGAGTATGCGGCAACGGCGATGGGACCAAGAAGATGGGGAGCCAGCTTCGAGGTGAGGTAGATGGCCGTGGGGCCGTCAGCACCACCGATGATACCCGTCGAGGCAGCCTCGGCGGGGGTGAAGCCCAAAGCCGTAGCGCCGAGATAGGTGGCAAAGATACCCAACTGCGCTGCCGCGCCGAGCAGCAGGCTCTTGGGGTTGGCGATCAGAGGGCCGAAGTCGGTCATGGCACCAACGCCCACGAAGATCAAGCAGGGATATATACCGAGCTTGACACCCAGATAGAGGTAATCCACAAGTCCGGCCAGAGAGTCGAAGCCCTGCCAGTGGACATGGCCGCCGGCAAAAAGTTCCGAATGGTACATACCGGCGCCGGGCAGATTCGTAAGGATCATACCGAACGCAATGGGCAGCAGCAACAGCGGCTCATACTGCTTGACAATGGCCAGATAGAGCAGCACACAGGCTATGACCAGCATGACGATGAAACGCCAATCCTGCACAAGGCCGACAAAACCCATGCTCTGCACAAAGTTCAACAGCGACTCGCCGATCTGAATATCGGCATCAGCCGCCTGCTCTGTGGTCGGCGTCACGGCGACCGTACCGTCCTGCTGCGCCGAGGCCGAACCCCACGCCTGCACGGTAAGGCCGACTGCCGCCACAGCCAGCAACATAAACAGGTATTTCTTAATGTTCTTCATCTGTAGCAAGGTTTAACGGATTAAGCCAAATCGACGAGCGCATCGCCTTGCTGTACGGCCTGACCAGCCGATACGTGTACAGCCTTCACCGTACCGTCGGCCGGAGCCATAACTTCGTTCTCCATCTTCATCGCCTCGATGATGATGAGCGTATCGCCGGCCTTGACTGCATCGCCGGCCTTGACATTGACCGAGATAATACTGCCCGGCAGGGGCGACGTGATCGAATTGGCCGAAGCCGCCTTGGGAGCCGCTGCAGGAGCTGCGGCCTGCGTCGCGGGCGCGTGCTTGGGCGTGGGAAGGTGAGGCATCGCTACGCTCTCGGCGCGCTCAACCTCCACGACATACTTCTTGCCGTTGAGTTCCACTTCGGCCACATTGTGCTCCTTCTCTGCCACCGTAGCCTCGTACTTGGTTCCGTTTATGCTGAATTTAAGTTTTTGCATCTCGTTTTCAATTAAAATGATACATTGTCTTCTTGGCTCAATATCCAATAGGGGGAATCCTCGCGCTTGATGGTAAGCACGTCGCTCTCCTCGTCATGAACGTCGTAATACAGGTGCAGTGCAAAAGCCACGGCAGCCATCTCCTCGTCGCGCGATTCCGCGACGGGGGCCTCTGCCGGCTGCTGCACGGGCTTGCTGGCGAAGATCATGCCGAAGAGCTTGATAATGCCGATGAGCAGCAGCAGTACGACGAATACGAGTGCGAAACCAATCACCGTGATGATCAGAGCATTTCCCCAGTTTATCGCTAACATTGTCATAATCGGAATCTGTTAAATTACAACGGAATGTTGCAGTGTTTCTTGTTGGGATTGTGCGTACGCTTGTTACGCAGCGACTCCAGAGCGCGGATCACGCGGAAACGCGTATTGCGTGGCTCGATAACGTCGTCGATGTAACCGTAGCGGGCAGCGTTGTAGGGGTTCGAGAACTTGTCCTTGTACTCCTGCTCGAGCTTCTCGACATACTTGGCCTTCTCCTCGGGATCGGTGATGGCGGCCAGCTCCTTGGCGTGGAGCACCTCAACGGCGCCGCTAGCACCCATGACGGCGATCTCGGCCGTAGGCCAAGCGTAGTTGATGTCGCCGCGGATGTGCTTCGACGACATGACGATGTATGCACCGCCGTAAGCCTTGCGCAGCGTAACGGTAACCTTAGGCACCGTAGCCTCGCAATATGCGAAGAGCAGCTTTGCGCCGTGGGTGATAACACCCCCGTACTCCTGAGCCGTACCCGGCAGGAAGCCCGGAACGTCAACCAACGTTACGATAGGAATATTGAACGCGTCGCAGAAACGTACGAAACGTGCGGCCTTGCGGCTGGCATTGATATCGAGCACACCGGCCATGAAGTTGGGCTGGTTGGCGATGATACCCACGCTCTGGCCGTTGAAGCGGGCGAAGCAGGTGATGATGTTCTTTGCGAACGAAGCGGCACTCTCCAGATACTCGCCGTTGTCGACGATGGCACGAATAACGTCGTACATGTCGTAGGGCTTGTTCGGATGGTCGGGGATGATCTCGTTGAGCGTATCCTCCTTGCGGGCGATATCGTCCGTGCAGGGAACCTCGGGAGCGCTCTCCAGATTGTTCTGGGGCATATACGACAGCAGGTCGCGGATCAGGGCTATACCCTCCTCCTCGGTATCGACGGCAAACTGCGCAACACCGCTCTTGGTGGTGTGCATCGTGGCGCCTCCGAGCTGCTCCTGCGTTACGTCCTCACCCGTTACGGTCTTCACGACCTTCGGGCCCGTGAGGAACATGTACGAGGTCTCGCGGCGCATGATGATGAAGTCGGTCAGGGCCGGAGAATAGACGGCACCGCCGGCGCAGGGACCGAAGATAGCCGAGATCTGCGGGATCATACCCGACGCCATCACGTTACGCATGAAGATGTTGGCATATCCTGCCAGAGCGTTCACGCCCTCCTGAATGCGGGCGCCGCCCGAGTCGTTCAGACCGATGCAGGGTGCACCGTTGCGCATGGCCATATCCATCACCTTGCAGATCTTCTCCGCCATAGATATAGACAGCGAGCCGGCCGTAACCGTGAAATCCTGTGCGAAGACATATACCAGACGGCCCTCGATGGTACCGTAACCTGTTACCACGCCGTCGCCGAAGGTATGTTTCTTCTCCATACCGAAATCATAGCAGCGGTGCGTGACGAACATATCGAACTCCTCGAAGCTGCCCTCGTCCAGAAGCATATGAATACGCTCGCGGGCCGTGTACTTGCCCTTCGAATGCTGTTTCTCGATAGCCTTCTCACCGCCGCCCAAACGGGCCACCTCACGATTCTCGATCAGATTCGCTACCTGTTGTTTTTGAATTTCGCTCATAGAACTGTTATGCTTATTTATAGTATGATTATTTCTTGTTCTTGTCCTCGCACAGCTCGGTCAGGATACCCTGCGTCGACTTCGGGTGCAGGAATGCTATGGTCAGGCCCTCGGCGCCCTTGCGCGGAGTCTTGTCTATAAGGCGCAGGCCCTTGGCCTCGGCGTCGGCCAGCTGCTCCTCGATATTCTCGCATGCCAGAGCCATGTGGTGAATGCCCTCGCCGCGCTTCTCGATATACTTTGCGATGGTCGACTCGTCCGACGTGGGCTCCAGAAGTTCGATCTTCGTCTGGCCCAGTTTGAAGAAGGCGGTCTTCACCTTCTGGTCGGCCACCTCCTCGATGGCGTAGCACTTCAGGCCCAATACATTCTCCCAATACGGAATAGCCTCTTCGAGGCTCTTCACAGCAATGCCAAGATGCTCAATGTGTGAAACTTTCATAATTGTAAAGTTTAGTGATTATAGAATTTTCGGTTATGTTTTTTTTCGATTCGTTTCATTTCGCACAAAACAGTACAAAGATATAAGTAATATCTTGAATAAAGAAATATTTTAATTGCTTTTAGACGACCCAAAAGTCTTTTTGATACATTTCGGGCCATTTCGGGACAAGGTTCCGGCGGCTGCGCGAACCGGCCCCAAAACCGTTCTCGACACGTCCCGCAGGCCTCCGCCGCGCAGCCTCGCCGCGGTAGGCCGCGGATTGTCGCCAAAGGTTTGTTTCTTTGTATGAAAGTTGCTAAATTCGCTCCGAGAAAAGAGATATACCGCATGAGCAAAAAGATACTCACGACACTGCTGCTGATACTTGCGGCAACGGCCCTGAGAGCCGAGAACATCGTCATCGGCGAACCCGTGCCAAAGATACACGTACGCCAGTGGCTGATGGATTTCCGGCCCGCGCCGGCCGACTATACATGCATCGTCTTCTACCACTCTGAAAGTCCGATGTGCCGGCGTGCGCTCCCCGTCATAAAACGCGTCATCGACCACTTCGACGGCCGCATGAACGCCGTCATCGTGACCAAGGAGGATTACGACGCGGCTGGCGTGACCCTTACCGAGCATCTCGACGACCTCATAGGCGTGGCCTTCGACGAAGACTGCAGGACGTTCCGCTACTTTCTGGTCAACTATATACCATATTGTGTGGTATGCGACCACAAGCGTCGCGCCGTATGGTGCGGCAATGCGGCCAATCTGGATGAGAAGACCCTCGAGAAACTGATCAATGCCTCAAAGGTCAAATATAAAAGCAAAAACAAGAACAAGAAGAAGTAACCCAACCATGACATCGTATTCAAAGATAGAACACTTCGAAAAGGAGTATGCCGACACGCACCACGACACGGCACTGAACGTCACCGAGGGTGTTGCCGACCAGCCCATCGTCAATCCCCATTTCGTGCGCAAGCGCCGCCGCACCTTCTCGACGGATGAATATGTCGATGGTATTCTGCGCGGCGACATAACGATCCTCTCGCAGGCCATAACCCTCATCGAGAGCAACAAGCCCGAGCACTACGATCAGGCGCAGCAGATCATCGAGCGATGCCTGCCCCACGCCGGGCGGTCGGTGCGCATCGGCATCACGGGCGTTCCGGGTGCCGGCAAGTCGACATTCATCGAGGCCGTGGGCAACATGGTCGTATCGCTGCACCACCGTCTGGCGGTGCTGGCCATCGACCCCAGCTCGGAGCGCAGCGGCGGTTCGATCCTCGGTGACAAGACCCGCATGGAGAGCATATCGTCCAATCCCGATATCTTCATCCGCCCCTCACCTTCGGCCGGGTCCCTCGGAGGCGTGGCACGCAAGACACGTGAGACCATCGTGCTGTGCGAGGCGGCCGGCTTCGACGTCATCTTCATCGAGACGGTCGGCGTGGGACAGTCCGAAACGGCCGTACACTCGATGGTCGACATGTTCATGCTGTTGCAGATATCCGGTGCGGGAGACGAGCTGCAGGGCATCAAGCGCGGAATCATGGAGATGGCCGACATGATGGTCATAACCAAGGCCGACGGCGAGAACCGCCAGAAGGCGGAGTTGGCGCGGGCACAGTTCCAGAGCGCGCTGCACCTCTTCCCCATGCCCGAATCGGGATGGCGGCCCAAGGTCTACACCTGCTCGGCCGTGGCAGAGACAGGGCTTGAGGAGGTGTGGAAAGGTGTCGAGGAGTTCCTCGACCACATAGAGTCCAACGGATACTTCCAGTCGAACCGCAACCGACAGAACAAATACTGGATGTACGAGAGCATCAATGACGCCCTCAAGGATAGCTTCTACCGCGATCCGGCCGTGGCCGCACATCTGGCCGACGTTGAGCAGCGCGTCCTCGACGCCAAGCTCAGCTCCTTCATCGCCGCCAAGGAACTGCTCGACATCTATTTCGACGACTGCCGCCGCGGCTGATCCTCTCCACGGCAAAGGCCGCAGCACCGGCATCAATGCAATATTATCGACACCCGTATCGGAAATCCCGATGCGGGTGTCAATTTCAAATACGGCGGTCTCGACAAGGCTTCGGATTACGGGCAAAAAGTGCTTCGATTTGCAACATACTACATAATTATGCGCAAAAACAGCCGTATAAATGAAATACGGCAGGCATAATGCGCATTTTTATGGTATTTATCACTACATTTGAAATCGAAACCTTAAACGGAACCCCTTATCTGCTATGAGCCAAGTAAAATTCTACCGAGGCGGAGACCTGCCTCTGGAGCTGCACAAGGTGCGTGTAGTGCAGAAGCTCCACCTCGTACCCATCGAACGCCGTCTCGACGCCATGAAGGAGGCGGGATTCAACACATTCCGCCTGAGTACGCGCGACGTCTACCTTGACATGCTCACCGACAGCGGCACCAACGCCATGAGCGACAACCAGCTTGCCGCCATGATGCGTGCCGACGACGCCTATGCGGGCTAGCAGTCGTTCGAGCGCCTGCAAAAGGCCGTGGAGGATGTCTTGGGCAAAAAATACCTGCTGCCGGTGCATCAGGGACGCGCCGCCGAGAACATCATCTGCCGCACATTCATCAAGCCGGGCAATATCATCCCGATGAACTACCACTTCACCACGGCGCTGGCCCACATCCTCGAAAACGGAGGCAAGATAGCCGAGCTGTTGTGTGACCACGCCTTCGAGCTCAAGTCGGACCACCCCTTCAAGGGCAACATCGACATCGAGAAACTCGAACGCTGCATCCAAGAGAACGGCGTGGATAATATCCCCTTCATCCGCATGGAGGCCTCGACGAACCTTATCGGCGGACAGCCCTTCTCGCTGGCCAACATGATGGACGTGCGGCGCGTGGCCGACAAATACAACATCATGCTGGTACTCGACGCGAGCCTTCTGGGCGAGAACGCCTACCTGATCAAACAGCGCGAGGAGAAGTGGAAGGAGAACTCGATGGGCGAGATCATCCGCATGATGACGGGTCTGGCCGATCTGGTCTACTTCTCGGCGCGCAAGCTCTCCTCCTCGCGCGGCGGCGGCATCTGCACAAACCAGAAGGCACTCTACAGCAAGATGGAGGCGATGATACCCCTCTTCGAGGGCTTCCTTACATACGGCGGTATCTCGGTGCGCGAGATCGAGGCCATGGCGGTAGGTCTCTACGAGACGCTCGACGAGACGATGATAAGCCAGAGCCCCTCGTTCATCAAATACCTTGTCGAGTCGCTCGACACCAAGGGCATCCCTGCCGTGACGCCTCCGGGTGTTCTGGGCGCCCACGTCGATGCCATGAAGTTCTGCGACCACATACCGCAGGAGGAGTATCCGGCAGGAGCTTTGGCCGCGGCGCTGTATATATGTTCGGGTATCCGCGGCATGGAGCGCGGAACCATCTCGAGCGTGCGTGACGAGAACGGCAAGGAGATTCTGGCCGACGTCGAGCTGCTGCGTCTGGCCGTGCCGCGCCGCGTCTTCACCCTCTCGCAGATAAACTACGTGATCGACCGCCTCGAGTGGCTATACGACAACCGTCGCCTGATCGGAGGCCTGAAGTTCGTCTACGAACCGCCCGTGCTGCGCTTCTTCATGGGAGGCTTGGAGCCCACGAGCGACTGGCCCGCAAAACTTATGGACAAGTTCCGCAAGGATTTCGGCGACAGTCTCTGACCGGCATGTTGCATATTGGATATGCGAACGGCTCTCCCCGTACAGGGAGAGCCGTTCATATTGTTGGCAATGACACCTTACAGACGCAGGAATATCCGGCGGCGGTACATCGCCATAAGGATCAGGAATATGATCAGATAGTTGGCAAAGTCGAGCCATACGCCGTAATATTCACCCATGTATTGTTCCAACCCGTATGTCAGCGACGAAGCTATACAGCGGAAATTCACGACCTGCGCCAACACGTACGCCGTAATGGAGTTCATACCGTATATCTTGAGCCACCCGAGTCCGCGCGTATGCCCCTTATAATCTATCCAATAGTAGAACACACCCATCAGAATAAAGCATATTCCGCCAGCGAAGAGGGTCATGCTGCAACTCCATATCGTCTTGATGATCGGCATCTGGAGACTCCATAAAAGAGCGACGGCGACCAACGCCGCACCGATCACGACCAAACGTTTCACCGTACGGGCGCCGTCGTCGCGCCCCTCGCGCACGATACGCCCTGCGAAGCTGCCCAGAAGCACCGTCACGCCGAATGTCAGGCTGCTCAGGATCCACGTATAGTGATAGTAGTCCGAGAAATGCCACCCCGCGTCGTCCCAATATACACCGTCGCGGAAACGTCCCAGCACGGCGCGGTCGACCGCCTCGGCGAAGTTGCCGTCCGGAGTGAAATCCCCGAGCAGTGTCATCGGCACCCAATATGCGACGAGCAACAGCACCGCCACGGCGATCTGGCCGCGCACCTTACAGTGAAGCATGGCCACCGAAGCTATCAGATAACCGGCGGCTATGGCCTGCAGTGTATTGGAGTAAAGGTATATCCTGTGCGGGTCGAGTCCCAGAAGATTGCCCTGTACCACCATGCCGAATATGAACAACAGCACCACGCGGCGGGCTATGCGCAGGTATGCCGCACGCTTGTCGTCACCGAACTTGGCAAACGAGAACGGCATCGACGCTCCGGCCATGAACATGAACAGCGGCATGATCAGGTCCCACACGCGGAAGCCCTCCCACGGAACGTGTTCAAACTGACGCATGACGCCCTCGAGCCACGGCGCATCGAGTTTACGTGCCAGAGACATGAATACGGGTTGAAAGAATACCAAAAGGAAGAGGTCGAAACCGCGCAGGATATCGAGTGAGGCCAGACGCCCCTTTTCGGGCGAAGTTTTACCATTCATATAAGGATATGTTTTGTGACGGACAGGGCGCGGCCCTCCGTCGGCGGGTTAGTCGTTGGTCGAGAGATAAAAGTACGAAAAATAATCCGATTCAGTGCAACGCCGTACCACAATTAATCCATATAGGCCCATAACACTACCCTCTGCTCGCGTTGCAGGATAGCATCCAGCGTCTCCATGTCGCGCGTCGACACGACGGGACATCCCCAACTGCCAACCGTCGCCACAGGCCAGATGGGAAGATGTGTCGTATAACGCCACCCGTGCAGCACGACACACCGCGGCCGCAACGAGGCGTTGGTTTCATCGAGCCCGTCGAGACGGTATGCTACCCCGTAGCTTCCCATGTAACGTTCGGCCACGAGGGCGCGCCCCTCGGAGCTGAGATGCGATCCGTCCTCGTTTGAGACACGCGCGCAGGCACTGCGCACATGACTCTCGGTGCTGCCGCTGCCGTGACTCGCGACGAAAACATGCTCCGCACACCCTTTCCGGAAATTCCACACGGCAAGCCTTCGACGCCCCGAATGGCGCGAGAGATCCCACAGCAGGGCCACACGGTCGTTATACCCGCGCTCACGGCAAAACGGGAGCAGCTCCGCGGCGTGACGCGCAAATGAAGAGCCACTCATCGTCCGGCCTCCGCCTCCAATTGATGCGCCAACTCGGGCATGCACTCCGCAGCACGCTTACGAATATGCGTCAATGGGTTACGTATAAGTCCCGTATCTGGATTCCCGGGATCCACAAGCCATATCGGCACCTCACGCCGCACGTAATGCACAAGCGACGCGGCGGGATATACGGCCAGCGACGTACCCACGACGATCAGTATGTCGGCCGTAGAGGCTATGCGCGCCGCCGTCTCGAACATGGGCACCGCCTCGCCGAAGAAGACGATATGCGGACGCAGCAGCGCCCCGTCAGGCCCGCGGTCGTCGAGATGCTGCTCCCAGCCCTTGATCGGGACTATCACGTCGGGATTGCGCTCGCTGCGCAGCTTGCGCAGTTCGCCGTGCAGGTGTGTCACGCGGCTCGAACCGGCACGTTCGTGCAGGTCATCGACATTCTGCGTCACAACATCCACATCGTAAAAGCGCTCCAACTCGGCTATGGCGTAGTGCGCCGCATTGGGCTTTACGTTGTCGAGTTCGCGGCGGCGCATGTTGTAGAACTCGATCACGAGGGCGCGGTTGCGCGCCAGAGCCTCGGGTGTACATACATCCTCTATGCGATAGTTCGCCCACAGTCCGTCGGCATCGCGGAAGGTGGCCAAGCCGCTGTCGGCACTCACCCCCGCACCCGTAAATACCACGATCTTCTTCATATCCGGCAATGTTTTATACTACCTGCAAAAATACGCAAAACGTCCGCCGATAGCAACCTCCGCCATGCAAAAAAATCTCCGGCCGCAATCCGCAACCGGAGATTTCGTAACACAACCTTGATAACAACACGCTACGGTCACTGCCCGTCTGTTCCGTGCCAATAGCGCAGACGCAGATGCGCCACAGCGGCTATGGCAAGAGATACAGCCGCAATGGACAACGTCAAGGGCAGATCGTCCCATTTGTCCTTGTATGCAAACACGGCCGTAGGTATTACCAACATGCACGCCCCCAACTGCCAGCACCACCTGCGGCATCGGCGCCACCATAGACGCGCACTCTGACGGTAGCCCTCCACGTTACGCACGACAATCAGCACCAGCGTCAGCGGCACCATTATCACCATCAACGTATTGTCCAAAGTCTTCATGGCTTCGCTCTGCGCCAGCTCAGAATCCGACCACCGCATAAAGCCGCTCACCGCAAAGGCGGCAAGGCCCATAGTCAGCCACCAATAGCCGAGCCACTTTTTCCATTCATCCATACGCCAATCCATTATTTGCGTGTCGTTACCTCGCTCTCGGCCGACGGCTGATCCGCCCCGGCATCGGCTTCGACAGGCTTCGCCGGCCGTTTCAGGCGGCCGCTGCGGCGCAGCGCGTCCGCGATGATCCACTGCAGCTGTCCGTTTATGCTGCGGAACTCATCGTCGGCCCACTGCTCCAAAGCCTCCATCGTTGCGGCGTCGACCCTCAACACGAAACTCTTATTTCCTCCACCTTTGGCCATCGCGGATACCTTTCCTGCTTCGACTCTTCAAAATACTAATGGTGCAGCGTACCTGCATTGACCACGGGCTGCGCCGACTCGTCGCCGCACAGCACGACAAGCAGGTTCGTCACCATGGCCGCCTTGCGCTCCTCGTCCAGTTCCACAACATCATCCTCCGAGAGACGGTCCAACGCCATCTTCACCATCGAGACGGCACCCTCGACGATCTTCTCGCGCGCCGAGATTATGGCGTCGGCCTGCTGGCGGCGCAGCATCACGGCCGCAATCTCGGGAGCATAGGCCAAGTAGTTGATCCTCGCCTCCACGACCTCGATGCCGGCTATGGCCAGACGCTCGCTCAGACGCTGTTCGAGGACGACGTTTATCTCGTCGCTGTTGCTGCGCAGCGTAACCTCACCCGAGTCGGCGCCGTTGTCATCGTAAGCATAAAGTCCCGCCACCTGACGCAGCGCCGCGTCGCTCTGCACCGCAACGAAACTCTCCAGCATGTGCATGCGGGCGCTCTGCGACACCTGTCCCTGCGCGTTTGCCGCAACGTCAATGTCAAACACGGCGCGGTAGATCTCGCCTCGCTTCAGACGCCACACCAATACAAGACCGATCATGATCGGGTTACCCGTCTTGTCATTCACCTTGATCGGCTCGGCATTGAGGTTGCGGGCACGCAGCGACAGCTCCTTCTTCGACATGAAGAAATTGACCCACCAGAAACCCGTCTTGTAGAACGAGCCGCGATACTCGCCGAAGAAGGTCAGCACGCGCGCCTCGTTGGGCTCCAACAGCATGAATCCCTTGTTGGTGATAAAGAAGAAGAGCAGCAGCAACACTCCCGCCGCTACGATCCATCCTGCCGCGGGCGCCTCCTGATTAGCTCCGTAAATAATCAGCGCCACGGATGCCGCCTTGCCGAGCAATATAAGCACCAAAGCCACAAAACCGTTTGCGCACCATCCGTTGTATTCGTAATTCTTGTTCTCCATATAAGATTAGATTTGGTTAATATCATTTTGATATCACAAAGATATAAAAACAAATTTCAATATTGCAAATTATCCCGATATTTTTCATCATACGGGTGCGATAAACCTCTGCGCGCATGGCCGGAAACCGAAAAAGAGCTATATTTACGATCGCAATAATCTGCTCAACACCAATGAAACGACTTCTGCGCACATTCACACTTCTGGCGGCCGTAGCGGCCACCCTAATCGCCCCCTCATGCCGGCGCGGCGAGCAGGCCGAACTGCGATTGATGAGTTACAACGTCCGCAACTGCCGCGGCCTCGACGACTCGGTATCCTACGAACGCATAGCCCGCATCATCACCGACGCCAATGCCGAGGCAGTGGCCATACAGGAGCTTGACAGCATGACCACACGCTACCCGCAGCAGGATGTTCTGGGCAATCTTGCCGCCCTGACGGGCATGTACCCCACCTATGCCCCCTCGATCGACTACGCCGGGGGCAAATACGGCATCGGGATGCTCTCGCGCCAGAAACCGCTCTCGCACCGCCGCGTGCCGCTACCGTGCCGGTCGGAACCGCGCTCGCTGCTCATTGTCGAGTTCCCGGACTACTACTTCTGCTGTACCCACCTTTCGCTCAATGCCGAGGATCGCGTGACGGACGTAGTTATAATAATCGACGAGCTCTCGCGTCTCGACAAGCCGGCCTTCATCGCAGGCGACTTCAATGCCGAGCCCGACGAGCCGGCGATGCAGCTCCTCGCACAACATTGCACCGTCTTCGCCAAGCAGCCCGCAGCCACATTCCCCGCAGATGATCCCGCCTCGGAGATTGACTATATATGTCAATACGGCGTCGGCACGCGGCCGCAAGCCACACTCATACAGCACCACGTAATCGAGCCGTCGGAGTCGGCCGACGTAACGGCAGCCTCGGACCACCGTCCCATCGTCGCCGACGTACGCTTCACAAAGTGGATAGCTTCAGTCGACAAATAACAGTACATTCACCGAAAAAACCGATCGAGGCGCACTCTGGCAGAGTGCGCCTCGATACTTATTATAATATAACCGAGATTAGTGGGTGAAAACACGACCTTTCTGATGTATCTTCTTCTCATAGGCGATACGCGACTGGGTCGGGTACTCCAGTTTCTCGAACTCGGCAACGGCGTTGCGTATGTCACCCAGAAGCATGTCGGCCATATCGCGCGACATGCCCTGACGCGCAACGATACGCATGACGATCACCTCGTCGATATTCTTGGGCAGCGTGTAGGCCGGCACCATCCAGCCGCTCTGCTGCAACGCGGCCTGCAGGTCGAACAACGTCCACTTGGCATGCTTCTCATACTCGGGATCCATGTACCAGATGAACAGCGGGTTGACAACCTTCGACGCATAGTTCTTGAAGCAGTGCATCTTGCCTATCTCGTCGTGGCAATACTGCGTAATACTCATCGACGTCTGCTGTATCTCGCGGTAGCCGTCGAAGCCCAGACGGATGAAATTGTAATACTGGCCCAGAATCTGCGCCGCCGGGCGCGAGAAGTTGAGTCCCACCTGAGTGATGTTGGCGCCGAGGTAGTTCACGCTGAAGGACATCTCGTCGGGCAGGTACGACTTGTCGCGCCATACGACCCAGCCCAGACCCGGGTAGACAAGGCCGAACTTGTGACCCGATGTCGAGATCGAATATACCCACTTGAGACGGAAGTCCCACTTCTCGTCGGGGGCGGTGAAGGGGAGGATGAAACCGCCCGACGCAGCATCGACATGGATCGGGATATCGTATCCCGTATTCTTGTTATATCGGTCAAGGGCGCGGTCCAGAGCCTCGACGTCGTCGTTAAGGCCCGTCCACGTAACACCGGCGATGGGAACGATGCAGATGGTGTTCTCGTCACACATTTTCAACGCCGCCTCGGCATCCAGCGTAGGATGCTCGAATGAGATGGGCACGGCACGCAGTTCGATCTGCCACAGCTGGCAGAACTTCTCCCACACGATCTGGTAGGCGGCGCTCATCACCAGATTGGGCTTGTCGTAGGGTTTGCCCTCCTTCTTGCGTTTGGCACGCCACCGCAGCCATGCCGCCACGCCGCCCAACATACACGCCTCCGACGATCCGATACCCACGGCACCTGCCTTCCATGCATTCTTCTCGGGCGTATGCCACAGGTTGGCAAGGATGTTTATGCAACGGCCGCACATAACAGCCACACGCGGATACTCCGTCTCGTCGATGTAGTTGATGTTGATGGCGTCGTTCATCAGCTTCGTGGCATAGTCATCCATATAGGTGGTGACGAAAGTCGCAAGGTTCAGCCGCGGCTGTGTCTGCGAGTAGGTCTCGTCCTTGACCATACGGTAGGCGATTTCGGGAGTTGTCTTGTGTTGCGGGATAAATTCCGTAGGTGCGGGCGTAAGCATCTCCTCCGATCCGTACACGGCGGTCTCGGCTGTAGCGCGCGTCTCTTTAGTCTGATCTGTTTTCATAGGATTCGGTTTTAGTTTCATGATTGATCCGACCCTCTATTTTCACAAACTATGCCACCGGCCGAATTATACCCGCCAAACCGTTCGATATCCTTCAAAAAAACTCTCTTTTTTTTGCGAATAACAAAAATCAGCTATATCTTTGCACCACGAAATCAAATAGTGATTTCCCTGACTGTCTGCTGCGGCAGCGTCAGGACGACGGGATGTGGCGCAGTCCGGTTAGCGCACCTGCTTTGGGAGCAGGGGGTCACAGGTTCGAATCCTGTTATCCCGACCAAACAGGGCCGCAACCAAGGGGCCGAGAAGTGAGGAAGACGCGCGAGAGGGGCCAAGGAAGAGAGACCAGAGAGAAGGGCCAGAGAGAAGGAGAAGGAGCCATAGAGAGAAGGAGCCATAGAGAGAAGGAAGAGAGGCCGGAGAGAGAAGAGAGAGGCGTCGAAAAGAAAGAAGAGAGGCCGAGCACAAGAGAGGGCCGAGAGAGAGTTGCGAACATAGGCCGTCGAAAAAAGGGGCACGAACACTACAAGTGCCGAGGTTCTGAAAAAGTCCGATCCACGGATCGGCATATATAAATGGTCATCGGGATGTAGCGCAGTCCGGTTAGCGCACCAGCTTCGGGAGTTGGGGGTCACAGGTTCGAATCCTGTTATCCCGACAGATGACGAAAGCCACCACTTTTCAGTGGTGGCTTTTTTGTTTCCACATAAAATCGCTCCTCTACATAATCGGCAGCAGATACATCGAGGCAACATACACCGCAATATAACATACGGCGAAAGTAACCACACCCTTCGCGTTGCGCAGATTTGTCGATACGGCAAATGCCTTGTAGCTCCAATACACATACCACACAAAGAACACCAGCGACACCAGCCCCGCAACCGTGAGCGAGCCGATATACTGCATGGCCGTATTGATGCTGCCGTCGGCGACCAGCCCCATGACACTGCGCCAGCGGGGCACGGCAAAGATCAGAAGCGACAGATCGAACGGTATGCGCGCAAAAAGGTTGTCGGCCGCAACATCCCAGAAACGGATCTTCGAGGGCGACAACAGCACACCCGCAATATACAACACCACGGCAAAGAGCAGCCACACTACAACCTGCCGAGCCGTGGCCATCCATAATGCGTCGCCCGCAAAATTGACCTGCGTCAGCGACGACAACCGTAAACCCGTCTGCCAGACGAATATCGACGTTATGATCAGCGCCGCAATGCCCCAGCAAAGAGTCTTACGCAGGGACAGGTAACCGAAAGGATTCAAAAATCGATTCATAGTCATTACGATATATTGGTTTATTTATTTATTTATTTGCTTGCTTGTCGGGATTCCGCCGCTGCAAAGAGCGGCACCATGCATATTCGGTCATTTCCACGATCACTCGTCCGACATGTCGGCTGCGACCGCACGCCGCAACTCCCCTATTATCTCGTCCAGACGGTTGCGCACAGACGGGTAACTCACACCCATGCGCGCGGCCATCTCCTTGAGCGAGCCGCTGCACATGACGAAATCGGCAACAAACCGCTGCTCCTCCTCTGTCAGACGCATCAACGGCGGCAGCATGTAGTCTCCCACGATCTGCGTATCGCACGCATGGCAATACATCGACCTTACGCGCAGCACGCTGCCGCACGAAGGACACGTCTTGGGCAATCTCTTTTTCTTCGTATCCATATATTTGCACACACGCCCTACATTAGCAAGGCCTCAACGCCGCACACTTCCCCGTGCGGCAACATTAAAATTACGTTCTACGATCTGAATTTATTGTACCCGCCGCGCCATACACCCTATTTCACGGCTTCCCGCGCAGCAATCCAGTCGGCCATATCGGCCAGAGCCTCCGCCGAGAAGGTCTCCTCTATGTTGTAATACTCATCAGGAAGCCCCGTTACGCAATGTTGGAAAAGGTGGTTCAACCCCTCATAACGACGCACGGTAAGATGCCCCTCCAACTCCTTGCACCGCTCCAACACTCCGAGGTTTGCCTCGGCATCGACCTGACGGTCGCGTGTGCCGTTCATGGCCAGCACGTCACACCGCACGCGGCTTATGTCTGCCGACGGATCATACCCCACGAAGAAACGAAACCACGCGGTCGCTCCCGTAGCGCTCTTGACCAATTCCGCACGCATTGCCTGCGGCATATCCGCTGCTCCAGCGGCCGCTACGGTCTCTTCGACCGCTTGCGCGGCCTCCTCGGCCGAGAGTTCGCGCCCGGCCTCCGCCGTACGTTTGAATACCGAGTCGATAACATCACAATAACGCTCCACCGTCTGTTGGGGAATACCGGCACGCAGCAGCGACTCTCCGTTCTGCCATACGATACACTCCCGCCCGGGAATCGTCATACCAGCCACCGAAACCACAAACGCAATGCTGTCACACTGCGCCGCACACATGAAAGCTATGGTGCCGCCCTCGCTGTGGCCGACGATACCCACACGCGCAGGATCCATACGCGGATCACGACGCAAAAATGCCGCCGCATTCAACGCATCCGAGGCATAATCGGCAGTCGTGGCACCGGCATAGCCGCGCCCCCACTCACGGTCATCATATCGTAATACTGCAATTCCCCGCCGCGTCAGGAAGTCGGCTATCACCTTGAATGGCTTGTGCCCCATCAACTCTTCGTCACGGTTCTGCGTTCCGCTCCCCGTAACCAGCACCACAGCCGCAAACGGCCCATCGCCTTCGGGGATGGTGAGCGTACCGTGCATGTCGAGTCCTGCTGCCGCCGACGGGAAACTCACCTCCTCGCACACATACGGATACGGAGGCTGCGGCTCCTGAGGCCGCCGCACCTCAGCCTCAGCACCGCGCGTAAGCACCAACGGAAGCTCCAATCCGCTCTGCCGGAATACCGTCGTCATGGTATCGCCCCGCCACATGCCCTCGATCGTAACGCCGAGCTTCACGATCGCCATACGCACCGTCATACCTTCGCACGAGACGCTGTCGACAGGTATGCCCTTTGCCCCCTGCGCCGGAGAGTCCATTGTCGCCGTCAATCCTGCCGACGCATCGGATATATGGAATACGAGTGGAAGTTTCGCCGCCCCGACATCTATCGAGCCGCTCCATGATCCCGACAGCGACTGCGCCATCGACACAAAGCCCGAAAGCAGCGCCGCCAGCAACACCGCACATCGGCCCATGAACCTTAATTTACTGTTGTGCATATTCATATCTCCGCATTATCTAATTACACGCCAAGACAAAGTTAAACAAAACTCATGAATAAACAAACATATTACTCAACAATATTCATATAATAATAAATATTATCAATATTATAATGAATTTTATTAAGCAAATCCGATGATCCGCTCGTGCTGCCGCATGAAAGAGTACACGCGCGAAAAGATCCTGTGTATAGCGCTATCGGGCCAAAGTTCACGAAGGGAGCAACAGTTGTACGATATGTGTAAATAAATGGAAGATAATGCTATAACAAATATTAACCTAAAAACTTTATATTGTTATGTATGATTTTATCTCTGTGCCTCTGGTCTTTCTGATCGTGGCCTTCTTTCTCTACAAGTTCTTCGAACTGCTGATATGCCGCAAGGAACGCCGCATGATAATCGAACGGATGGATCCCGCCTCGCTTCTGGATTATGCTAAAATTTCGGGCCTGCGCGTCGGTGGCGGTGTGCCCTCCGTGTCGCCGCGCCCGCGTCATGCCGCCGCATGGCCCCTGCGCATAGGCGCCGTGTTGGTAGGTCTGGGTCTGGGAGCCGTCGTGGGCATTATTTTGGTAAAGCAAGTTTGTTTAAGTGCCCATCTTGACGGTATTCTTGGCGGTGTTCATGAGATGATTACCGGCTGTGTCCTCTTTATGGGCGGCCTCGGCCTGCTCATAGCCTTCATTGTCGAATACAAACTTTACGATAAGCCGCAGGCGTGATAAAGCCGACAGCGTAATATGAGCCGAGCCGACGGATGCTTCCCCGTCGGCTCGCTCTTTTCGTTCGGCGGCGTGCTACTCCATGGGGAATACGCGCACATCCGTAACACCCTCCAGCTCGCGTTTCAGACGGTCGATGTCGGTCTTCTCCTCGACCTCGCCGTAGTGGTAGGGGTAGAATATGCGGGGCCGTATGGCCTTGACGACGCGCACGGCCTGATCGACGGTCATCGTGTAGGGCTGGTTCACGGGCAGGAACGCCGCGTCGATGTCGTGCAGTGCCAATACTTCGGGCGTATCTTCCGTATCTCCCGCGATATAGATGCGCAGGCCGGCGATGGTGAGTATGTAGCCGCAATCCTCACGCTCTTTGGGGTGGAAACCGGTATGTCCATCCGTAGTGTTGTATGCGGCAACGGCCTCGATATGCACCTGAGGTATGGGGTCGGCCACGGCACCCGGGACCATCGTTACGCAGTCGCCCTCGAATGCCTCGGCCGAGGTCTTGTCGCAGACGATGATGCTGTGGCGCGTGGTTACGTCGTCGATGGCGGCGCGGTCGAAGTGGTCGTAATGCGAGTGTGTCACCAGCACAACGTCCGCCTTGGGCAGACGCGCGTATGGTGCGTATTCGGCCACGGGGTCGACGTATATGTGCTTGCCCGCCACCTCGATGGCCAGTGATGCGTGCTTGAAGAAGGTGAAGGTGACGACGGTACCGTCGGCTGCGGTGATGGTGTCGGTGGGGTAGGCGTGGCCGCTTCCGCTGCCGCCGCCCGTGAAGAGTGAGAAGAGAGCCATGGTGTAAGGTGTTATGTGTTTCGTAATCGGTTCGGGCGGCAGACCTTCGGTTATTGCCGAGAGTTGCGCCCATTAATGCAAATATACGAAAAACAGAATGCCAAGACAAATATAAAACCGTGTTTTGAATCGGCCGTGTCGGATTTATGCATCCTTTATGGCGGCGAGATTAGGTGCATGCCGGGAAACGGATCGCTCTCGGCTTTTGATGTCGGGTGGCAAGTGCCGTTATATCAATCCGATAGCTTGCGTGTAAGCGTTGCGCCGTGATGGCGGTTTGTCTTGTCGGGCCTTTTTCGTATATTTGTAAGTGGTCTTCACCCCCGATGGATTACTTTGTGAATGATGCGGCGGATGCCGTGGTAATGTCGGGCGTGTGTTGGGCAGAGGGGAAAATCACAACAGAAAAAATATATCGTATGAAGCATTTGATCATATCTGTGGCTATGTGCGCCCTTGCTGTGGCGGCGCAGGCGCAGGAGTTTGAACGCACGGCGCACGGCCTCAGGACGACGGTGCCCGACAAGGGTATCGACATCGAGGTGGAGTGGTACACGCCGCGTACGGTGCGCGTATTGAAGAGTCCGCATGGCATGCAGGTCGCAAAGACGAGCCTTTCGGTCATAGCGAAGCCCGAAACGGTGGAGCTCAAGACGCGATATGATGGTGACGGCGTTGCGGAGATGAGTAGCGACGCTCTGACGGTGCGTATCGACGGCCGCAGCGGCGTGGTGTCGTTCTCGGATGCCAAGGGCGGAGAACTGTTGAGCGAGACGGAAAACGACCGTGCCTTTACGCCGTTCAATGACGCCGGACGCGATACATACGCCGTGTATCAGGGTTTCGATACGGATGACGGCGAGGGGCTCTACGGACTCGGCCAGCTGCAGAACGGGGAGATGATGCAGCGCAACATGAACAAATATCTGGTGCAGGGCAACGTTGAGGATGTGACGCCGCTGTTCCAGTCGACCAAGGGTTACGGTATCTTCTGGGACAACTATTCGGGGACACTCTATATCGACAACGACGAGGAGACCTCGTTCCGTTCCGACGTGGGTGACTGCATGGATTATTATTTCATGTTCGGCGGTTCGGCCGACGGGGTGATAGGCCAGATCCGCGCCCTGACGGGAGACGTGCCGATGATGCCTCTGTGGGGCTACGGTTTCATGCAGAGCAAGGAGCGTTACAAGAGTCAGGATGAGACCGTGGGGGTGGTTCGCCGCTACCGCGAGCTGGGCATACCTCTCGATTGCATAATTCAGGACTGGCAGTATTGGGGGCACAACTACCTGTGGAACGCCATGGATTTCAAGAATCCGTCGTTCAGCCGTCCGCAGCAGATGGTCGACGAGGTGCATGCCATGAATGCCCGTATGATGATCTCGATATGGTCGTCGTTCGGTCCCGCGACCAAGCCCTACCGCGAACTGAACTCGAAGGGGCTGCTCTTCGATATCGAGACGTGGCCGCAGTCGGGTGTTGACGGCTGGCCGCCCGATCTGAGCTATCCGTCAGGTGTGCGCGTGTATGATGCCTATTCGTCGGAGGCGCGCGACATATATTGGAAATACCTCAAGAGCGGACTCTTCGATATAGGTATCGACGGCTGGTGGATGGACTCTACGGAGCCCGACCACTTCAACCCAAAGGATTCGGATTTCGACCGCCAGACGGGCATGGGATCCTATCGCAGCGTGCGCAACGCCTATCCGTTGGTTACCGTCGGCGGCGTGTCGGACCACCAGCGTGCCGTGACATCGGACAAGCGCGTCCTGATTCTGACGCGTTCGAGCTTTGTGGGGCAGCAGCGTTACGGTTCGGTCGTGTGGTCGGGTGACGTGCAGTCGTCATGGGACATGCTGCGGCGTCAGGTGACGGCGGGACTGAACTTCTCGCTCACGGGCATGCCGCACTGGAACTCCGATCCGGGCGGGTTCTTTGCCGGCTCGTACAATACGAAGGGGCCCGACAGCGCGCCCGAAAACCCGATGTACCGCGAACTCTATGTCCGGTGGATGCAGTTCGGGGTCTTCTGCCCCATGATGCGCAGCCACGGGGCCGACGCCTCGCGCGAGGTGTTCCGTTACGGCAAGGCGGGCGAACCGGTATATGACGCTCTGGTTGATGCCATCAGGCTGCGATACAAGCTTCTTCCATATATCTACTCGACGTCATGGGAGGTGACGCACGATCGCGGGACCTTCATGCGTGCGCTGTTCATGGACTTTGTTGACGACCGCAACACTTGGAACATGGGCGACGAATATATGTTCGGCCGTGCGTTTCTTGTAGCGCCCGTGCTTGAGGCGCAATATACGCCGGAGCAGGTGCAGCGTCAGTTGGCTGAGAACGAGGGCTGGGGCCGCAATACCGACGGCGGCGATGCTGCCGGCGGCGTGGACTTCACGCAGAGCCATACGATGGATGTATATCTGCCGGCGGGAACGTCGTGGTACGACTTCTGGAGCGGCGAGCGACATGATGGCGGGGACAATGTAACGGTCACCACCACGCTTGACCGCATTCCGCTGTTCGTACGTGCGGGCAGCATCGTGCCTCTGGGCCCCGATGTGCAGTACAGCGGCGAGAAGGCGTGGAACGACCTTACGCTGTGCCTCTACCCGGGAGCTGACGGGGAGTTTACGTTATACGAAGACCGCGGTGACGGCTATGACTACGAGTCGGGTGCATATACCGAGATCGAGATGCGATGGAATGATTCCCGCCGTACGCTTACGATCAATCCGAGGCGAGGCTCGTACGACGGCATGTCGGACCGATATACCTTTACGCTGCGTATGCCCGACGGACGGGAGAAGACGGTCGCCTATACGGGTAAACGTCTGACGGTAAAAATGTAGCATAGGTTGCCGAAACATCCTCAAGCGTGTCGACCGCGGCATGGCGCCTTTACGGGGCGCCTGCCGCGGCCGACTGCGTCGTATGGTTTTTTTGAGAAAAAAATGCGGCGATTTTTTTGTGCCTGCCCGCCGAAAAGAGTAAATTTGCAGGATGATTTATTTCGGATAAAAACCTTTATATACCCATATTGCAATGCTGTCGATTCTTTACTATATCTTTACCGTGATACACACCACCGTGTGGTGTATCATCTCGGCTCTGGTGCTGGCCGTGACCTATCCTTTCGACAAGTCGCGCCGTCTGGTGCACGAATGTTCGCGTTATATGACGTGGGTATTTTTCGGGCTTCCGCCGCGTGTGCGCCGCACCATCGACGGAGTGGAGAATATCGACCGCCGCAAGTCCTACGTCATAGTTCTCAACCACACGTCGGGCGTAGACATAATCGCCGCCTACAAGATCCCGCTCAACTTCCGCTGGGTGTCGAAGCGCGAGGTCTTCCGCATACCCTTCTTCGGCCCGATGCTGCTCGTGCACGGGGATATACCCATCGAGCGGGGCAATGCGGCCGCGGCCATGGCAAAGGTCGTACACCAAGGCAAGATATGGCTCGGACGCGGTGCGAGCGTGGCCATATTCCCCGAGGGTACCCGTTCCAAGGATGGCGAGATACACCGTTTCAAGGCCGGAGCGTTCACTTTGGCCAAGGAGGCGGGTGTGGAGATACTGCCCGTGGTTATGACGGGTACGGCCACGATGTTCCGCGGCTGGCGCATGAACTGGACCAACCGTATCCGTATTCGCGTATTGCCTCCGGTGAGTGTTGAGGAGGCGGCCTCGATGGAGATCAAGGAGCTTGCACAGACGGTGCAGGAGCGTATGACGACGGCTCTGGCCGAGCTGCGCGGCGAGGAGGCCGGACGCGGCAAATGACAGCCTCTCGGCCGCAGGGGCTCCCGCTGCGGGTGCCGAAGAGCCGAGTGTGAAAAAACATGGAATCGAAAATGACCAATATGAATAATAACAACAAGCCGACGGCGGCGTATGACGACGACGCGATCCGTACGCTATCACCGCGCGAGCATCTGCGCCTGCGCCCGGGAATGTATATCGGCAAGCTGGGCGACGGTTCGCAGCCCGACGACGGCATATATGTGCTGATAAAGGAGACGGTCGACAACTCGATCGACGAGTTCATCATGGGTGCGGGCAACCGTATCGACATCACCATCGAAGACAATGTGGTGACGGTGCGCGACTATGGCCGCGGCATTCCGCTCAAGTCGCTCTCGGCGGCGGTGAGCAAGATGAACACGGGCGGCAAGTATTCGGGCGAGGCGTTCAAGAAGACGGTCGGTCTGAACGGCGTGGGCGTGAAGGCCGTGAATATGCTTTCGAGCGAGTTTACGGCACGCTCGGTGCGTGACGGCGAGGCGCATACGGTGACCTTTGCCAAGGGACTCGAGGTGTCGGACAAGTGGGAGAGCGGCGTGGATGAACGCACGGGTACCTGCATACGCTTCCGTGTAGACGAGGAGATCTTCGGAAAGTATTCATACAATATGGATTTCGTGGAGCAGATGGTGCGCAACTACACCTATCTGAACCTCGGCCTCAAGATCACGCTCAACGGCCGCGAATATGTCTCGAAGAACGGCCTGCTCGATCTGGTGAACGACAACCTGTCGGAGGAGCCGCTCTATCCGCCGATCCATCTGTCGGGTGAGGATATAGAGGTGGTAATAACACACGGTACGGGATATGGCGAGAGCTACTATTCGTTCGTCAACGGACAATATACCTCGCAGGGAGGAACGCATCAGGCAGCCTTCCGTGCTTCGATAGCCAAGGTTGTCAAGGAGTTTTATCATAAGGATTACGATCCGTCGGATGTCCGCACGTCGATCATAGCGGCCATATCGATCCGCATGAACGACCCTGTGTTCGAGTCGCAGACGAAGATACGTCTTGGCTCGAAGGAGGTTGCGCCGGGGGTATCGATGCAGCAGTTCGTGGGTGATTTCCTCTCGGTGGATCTGGACAACTACCTGCACAAGCATCCCGAGACGGCGCAGGTGCTGCAGAAGAAGATCGTCGAGAACGAGAAGGAGCGCAAGGCCATATCGGGCATACAGAAGAAGGCCCGCGAGACGGCCAAGAAGGTTGCAGTGAACAACCGTAAACTGCGAGATTGCAAGATACACTTCACGGACAAGCACGAGTTGGCCGAGCAGACGATGATCTTCATCACGGAGGGACTTTCGGCCATGGGGCCCATCACGGCCAGCCGCAACGCCATGACGCAGGCCGTATTCTGCCTGCGGGGCAAGCCGCTGAACTCATACGGTCTGACGAAGAAGGTGGTCTACGAGAATGAGGAGTTCAACCTTTTGCAGTCGGCGCTCAATATCGACGAGGATATGGATAACCTGCGCTACAACAAGGTTATCATCGCCACGGATGCCGATGTGGACGGTATGCACATACGCCTTCTGATGACGAGTTTCTTCGTTCAGTTCTTCCCCGACCTGATACGCAGCGGCCATCTCTACATATTGCAGACGCCGCTGTTCCGCGTGCGCAACAAGAAGGAGAACTACTATTGCTACTCGGAAGAGGAGCGGCAGCAGGCGATCCGCCGCTGCGGCCCTACGGCCGAGATCACGCGCTTCAAGGGTCTGGGCGAGATCTCGCCCGACGAGTTCAAGGACCTCATAGGCGAGCAGATGCGTCTGGACAAGGTGCGCCTTACCAAGGACGACCCGATCTCTGATCTGCTGGAGTTCTATATGGGCAAGAACACATACGAGCGTCAGGGCTTCATCATCGACAACCTTCGTATCGAGGAGGATCTTGTTGAGGACGAGGCGGTGTGAGCGGTCGGCCCGAGGGGACGGCAAGAGAGTATAAAACGGACAAACGAACATAAAAAAGTAAAATCTACCGTAGATGGCAGAAGATAGAGATACGAGAGACGACGAGGAGATCGGGGGCGACGAGCTGCCTGTCGACATGCCGGCCGAAGAGTCGGCGGAGGCCGGGATAGGACGCTACGGACGGCTTTTCGGCGAGGACGGCGGCAACATACACAAACTGACGGGCATGTACAAGAACTGGTTCTTGGACTACGCGTCGTATGTGATTCTGGAGCGTGCCGTACCCCATCTGGAGGATGGCCTGAAGCCCGTGCAGCGCCGCATCCTGCACGCCATGAAGTGCTGCGACGACGGCCGCTACAACAAGGTGGCCAATATCGTGGGACAGGCCATGCAGTACCACCCGCACGGCGACGCCTCGATCAAGGATGCGCTGGTGCAGCTCGGACAGAAGGACCTGCTGATAGATTGTCAGGGTAACTGGGGTAACATACTCACGGGCGACGAGGCTGCCGCGGGCCGATATATCGAGGCTCGGTTGTCGAAGTTTGCCTTGGAGGTTGTCTTCAACCGCAAGACAACGGAGTGGATGCGCTCCTACGATGGCCGCAACGAGGAACCCGTGACACTTCCGATCAAGTTCCCGCTGCTGCTGGCGCAGGGCACCGACGGTATTGCCGTAGGTCTGGCGTCCAAGATCCTGCCGCATAACTTCAACGAGTTGATTAACGCATGTATCGCACACCTTCGCGGGGAGGATTTCCAACTGTATCCCGATTTCCCGACGGGCGGTATCATGGATGTGACGCGCTACAACGACGGCCTGCGCGGTGGCTCGGTCAAGGTGCGGGCGCGTATCTCGAAGATCGACAAACGGACGCTCGCCATTACGGAGATACCCTTTACCACGACCTCGGAGTCGATAAAGGATTCGATCGTGAAAGCCAACGAGAGGGGCAAGATACGTATCAAGAAGGTGGACGATCTGACGGCCGACAAGGTCGAGATCGTGATCCACGTTGCGAACGACGAGTCGAGCGACAAGACCATCGACGCCCTCTACGCCTTCACCTCGTGCGAGGTATCCATCTCGCCCAATGCGTGCGTCATCTGTGACGAGAAGCCGCACTTCATGGGTGTGAAGGAGATCCTTCGCCGCTCGGCCGAGAATACGCGGCGTCTGCTGAGCTGCGAGCTTGAAATACGCCTTCACGAGTTGAACGAGGCGTGGCATGCGGCCTCTCTGGAGCGTATCTTCATCGAGAACAAGCTCTATCAGCTCATCGAGGGGTGCCGTTCGCATGAAGAGGCCTACGCGGCCGTGGACAAGGGCTTGGAACCCTTCAAGAAGCTGCTGCGCCGCGAGGTTACGTTGGAGGATGTGCAGCGCCTGACGGAGTTGAAGTTCATCCGCATATCGCGTTACGATGCCGACAAGGCCGACAACGAGATCCGCCGCATAGAGGATGATATCGAGTCGACGAAACACGATCTGGCGCACCTTACGGATTATACCATTGCCTACTATGAGCATATACGCGACAAGTACGGCAAGGGGCGTGAGCGTCGTACCGAGATCCGCAGTTTCGATGCCATCGAGGCGGCGAAGGTGGCCGTTACGAACGCCAAACTCTATGTCGACCGGGCCGAGGGCTTCTTCGGCATAGGCAAGGGCATGAAGGATTCGGAGTTTGTATGCGACTGCAGCGACATAGACGACGTAATAGTGATACTCAAGGACGGCCGGTACAAGGTGACTAAGGTCAAGGACAAGGATTTCTTCGACAAGGGTATCTATTATATCGGAGTGTTCAAGCGCAACGACGAACGCACGATATACAACGTACTGTACCGCGACGGCCGCGGCGGCCCGATCATGATGAAGCGCTGCGCCATCAAGAGCATCACGCGCGAGCGGGAGTATGACCTTACGAAGGGGACGCCCAAGAGCGAGATACTCTACATGTCGGTCAACCCGAACGGCGAGGCCGAGGTGCTGAAGATATATTTCCGGCCGCGTCCGCGCCTGAAGAAGGTGATCGTGGACCTCGACTTCTCGACCGTGGCGATCAAGGGACGCCAGAGTCAGGGCAATCTCTTCTCGCGCTACGGCATACACAAGATTTCGCTCAAGGAGCGTGGAACGTCGACGCTGGGCGGCCAGAACATCTGGTATGACGAGGATGTGCGCCGTCTGAATACCGACGGGCGCGGTGTGCTGCTGGGCGAGTTCAAGGGGGATGACAAGATCGTGGTGTGGACGACGAAGAACCTCTATTACATTACGGATTTCAACGTCGGACAGCACTTTCCCGATGAGACGGTGCGTATCGACCGCTACGTTCCGGGCCGCGTGTACAGCGTATGTTACTTCGACGGCGAGCAGGGCTATTACTACATGAAGCGCTTCCAGCTCGAAGCGAGCGAGAAGATGCAGTCGTTCCTTGACGAGGGTGCGCAGGTACGGTTCGTTGCCATGACCGACCGCAGCGGTGCCAAACTCGTCGTGACATATCAGGGGGCGCAGGCGTCGCGTCCGGCGGACGAGATCGACGTCGACAGCTTCGTGGGCGTGAAGAGCCATCGTGCCAAGGGCAAGCGTATCACGACGTATGACGTTGCGACGCTTACGTTCGTTGCGCCCGAGCAGCCCGAACCCGATCCCGACACGACCGAAGGGTCGGATAGCGCGACGGATGACGAGGCGGATCAAATGGATGCTGCGGCCGTTGAGACTGAAGAGTCGGCGGCAGACGGAAGCGTGGATACGGTTATCACGGACGATCCCGAACAATTAAATCTGTTCTGACGGAACAAAAACTACGATACTGATGAAGATTTTTCTTATCGGATATATGGGCTGCGGGAAGAGCTCGCTCGGGCGGCGTCTGGCCAAACGTGCGGGCATGCGCTTCGTGGATATGGATTCCGAGATCGAGCAGTGCGAGGGCGCCTCGATAAGTGACATATTCCGCTTCGAGGGGGAGGATTATTTCCGCCGCAAGGAGCGCGAGCTGATCGAAAGCCTTGCCGGCGAGGGTGACGACATGGTTATCTCGACGGGCGGCGGCGCCCCTGCGTGGGGTGATAACATGTCACGCATGAACGATGCGGGCATGACGGTCTACCTTCGTCGTACGCCGCAGCAGATAGCCTCGCGTCTGAGTCCGCACGGACGGCAGAAACGGCCCAAACTGCGCGGACTGAACGACGAGGAACTGGTGGCCTTCATGACGGCGAACATGGCCGAGCGCGAGCCTTTCTATTCGCAGGCGCGCCTGTGTGTCGACTGCGCCGACAGAAGCGACGACGAGCTGATAGAGTTTATTCTTTCAAAGTGCCGCGGCGATGAGTGACGCTCCGATTGGAATATACGATTCGGGCTTCGGGGGGCTTACCGTGTGGCGCGAGATACGCCGCGCGCTGCCCGAGGAGTCGCTCATATATCTGGGTGACGGCAAGAACTGCCCATACGGGTCTCTGTCGGAGGAGCGTGTTGCGGAGTTGGCCGATGCGGCCGTGCGGCAGCTTCTGGACGAGGGGTGCAAACTTATCGTCGTGGCGTGCAATACGGCTACGGCGGCCGCGATCGAGCGGCTGCGGGAGACATTCCCGTCGACACCGTTCGTAGGTCTGGAGCCTGCGGTGAAACCCGCATGTCTGCATACGCGCAGCGGCGTTGTGGGTGTAGTGGCTACGGAACGCAGCCTTGCCGGAGGCAAGTTCCTCACGACGGTGGAACGTTATTGTGGCGGCAAACGTGTCGTCAAGGCTGTAGGGCGCGGCTGGGTCGAGGCCGTCGAGGCGGATGAAGAACACACTCCCGAGACTGAACGCCGCGTGCGGGAGGTTCTGGATCCGATTATGGCGGCGGGAGCCGATGTGATCGTACTCGGATGCACGCACTATCCCTTCCTTCGGGATGTTATCAAACGTGTTATCGGCGACCGTGACATCGAGGTCATAGATTCGGGCGCTGCGGTGGAAAAACGTGTCGAGAGTCTTCTCGACCAATATGACCTGCGCGCTGCCCGGGGCCACGAGGCATCGTACCGTTTCATGTCGATGGCCGGAGACGACTATTGCGAGCGGCTGCGCCGCAAGGCTTTCGCATGCGACGGTTGCGCGCAAGAAAAATAATGATTATATTTAACCTCATTTGATGCGGACGAGAGTTTTTGCACCGCAGGCAGATGGCTTCAAGGTAGAGTTTGGTTGGTTATGACGCAACGCGTAAAAAACGAGAAAAAGAGATACGACAAAACCCCGACGGCAAAGAACGCCGCACCGGCCTCCAACGACAACATGTTGTGGATGCTGGGCTTCGTGATGCTCGTGTTCGGAATCTTCGCCGTATGTTCCGTCCTGTCGCACTTCGTGCATTGGGCGTCGGATCTTACGGCCCTGCGCAATGACGAGACCTTGTCTGGTGTGGAGATACCCTTCGAGAACCTGTGCAGCAGCGCGGGCGCTACGGTGGCATATTGGGTCGTCGACTGTACGTTCGGTGTCTTCGGTATCATCATACCCGTCGTAATCACGGTCGTGGGGTGGCGCATATTCCGCCGCAAGCGTCTGCGCCTTAACCATTTTGCCCTGAGCGCGGCGCTTGTGCTGGTGATGGGTGCGCTGACCATGGGTTTTATAGGCACGCACGTCGGTGCGGCATACGACATAGGCGGCTCGCTGGGGCAGGCCTGCGCTACCGACCTCGAGGCTCTGGCGGGCGCTTTCGGTACGGTATTGATACTGCTTGCGGGTTGGATCCTTACGGGGGTGTTCATAAACCGCAACTTTATCCGTACGGTAAACCGAGCCAGCGACAAGATGGTGTCGCAGAGCGAGCGTCTGGTTTCGGTAGTCAAGGAGCGCGTCATCAAGAACCACCATACGGACGATTCGGACGAGGAGGCTGACGAAGAGCAGATAGACGACATGGGGCCGGACGGGATTGCGGAACCGTCACCTGCCGTGCAACCTGTGCCGGCAGCAACAGAGATAAGGCGCGACTCGCAGCCGATGCCATCCGTAGAGCCGCGGGTGGAGCCGTCGCTGGTGGTGCGGGCGGATGCGGACGAGAGACCGACATATACGCCGACACAGCTTGTGGGTGACGAGCCCGACGAGGAGGAGCGTTATACGGAGGATGTGCAGGAGGATGCGCCGATGCGAGAAAACAATGCGGATAAGGATTCCGACGGTGGCGCGGAGTTGAAGCGTATGGGACTTCCCGAACCCGACGAGGATGGCTTCATCGTTATCCCCAACGGAGGCGCTGTGCCCAACAAGATTGATGTTGATGCACTGTTGGCGCCCGAAAAGCCGCACGAGAGTGCGCCCTCGACGGATGAGGACGGATTCACTGTCATACCGCGCACGGCGGCCGGTGCGGCCGCGCACGATGATGGCGGGCGTGTCGCTGCGGATGAAAAACCGGATATGACTTCTCACGTCGTAGATGCCACGGCTGGGACAGGGGAACATCCAGCGGATACTGTCGGGGAAGATACTGCGCGGCCTTCGGAAGCGGAAACGGCGGATGAACAGGGAGGTATCGTGGTTAAGGTTCACGAGAATCCGGTGCGTCAGGTCGGGGAGGAGGATATGGAGCAGAATCTCTATGATCCGCTGCGCGATCTGGAGCATTACCGCAAGCCCTATGCGTCGCTTCTGGAGGATTACCAGTCGCCGCAGAAGGTGAGCGATGCAGAGATATATGACAACAAGTGCCGTATCGAGGAGACGCTCAAATATTTCGGCATTCCGATAGTAGACATACACGCCACGGTGGGCCCGACGGTCACGCTCTATGAGATCGTGCAGGCGCAGGGCGTGAAGATATCGAAGATTCAGGGTCTGGAGAAGGATATCGCACAGAGTCTCAAATCGCTGGGTATACGTATCATAGCCCCTATCCCGGGCCGAGGTACTATCGGTATCGAGGTGCCCAACCGTGACAAGCAGATCGTGTCGATGTACTCGGCCATCTGCTCGGAGGAGTTCCAGCGGTCGAAGGCTGAGCTGCCCGTGGTTATCGGCCGCACGATTCAGAACGAGAACTATACGTTCGATCTTGCGAAGATGCCCCACCTGCTGGTTGCGGGAGCGACGGGACAAGGTAAATCGGTGGGTCTGAATGCCATCATCACCTCGCTGCTCTACCGCAAGCATCCGGCGCAGCTGAAGTTCGTAATGATAGATCCCAAGATGGTGGAGTTCTCGGTGTATAACAGGCTCGAACGCCATTTTCTGGCCAAGATGGAGTCGGACGACGAGGCCATCGTCACCGATCCGAAGAAGGCGGTATGTGTACTTAACTCGCTGGTTGAGGAGATGGGACGCCGTCTGGAGCTGTGCAAGATGGCGACGGCACGAAACATAGTCGAATATAACGAGAAGTTTGTCGCGCGGCGTCTCAACCCGCAGAAGGGACATCGTTATCTGCCATATATTGTGGTCATCGTGGATGAGTTTGCCGACCTTATCATGACGGCAAAGGCCGTCGAGGTGCCTGTGATGCGCCTTGCGCAGAAGGCCCGCGCCGTGGGCATACACCTCATAATCGCCACGCAGCGTCCCGATGTGAAGGTCATTACGGGAGGTATCAAGGCCAATTTCCCCGCGCGTATAGCCTTCCGTGTGATGCAGATGATCGACTCGCGTACGATCATCGACCAGCCCGGCGCCAACCAGCTCATCGGCCGCGGTGACATGCTCTTCTCGAAGGATGGCGAGCTGACACGTATACAGTGTGCGCTGGTCGAGACGCGCGAGGTGGAGCGTCTGGTCGATTTCATCGCCAAGCAGCCGGGTTATCCCTCGGCCTACCTGCTGCCCGATTGCGGCATGGAGGGTGAGGAGGGCGCTACGGGAGGCAGCACGGGCGAGAGCGACGCTCCGGTCAAGTATGACGTGCTGTTCGGGGAGATAGCGCGGGCGGCTGTCGCCAACGGCACCATCTCTACATCGTCCATACAGCGTAACTACGAGGTGGGCTTCAACCGTGCGGGTCGTATCATGCTGCAGCTGGAGCGGGCGGGTATCGTAGGCCCGCAGATAGGGGCCAAGCCGCGTGAAATAAAGTTCTACGATCTGCCCTCGCTGGAGGCAAAATTGCAGGAGTTGGGTGTATTCTGACGCTATGGGAAAGAGTATTCTTCGTATGGCCATTGCGGCCCTCATGCTGCCGCTTGTGGCGGCGGCTGCAGACGACGAGGCGCAGACGCTGCTGCGCCGCACGGCCGATTACATATCATCATTGGGACGTTATACGGCCCGTTTCGGCATCACGGCGGGCGAGTATTCCTCGCAGGGCAGTTACACCGTTGACGGCGACGCATACTATATCGAGGTCGACGGGGCGGAGGTCTATTGCGACGGCAAGACCCGCTATGAAGTCGACAACGAACGCCGCGAGGTGAATGTAGACTCGGTGGAGGGGGCGAGCCGCAATATTCTGGACAACCCGACGCGCTGTTTCGACTTCGTGGGCACGGACTACGATGCCGGGGTGTCGTCGCGCACGGCGTCGGAGACGACGCTCCATCTGCGCTCGCGCGATGCGTCGGTCGAAGGGGATATATATCTTACGGTGGAGACGGCCACGGGGCGTCCACGGCATATCACATACGTCCTCTACGATGACCGTATCGAGGTGGCGGTAGAGTCTCTGGACCCTTCGCGCGGAGCGGTCCGCCGATACGACGCGAAGCGATATTCGGATTACGAGACCATCGATTTCAGATAGGCGCCGCGGGCGGTTGCAGCGGCACGTAATGTGCCGTTTTACCCGACACCTTGACGTGAAAAAAATTAAATGCCGTCAGATCGGCGGAAAAAGGCCTCAGACGGCCCGTCAAGGTGATAATATGTAGTCTGAAAGGGCAAAAATCACATCTTAAAATTGCTCGTTAGCAAAATAAACACTATTTTTGTTTATTGAAAAAGAGCGTTCAGACGTTCGTTTTTGAAATAAATTAATTCAAACATGTTAACTGAAGAAGAAAAGAATGCCGGACTGGAGGGGAAGATAATCCCTATCAACATCGAGGAGCAGATGAAGTCGGCCTACATCGATTATTCGATGTCGGTGATCGTATCGCGAGCGCTTCCCGACGTGAGGGACGGACTCAAACCGGTGCATCGACGCATCCTCTACGATATGAGCGCCGAGCTGAACCTCTACTCCGACAAACCTACCCGTAAGTCTGCCCGTATCGTGGGAGACGTACTCGGTAAGTTCCACCCCCACGGCGACAGTTCGGTATACGAGGCCATGGTACGTATGGCTCAGGACTGGTCGATGCGTTATCCGTTGGTGGAGGGACAGGGAAACTTCGGTTCTATGGACGGCGACTCAGCCGCTGCCATGCGTTATACCGAGGCCCGTATGCAGAAGATCACCGACGAGGTGATGGCAGATATAGACAAGGAGACGATTGATTGGACCACCAACTTCGACGATACGTTGAAGGAGCCGACGGTGCTGCCGACGAAGATTCCGTTGCTTCTGGTCAACGGTTCGAGCGGTATTGCCGTGGGTATGGCGACCAACATGGCACCGCACAATCTGGGAGAGGTCGTGGATGCCTGCTGCGCGTATATCGACAATCCGGATTGCGCGTGCGAGGATCTGTTGCGTTACGTCAAGGGTCCCGACTTCCCTACGGGAGCGTTGATATACGGTTACGAGGGTGTCAAAGAGGCTCTTCTGACGGGCCGCGGCCGCGTTATCATGCGTGCCCGCACCGAGATCGAGCACACGCCCAGCGGCCGTGAGTGCATCATCGTTACGGAGATCCCGTATATGGTCAACAAGGCCGAGATGATCAAGAAGATCGGCGACTTGGTGAACGAGAAGAAGATCGAGGGCATATCGTACATCAACGATGAGAGTGACCGTTCGGGTATGCGTATCACGATCTTCCTTAAGCACGACGCCTCGGCCAATGTAGTCCTCAATACGCTGTTCAAGAATACGCAGCTGCAGATGTCCTTCGCCGTGAACAACATCGCTTTGGTCAACGGCCGCCCGATGCTGCTCAACCTGAAGGATCTGATACATTACTTTGTGGAGCACCGCCACGATGTGGTTGTGCGCCGCACGCGTTTCGATCTGAAGAAGGCGCAGGAGCGCCTGCATATCGTGCAGGGTCTGCTCATCGCGCAGGACAATATCGACGAGGTCGTACACATCATCCGCTCGTCGAAGAATATCGACGAGGCCAAGTCGACGCTTATGGAGCGTTTCGGTCTGAGCGATATTCAGGCGTCGGCCATCGTGGATATGCGTCTGCGTGCGCTGACGGGTCTGGAGCATGACAAGCTGGAGGCCGAGCGCAAGGATCTCGAGAGCCAGATAGCCTATCTGACGGAGGTTCTGGGCAGCGTCGACAAGCAGATGCAGATCATCAAGGACGAGCTTCTTGAGATGAAGGAGAAGTATGGCGACGAGCGCCGCACCGAGATCATCTACTCGTCGGAGGAGTTCAATCCGGAGGATTTCTACGCCGACGACGACATGGTGATCACCATCTCGCACATGGGCTACATCAAACGTACGCCTCTGGCCGAATACCGCACGCAGAACCGCGGCGGCGTAGGCGTCAAGGGCAGCGCTACGCGCGACGAGGATTTCATCGAGCACATATATGTGGCGTCGATGCACAATACGATGATGTTCTTCACCGAGAAGGGCCGCTGCTATTGGCTCAAGGTGTACCAGATACCCGAGGGTACGCGTGCCTCGAAGGGACGTGCCATCCAGAACGTCATACAGATCGAGCCCGACGACAAGGTTCGCGCATATATCAATACGAAGAACCTTAACGACGAGGAGTATATCAACAACACCTACATCGTGATGTGTACCAAGAACGGCACCATCAAGAAGACGAAGCTGGAGGCCTATTCGCGTCCGCGTCTGAACGGTGTGAATGCCATCGTCATACGCGAGGGCGACGAGTTGATCGAGGCAAAGCTCACCAGCGGCAAGGCCGATATACTCATAGCGGCACGCAACGGCAAGGCCATACGCTTCAACGAGGATACGGTCCGTCCGATAGGCCGTGTCGGAGCCGGCGTGCGCGGTATCACGATAGATGATGACGATGAGGTTATCGGTATGATATGCATCGAGCCCGACTGCAAGCAGGATGTGTTGGTGCTCTCGGAGAACGGCTACGGCAAGCGTACCGATCTGGAGGAGTACCGTACCACCAACCGCGGCGGCAAGGGTGTCAAGACGATCAATATCACGGAGAAGACCGGCAAGCTGATCTCTATACAGGCCGTTACGGACGATAACGACATCATGATCATCAACCGTTCGGGTATAACGATCCGCACGGAGGTGTCGCAGATACGCGTTGCGGGCCGCGCCACGCAGGGTGTGCGTATAATCAACCTGCGCGAGGGTGACGCGATAGCGTCGGTTACGGCAGTTCCTGCGAGCGATGATGTAGATGATGATGCGGCGGCGGAAGGAGCCGTGTCGGGCGAGACGTCTGCGGACGGGGCGAATAGTGCGGACACAGGTACGGCGGAGCCGACATCGGATGACAAGGCGTAGCCGGAGGAGTGTGAAACGAAACAAACAATAAAATATAAGTTTTTCATTTAACCAAAATTAATTATGAAAAAATTAATTTTCGCGGTGATGGCTGTAATGGTTATGGCGGCACCGATGGCAAACGCGCAGAAGGTCAACAAGGATGCGACTTTGGCTAAGCTGGCTAAGGCCGATGCCGATGTTGCCGATGCAAAGAAGGGCAGCAAGGCTGCCACATGGATCAACCGCGGCAAGGCCTATTATACGGCAGCTTCGGCTCCGACGAAGGATATCTTCGTGGATATGCCTCAGGCGGATCTGGAGTTGGTGCTCGGCAAGGCTGACGCTACGAACGAGGGTGTTCAGCTCGGGGACGGCGCCTACACCGAACTTGTATATCCGTGGTTGAAGATCTACATGGCCGACGGCAAGATCGCTACATGGGTGTTGACCCAGACGGTCAAGGATGAGGATCTGGCAGCCGTGGCTTTGGACTCGTACAACAAGGCTTACGAGATGGACAACAAGTCGGCAAGCAAGTTGGGCGACCTGCTGAAGCAGTTGGAGAACTACTATTCGCAGAACGGTAACGTATATATGAAGGCCGCCAAGTATGTGGATGCCGCGTATGCCTATGCTCAGGCCTACAAGGTACAGGAGAGCCCCGCATTTGCAGGTGTGAAGGATCCTTCGTATCTCTACTATGCCGGCTACCTCTATACGATCGACGGCGCTACGAACAACGCTTCGTATGTCAAGGGTGCCGAGATGCTGACGAAGGCTCTGGAGGCAGGCTACACCGATCCTGATGGTAACATATACTACTATCTGTACCACTGCTACTACGGACAGACCGATTCGTCGGTACGCCTTGCAAACCTGCAGCGTGCGAAGGATCTTCTGATGGAGGGCCTTGCCAAGTTCCCGAAGAACGACCGTATCGTCGAGGGCCTGATCAATGTCTATACTTCGGACAGTCAGGTAGGCGACCCGACGGAGCTGATCAAGATGGTAGACGGAGCTCTGGAGCGTGATCCCAAGAACAAGGATATGTGGTTCGGCCGCGGCCGTATCTTCTATAGCATGAAGAACTATGACGAGAGTATCGCATCGTTCAAGAAGGTCGTGGAGCTCGACCCCAACGACGCACAGTCGACCTATTTCCTCGGTTACTTCTACATCGCCAAGGGTGATGCCCTGAATGACGAGATCAACAAGCGTGACTACAAGAGCATGGCGGCATACAACGAGGATCAGAAGGGTGTTAACGCAATCTACATGGAGGCGATTCCCTATCTGGAGAAGGCTTACGAGCTCAATCCTAATGATTTCGCTACCGTCGAGACTCTGAAGGTTCTTTGCTTCCGTCTGCGTGATGAAGCGGGTGTGATGGAGAAGTACGAGAAGTACAACAAGATCTATGAGGAGATGAATGCAAAGCGTCAGCAGCAGAAATAATATCCTCGGACTGTGTTAATCAATATGCGGGCGGGTCACCTGAACGGGCGACCCGCCTGTTTTATGCCGGTATTGCTGGCAGACAGATGGACTAATATGCGTGATGGAGCTGTGCCGGCATTAATATATGGCGTTAACTGAAAGAGCGCGGGCGGAACCGAATGATCGGCTCCGCCCGCGTGCTTATGGCAGTGCAGATATGGCGTATCAATTTGTTTGATAACGGTTGTCTACGCTGCCGGCGACATTGGCACCATTGTAAGTGCCGCTTGCGGCGGCGTTGCCGTTTATGGTGACGGCGGTGTAGGTGTTGCGCGCATTGTCCGAGTTCTCGTACCAGTCGTTTCCGACTATGGGGCGGGCCTGACGTCCCGTGCCGTCACCCTCGGATATGGCCGATATGACAACGTTGCGTACGGTGCAGTCGGTGATAAGTCCAGTGCATCGCCCCGCAATGCCTCCGGTGTATATCTCCGAGCCGCTTACGTCGAGCAGCGGAGCGTCGTAGCTGCCGCCATTGGTGTTGTTGAGCGCGGTGTCGGTTACGGTGCAGCCGCTTATGACTGATGCGCTGCCGGCGGTGGTGCCGGCATACGAGGCCGTCTGCGAAAAGTCGGTGACGCCAGTCTCTACGCATCCGACTATGCCTCCGACATAGGCGTTCTTGAATGTTATGCCCGTGGTGCCGGTCTGGTCGATGGTGACCGATCCGGTGAATGTCGAGTTGGTGATGTTTATCTGCGACGATGAGGGTACGAATCCGACTATGCCTCCGGCGAAGAGGTGGCTGGCATCGCCGTCGCGGCTGGCCGTAATGTTGCCCGAGGCATGTATGTTGTCGAGCGACAGGGTGCTGCCGTCGGTCAGGCGGCCTACGAGTACACCTCCTTCGGAGATGGTCGCCTCACGGTCGCCGGCTATGATCTCCATGTTGCGTATCGAGGTGTCGCCCGTGGTAGTGGCGAATATGCCTCCCTGTCCCGATGTCGTTGCGGCGGCGGTCGAGATGTCGATCGTGTGGCCGTTGCCGTCGATCGTGCCGCTGAAATCGGTTATGTGAGGTATCTCGGTGAGGGTGAGGTCGGCCGTCAGTATGTAATTGCCGTTGGAGATGTCGGTGAAGGCCTGCTCGTCGGCTATGGCGGTGGCCTCCGTGAGGTTGGCGGCATTGAGTTGCAGGGTGTAGCGTGTGGCGCGTGCGAATTGCGATACTGTCACCTCGCGCGTGTAGGCCTTGCCGTCGGTAGTGACGACAGCGGCGCGGAGGGTTCTGTTGCCGCCGAAGTCTACGGGGATAATGCCTATCTGAAAGTTGTCTGAGGGGGTGGCGTGCAATAATGCGGTCGTTGCCGCCGCCGTGGTTACACCGTCAGCCACGTCGATTCGTCCCGATGAGGGGAATGATCCGCCGACTATGCCGATGGTCACATCGCGTATGTTGGGGATGTCGGTCTCGATGTCGATGCGCGAGAGGCAGTGTGTGAAGGTGAGGGCTTCGGTTATGTCTATCGTGCCGCCCTCCGAGGCAGCGGGCTCGCTGCCCGAGGGATAGTCATACGATGATACGGTCATGTATGAGAGGGTGCCGTCGGCGGCCGCCGGGAGCGAGTAGGAGATGGTGCCGTTGTCGAATGTGACGGCGTTGAGGTTGTCATAGTGATATGCGTCGATGGATGCTATCCGCGTGCCGTCGGGTATGCCCGTGATCTCGGCTTGGAATGTGGCCCGTTCGCCCGCAGCGTCGGGAGTGAAGGTGTAGGGACCGTATGAGACGTTGTCGGTAGATGTGAGGTAGCCGTAAACCTCGTCGCCGGCCTCCCATACGCCCGTCAGCCCGTCGTATGTTGCGCGTGTGGCGGAGGCGGCCGCACCGTCGAAGGAGAGTGTGAAGGTTACGTGTTGAGGTTGTACGGTGGACTCTATGTCTCGGTCGCATGACGTGGCCGATATCAGTGCCGCGGCCGCGATTAGGATTATTGTTTTGCTGTTCATATTCGGTTTGTGTTTTTAATCCGGTTTTTGTGTAGTGTCGGTGCTGTTAAAGGGTGCCTCCCTCTTCAAAGGCTCCGGTTCCTGTCGACAGGGCGAATCCGCCCTCCGCGCGGAACTCCGCAACGTGTAATTCGGGTGACGTGTAGGGTAATCTTTTTTTCATTGCTTTAATTTTTTAGGTTAAAAATCCCATTCGTGCGGAGGGCTCCCTCTCCGCTTTCGTAATATTGGACGCAACCCGACGGAAAAGGTTACACATACGGAGAAAAAATTACGCCACGATGTAACCTTTCGGCTGCGGCAGCGTCTAAATGTATGCCATGCGACAACAACAGGAACACGACCTCATAGAACGTATCGCCGGCGTCGACACCGAAGCCTTCGCCGTACTGGTCGACCGCTACGCCCACTCGGTACACGCGCTCGTGGCGCGCATTGTGGTCACGGCCGAGGATGCCGAGGAGGTGACGCAGGACGTATTCCTCAAGGTGTTCGACCACCTGCCGCGATTCGATGGCCGCAGTTCGCTGGCCACATGGATCTACCGCATAGCCTTCAACACGGCCGTATCGCACGCGCGGCGACGCCGCAGGCCGACGTGCCCCATCGACGAGCGGCGCATCGCCGCCATAACGGATGACGAGGCCGAACGTCTTGAGGAGATGGTCGAGCGGCAGCAGGCGTTGGATAAACTCGCCGCCGCGATCGAAGCGCTCGAGGCCGATGAACGCGCCCTCGTGACGCTGCGGTACTACGACGACCGCTCAGTTGCCGAGTGCGCCGCCATAACGGGACTGACGGAGGCCAATGTAAATGTAAAGGTGCGGCTGCACCGCATACGCAAGAAACTATATGCAATGATAACCTCTGCAACGAATGAATACAAATGATACCATACGCCGCGCCATGATGCGTACGCCGCAACCCGAGCTGCCCGCCTCGTTCACGCCGCAGCTCATGGTGCGCGTACGCCGTCGCAGCTGCCTGCGCACGCTGCTGCACAATGCGGCCTTGACAGCCGTTGCCATCCTCGTCGTGGCCGCGGCCATAGCCGCCATGGTTCTCTTCCTTCCCCAAAGCAGCCTTCGGCAACCCTCACCGACGGCCGTATATGATCTGAAGCCGGAACCGCTGTCGCAAACATTCAAAAACCTTCTGCCGTCGATGCCCGAGTTGCCGAAGCTGCCACGGGTGGAGATGACCGACGTACCTCACGAACAGGTCTCGTTCTGGGCACTCTTATCGGGAGTGATGTTACTGTTGCTTATAACCGATGCCATTCTGCGGCGGCATCTGCGCCAGCGCCACAGGGAGCGGCACAGGTAAATGAAGGCGGCGGCTCCGAGGGGCACTTCCCGAAACCGCCGCAATATTCGCAGGATATTCCGCGACCGAAGATACGGCCGCAGAACCCTATATGTTCATATCAATATATAAATCATCGTCGGGACATGCCGTCATGCCGCCCGACGCAATCCGCACACGCTACTCCAGAAGATGGCACTCCTCGAGGCGGCCGATCCAAGCCCTCGCGTCACGCTCGGCCACATCCGCCGCAACGTCGTAGTTGTCGGTCAATATGCGCACGGCGTCCTCCAATTCGAAATCCTTATCCAGCAGTTCGTTCCACAGAAGCAGCGCGCTGTCGTTGAACGTTATGATGCGGGTCATGTCGGCACCCACCTTGCCCTGCATTATCACCACATTCTCGCCGGCGATATCGCGCACCTTATATCCTTGTTTGATCTTCATGATTCATCCTTTTAAGCTGAGCAAATATACGGAAAAAACGACAGATCACGCACTTTTTTCGTAATTTTGTCTCTCGGTATGACTAACGACGATATGCGCCGACGGCTACTGGCCGTCATGGATAAATATTGGGGTTACAAGGACTTCCGCCCCGGGCAGGAGCAGATCATGCTCTCCGTGCTGGAGGGGCGCGACACCCTCGCTCTGATGCCTACGGGCGGCGGAAAGTCGCTTACGTATCAGGTCCCCGTAATGGCCCGCACGGGTCTCTGCATCGTCATAACTCCGCTTATCGCCCTCATGAAGGATCAGGTCGACCGCCTGCGCCGTATGGGTATCGCCGCCACGGCTATCCACTCGGGTCTCTCATACTCGCAGATCGACATTGCGCTCGACAACTGCGTCTACGGCGACATGAAGTTCCTGTACGTGGCTCCCGAACGTCTGGCCACCGAAGCATTCCGTCTGCGCGTACAGCGAATGAAGGTGACGCTCTTGGCCGTCGACGAGGCACACTGCATATCACAATGGGGTTACGACTTCCGTCCCTCATATCTCCGTATCGCCGAGCTGCGCAAGCTGCTGCCCGACGTGCCCGTACTCGCACTCACGGCCTCGGCAACGAAACTCGTCGCCGAGGATATAATGCAGCACCTCGATTTCGAGAAGCCCAACATCATACGCAGCAGTTTCGCCCGTCCCAATCTATCCTATGCCGTACGGCATACCGACGACAAGCAGGAGCAGCTGATGCGCATCGTAAATGCCGTCGAGGGGTCGGGCATAGTCTATATGCGTACGCGCGAAGGGTGTGAGCAGATGGCCGAAAAACTGCAGCAGGCAGGCCATTCGGTCGCATTCTACCATGCGGGCCTCCCGCATGCCGAGCGCGACATGAGACAGGAGGAGTGGACAAAAGGAAAAGTACGCATAATGGTTGCCACGAACGCATTCGGTATGGGTATCGACAAGGCCGACGTGCGGTTTGTCGTCCACTACTCGATGTGTGACTCGCTCGAGAGCTACTATCAGGAGGCCGGACGTGCTGGCCGCGACGGCCGCCGAAGCTATGCCGTGCTGCTCGTCTCGTCGGATGACCGCCCCACGATATTGCGCCGCTTCGAAGCGGAATTCCCGCCGCTGGAGCAGATAAAGTCGATATACGAAAAGTTGTGCGACTACGTACAGGTAGCCGTCGGGGACGGACTCTACGCCTCGTTCCCATTCAACATGCACGACTTCTGCGCCCGCAACCACATATTCGCCGGCAAGGTCTTGGCAGCGATCAAGCTCCTCCAGCAAAACGGATACCTCACACTCACGGAGGAGATGGAGAACCCGGCCCGCATACTCTTCTGCGTCAGCCGCGACGACCTCTACCGCATACGTGTCGAGCGCAACGACCTCGACCACATCATACGTACCATACTGAGGCTCTACAACGGCATCTTCATCGACTTCCGCCCCATCGACGAGCAGCAGATCGCCTCCGTGAGCGGCTATACCGTAACACACGTGAAGGAGCTGCTCAAACGCATGTGGCAGATGAGAATCATACGTTACATACCCTCCAACCGCTCGGCCATACTCTTCTTCGACGAGGAGCGTCTGCCCACGAAGGACGTATACATATCGCCCGACACCTATCTGCGGCGCAAGCAGCTCATGACCGAACGCTTCGAGAACATGCTTCGCTACGCCGAAAATAGCGATACCTGCCGCAGCGTGATACTCCAGAGCTACTTCGGCGACGATCAGGCACACGACTGCGGCGTATGTGATATATGCCTCGACAGACGCCGCCGAGCCCGTGCGGCCGCCGCGGGATCAGCCGCACAAGATACGGATGCTGATACAGCCCTGCGCCGCACCGTTATCGAAGCGCTTAAGCAGACGTCGGCAACAGGCAAGGAGCTCTGCCGCAACATAAATACCGACCCCGCACGCGTGGCCGCGGTTATAGAGGCTCTGCTCGCCGAGGGCAAAATTTCCACCACGGCAAGCGGGAAACTCGTATTAATTGAGTAAATTTGCAGTCGCGATTCAATCCGTCAAGAATGATTTTTCGATCTACCATATCAAACGAAGAGGCGGCACAACTGCCCGCAGCGCATTTCGACGGCGAGATTGTCATCGTCGACAACGACGAGCAGATCGAAAGCGTCTGCAAGGATCTCGCCGCACAACGCATCATAGGCTTCGATACCGAAACCCGCCCCTCGTTCAAGGCCGGACAGATGAACAAGGTGGCCCTGCTGCAACTATCCACACACCGGCGCTGCTACCTCATACGTCTATGCCGCATAAAGCTCCACAACGCCCTGCTCTCGATACTCAGCAATCCCGACATCATCAAGATCGGCGCCGACGTCGAGGGTGACATACGCGCCCTGCACGTGCTGCGGCACTTCCGCGAGCGTGGATTTACGGACCTGCAGCGTATCATATCCGACTGGGGCGTCGAGGAGAAGAGCCTGCGCAAGATGGCCGCCATAGTGCTCGGACAGCGCGTCTCGAAGGCTCAGCGGCTGAGCAACTGGGAGGCTGCAGCCCTAACGCCGCAACAACAGATGTACGCCGCAACCGACGCGTGGGTCTGCATAGCCATATACGAGAAACTGCTCGCTACGCCCAACGGCAACACGTCATCGGCCGAAGCCATATAAACCCAAATACCCGCCGCAATGACTACACAGATATTTCTTCGCCGCGGAAAAGAGGAGTCGCTGCTGCGACGCCATCCGTGGATATTCTCCGGCGCCATCGCCTCCGTACGCTCCGACAAGCCCCAGATCGAAGAGGGCGAAGTGGTCGACGTATATACACAGTCGGGAGAGTTCATCGCGCGCGGACACTACCAGATAGGCTCCATCGCCGTGCGTGTCCTCACGTTCGAGCGCGAGCCCATAGATCAGGCATGGTGGAACCGCCGCATAGCCGTCGCTTGCGACGTCCGGCGTTCGCTCGGACTCTCGACGGCACCCGATACCGACTGCTACCGTCTGGTACACGGCGAGGGGGACTCGCTGCCCGGACTCGTAGTCGACATATACGGGTCGGTGGCCGTCATACAGTGCCACTCGGTGGGCATGTACCGCTCGCGCATGGCCATAGCCGAGGCCTTGCGTACGGCCTTTGCAGATCGCCTTACGGCCATCTATGACAAGAGTTCGCAGACCGTCCCATTCAAGGCCGGCCTGAATGCCGTCGACGGATATCTGTTCGGACACTCGGACTCCAAGTCGCACGTCGTAACCGAAAACGGACTCAAGTTCAAGGTCAACTGGGAGGAGGGACAGAAGACAGGATTCTTCCTCGACCAGCGTGAGAACCGCGCCCTGCTGCGCCGCTACGCCGCGGGCCGCAACGTACTCAACACTTTCTGCTATACGGGAGGGTTCTCGGTCGGGGCCATGGCTGGAGGAGCCGTAGAGGTATGCTCCGTCGATTCGTCGGAGAGGGCCGTACAACTCGCCGACGAGAACATGAAACTCAACTTCGGCGATGCCGTCCGACATCAGGCCATCGCCGCCGATGCCGTCGAGTATCTCAAACAGATAGGCGACCGCTACGATCTGATCATACTCGACCCGCCGGCATTCGCCAAACACCACAAGGTGCTCGGCAATGCCCTGCAAGGGTATAAACGCATCAACGCACGTGCCCTGTCGCAGATACGCAGCGGCGGTATACTCTTTACCTTCTCCTGCTCGCAGGCTGTCTCCAAGGAGTTGTTCCGCACGACCGTATTCTCAGCCGCTGCCATCGCCCGCCGCAACGTACGCATACTCCACCAGCTGACGCAACCGGCCGACCACCCGATAAACATCTACCACCCCGAAGGCGAATATCTCAAGGGACTGGTTCTCTATGTAGAGTAAGGTCATCCACACAGAATCATACTCTCCGAGCCTCTGCGAGATATACATGTCACAGCGATTACGTAGCCGTCGCGCCAAGATTTTACATGCAAGGCAGATCGGCAAAGTAAGAGACATATAGAGTATATATCCAAACGTCCGGGAAACAAAAACGGGGATCACTCCAAAAGGAGGATCCCCGTAAATCTTTCCATCCGTCTCAGAACTTGAAGAAGGCACCGACGCTTATCACGACGGGATTCTTGCGCGCATCATCGAACATGGGCTGCCACTTGAGCCCTGCCGACAGATCCCAATTAGGAGCGATCTGCACATCGAAGCCGCCTCCCAGATTCAGACCCGCAGCCCAACGGCCTATGTCGTTAGCAACAAGACCGGCCTCGGGATAGAGAGACCAGCCGCCTCCCATATGGAACACATACTGAGCATTGCAACTCAACTCTATAGAGCAATGATCATGAAGGAGTCCCATAAGTGACGGTTCGATACGCCAATGATCGGTAAAGCTGTAGCGACCGACTGCACCGAGGCCGACCACAGTGCTCGTGTTGGTGTAGATGCTCATACGAGGACCCACTGCCCACCTGCCGGCATCCTGCGCCGACGCCGCAACAGTACACAGAACCGCCACGGCCAAGATCAACAATTTTTTCATAATTTTTAGTTTTGGGATTGGGTTACACCATCAAATATACGAACAAAAAACCATTAAATCAAATTACCCGAGCCATATTTACCCGCGACGGACAATCTACACCCCCGTCGGCAGCAGCGGCCAGCCGCCAATGTCTACCCACGAATATATACATATCTATGGCATGGCGACACTTACACATCCCCTCCATGCGGAGAAAACCCGACTCCGGAACATTCGGCTATTACAAAAAATAATTCATCCTGCTCACTTCCATCCTCAGCCGCACAGCCGCTCTTCAAGCTATGCGTACAAAAAAATGCGGGCCGTCCTGTTTGGACGGCCCGCATGCTATCGTTCGACACAAGGTCTATTAGTACTCCATCATAGAGAGACGCTTGTAGTTGTTGTAACGCCACTTTGCATTCTCCTCGGCGGCACGGAACAACTCGTCAGCCTCGGCAGGGAACGCCTTCTTAAGAGACGTATAACGAACCTCCTTCATCAGGAACTCTTGGAACTTCGACCAGTCGGGCTCCTTCGAATCGAGCACGAAAGGATTCTTGCCCTGCTGCTCGAGCTCGGGGTTGTAGTGCCACAGATGCCAGTAACCGCATGCGACAGCCTCCTTGCCGACAGTCTGCGTACGCGTCATACCACCCTTGATACCGTGGTTGATACACGGAGCGTAGGCAATGACAAGCGACGGTCCGGGATATGCCTCGGCCTCCTTCAGCACGTTGAGCAACTGGTTCTGCGATCCGCCGATCGAAACCTGAGCCACATACACATAACCATAGGTCATGGCCATGGCACCGAGATCCTTCTTGCGGATACGCTTGCCGCTCGAAGCGAACTTGGCAACGGCACCGATAGGAGTAGCCTTCGACGACTGGCCTCCGGTGTTCGAATATACCTCGGTATCAACTACCAGAATATTCACATCGGCACCCGACGCCAGAACGTGGTCTACACCGCCGTAGCCGATATCGTAACCCCAGCCGTCACCACCGATGATCCACTGCGACTTCTTCACCAGCCAATCCTTCATCTCGAGGATCTTCTTGCAGGTATCGCAGCCGCAAGCCTCCATCATCGGGACAAGACGTGCCGTAACCTCGGCCGACTTCGATGACGAACCGCGGTTCTCGATCCACTCCTTCATAACACCCTTCAGCTCGTCCGAGCACTGCTGACACTCGGCGATAGCCTGCTCCATATACTTCTGGATGCGGTCACGGAGCTTCTCGACACCGATATGCATACCCAGACCGAACTCGGCATTGTCCTCGAACAGAGAGTTCGCCCATGCCGGGCCCTGACCCTTGGCGTTGGTGCAATAGGGAGTCGAGGGTGCAGATCCCGAATATATCGAAGTACAGCCCGTAGCGTTGGCAACCATCATCTTGTCACCGAAGAGCTGTGTAATGGCCTTGATATAGGGAGTCTCGCCGCAACCTGCGCAGGCGCCCGAGAACTCGAACAGAGGCTGCGAGAACTGCGAGTTCTTAACAGTCTTGGTAGTATCGACAACACCCTGCTTGTAACCTATCGTCGAGGTGATCTTCTGCCAATTCTCGGCCTGCTGCATCTGGCTCTCAAGAGGCTTCATAACCAGAGCCTTGTTCTTGGCGGGGCAGACATCGACACAGTTGCCGCAACCCGTACAATCCAGCGGCGACACCTGTACGCGGAACTTGTAGGCCTTGGTCTCGCCCAGACCCTGTTTCCACGGCAGGCCCGTAGCTGCGGCCTCCTCCTCCGTTGCGAGGAACGGACGGATGGCGGCGTGCGGGCAGACATACGAACACTGGTTGCACTGGATACAGTTGTCAACGATCCACTCGGGAACGTTCACGGCGATACCGCGCTTCTCGTATGCGGCCGTACCGTTGTCCCACGTGCCGTCCTCACGGCCGTTGAAGGCCGAAACCGGCAGATCGTCACCCTTCAGGGCGTTGATCGGATCAACAACCTTGCGGACGAACTCCGGACGCGACATGTCGACACCGTGCGACGCATCCTTAACCTCGATATTGGCCCACTCGGCAGGAACCTCCACCTTCTCTACGGCATTGCCGCCGGCATCAACCGCAGCGTAGTTCATGTTGACGATATCCTCGCCCTTCTTGCCATAAGACTTCAGGATGGCGTGCTTCATCTCCTCGACAGCCTTCTCGAACGGTATCACATTGGCGATCTTGAAGAATGCCGACTGCATGATAGTGTTGGTACGCGATCCCAGACCCAGCTCGGCTGCGATCTTCGTAGCGTTGATGATATAGAAGTTGATATTGTTCTTGGCCATGTAGACCTTCATGTGGTCGGGCAGCGTAGCGCACGTGGTAGCCGCATCGTGTACCGAGTTCAGAAGGAACGAACCGCCCTTCTTCAGACCCTTCAGCACATCATACTTGTCGACATACGACGGAACGTGGCAGGCCACGAAATCGGGCGTCGTAACCAGATAGGGCGAGCGGATCGGGTTGTCGCCGAAACGCAGGTGCGACGAAGTGTAGCCTCCCGACTTCTTCGAGTCGTACGAGAAGTATGCCTGACAATACTTGTCGGTCGAACCGCCGATGATCTTGATCGAGTTCTTGTTTGCACCGACCGTACCGTCCGAACCCAGACCGAAGAAGAGAGCCTCGAACGTACCGGGCTTCGCCAGCGAGATCTCCTCGCCGATAGGCAGCGAGAGATTCGTCACATCATCGTTGATGCCGACAGTGAAGTGGTCCTTCGGCTCGGCCGAGAAGAGGTTCTCGACAACGGCCAGAATCTGTGCCGGCGTGGTATCCTTAGACGAAAGACCGTAGCGGCCGCCGATGATAAGGGGCTGCTGAGCCTTGCCGTAGAACATATCCTTGACATCGAGGTAGAGGGGCTCGCCGTTTGCTCCGGGCTCCTTCGTACGGTCGAGTACGCAGATACGCTTTACGCTTGCGGGAACCGCATCGAAGAAATACTTCTCCGAGAAGGGACGGTAGAGGTGTACGGTGATAAGACCCACCTTGCGGCCCTGAGTAGCAAGATAGTCGATGCACTCCTTGATGGTCTCGTTGACCGAACCCATTGCCACGATCACGTTCTCGGCATCGGGAGCGCCGTAGTAGGTGAAGGGCTTGTAAGTACGGCCCGTGATCTTCGAGATCGCAGCCATAGTCTCGGCAACCATGTCGGGAACGGCGTTGTAGAACTTGTTCGAAGCCTCACGCGTCTGGAAATATATATCGGGGTTCTGGGCCGTACCGCGCGTAACGGGGTGCTCGGGATTCAACGCACGGGCACGGAACGCCTTCAGTGCATCCATGTCGAAGAGCGACGTGAGAGCCGCATCGTCGATCACCTCGATCTTCTGGATCTCATGCGAGGTGCGGAATCCGTCGAAGAAGTGCAGGAACGGAACACGGGCCTTCAGTGCCACGATGTGGGCAACGCCCGCCAGATCCATCACCTCCTGAACAGACGAGGTTGCCAGCATGGCAAAACCCGTCTGGCGCGTAGCCATAACATCCTGATGGTCGCCGAAGATCGAGAGCGACTGTGCGGCCAGCGCACGTGCCGATACGTGGAACACGCCCGGAAGCAGCTCACCCGAGATCTTGTACATGTTGGGGATCATCAGCAGCAAGCCCTGCGATGCGGTGAACGTCGAGGTGAGGGCACCGCTCTGCAACGAGCCGTGTACGGCACCTGCGGCACCGGCCTCCGACTGCATCTCGACGACCTTCACCGTCTCGCCGAACATGTTTTTCTGACCCTGCGCGGCCCACTCGTCGACAAGTTCGGCCATCGTAGAGGAGGGTGTGATGGGATATATGGCAGCTACCTCAGAAAACTTATAGGCTATGTGAGCCGCTGCATAATTTCCGTCACAAGTGATAAATTTCTTCTCTGACATACTAAATTGCAATTTTGTGTATTTTATGAATTTTCGTGTGAATTCCAATCTGTCTGCGGAAAACGAAATTCCGAATTGCCGCAAAGTTACAAAATTCTAATCTTTTTTCATACACTTTTACGCACTAAAAACAGCACACCGACAAGAGTGTCATAATACACAGTACGACAGCCCCTCACGGCCGTATGCCGACAACGGCGGCGCCTGTGCCGACCGTCCCGCGCACGACATCTCTACCGTCTGTGACGCCACTCATCGGCCGTCAGCCGCAGGAAATGCTCCGTACGCAGGTCGCCCAGCGGCGAGAGCTTTCCGGTCTCGGTATGATGGAACGTGAAGCCGCACTTCTCCATCACACGCCGTGACGGATCATTGCCGTCATAGTGTCCGCACCATACGGCATCGAGGCCCAGATCATCGAAACAACGCTCCAACAGCCGATCGACAGCCTCCGGAATCAAGCCCTGCCCCCAATATGGCGTGCCGATCCAGTACCCGATCTCGGCCTCGCCATCGGAAATAGAGGCGCTGTGCGTACCGTCCGAGAACATCAATCCTATGCTGCCGACAGGCTCACCCGTATCACGCAACACCACTGCGTATGTCTCGGGTGCTGCAAATACCGTACGTATCGTCTCCAGACTTATCGCCTCCGACGTATGTGGCGCCCATCCGGCTACGGGCCCTATGCGCGGATCGCTCGCATATTTGAACAATGCGGCGGCATCCTCCTCATGCCACGGACGGAGAACAAGACGCGCAGTCTCCATGTGCGGCTCCCGGCGGCGCATCATACGCAATACGGGATATGGATTTCCGAAATCGTCCGTCTCATCGCGACGGAACGTGCGGAACCCCATGCGCCGATAGAAATTCACAGCACGCGGGTTCTGCTCGTTTACATCCACATAGACGGCATCACAAGCCGCATCGGCCAACTCTACCAACCGCCTGCCGATACCGTGTCCCATGTAATCGGGCGAAAGAAATAGCATCTCGATCTTTCGGCCGTCGACACCCATGAAACCTGCCGCACGACCGCCGTCATCTACAACAAACAATCGTTCAACCTGCTCCAGAGCCTCTCTGACGTGGGGCTTGAGGTACAATATATCCTGTTCCGTAAGGAACTTGTGGCTCGCACGCACCGAGTCACGCCATACACCGAGCAAAGCGAACACAAACCTGTCGGTTCGCTCCGATCTCGCAATCTCCGCTATAAACGGTATCACTGCCATAGGACACAAAATTTATATGTAACAGGCCTTCCGGCACAAATCATTCCATCACACCCACCACGCGGCGACAAGATATCAAACGTAAATAAGACATAAGATCTCCCACGCCGAACTACACATCCCCACACGGTCGCCTCACCGCAACAATCACACAACAGCCACCACAGCAATGCTGAGGCCACATGCAAATTTACTAATTAAATCGTATGGGTAATTCCGCAAAAACAAAAAAAGCCGCCACAGCAGAACATCGCATGGCCGCAGCAAACCAATCGAACAAATACAATATAAATATATGTATACAAAGGTCACATCAGCTGCCGCCGTGTACTCGCGCCCCAGATCACAGATCACCATTCAAGTCTTCCTTACCTTCACCACGGCTACAATTCCCTCATCCAGTTCCGCTACATAAGATGCTTGCACCGTTGCTATACGGGCACAAAAAAAGGTCAGACATCACTGTCTGACCTTGAAGAGGCGGCTAC
>ENA-OUQC01000094-OUQC01000094.1-human-gut-metagenome-genome-assembly--contig:-NODE-94-length-87111-cov-6.572907_pt1 | contig 87111 bp, 79 predicted proteins | sample MGYA00237942_ERZ548815 | MGnify/ENA primary metagenome ERZ548815 (study PRJEB26490, sample SAMN05194722) | human gut metagenome | biome: terrestrial biome; feature: human-associated habitat; material...
GAATAAGATGGTAATTAAAAATGTTCTTTTCCTTATCGTAGTAAATGCTTTGCTGAAGCTTTTTATTCTCATCAAAATCTATATTCAGGGAAATGGTCGCATTATTAAAGTCTTCTAATGTTCTGATAGACTCTTGGTCTATATTAAATTCAGGCGCAATTACCCGAACTTTGAATGGGTAACTCAAATTTGCAAATGGTGAGACGATTTTTGAGATTTCACGCATTAAATGCTCAATTTCCTTCTTGGTCCAAGGCTCTCTGATGGAAGTGATTATCAATTTCGTGCCTGATACATCTGGATTTTCGGCATCAACATACGAATAAATATTCTCAACATCGGTAAATAGACGAATATCTGTCTCTTCTTCAGTCTCTGAATAATAGGAAGTCCAGTCAATATCAACCCTTAGCCACTTTTCTGTGCCTTCTTTTTTGGTGATAACGGAAACTTTATCTCCAAGCTTATCTACAGCAAAACGCCCGATACCTTTTTCTCCAACACATCTTCTATTGAAAGGTTCAGGAGAATATGGACGAGCGCGTTTGCTTGAAGTTCCAATGACCATCCATTTGTCTCGGATATCTTCAAACGACATTCCATATCCATCATCTTCTATTCGTATAATTGCCTGTTTTTTCCCTGCTCCAACATTTTCAAAAATGACATTTACATTTTGGGCATTTGCATCATAACAGTTTTTTACTAATTCGAATAACGCAGTAACTCGATCTGTTATCAAATCACGTCCAATTAGCCGAAATGTGCTAACGTCAAAACGCCATTTTAGTTTACGATTATCATCCATATTATTTATGTGTTCTAATATGTTTCTTAATACTCTCTGCAATTACTTCACCCAATCTTGGGGGGACGGCATTTCCTATATAACGAGAGGCCTTAGTCAAAGACACTTCTTGCTCATTAGGAAAGAATTTATATGTTGTGGGAAAAGTTTGGAACAATGCAGCTTCACGTGCGGAAATGGCTCTATTCTGAACAGGATGTCCGAAACGCCCGTTACCTATACCTGTACAGAGCGTGGTCATCGTTGGAGCAGGTTCTTCCCAAGTCATACGACCATAAACACTACCAAAACTCTTACCTCCCTCTTTCTTATGGCAATTCAACAAAAGTTCCTCTGGCCAGTCTCTCCAACTTCCACCATATGGCGTAGCCTCCATTCTTCTCATATTCAGAGCAGATAAGGCCCGGCAGCGGTGTAACTTATCGGTAGGACATTCTTCGCCGGCTTGAAGAGGGGGAAGGTTACTAATTACATCACGAACGGTCACATAATTATCTTTTCGATGTGTTGGAGGAATCAATTCTATCTCACCTAATTTTGAGGCTAACAATACTAATCGCTTGCGTGTCTGCGGAATACCGTAATCGGGACAATAAACCACTTGGTAAGATACATAATATCCTTCTAACTCAAGTGTTCTAACAAAGTCTCCTAAAACTGACTGAAGTTTGAATGAAGCTATAGCCGGAACATTCTCCATTGTAACGATGTCTGGCTGGATGTCTTTAACAAGACGTCCAAATTCATAAAGAAGGTTATATTTTTTTTCATCTTTATTCTTGTTTTTAAATGCATATGATGAAAAAGGCTGACAAGGAGCGCAGCCTGCCAAAACTTTTATTGATTTCTTGGAATAAAAAAGTATTATATCCTCTTTTCGAACTGTCCTAATATCCTTGAAAATAAACTTCGCTCCATTATTGGTTTCATATGCGTACCGACAAGTCCGATCCAAATCGAACCCAGCTCGGATTTTGAGACCTTTTGACTTCATTCCATAACTCAAACCGCCTATTCCGCAAAATAGGTCAACTACCTCTATTGAAGGTAGTTTCCCGCGTCGTTTATGTATTTTACTTTTAGGCATATCTATTCTGTGATAAGTTCTCGTTTTTCACATTCTAGCAAATCGGCAATTTTAGCTAACGTCTGTAAGTCCGGCTGGTGCATATTGGTACACCACTTACTTACTGTAACAGTTGATACGCCCAATTGTTCTGCCAGCCATTTGCTTGTTCTCTGTTTCTCCACAAGAACCACTTTAAGCCGATTAAGAGGTCTTACATTCATCTTTATCTAATTAAAATCAAATGCAAACATAATAAAAACGGGCAATATTACCAAATGCTTTATAGAAATGTATTCATAATTATAGTAGTTGAGTGTTGGTGCTCAAGTACTATAAGGTAAAGATATAAAAAAATATCACAACTATGAAATTATTCATATACTATATTTCAATTATTTGCAATATAAAGTTAGGATAATATTAAGGTTAGGATAATTATGACCCCATCCCACATAGGGCCAATGTTTTTTCTCACCATGCCAACCCTCATAGTATTTCGTGCATCTGATTGCCCTCTCCAGCGGTGGCAGCTTGTATATGGACAGTTGGGCAGTTCCCGTTTCTGTCCCATGCCTTTCCTTCCCATAGACTGTTGCCACTGCAGATACCAGCAGTATGATGACAAACATCCTTACGTGCTTCATTTCGCACCCCGTTTGTTCAACACATCCTTGATCATCTCCTTCACGTCCTGACCCACCTGCACGAAGTTCTTGTACAGGATGCGTTCCCGTTCCTCCCTCGATTTGAAGGTGTAGAATCTCGGCAGCGGCACATACGCGGCTTCCTCTTTCTTTATCTCTCCCATATCGAAGTCCGTCTTGCAGAAAAACTTTGTGGTCTTGAACTCTTCCGACTCCTGAATGTTCATCGAGCCGCCTACGCCGGTCTTGGTTTTCACGAAGTCCCTCGCTGTCTGCCCGCATATCCATCCCGTTGCCATATCGGAAATCTTTGATGCCGGCACCAGACTGTCCATGTTCTCGTTCAGGTTAATGCTGGTCTTGTCACGGTCAATGGTCACGCCCTTCTTCACTTGCACGACCTTACCGAAAATGTCATTCGACAGCCATTCCAGTGTCTCTTTCGAGCGGGCCGAACCGCTGACCACGTTACCCACGGTCGTGATGATCTTCTGCATACCTACCTTGCCGTAGTCGGCCTCCAGCTGCGGCAGCTCCTGGAATCCCAAGGTCACGCTCACCTTGTTGCTTCGGGCAGTTCCTATCAGTCGGTCTATCTTGTGGAAATACAGCGTCGGCAGCTCGTCCACGATGATGCTCACCGGGATGTTCTTCCCTTGGCCTGTATTCACTCGGGTGACAAGACGGTTCAGGATAAGGGCGTTCAGCGCACCGATAATGCTCTCCATCTCCGGGTCGTTGGCGATGAGCAGGTAGCTCGGGTTCTTCGGATCGCTCACCTTCAGGTCAAAGTCATCCCCGTCACGGTGGAATATCCAGTACGATTCCTTGGTCGCCAGACGGGACGTATAGACACGCAGCGTACCGATCATACCTTCCAACTGCTCCATGGCCTTGTTCCTGAAGGCAGTCTGGAACGGCCCGAGCAGCGGTGCCACCTCGTTGTCAGTCTCCAGTACCTCAAAGATGGTCTGATAACTTTCGTTCAGGAACGATAATATGTGCGGCATGTCCGAATACTTTCCCAGCCAGTAGGCCGGCTCCACGATGTTGCCGCCCTCTTTGTCACGCACGACTCCGGTCGGCTTCCAGAATTTGGTTTCCGGGTCCTGACGTTTCTCCGCATACAGCATGTTTCCGTCCTTGTCATACGGCTCCCGTTCGTAATTGACAAAGAAATAGATGCAGGCAGCAAGGAAGTTCACAGCGGATGTCTGGAAAAACTGGTCGCTTCCGCCGCCACCTTCCTTCTTGCCCTTCTGCAATGACTCGAGCAGGGTTTCCGCCGTCTCACTGGCTGCCGCCAGGTTGTTGATGTATTTTGCCTGAATAGGATTGACACGACGGCTGTATTCCACGTCCACGAAGTTGATCATGTTGAACTTGCACCCCTTGGGAACTCTTCCAAGTTTCTCGTTCAGCTTGTAATGGTAGTAAAGTTTCGTGGCAAGTGTCGGGAATTTATAGTCATATACAACCATGGCAAACCCCTTGGCACTGTGCTGACGGATGAACGGTTCAATGATACTGAATGTTTTACCCGAGCCGGGAGTTCCCACGACCCACGTCCCGCGGAAAGGGTTGCTGATACTGACCCATCCCTTGCGGAACTTCCCCTTGTAATAGTAGCGCATCGGGATATTCACGCTGTATTTGTTCTCCTGAATCTCTTCGCTCTGCTCGAAACTCTCGTTCTCGAAGTTGAAGCGGTCCTTCATCAGGCCCTCCTTGATGAACTTGGAGATATTGTCCAGGGCTATATGTACCAGTATCACTCCCACGAGCGAAGCCGCCATGTATAGGATACGGTTCAGCGGCAGCGTATAGAGCCGCATTTCCATCGGATGTCCGAACAGCCATACGGACAGGACAAGCAGAAGCAGTCCGCCGGTCAGGGGAAAAATCACCTGCTTGCGGGCGTTGAACTCCAGATGCTTCTTGTTCCTCGTACCGATACAGGTGATGCAGATCAGCAGTATCGTGGCTATCTTGCTGTACACGAGATGGCCGTCCTGATAGATCGTCCATCGCTTGATACGTCCGTGGATGTCAGTCAGTATGCCGCCCCACTGGTCGAATACTGCCGGGTCAATGGCATACTCGAAGAACTCCAGCAGAACCGACACATAGACGACTGCACGGAATATCTTGTAGAATCCTTGTAACTCTTTGCTTTCTTCCATTTTTTATAGCTTTTTTATTGGGTTGTGGTTCTGATCGCCTCGGATATTGTTGGACTTGATTATTTTGATTCAGACGAAAATAAATGTCATGTTTTTGCAGTAAAAAACAAGACTTTTCTTATATTTGCATCCGGAACAAAACGATTCGATTATGGTGATTACTAAACAGGTACAGGAAATACTGGACGCCACGCCTCCGGGCAAGGTGCTTACCATTGCCGATTTCAATGTGCTGCCGGAGTACCAGCCTGCGTTGGTCAGGGCACTCAGCCGTCTGGTGGCAGAAGGCTCTATCTGCAAGATTGCCAAAGGACGGTACTACAAGCCTAAACAGACGGTGTTCGGCACATTGAAGCCTCCGGTGGCAGAGGTGGTCAAGGACCTTCTGGAACGTAACGGCAAGCCAATCGGCTATATGACCGGTACGGCAGCATTTGCGCAGTTGGGGTTGACGACACAGATCACATCGGCCATTACGATAGGCACGAACAAATACCGCCGGCCTATGAAACGGGGCGAATACAGCGTGTCCTTCCTTGTACAGCCTAATGCAATCACACGGGAGAACATTCCTCTGCTGCTGATCCTTGACGCGCTCAAATTGCTCCGTGAGATTCCGGCAACATCACCTGACGATTGTGTGCGGGGCGTTGCTCGGCTGATAGCCGCTCTGTCCGAAGGCGATCTGGAGAAACTGGCGGACCTGGCCGAAAATTACCAGCCGTATGTCCGGGCATTGCTGGGTGCCATTCTGGACAGTCTTGGAGCTGACACCCGACAATTGCGTGCGACACTCAATGGGGTCACGACCTACAAACTTCCTGTCACCGCACAGGCTTTACCCACCAAATTAAAATGGAACATCGTATGAGACTACACGAGAATCAGCAACTGTTTGCCGATGCCATAGAAGCGGCTGCACGTCCGGTACAGGACGGCGGACTCGGCATCAAGAGTATCTTTATCGAGAAAGACTATTGGATCTGTCGTTCGCTGTCGCTTATGGCTACCGGAGACAAGGATAATCGTGCCATTTTCAAGGGCGGAACTTCCCTGACCAAGGCCTACGGCATCGGGGCACGTTTCTCCGAGGACATTGACGTGGCCATCGCCGAAGCATGGACACTGAGCGGAAACCAGCTAAAGAACCTCATACGCCGTACATCGAAGAATATGACAGCCGGACTGGAGGAACTGGTCATCCCCGGCATGACAAGCAAGGGATCGCATTACCACAAGGCGTTTTACACCTATCCACGGGCCATAGATACGGAACAGGTCGGAGCAATCCGGGCTGGGCAACTCCTGGTAGAAATCAACAGTTTTGCCAATCCATATCCTTTCGAGCGGCGTTCTCTCTGCAGTTTCCTGACAGAGTTCCTGCAGGCTACCGGCAACAACCGTATGATAGAGGAATACGGGATGCAGCCGTTCGAGGTCAATGTGCTTGACCGTCGCCGCACGCTGACCGAGAAATTGGTGTCACTCATCCGATGCTCGCTGGCCAATCTGTATATGCCGCAGTTGACGGCCAAAATCCGTCATTTCTACGATCTGCATCATCTGCTGAAAGATGAAGAGTGCCTCACGTATCTTCATAGCGATGCTTTCCCCGAAGATTTCAGGTCACTGCTCGAACACGACCGGCAGAGCTTTGACAAGCCCGAAGGCTGGCGTGACCGGCGACTGGAGGAGTCCCCGTTGATGACAGATCTGCCGCAGGTTTGGGGCAACTTGCAGACAGTTTACATGGGTGAACTCCCGGATTTGGCATATCGTGCCATTCCGGCCCCCTCGGATGTCGAGGAAAGCATACGTCGCTTGATGGCATTACTGCGTGAATTCGGCTCTGGTTTGTAATCGTATGTTGTCCAACAATGTCAAAGAACGCAATCGTATATCTCTGGTTTACCGGTTGATGGTTATAATCGGGCGTACCTTGTGCGCCTGTGTCTTGGGTGTTTCCTGTATGGCTCCGCTGCCCATCGAGTAAAGCCAGGCTTTTGCCGTTTCCTGTTCGGCCACTTCCGTGGATGTCCAGTACCAGCAGTCGCCGTCGGTCAGGGGCAACGGATCGCCCCCGCACTGTTCGATGACAGGATTTACCGTTTCCCGGATAGTATATAGCAGACGCATCTGTGCCACCGACGGAACGTATGCGCTCTGCCCGTAACACCAGAGGTCAAAGACCGCTTCCGCCATCGGCGAAGCCGTTTCCTTCGTTTCATATAGAGCGAATGTATTGGCATTGCCGTCATGTGCCGCGAGGTCCGCAGATGTGCCTTGGGCAATACCGAGGCTGTCGGCAAATGCCTGCGGGGTGATGTCCCACAGGTAAACCGCGTAGCCGTTTCCTTCCGCACCCTCATGCTGCCGGGTGTCGAACACGACGGCCACAGCCTTTTTCCCGGATTGCTGGTATTCCGTGTAGGACAAGGCCGTTCCGTCCTCGCACAGGACATGTCCCGGGCGGACAGCCGTGTCCGGTACGTCTATATGCGCGTCACAACCTGTCACGGCGACTGCTGCGACAAGTACCGGTACGAACCGGCTCACCTTTCTGAAAATGTTCTGTTTCATCTTTTCCCTTATTTTATCGGTAGTTTCACACCAAGGGCTACACCTACCCGAAGCAGATCCGCGCCCTTTATCATCAAATCACTCTTCGCCTGCCAGTACAGCGTCCATCCGGACCGCAGCACGTAATTGTGCTCGTAACCGAAATGCAGGCCGCCCAGGAACTTCTTCGTGTCGCTTCCTGCCGAAGCTCCTATACGCAGGTTGCCGTAATGATTGCGGCCCCGTACCACGCAAGGCTTGTATGCCACGCCAAAGCCATAGGTGCGGTAGTTGCGCCAGAAGGATTCCGGACAGATATGGCCGCACGGGCCGCATTCGGCCCACTGCAGGTAGCCGTTGGCAAAGAACTCCCACGCGTGCCGGTAGTTCATTTCATGTTCGTATGAAAACGTCACGTCCATACCGTTCCTGTAAAGCAGCCCGACCCCCAGTGAAAGACGGCCGCTGTTGCGTTGTGCGTTCGCGCTGAAGGCAAGGCACATGCAGGCAAACATCAGAATCAGAGTCTTTCTCATAATCATTCCTCCTCCAGCAGGTCAGCGTTAAACGAATCGGCAGACAACACATCCTCATAATCGATGTTCAGGCTGATATTGCGGCCGCTGATTTGCTTTTCCGTCATTTCGACAGTCAGCAGCTTGTCGTTCGGGAAGGTCATCTTCTTGATGACAAGCACATTCCTGTAGCCATGTCGGAATGTCTTTCCCGGTTCCAGTATCATCGCCGGAGTAAGCTCGATAGTCTGGGCGTTGGTGGCCTTGGCGAGTTTCTTGTCAACGAGCTTTACCCTGATCTCATCGATGTCGAAACGGATGTTCGTCTTGTTCTCTATGGAAAAGTCTATGAAGAAGTAGTCCCCGACAGAGTATATGTTGTTCAGGCGCATCACCATACGGTGTGCCTTGGTGGCCACATTCCTGATTCTCGCCGGAGAGTTCCAGATCCGTCTGGCAAAGCGCGTCATCTCGGCGGTTGACATCGATACTGCCGGATTGTTGTAGGCGTTGCGCTCGTGAGGGAGTATCTCCTTGTCCGTTACGGCTTCCTTAAGCCGTGTGGTGTAAACCAGCGCGTATTGCGTGCGGTAGCGTTCCGTGATGACGGTCACGATGGCAATCACCTCGCCGTCCTCGTGCCCGGCTTCTTTGGGTTTCAGCCGTACAATGTTGTCCAAAGGCTGGTCGCCAACCACCTTGTCGGTGGAAATGTCCACCATGCGTACCGGCTCCGATGCCGTGATGACGGTCGTCACCTGTTCGTTGACCGTCAGTTGTTCCATTTCCTCGTAGGTCGTCTGCGCCTGTGCATTCCGCGTTCCCAGCAGTCCGGCTGTCAGAAGAAATACCGTTCCGATTTTCTTGAGATTCATATTCATGTCGTTGATTGTTTATATTCCATTTGTTTTTCTTTTACCCTTATGTCGTCGTATGTATTCGCTCCAGTTCTTCCCGGATACGGAGTTCGGCGATGTCGCAGTACTCCTTCACGGTCTCGAATCCGATATAGTGCCGTCCCGAACGGATTGCGGCAATGGCAGTCGTTCCGGACCCGATGCAGTTGTCCAGCACGGTGTCCCCCTCGTCGGTGTAGGTGCGTATCAGGTACTCGACCAGTGCCACAGGCTTCTGGGTCGGATGATAGAATGCCCCTGTCTTGTGTTCTTTCGGGATGAAAATGACCGATGTCGGATATTTGTTGTCCGCCATGCGTACCGGTACCAGCTTCATCTCCCCGTAGCACCGGTTCGTGAAACTGCCTTCCGTCATGCTGCGTCCATGGTTTCTCCTTTCGGGAGGGCACGGTGTCATCTGCGGATGATACACGGGCTGCTTCATGTAGAACACCAGAATGTCCTCATGCTGGCGCAACGGCATCCGGTTGGCATTGAGATGGCCCGTAACACGGTCCTTCTGCCATACGAGGTTATAACGCCAGATTCCCGGTTGGGAAAGCATGAGATGCGCGGAGAATATTCCCTGGGCGAACAGGATTATCGGACTGTCCGGCTTGATAATCCTACGGTACTGCTCCCACAGCGGACCGAGGGGTATCTGCCTGTCCCAACATGCTGACCGGTTGCCGCGGTTCAATACACCGTAAGGCAGGTCGGCGATGATGGCATCGACGCTTCCCTCCGGCATACGGCTCATGCCTTCCAGGCAGTCCATGTTGTATATCTTGTCCGTCTCTATCATATCGCGTTGTTTTTCGGCCCTCCAAGCTGCAGGGCACTCGCCCAAGTACAACGTCCCTTCCGGTTTTCCCGGACCTCACACTCCCAGAAGGTATTCATCTCCGCGTGCTTGAAATTGACCGCCCCGTCTCCCGGCCCGTAAAAGCCGGTGTATTTCTGGAAGGCGAACAAGGCGATTTTCCGCCCGTCCTCTGCCAGAAAGTTGCATATTAGGGCGAAGCGTCCACCTTTCTGCCACCATTGGGTACTCACGAGTTGCCCGACGAATGTTTCGGCCTTGTCGGGAGCGAGGAAGTCATCGTAGTAAAAGCCGTCCGTTCCCTCATGTAGTTTTGAAATATCTGTTTCCATTGTCTCGAACCTTTTTATTTCCTTTTTTCCTGACCATTGACCAGATAGACGAAAGTCCCGTATTTCAGCTTGACCTTGTTTTTCTTGATGGCCTTGCTGATGGCGTTGCTCGTCTTCTGGTAAGCGTTGTTCACCGCCTGCATTCCCCATTGGGCGAGGCTGTTCCCTGTAGTTCCGGTACTCATGCTCATGTTGCCCGACATGGCACTGCTGGCCACATCCTTGCTCGTTTCCCGGAACTGGCTGTTCGGTACATACAGGCCCTCCATACCGTCCGTGTCATAAAGCGCGAGACTGACCTTCACAAGCTCGTCGTCCACAAGGATGCTGTTGATGTTTCCCTTGACACGTCCGGACGAGAAGCCGCTTACCGTGGCGTACAGGTACGTACCCCGTTTCACTACGCACTCGTCTATTTCCACGTCATCCAGCAGGCGCAGCCTGATGCGCGAGCCGTCCACAGCCTTGATGTCCTCGTCTATGATGGCCTGGATCAGCTTCGGTTCACGGGCATCCTTCGCCAGCGTGTTGAAATAGTCCGAGGTGGTCTTCACCTTGCGGACTACCGCGCTGGGCGGTTCGTCTGCCGACGGTGCTTGCACCGGACGTTTCTCCTCGTCGATGGTGCCGGCCTCCGGTACATTCTGCGGCGGAACGGTGTCCGTGGTATCCGCCTCTTCAGGGGGCATCACCATGTTCTGTCCTTTCAGCCGTGCTTCGGCAAGGGCCTTTTCCAACTCCGCGAGTGCTTCCTGTTCACGCTCTTTGGCGGCGGCAATTTCCGCTGCCGCTGCTTTTTCCTGCTGTTGCTCATCGAGCAGGGCGATGTCATCCTGCGTGTATTGTGATTCATATTCTTCCTTGTTTTCATCAGGTTCGTCTCTTTCTATGTTGCCGACCGCCGAGTAGTCCTGTATCTTGCCCCACGATTTCTCCATGTTCTCGTATTTGCTGCCAATGCCGTCATCCTTGATCTGCGCTTCCGGCAGTTCCGGATTCAGGAATTCCGTTGTCTGCAGCGTCTTGTCCGGTATATCCGCCGTTTCAGTATGAAACAGGTCGAATATGAAGTAGGACGCACCGAGCAGAGGGATATAAAGAATGGCAGGGAGCATGTACTTCGGCTGTCTGAAATTGATTTTCTCAAATATCTTTTTCATGGCAAGTCTGTTTTGCTACGGTTTGTATTTCCTGTCCCGGTTTCCCTCAGTTCCTCTTCCTGCAACATCCTGTGCCGCTCCCTCAATACCGAATCCTGCATCTCTGTCGCTGTCCTCTCCGCCGGCTGGTGACGATATACCACTGTTATACGGTAGATGTTCCATGCCAGCCCGCCCAGCACGAAAGCGAACACGATGACCAGAAAAAGAGTACGGTGCACGTTGGCAAAGCCCTGCACCTTGGCTGCCGCCTTGTCTATACGGGTCGCCTTGGCAAACTTGCGTCCGGCTTCCACATCACGCTCATAGCGTTCCTTGTACTTCGGATCATTCCTGTCAGGCATCTTTTCGCCCAGCAGCATCCGTCTGAATCCCTTGATGTTCATATCCTTGATTGTTTAATAGTTGCTCTTGCTTTTCTGTTCTATATCCTTGTTAAGGAGAGTGCGCCAGTTCACTATCAGCAGACCGTGAGGGTTGTTCTCCGTTCTCGGTACACGCTTGAGCTGACCGGCTGTCACCAGCTCACGCATCAGGATGTTGCTTCTGCGTTCGATTCGCTGGCGGCCGTAATAGGTGAACTCCATGGTGCTCTTGTCAAAGCGGATGCTGTCACAATAAATCGAGAACACGGCACTCGTGCCGAGGATGTTGGAGTAAAAACCTTTCTCCTTAAGAGTGTTATATTGCGCCAGACCTGTTTCGTCCACCAGATACATCGCCTTTTCCATCGTGTATTTGATGTATTTATCATCAGGCGGCAAGGTGAAGAAATAGTGGTGGAACATCTCCACATGGCTTTTGGCTTCCACATCGAGCGTTTCCTCCATTGTGGTGCGGTTGACAAGAATGGGCACGTTGCCGTCCAGCACGTACACCTTTTTCTGTGCATCCGACACCATTGTCCTGGCTGTCCAGATGCTCGATACGCTGATGATGACACATCCCACGAGAAAAGCCGTGCAGATAATGCCCACCAGCCGTATCTTGTTTTCCAGATGCTTGATAATCATATCGGTTTATTGTCTTATTCTATTCAACTTCATTACATATTCATTGTGCAGCATCGGTATGATTGCTCCGTATGACTCCTTTTGGAGTTTCTCAAACTCCTTGGTGGTGATTTCCGTATAAAGTCTCAGTATGACTATCTGCACAAACACCCACCAGATGCCACGCCTGCGTTTCGATCTGTTTTTCTGCAACTTGGCGAGTTGCAGGCGATAGGTCAGATAAGTCGTCAGTGGGACGAAATACCGATCATCCAGGTCAAAGGCATCGTCCAGTTCCTTGTACTTCTGGTCGGGACGTTGTTCCGATACATGACGGATTTCTTCTTGTACGCGCATATTCACATAGTTCACGAACCGTCTGTCTTGATACCATTCTTTGATTTGTTCTTGTACGTTCATACTTTTTTATTTTTAAGGATTGTTGTTTATATGTTTTTTATCTTATCTCATGATTGCCCCGATACCGCCTGTCGCTGTCATCTTGGCCTGCTGTGCCACGCCTTCTCCAAAATTTCTCGTACTGAAGGCCGTGTCGCCCTCCGGTATCATCCACGCCGCAAGGTCAGGTACAAGGTTCAGACATTTCAAGGCTACAATGCTTGCCGCCATCAGATAACCGGCGGAGAAGAAACTGTTCTGCAGGTAGGCCGCCATTGTCTGCTCGCTGGCCGTGATTGCGGTCAGGTTTTCCACCTGGATGCACAGCACGATGTCGAAAAGGAGCAATACATAGAAGCCCACGAAGTAGAGCATGGCCCCGTAGAAATGTACCGTCAGGTAACGTGTCAGCCATTTTGCCCAGGAACCTTCCCATTTCGGCAGCAGAGAGAACGCCCATTGCAACGGGCCGAATATCGTCAGCATACCGAGCAATATCTGCTGGCAGTAGATCGTCGCCCACCAGCCTATGCGGAACACGACAAGGGCAATCAGCATGATGATTTTGTCTATTCCCACGACGACACCGGCCGTCAAGGAGGTGAACCACAGTTCCGCCGCATCCTTTTCCATGCTGGTCACTTCATCCACACCGGTCTGTTCCATGGTCGCCTCGATAAGGTTGGGGTCTGATGTTCCCGTGTGGGCGACATCCGCCTGTGCCTGCAGGCTGTGGTACATCGTGTCCCTTACGTGGATGAGCTGCTGCACTTCCTCGAACTTGTCCGCTATCTGTGTGGCTTCCGCCTCGTACAGGTCATGCGTGTACGAACCGATGCAGTTCGGGATGTAGGATAGGAAGTCCAGAAAACACCAGTTGCTTCCGCTGCCGGCCATACCCGTGTCTGCAGGCGGATACCACCAGCAGAGAACGATGGAAACAGCCAGCGGTCTGAACAGCTTCATCACATCCAGCGGCTCATGCTTCACCATCATCTTGTAGGCCATACCTGCCGCCATGACAAGCGAGAACAAGGCGGCCAGAGCCATGCACATCTGCAGTATCCACCAGAACGGCCCCTGCGAACCCGTAAACGTCGCGTCCGTGAGGAACTCGTTCGTTTGAAAAATCACATCGTCAATCTCCTCCTCAAGAAGATTGATACCGAAATCAGTGAGTATATTTCCGTCTGCCATTTGCCGTCTGTCTTTTTAGTTTCACCTGTTTACACTCTCTTCACCGTCACCTCCGGAACTGCCGCCCGACTGTGAGCCACGCACCGCGAGACGCGATTCGTTCCAGCGGCTCATGGCTTCCCTGATGACGCTGCCTTTGTCCAAGGTACGGTCCGAGGTCGCGTTCAGCAGGTTGCTCGTCAGGGTGGCATTCTGCCGTTTGGCGAGATAGCTGACAAGAATCTCATTCTGCTGCACCACGTCTTCGTAGATTCGCAGATACTCTTTCTTCCGCTGCGCATTGGGCATATAGGCATCCCTGGTAGCATCAATGGCGCACTGGAAAACATGGTAGTATTCCGTCCAGCGTTCCCTGTCCTCCGGGGTGCCCCCGGCAGGAAGGATACGGTCGATGTTACGCTTCATCCTTTCCATCTGGCCGTTGATCTTGTCACCTTCGGCAAGCCAGGCGATATCAGCCTGTCGGTCTGCCACGTTCAGGGCCTCTATTTTCGCGCGGCTCACCAATGCCGAATCGATGGATTCGGCTTCGTCCGTCTGGTTATAGAGGTTGATGCCGGCTGTCGTGCGGAACCCCAGTTTGTTCTTTGCCGCTGCCGATTTCTTGTATTTGTTGTGTAATGCCCAGTAGTACAGTTCCGGCGTGAGGGAGCCCGCACCGGTTTCCATGACCGTAATCTGGTTCTGCTTCGGCGAGTCGTGGTTATAGGTCACATACTGCGCCTGTGCCGTTGCTGTTGCAATGATCGCAACCGTCATGAGCATGAGTTTTCTGTTCATCTTTTTTCCCTTTTATCGTTAGTAATCCAGCCTTCCGGAGTTGCGCCAACGTCCGAAGGCTCCTTCAATTATCTCCTGTTTGGTATGTTCACGGTATATCTTCGACTTCCAGTAGCCGATTCTTACCTGTATGTATCGCCAGGTCTCCATATAGGCCCGGTTCAGATGCCGTTCGATGTCGTCCAGAGACCTGTTCACGGCCTCCAGCACCATCAGCAGATCCGAAGTGGAGCAGGCCGCCGCTCCCGTGGCATACAGCGCCAGGTCGCTGACCGACTTGTAGAGTTGCTCCCCGTCATGGGCTATATCCCGTATGGCTTTCTCGTTGATGGTGATGAGCAGGGCGTCGGAGGGTTCGATGCGTCCGCGTTTCAGCACCTTCTCGTGAAATGCCTCCAGCATCGACTTGTAGTCCGCTATCCGGTCACTTACCGTATTGTAGGTGTTCTTTGCGTTCAATACCGTGCGTAACGACTGGTACATCACATCAATGACATCAAAGGCACGGGTGTACCGGTCAAGGTCGATATTCAGTTCCTTGTATTCGCCGACCTCCTTGCGGCTGTATTCGTGCAGCAGCTGGTTGCTGTACTCAAGGGTACTTCGGGCCAGCAACAAGCTACGCTGCTTCTTATGGTCATTGATATAGGCTTCAACGGACACCACGTCGAATGTCCATTGTGCTTTGACGACATCAGGCAGGAGTGCAAGCAGCACTATGGTTATCAGCAAGGCCCGTTTCATGGTCTTTCCTCCTTTCTCCCGCTTCGCAGGCTACGGGCGTTTTCCACCCAACGGTCATGGCATTCTTCCACGAGAGTGAGGCGTCGCCCTTCGTCCATATTCAGATCCGGAAGGACATCCTTCAGCACGTCGATGATGCTGCGCTTGTAATGCATCATCTTTTCCAGGGATACCAGGTCGGCGTATATCTGCGTAATCCGGGAATCCACTTCACGCGCGATTTCAAGACGGTCACTTGACCACAGCAGGTGGTACACCTCTCCGGTAGAGGTATCTTCCATCGGGGTGGTACGGGCATATTCCGTCGTGATCTTGCATGACGGATGCTCCCGGGCGATTTCCGCGATACGTTCATTCACGATCCGCTCTTTTTCTTCTTCCGGAAGGTCCGGGTCGAATGTCAGCACGTCGGCCACATACGTGTCGGTGTATTGCGAGGTCAGTTCCCAGCTGATCTGTACAATGGCACGGTGAATCTTGATGCCGAGGAAGTATTTCGGCTTGCGTGCTATGCTGATGGTTGCCTTGAAAGTTATCTCGCCGTCTATATTCGGCATGGTCGCCTTGCGGACGAACGTGTATCCGTTCCACGAACCGCCGTCCTGCCACGACAGACTGTAGGCAGTCTTGCAGTCCTGCATGATGGCCGGGATACGGTAGTAGTCGTCCGTCGGCACGTCATTGTCGTTTGCCGCTTCCTGCTTCGCATCCGCGTATTCCTTCTGTTTCTTCTGCCACTCGGCCAGTTCTGCCTTCAACTCTCCGATACGCGTCAGGTTGGCGTTGTACTGCTGCCTGTAAACGGCAGCATCCTCCACACTGGCCTCGGATATTTTCTTCAGCAGCTCCTTGTTCTCATCCTCCAGTGCCTTGATCTGTGATTGAAGCATGGCTACCTGGTTGTCTGCCTCCCGTATCAGCTCATCCAATTCCGAAAAGTCAAGTTCATTTTCCGTCACGGAGGTCTGCATGGAGCAATCCTTGGTATGGGCATTGGGTGAACCGCCGCATTTCCTGCATTTGTACTGGGTCGAACCTTGGCCCAGAGTAGCCCCGTCCGAGCAGGTGACGCTGATGGTCACGCTCTCGCATCCTTTAAGTTTGGCGGCATCCGTTGCCTGATAGTAGTTCCACGCGTCGGAAGCTATGTAATAGACATAGCCGTCCTCGTTTTCGTTGAATTCCGACAGACGGGCATTGAGCTGCGCCTTGAAGGTCTCCAGATCCATAGTGTAGGAATCGAATATCTCTTCATACACGATTTCCTCATGGTTCCAGCTTTTCTTGACATGTATCTCGTAGGCGTAAGCCTTCTTTGTCTGCTTGCCGCCGCGGCTGATGATGTAGGCGTTCTGCCAGTAGTTGATGCTGTAAGTGTTGCCGTCATTCTGGTTGTTGAGCTGCTGTACACGGTTTCTCGACCATCCGGCATATCGTTCCGAGTTGGAGAGAGCCTGTTCCCGCTGCGAGGCATTGGGATAAAAACCGGGGTCGCTCGTTTCGAAACGGGTCCACTCACCGCCGTTCAGGATGCTGTTGTCGTCCGTGGGCGGGTAATAGTCACACAATGACACGCTGCCCTGGTCACGTCTGGCGATGTACCAGCGCTGCGTGTAATAAGTCCCGGCTTCGTCGTCTATATAGTCACTGATCCAGCCGGCAAGGTCGTAATCCCCGAACTCGAACAGGCCGGCCACGTTGTCAGGACCGCCGATCTTGTCCAGCAGCAGGTTCCCGATACCTTGTTCCGCTTCCTCGAACAGGCCGGAGTAATGGTCGTACAGGTTGGCAATCTCGCTGACCTTGCCCGAAAGCAGGTTATGGAACATACTTTCAGGCAGCAGGGCATCGCCGAGATTACCCGCACCGGCCGTTGCCAGACCGACACCCAGATTGTAGAGATTGTCAAGGTCGCTTTGCAGGTTCTCCCGTGTAAAGCGGTCAGGAATCCGGGAAAAATCGTCCAGCATCCGCTGCCAGTCTATACCGCCCAGTTCCGAAAGTTTCAGCAGAGGCACGACCTCGCTGTTGATCTCCAGAAAAGCGATGTCCGAGAACGAAAGTGTACTGTTTGTCACAACGCTTTCGAACTGCATACACAGGCTCTTCGTCTCATCGCACACCTTCATCAGGTAGCTACCCCAGTGGATCGCTGTCTGCGGGGAGTGAAGCATCTGCTTTGCCACCACCCAGATTTTCGGTATGATCTTGTCGGCCACCATGTGGTAGATACGGCGGTAATAGTAGTTTTCCGTGCTGCTACACCAGATACCGAGGTCCGAGAGTGCTTTGTGTTCCAGAAATTTGGAAGAGAAAATTCCGGCTGCCGCCACCTCCGCCGCCGTATAGTGCTTCAGGATGTCATCGACCTGCTCACGGTAGTAGCTTTCAGCCACGACCTCCGTACCGAACGCGGCTGCCATTGCCGCCACGGTACGTGCGTCATAGTTCACGCTGTAATACTGGGCGTGGACATGCTGCGTGAAGGCAAGCAGCAGAACTGCAAAGACAAGTGACAGTCGCTTCATGTTCATTCTGTTCAACGGTTGAAAATATTACCTCTCCGCTTGCTGCGGTTGTTCTTCTCAGGTACTCCCTGCAGGGCCAGTATCAGCTTCTCTGCTTCCTCCATAGCCTCGTATGGGGACAGACCCCTGTATCTGACATACAGGTCTCTGGCTACTTCATACCGGCGCTGGTCCCACTTGACCTCCTCCGATTCCTCGAAACGCATGATGGTAGTGACGTCTTTGTCATCCTCGGTTTCAAATCTCATATATGCGTCCAGATCCTCTTCGGTCATGCCCAGTCGCAATCCGAAATTGCCCAGCATTTCTTCCATGTGCGCGATGCTCCTTTCCCCCAAATGGCGGAAATGAAGCAAGTCCCAGTTGCTGTGCAGGCACAGTTCCCGGATGGTGGCAATATCGTGGCTGTTGCACACGTTGCGGATGCGGAGAGCGTAAGGCTCAACACTGAACAGTTCCGCTATAGGTCGGTCTATATCAAATTTTCCCATTGTATCTGATTTTATTGTTTTGCTTTCAGGTTCAGTACCCGTCCGGCCTCGTTGACCTTCTGGGCGAATGTCAGGGACTTGCTGATGCCGCTGGCATCCCAGTCCCGGCAATAGGCTTCGATGGCTTCCTGATGGCTGCACCGGAGCTCCCTCTTGTAGAGTTTCAGGGCTTCCTTCTCAGCACGTTCGGTCGTGTAGGTCATGTAGCATTCATGCGGCTCTTCCACGCCATACACGCCGCTTGTCGTTCCCCTTCGTATGAATACCTCCCGGAAGAACGAACGGCCGTCCTTGTTGTCCAGACGGTTGATCGTGAATATCTTCTTGCAGTCAACATCGGTGAGCCCGAGAATGGCCTTGATGGTGTCGAAACGCTCCTTGAACTTGCTTTGGTCAAGCAGCATCACCACGTCGCTGTTGTTGATGATGGCCTCTTTAACGATTTCACTGCCGATGATGTCCTGTATCTCCTGTGTCACAACGCCCACGCTGGCCCAGAACTTACGGGCCGTCTTGTACATGAACTTGATGTACTCGGCCATCAGCGGACTGGCAATGGCTTTCCAGGCTTCCTCGATGACAAGCACCTTGCGGTTCTTCTTGATTCGCATCTTCTGCAGGAACACGTCCATGATTATCAGCGTGACAAGCGGGAACAGCAGCGGATCATCCTTTATACTGTCAATCTCGAACACCACGAAGGTCTCGTCGAACAGCGAACTGTCCATGTTCTCGTTCAGGGTCTTTTCATGGTTGCCGCCCCTGTAGAAGTCCTTCATCATGTAGCGGTAAGTCGAGAGGTCTATGCCCGAAATGTGGTTCTCGTGACAGATGTCCGGAATACGCTGGACGGAGTATTCGTAAAATGAATTGAACGAGAGTTCTTCCACCTTCAACTCCTTGCGCCTGCGTTCCATTTCGTCTATCATGCACTCGATACGGCTGTTCCGTTCCTGCTCGCTTTCCTCACGGTTCCCGTCACGGTTGTGTTCGTCTATGGCGAGGCTTTTTCTCAGGTCTTCCCGCTGCATGGGCGTGAAGCCGTCGAAGCCGTTGAAATACGCATCGTAATAATCGGTGATTACATTTTCCACCAGACGGTCTTCCGTCTTCGTGACTGTTCCCTGCGTGCCCTTCCAGATCAGCAGGACAAGATTCTTTAGGAAGCCGGTCTTTTCCACGTTCATCTCTTCCTTGTGGATACGAAACGGGTTCATCGTGATGGGGCGTTCCTCCGTGTAGCTGATGTACTTGCCTCCCAGATACTCGCACAATCCCTCGTAGGAGTTTCCGGTATCGACCATTACGATGTCTGTACCCTGTTCGTGCAGCTGGCGCACGACAGAGTTCATGTGGAATACATATGAGAGAGTTTTTGTTACTGAATATCAGCAATATAAGAAAATAAAGGTACAAAAATCCGGCAAGGGAGAAAAGGGGTATAAAAGCTGTTTTTTGAGGAAGTGAGAGGATAGGAAGAAGATGCGTGTGAAGATGAATATTTAACAAAAACTTAACAGTTAGAAGGTATTTTTATCTTTTGCAGCAGGTCTGTCGGAACGGGGGCAAAACAGCAAAAGACTTGTCGGGGAATTACTAATAGTTGTTGAAAATCAGTGCTTTTTATATTCTGAGAACCAATAAAGGTACAAAGGAACCATAAAACGATTCAAAAATACCCGATTTTGAGTCCTTGCTAATATAATGAAGGCGTTTTTTCGCTATGGCATAAAAATATCTTCATAATATTTTGGCAGTACAAATAATGTTCGTAACTTTGCGAACAATAAAAATACAAATGGCAATGGATAATAAGGAATACACAATGAAGCAGGAGCAGCTTGCGCGCTTTGCCAAAGCAATGGGACATCCGGCAAGAGTAGCAATCCTCGAATTTCTGATAAAGCAAAACAGTTGCTTTTTCGGAGATATTCATGAGGTTCTGCCCATTGCCAAGGCGACTGTTTCACAACACTTGAAAGAGTTGAAAGATGCAGGGCTGATACAAGGAGAGATAGAAACACCGAAAGTGAAATACTGTATCAACCGGGAGAACTGGAAAATTGCATCTGAACTGTTTTCCGAGTTTTTGGGGCAGAGGCTGTACACAAAAGAAAATTGTTGCGGGTAGCGGCAATTTTTTTTGAAAAATCTGTTCGCAATTCTACGAATTACAAACATAAATAATTAACCAATAAAAAAAGAGAAACATGAACAAAGTTATTTTGGCTATGGCTATCTGTTTGGGCCTGACCGCTTGCGGTGGCAATGGGACAAAAAAGGATAATGCCGTAAAAGTGGAGCAATCGCAGCCGCAAGGAACAAAGGACTGCGTGGAAGTTTTGTATTTCCATGGCAAGCAGCGTTGTGCGACTTGTATGGCAATAGAAAAAAACACCAAAGAAGCCATAGAAGCGCAATTTTCAGATGAACTTAAAAACGGGACGGTCGTTTTTAAGACAATCGACATTTCCAAGGCGGAGAATGAGAAGATTGCCGAAAAGTACGAAGTTACTTGGTCGTCTCTGTTCATAAGCAAATGGAAAGACGGAAAGGAGACTTATGAAAACCTGACCGAGTACGCCTTTGCAAATGCCCGGACAGCGCCCGATACATTCAAAAACGGGATAATAGAAAAAATTAACGGAATGCTGAAATAGTACATCCTATGGAGTGCTTACAGACATTATTGGACAGCAGTACAACTCCTGCATTTACAGCTTTCCTCTTAGGACTGCTTACGGCTGTTTCGCCCTGTCCGTTGGCTACGAATATAGCCGCCATCGGATTTATCGGCAAAGACATTGAAAACCGTCGTCAGATATTCTTGAAAGGACTTCTGTACACTCTCGGCCGTGTCATTGCCTATACGGTATTAGGCGTAGCGTTGATTCTGATATTGAGAGAGGGTGCAAGCCTGTTTGGTGTACAGAACTTCATAGGCAAATATGGGGAGCTTATTCTCGGGCCTGCACTGTTGCTTATCGGGCTATTCATGCTGTTTGGCAACTGGCTCAAATTACCTTCGTTCGGTTTCAATGGCAGCGGAGAGGGACTGGCTCGCAAAGGAGGGCTCGGTGCTTTTTTTCTCGGGATGTTGTTTGCAATGGCGTTCTGCCCTACAAGCGGCGTGTTCTATTTCGGAATGCTGATACCGATGTCTGCTACCGCTACCGCAGGTTATCTGCTGCCGGTACTGTTCGCCGTGGCTACCGCTTTGCCAGTCTTGATTGTCGCTTGGATATTGGCGTTCAGCGTCCAACGCATAGGCAGCTTTTACGGCAGGATGCAGTCCGTTCAGAAATGGTTGAACCGGATAGTCGGATGTGCGTTTGTAGGTATCGGAGTTTATTACTGTATAATGATGTATTGAGAAATTTTTGTGACAATGAATACATTGGTTGAAACATTGGAGTATTTTGTGTTTATCACTTTTGAACTGATAGCTTTATTTCTGCTTATCAGTGCGGCAGTGGAAATAATCTTGATGTATATCCCGCAGGAGAAAATTAAGGGGTGGTTGTCAGGGTATGGTATCCTTGGCAATGTGATGGCAGCGGGATTCGGTGCGCTTACCCCTTTTTGTGCCTGTTCCACTATCCCGATGACAGTCGGCTTCCTTAATGCCGGAGTGCCTTTCGGCAGCACTATGTCATTCCTGATAGCTTCACCGTTGCTCAATCCTATCATCATAGGTATGCTGGGTACATTGGTGGGTGTGAAAGCTATGATTGCTTATTTTATCATCACCTTTGTCGCATCGGTAGTGTTCGGCTTCGGGTTGGAAAAAATGGGAATGCAACGGTATGTAAAGAATGTTCGTCTTCGGAATGAGCATAGCGAACCGGGAGAAAACAAAAGGGCGTGGCCAGTGAAACGCAAATTGAGGGAGGCGTTTGTTTCTGCATGGGGCAGTTTACGCCCGATATTGGGTTATCTTCTGATAGGCGTTGCCCTTGGAGCCGGAATATATGGTTATATGCCGCAGGATTTCGTATTGAAAATAGCCGGGCCCGATAACTTTTTCGCAATTCCGGTTGCCGCCGTTTTGGGAATCCCATTATATATCCGTGCCGAAACAGCTATTCCTATTGGTGTTGCGTTGATGTCCAAAGGTATGGGAATCGGAACAGTCATTGCTCTTGTTATCGGCGGTGCAGGCATGGCGATTCCGGAAATGACGATGCTTGCCAGTATTTTCCGCAAGAAACTTGTAGCCATGATTGTAGCCGTGATATTCCTTACGGCTGTAATAACGGGGTATTTATTCAATGTCTTACTATAAAATTCAACAAAATGGAAACTAAAAAAGAAAGCAAGAAAGAAAACAAAAAGGGATTTTGGGCTTCACTGTTCTCTCCGAAGCCCTGCTCATGTTCGTGTGGCGGCAACCTGATTATAGAAGAGGCCGGGCAGCCTGCGACTACTTGTTGCGAAGATAGACAAGCCACGGACAAACCAGTTGTGAAAGACATAAAAGTATTAGGCCCGGGGTGTTCCAAATGCAAAGCGACTTATCAGGCTATCGAGAAAGTAATCAATGACAATAATCTCGATGTAAGACTCTCCAAAATAGAGGACATCACGGAAATCATGAACTACAATATAATGGGAACACCCGCAGTTGTAGTGGACGGGAGTGTAAAAATCAAAGGACATGTACCGTCAGAAAGTGAGATAAAACAAATGCTTGGTATATAAGACGCACCTATGGACACGAAGAAAGAACTGAAAAATCTCCTGTGGATTGTCGTAATCTTCACGGCAGTATTCTTTCTGCCGCTTGAAAGCGAGCGATTCATGACAGCCATAGACGCGACACTCGACCTTGCAAAATGGTATGCACGGGAACATGTGGTACTGTGTCTGCTGCCTGCTTTTTTTATTGCGGGTGTAATAGCCGTGTTCGTAAGCCAAGGTTCGGTACTCAAATACTTCGGAGCGAATGCGAAAAAATGGCTTTCCTATACGGTAGCCGCCATATCGGGAGGCATTCTTGCTGTTTGCTCGTGTACTATTCTGCCCCTGTTTACAAGTATTTATAAACGGGGTGCAGGATTAGGCCCTGCGATAGCGTTCCTTTATTCCGGGCCTGCCATCAGTATATTGTCTATTATACTGACAGCCCGTATTTTAGGGCTTGAAATGGGAATTGCCCGGACAGTCGGTGCCATATCCTTTGCGGTTGTTATCGGACTGTTGATGTCATTCATCTTTCGTAAAGAGGAAAAAGCCAAGAAAGAGGAACAGATGAACATCGTTCCTCCGCCCGAAAAGCGTCCGATATGGCAGACTTCTGTTCATTTCTTTACATTGGTTCTCATCCTTGTGTTTGCTAATTGGGGTGCGCCTGCGGCCTCCGATACAGGACTGTGGCATAGTATCTTTACCTATAAGTGGCACATAACCGGGGCATTGGCTCTCCTTTTATGTTGGTCTCTTGTCAGGATTCTGAAACTGCGTCTGCTGTGGGTGTCGCTCGGTGCTGTTGCAACCGCCATTTCAGTGTTTCTTGCTAATCTGCTTATCGACAATGCGAAATTAGTGCCGCTTGTACCGATGATTGTGGCTATTACCGCATTGTCTTTAATTCTGCTTTTTTACAAGAGGGAAGAAGAAAACAGGGAATGGGCTTTTGCCTCATGGGGGTTCGCCAAACAGATATTGCCGTTATTGGCGGTCGGTGTGGTCTTTGCTGGTTTCCTGTTAGGTTCGACACACGATGATACCGCTATTGCAGGCATAATTCCGAACAGTTGGATTGAGTGGGCTGTCGGCGGTAATTCATTATTGTCGAACTTCTTTGCGAGTTTTACAGGAGCTTTCATGTACTTTGCCACATTGACGGAGGTTCCTATTGTCCAAGGTCTGTTGGCTTCGGGCATGGGTAAGGGGCCTGCCTTGGCTTTGCTGTTGGCCGGGCCGTCATTGTCCCTCCCGAATATGCTTGTCATCCGTGGCGTTTTGGGAACGAAGAAAACTGCTGTGTATGTGGCTCTCGTTATTGTCATGGCGACAATCTCGGGCTTTGTCTTTGGAAATTTCTTTTAAAATTGGGAATGGGCTATGAGAGTATTGCTTCTTTGTACAGGTAACAGTTGCCGTAGCCAAATGGCACACGGCATCCTGCAATCTTTTGATGAAACCCTTGAAGTTTGTTCAGCAGGTACGCATCCTGCCAAACAGGTCAATCCCAAAGCGGTTTCGGTAATGCGAGAAATCGGAATTGACATATCGGGACATACTCCAAGAGATGTAAGACAATATCTTGACCAAAAATGGGATTATGTCGTAACCGTATGTGGAAATGCGAATGAAACTTGTCCGGCATTTGCCGGATTGGTAAAGCACCGTTTGCATATCGGTTTTGACGACCCCTCAGAAGCTATAGGGTCACCAGAGTTTATTGACAGCGAATTTCGCAGGGTGCGTGATGAAATCAAAACACGATTTTATGATTTCTATCTCAATATAAAGCAAAGCGTATAACTAAATTGGAGTTTGGGATATGGCGTTACTATCGCTGTATCCCTCTTTCTTCTTGTCCGATTTTCCAATCATACTTACCCTCCGCCACATCGCCAACCTCTTTGAGTGTATGGCGATGTTTTATTTCGTCAAAAGGTTGTCGGCTATCCGCATAGTCACAGAGCCATGCGCCGACCGCTTTCTGCTGCTCGGTGGTCTCACTGTAGCTTTGCATCACGCTCTTGATGTCGGCGGCTTCGGACGGGGCGAAGAATGACTTGTGCTGCTCCGTACCGAAATGGATAATCGCATCTATGGCTCGCCTGAATACCTCGCTTGCCTTGTAGAGCATATCCGCAAACAAGCTTAGGATATACCTGCTCGCTTTCAGCGTACTCTGCAACAGGCGGATGGTCTTGTCTTTCTCCGCCGTGGCTTGGCTCACCGCTTGGCTGATGCGCTGCCGCTCGCCGTCCTTTTGCTCCTGAAGCTGCCGTACCGCCTTGTCCCTTTCAATGGCAAATGAACGGCTCTGCACCAAAGCCCTGTCACGTTCCGCTTCGGCTTTCTGTTTTTCTGCTACCAATGCCTTTGTCCGTTCCTCCGCCTTTTCCTTTACGGCTTCGGCAAAGGCTTTCTTCATGCGCTCGTTCTCGGCTTTCAGTTTGGCGTTTTCCTTTCCGACCGCAGCGGATTTGCCGACCCCCACAAGACTGCCGACGCTATCCAGTATGCTGTCCACTTTCGCCTTGCGCTCGTCTTTGAGTTGCTGCTCCCTTTCGGCAATCTCGCTGTCGAGGGAACGGCGGTACTGCTCTTTCGCCTTGTTCTCGCCCTCCACAAACATAAGTTCCGCTTCGGCTTCCTCTTTGGAGGCGATGGCGGCTTGCCTTGCAGCTTTCGCCTGTTCCGCTTCCTGCTTCTGCTTGGCGATGATGAAGTCTGTGCGCTCCAGATGTTCCTTGCCCGTCACCTCCTTTGAGGTGCCCCTTTCCATTTCCAGACACCCAGCCAAAACGGTCTGCATCTCGCTCATGGCTTTCTCATCCAGTTTGCAGGACTTGCCCGTATCGTGATTCATCCAGTCCCATACGATATGTGCGTGGAGATTGGGCTTCCATGTGGCATTGTCGCCGGGTATTCCGTAATGCCCCTCGTCACGGTGGATGAACACCTGCAAGGCTGTGATTCCCCAACGCTGCTTACACACCTCGCAGAAGTGCCGCAGCTGTTCCATCGTGGTGTCGTCCTTGATGACAACCACGCCCTCCTTGAGCGGAGTGCTGCCACGGACGATGGTCACCTTACCAGTCTTCTTGTTCACCCGTTCACGGTCTTTGGTCTGCATCGCCCGACCTGTCTTTTCCTTGACCATTGCGGCTATCTGATTGTAGCGGTCGGTGAGCGTGGCTTCGCCGAAATCAGGTGATACCCATGTCTCGTTTCCTGCCATGAGGTCGGTACGGATGTAGAACTTCTCCCTGCGGATATTGGCAAGGTATTCCGCTGTCCGCCTGTTGTGTGCTTCGCTGCTGCCGATGTTGCACGGCTTGATGTTGATGGATGTCTTCTGTGCCATAGGCTTGTCTGTATTTTGGGTTTCACTTCGGGTTATTAGGGCAGAGCCTTAATCGGTGGGTGCAGGGAGAGGGTCACTTCCTGCTCCGGGTTCTTAGGGGTGGAAGCCACTAAGCGGAGTTTCCAAAGAGAGGGTCACTCTTTGGTCGGGTTGCACAGGGCTGAAAGTCCTTGCCGGGTTCTTAGGGCAGCGTCCTAAGCCCCTCGGGAGAGCCCACAACTTCGGAGCGCAGCGGAGAAGTTATAGTGGGCTATATCTGGGCAAGCCCAGTCAGTCACGCCACGCCAACGGAGTACCGCTGAAATCCTGCGCTGTGTGTCCGTCAGTCCCTTCCGGCTATGTCGGGGTCATCCACGCCGCCAATCGTGCCGTCCTGCGCTTTTTTCGGGCTTTCTACCGGGTTAATGCCATGCTGCCCGTTGTCCTTGTCTTTGACATGGGAATTGTCGGCTTTGTCCTCCGCATCCGCTCTGTCATCCGAACTGTCGGAAACTACAGGCGAACATAGGGAAGAAGAAAGGGCGGCTGCTCCGCCTGCCATGCTGTCCGCATCCAGTCTTGGGCATTGGCAACCGTCCGGCACGGTACACGGCTTATCCTCCGACGGCGTATCATTAGAGTATGGTGTCCGCACTCCGTCTGCCTGTCCTTTGGAAACTGCCGCAGGCTTGACATAATGGGGATTGGTCAGCAGGACACCATCCACATACCATCCTGTCAGGAAATGCAGTGTGTGTACGGAAGTGCGGTTGTTGGTTCGGGTGGTCAGCACACCGAGCCCGTTGAAGCTGTCGATGAGCTTTCCGATGGTCTTGCGGTTGCAGCCCATGTATTCCGCTAGTTCCACATCGGAAGTTGCCGCCTGTCCCACCTCCAACTCAATCTCAACTCCCTTGATACGGAGGACGGTCTTTGTCCGCACGGCTGCGGTCATCAGCCTGTGCAGGCATTTCTGTCTGTCAATGGCGGCTTTGCCGTCCAAAAGGAAATCCCACTGTCCGGCGGAAAGGATGGTGCAGTAATGTATGGTCTGTTCGTTCTTGCACATAGTCTATGATGTTTATAGGTGTTACACTGGTCAGCTACCTGCCCATGCCGTACCCGTGTTCCGGCATGTGGTATTCCCTGTCCGCTGCGATATGGTTCAGCACATCCTGCAAACGGTCAAGCTGTTCATGGTCAAGCACCCGGATGGCATTGATGGTTATCTTCTGCGTGGCAATCCTGCGGTGGGCGATGTTGTTCTCGCTCATCGTGCCGTCACCGTCCGCATGGACGGAACGGAGGTAGGCATTGACCGCTTCCGTCTGTTCCTTTGAGGGGTACGGTGCTGCCCACCTGTCCTGAATGTAACCGACCATTTTGCTGACCGCATCAGCTAAAAGTGGGTCATGCCGTGCGATGGCGGCTGTCAAATCTTCTGTCTTCATAAGGCTTGTTGTTTGTTGTCCGTCTGTAAAGAGCCCGGCTTGCGTTTCTTGCCGCTGCGCAACGCTTCGAGCCGTTTGTTGAAATCCTCCTCGCTGCCTGTCCCCGATGTTCCGCCCTGTTCAATCCACTGCATGACTTCATCCTCGAAGAAATAGAGTTTGTTGCCACGCTTTCGGTACGGTATGCGCTTTTCGGAAGTCATGGCATAGATGGTGGAAGCCGATTTGCCGAGCAGGGCGGCGACTTCTTCAAGGGAAAGCAGGCTGCGCTTGCCCGTGTCTTTTCCTGCCGCCTTGCATAGTACCTCGTCCACCTTTCCGGCAAGCTGTTCTACCCGTTCTATCAGGGTGGAAACAGCCTGCGGCAGTTGTTCAAATGTGATGTTACCCATATTCAATCTTTTTACTTTGGTTGTCCTGTTCCGGTTATTTGAGTGTTATCTGTTCCGAAGCCTTGCGCTTCAGGTCGTTCACCACATCCGCATAGACCTGCGTTGTCGCCACGGTGCTATGTGTAAGCATTTTTGATATGGTGTAAAGGTCTGTCCCTGCGGCAAGCTGCAGGGTTGCGTAGGTATGCCGGAAGCAATGAAAGGTTATGTGCTTCGTAATCCCGGCAGACCTAACCCAGTCCTTGAGGTACAAGGGGAGCAGGGCTTGTGTCATTCCCTTGAACACCTGCCCCGTGGAACGCTCGCCACAAAGTGCGAGGGCTTCATCGGACAGCGGCAAGACGGCTTCCGTCCTTGTCTTTTTGGTGACGATGTGCATACACCAACCGCCGTCCGCACCCCTGATGATGTTCTCCCACTGCAGGCGTATGATGTCGCTGATGCGCAGTCCCGTAAGGCAGGAGAAAAGAGCCGCCGACTTTACAACAGGCTTCTCGCATGGCGTGTTGGCAAGCATCTTCACTTCCTCCAGTGTCAGGAACTCACGGCGTGTATTGGCTTCCTTGGCGTGTTTCAGCCGTATGGCGATATTGTCCTTGATGCGCCTTTCCTCGTATGCCTGCCGCAGTACGCATTTCAGCTTGTTCAGGTTGTTGTTGGCTGTGGACGCCATCATCTTGGTGCGGTTGTGCGTGGTGAGCGATAGCATGTAGGTAAGGAAGCCTTGGCAGTATTCCACCGTCAGGTCGTCAAAGGTGCAGCTACCGCCGCAATACTTCTCGAAATGTTTGTAGGCAACATTCCAGTTCCTAAAATTGTCATCGTCCGCCATTTTGGAGCGGAAATACTCCAAGAAGCTCTCCTTGCCCCTGTTACGGTCGAGGAAACCGAACTCTTCGTTGATGATGGCTTCCGTCCGCTTGCACTTGATTAGCTCCGCATTGCGCAGCATGGTCTTGTTGAACTCTGCTTCAAACTTCTCTGTCGGGTTGGCATAGATGTAAATGCCGAGGTACTCCCTCCGTGTCAGCCTGCCCGTTTTCGGGTGCCGGACAGGTGGGTAGAAGTCCAGATAAAGCGATAACTGTCCGTTCTTGATGGGTCGTTTCCTGACCGTCACTTTCGTACAAATGTTCGTCATATAGCTAATGTATTTTGAATGTTTGAAAATATCTTATTCTTCCCGTTTGGCTTTCGTGCTTGCACTTTTCCGCTCGGCTTCCTTCCGTGCCGCATCCCAGTCGGCTTTCAGGTAGTACAGGCGGTTGCCGTGTATGCGCTTTGTCCGTACCCCGTGGGTGAGGGCGAACCTGCGCACCTGTGTTTTGCCCAGTCCGAACAGGCGCATGATGTCGAAGCACGAATACCAATGTTCCGAAAGGTTGTTGCCCAAGCGTTCCGCTTCCTCCGCCATAGCCTTGTCCACTTCCGCTTTCGGAAAGCACTTGGTGGCGTTGGCTTTGATGCAGGGTATCGAATAGCGCATACGGAGATTGTAGAAACGCCCGTAGGTGTAATTGAACTTTTGGCATATCTCCGCCATCGTGTAAAGGTCGCCTGCGACACTCTCCCTGTCCGTGAACGTATCACGCACGGACTGCTTGTAGTTAGCCGCCGGAATGAGCCGCCGTTTCGCCGGGCTGCCCTTTGCTTTCGTCTTTCCCTCCTGTCGTGTGAGGGCTGTTTCCTCTGTCTTTTGCACATCTTTTTTCATCTTCCCTTTTGTCTTTTTCCCCTGCTTGGCGAATACTGAAACGCTCCGCTTGCAGTAGGTCGTTTCCTTAATCATCAGGAAGAAATCCTCCTTGGTGATTAGCGTAATGTGGTATGTTATCCTGCAAGCCCGGAGCGTGCCGCTGTATATCAGGTTGTACACGGTACGGCTGCTCACTTGCAGCAGGCTCGCCACCTCCCCAATGGTGAGGAACGGCTTGTCCAGTATGTCCCGACCGAAGTCGGGCAGAACTGTTAATTTCTGTTCATTTTGACGGTCCATCATCGAAGAAATTTATTTGCACACTGTTGAAAGCTGTTGCACGCTGCTGAAAGGAAGTCGAACCGTGCGACCCCTCCGGCGAGGTACAACTGTGGTACAAATTTACTCCGATTAGGACTAAACACCAATAGCCGATTTCTCCGTTTGTTAAAACATATTAGCTGTAAATCAAGTATTTATAACAGCAGATTTTGCAATCGCTTGCCGTCGTTTTGTCCTGTTTTTCTCCATGTGGAAGGATTTCCCGGAACCGCTCGGCCCGAGGGCAAAAAAGTTCGAGTTGTCCGTCAGCTTCTGTCTGCCTTCCTTGCCGGTGATGTCGATGGCGACAGGCACTCCCTGGCGGTCAGTGTAATAGACTTTCACCGGGGTGTCTTCGCTGTGCTGCACACGTTCCTTGTACATCAGGCACATCGCCGCGTCCGATAGGGTCAGGAACCGGTCATACTCTTCATTCAGGCTGTAGCAGTTGCCCGGGAACGAGCCGACGAACAGCTCCAGCTGGTTGTAGGCTCGTTTGGAAATATGGATTCCCATTCTACCGAAAGCATTCTCCAGATGATTCGTACACTTCTGCAGGTCCGTATCGCCGGACACGGCCACTATAAGGTTGAAATGGCTGTACACGAGCTGCTTGCTCTCGCGGGCAATCACCTCCTGTACACGTTTTATGTCTTCGACCGCTGCCTGGTTGCTCGGGTTGGGAATGCTCGCGTGCCGGTTCTTCTTCTTGTCCAGCAGCGAAAGTTCACGCTTCTGGTTGGGAAGGAAGATGACCTGGTTATAGACCACTGTATCGGCATTCGGAATGCTGTCAATGGCCGAGACAAGATCCACGGGCATTTCCGTGTTGTTCACTTCTATATTGGTATAGGGTCTGATCATCGAAGGCAGCGAGATGCAGTCCACGTCCACGAGACTGTACACCTTGCAGCGCTTGTCACCCATCGAGACGCTCTCGTCGTCCGACTTGAAGTTCGTCATCGAGATAATACGGTCCTTGAAGTTCATGGCGAAATACCGGTCCACGTAATCGCTTGCCTCGGATTTGTTCAGGAAACGCGCCTGCACGCCGCTGTCCCGCAACTGGTCCTGTACCTTGCGGATCTTGACAAGGAAATCACGCCATTTCTTGTTGTCGAACGAGAAAAGGCGGCTTTTCCTGGCTTCCTGCGTGATGGTCAGGTAACACATGCTGTCCGTGTACGCCCTTCCCTTGAAATACCGGAAATACGATTCAGAAAGGAACTCCTGCTTCCCGGTATCCTCGTTGACAAAACGCTTCCTCACGAAGATGTCCTGCTTGTGAATGGCATAACCTTCTCCCAAGGTCAGGGCAAGGGCGGAGAACAGATGCGTGAAATCGTAGTAGCTGTCTATGTTCGCCGAATACTTCTGTACCGGATTCTCGATCTTCAGCATGGCGGAATATTCGCCCGTCTTGGTGTACAGGACACCCACGCCTTCCGTGTCTTCCACCGAGAAATAGATGTCCTGGAAGATACGCTTGCGCTTGCCTCCGGTACCGAACGCATGGACGGATATGGCCATACCCGCGCATAAGGCAACGAAAATCAGGATAATGTATAGGGTCATTTCAATATACGTTCAATTAAATAGGGGTAGGCCCGTATCTCATACGAACCTACCCGCGTTCAACATTCAATATAGCCACACATTGCTGTGATGGTTTAATTTTGTCAGACCTTACGCGAGTAGGCATAGACGAACACGCCTCGGTCCGTTCTCTTGCTGTGCAGACCTTTCCGCTGCTTGAAGATGATTAGCACGATGCCCACCGACAGAATGACTGTCAGCGCGGCCAGTCCGGCCACGAATCCGGCAAGGCAGTAAGCGGCTATGAAGCCCGCGATGGCTCCGCCTGCCGTTCCTGCCGCCCAATAGATGTAGCGGCCCTGCAATCCCATCACTTCAAGAGGACGTTGCAGCCCCTTGAACAGCGGATAGTCCGGATAACGTGTTTCCTTGCTTTTCATCCCTCGGTACTTTTATGCGTCAATGCCGAAAAACAAAGGAAGAGCCTGTGCTGCTGCAATCAGGAAAAGACATGCACCAACCACCATCATGATCTTCTTTTTGACATCCTGCTCTTCGTTGTTCATGGCGATGTAAACGGAGATGGCGCCGATAATGGCGACTACACCGGCGATGGCATAGCAGAGCTTGACCATGACTGGTACATACTTGACAATTTCCTCCGCCACGGTAGATAGTGCGGTAGTACCGGCTGAATAGTCGCCGGCCGTACTCTGGGCCATTGCCGTGGTACCAGAGAACAAAGTGAGTGCAAGCATCTTCACTTTGGTGGAAACACCTTGGATGAATCCTTTTGCCTTTCGGCACATTTGTTTTACTTTCTGAAACATACTTGATCGTTTTTGAGTTAATATTTATGTATTGGATTGTTAAACAGCCTTATATGCGATAACCGAAAAATGCCGGAAGTACGATGGAGGCCCCGATGATGAACAGGCACGCGCCAAGCAGCGATAAAAAGGATTTGACGATGCCGTCCTCTCCAGTGTTCATCTTGATGTAGATCTGGAAGGCGGACACGATGACCAGAACGGATGCGATGGAGTAGCATATATACAGGACATACAGCATCATCGTGACCACGAAGTCGTGCATCGTGGCCAGCGCATCCGCTCCCCAGCTGTAGTTCACGCTGCCGCTCTTGGCGAAAGCCGCATAGGGTACAAGAATTAACAGGCATACTATCTTTTGCTTAATCGACATGCTACAATTTGTCTTTAATTGGTTTCCAGGCCATCTCCGGACGATTTTCCAGTTTGCCCCTGGAAAGCATCGCCTTGTACATTTCATCTGCACTGAAGCCATCAGACAGGTAGGGCGTGGTTTCCTCCATCTTTTCCTCCGCCTTGGCTTTGAGACGCTCCAGTCTTTCTTCCGGGGTCTCCTTTGTCTCCGGCTTTTTGTCCGCCGGCTTCTGGTCGGTGGCAGAATCGCCGCCTGATGCTGTTTCAGTATCGTATTGCTCGTTGCCGACACGGAACCCGGTTTCACTCTCGCTCACGGCAACACTCTCTTCGTCCTCCAGTGTGCCGAGGTCGAAAACTTCCTCCTCTGTCTTGCCGGTTCTCCTTTTTCCATAGAGATCCTGCATAATGATGACCGCGTAATAAATGAGGTACGCGACCGTCAGAACAATGGCAAAAATGAAATATGATCTCATATCTTTTAGTATGGATATTGAATTTTGTATTAGTTTGATTTCACAAATAAAAAAGGAGAATTTCGAACTACGAAATAATTGTGTATTAAACGGATGTTTTCTTTACAAGATTTATATCGATTTTGAAAATCGTACTATAAAATCGTACTATATCGCCTTAATGAACGGGAAAAATGAAGAAGTCAGGGCATAAAAAAAGCCCTCCGTTCAGGAGGGCTTCCATTGGCAGATTCGCTTTTTTTTAGGTCAGCGTTTCTTGCCTCGCAAGCAATCATTCAGATCCTTGTATTCGCTATATCGGACAGCTTCGTTGCTGACCCGTTCGCCGTATAGTCCGGCTATGGTTTCCACGGTCTTTTGCCCGGCAAGGTCGTTGTCGAGATAACAATGTATATGCAGGTATCTCTGCAGGTACATCAATGCCTTTTTCAGGTTGTTTACGGAGTTCATGACAAGGTAGTCGCAAGGCTGGTCTATACAAATGGTCCAGTTGCATGACTGCTTCAATGTCAGGTAAGACAGAAAGTCCATGAACCCCTCGAACACGCAGACCCGTTCCTGTATCTCTCCGCACTGATGTCCGATCAGGGAGATGTCCTTGTTCTTGATACATCCTTTATAATAGGCGTTGCGCATTTCATATCCGCCCGAAACATTACCGAACGCGAGGGCAAAATAATGCCGGTCACGCAATTCATAATGGATTTCCTTGCAGAACATACGTCCTATGTCAGCATCTATTTTCCGGGACTGAAGGTAAGAGTATAACGCGTGATGCCGTAACGGGACGACAATCAGATTTTTCATATCCGATTCCACGGGACGGGGCGGAAGAGCCTGGAAACGGACTTTCGGCAAAGGCATATCGCTGGAATGCCGCCCGATGTATGCCAGTACCTCGCTTACACTTTCAGTCTGGTAAAGGTATTTACCCAATTCCACGAGGTCGCCTCCGGTGGCCGCCCCAAAATCATACCATTCGTTCAACCGGTCATTGACCTTGAACGACGGCGACTGCTCATCCCTTAACGGCGAGAGATACCAGTACTGATCCGATTTAACGTATTGCGCATGGTGGCCGAGCTGCGCCAGAAAGTCCACTATGCGTACCTGTTTTGCTTCTTCTATAGTCATGGCTGTTTTCTTTCACTTGTTCACACGGAAATGGTTTAGTTTAGTTTTATTCCCTATATATATACATACTAAAGTAAACTGAAATATATATGCCCGCGCCCGGCTTCATTCTTCATCAAAAAGCCTTGCTTCCGCGGGGGTCATGTCATAGTAGAACAGCTTGTCCTGCTTGACAACAAGTTTAAGGTTGTCCGTCAGGTACTGCAGCAGTTTTATCATGACACTGCGGCCACGTTTGAAGCCTATGTTTTCATAAGAGGCGATCAGACGTTGCAGTACATTCTCAAAGCCCCTGATGGGTTTGCCGTCAAAGGCAGCGGAAAGGGCTTCCCGGTGCTGCTCGATGCTCAGCTCCGTAAAGCTTGTCCGTTGCCTGGGCTTCGGGGTGTCACCGAACGTGTGCCCTTCGGCGATGACCGGGAGCCCGTTGTCGTCCACGGTGAACGCGAAGGGTTTGAACTCCTTTTCCCGGATATGCAGGGCATGGACTTCACTGACAGACGGATTCTCGTTGCATTTGCTGATGACCAGTACTGTTTCCGCCTTGTTGCTCATCTCCGTACCGATATGGCCTCGTACATTGTTGTCCCCTTTGTTCAGGTGCAGCACGCAATGGATATGCAGGTCGTAACGAGAGGACCATTCCATCATTTTGTTGATTACCTCCACCGATTCGCTGGTGCTGTTGATGTCCAGCATAAGGTCGCGGATACCGTCAATGATAACCAGCCCGTAACCTTTACCCTGACGAAGGGCATAGTCTATCACACTTATACGGACTGTCGGAGAATACTCCCGCAGGCAGATGAAATCAAGGTTCTCGCTGTCTGCTGTGGTAGGAAGCCCGGCCAGACGCAGAATACGTTCCAGCACCGTGTGACAATGATAGCGGCTCTGCTCGGTATCGACATACAGGATCCGGCGTTTGCCTTCCGGCAGATGCGCCCGGTAGTTCAGCACCTGCTTACCTGCCAGGGAAGCGGCGACAAGGGCGGAGACATTGAATGTCTTCTTGGATTTTGCCTTGCCGGTCGATGCACTGAAATTGCCGAGAGTCGCTATGGTCGAATTGTCAATCCAGATAATTTGCGGCGGGGTCTCGTATGTATCCGTCGCCTTGATTTGGGAAGCTGAAAGAATATCTGACAGACGGGTCTCTTCCAATCCCATTCCCGTCTTCTGGTCAGTTCTTCTTTCGTTTTCCATGGCGTTTCTCGTTTAAGAAGGGTTGTACTGCTGCCGCCTCGTGTGCCATCCGCGTGGCATCATCGACGGCAAGTTCATGATTCTGCAGGAGCCATTCGTCCAGTTCCTCCTTGGCAAAGTAGATCATCTTGCCGCGAGGCTTGTAGTGAGGAATCTCCTTGTTGGCCGTAAGTTTATACAGCATACTTTCTGATACCCCGATGTACATGCAGGCTTCCGAAAAAGTAAAGACCTTTTTGGTCGCGTAAATGTTCTTTTCCAGCAATTCCACCCGTTCCAGAAAGCTCTCGACCGGTTCCAATTTCCGGATAATCGCTTCAAGGGCCGTGAGCCGTTCGCTCAACCTTTCCATGAATGTCAATCTGTTGGACATATTATTCGTGATTAAATTAGACAATAAGAGATGCACCTCTGTTTGTAACGCGTTGTATACAGAGGCAAAGGTAGAGTGTGAATATCTAAAAGCATTGGATGACAGTATGATACCGGTTTGGTAGCATATCAGTTATCATACTTTTGCTTTTCACATGGTTGACTTCTTAGCACTTCCTTTCATTCCTTCAGTTGGCTTACAAACTTTCTGATATTGTAAGCGGTTGAAGTCATTTTGTTCCTGACCAACGAAAGCGTGGTGGATATGCTCGTTGCGGATATGAAGTGCGAGCCGTCCTTGGATTGCAGGAAACGCCCTCTTTCGAGGACTGATTGCCAGTAAGGCTGAATGAATGAATTCTCAAGAAGGGCATCGAACAGGATAGCCACACGGCGCACGCTGTTCACCCGAAGACAGAAACCTATCTTGCAGGAGAAGAGAGATTCCATGTCGTCAATAGTTACGGGAGAACAGAACAGATGATAAGTATTGGCGCAAGAAACGATACCGGCCAGTTGTTTGCGCGAAAGACTGCAGTCAAAAGAAAGAAATGAAAACTTTGCCGGATTACAATCGGAAGATGCCAGTTCCGATGTGTCATACTTCCGCTTTAGTTCCATGCACTCCTCGAAAGAGAGGCTCGGGGCGGAAAAAAGCGGTTGGATAAGGTAGGGGCAGTCGGTCAGCAGTCCCTTGACGATGTGGATGTTCATTTCGTGGCAGTTCCGACAGACCGCGTTATCGCAGTCAATATACCGGTGACTGTTCACAAAATCCTCCACATAACGGCGATACTGTTTGCCGTGGATTTTGACCTCCTGGAGATAAACTGTTTTTGCTTCGGTAAGCAGGGCGAAAAGTTCTTCCGCCACGTCCTGTGCCGATTCAATGTGATGCGGGTGTTTGCTCCCCTCAAAAAGAGAGAAGGCCTTTGTCAGCTCTTGTCATGTCGATTTACATTTTATTGGTTTATAATAATATATCATCATAAAGGTATCGTTTTTCGATTGTATCTGCAATCGATGACGCCCTTAAAATATCTACTTGTAAATTTGACATGATATGGTATATCATTGGTCACTCAAACAATCCGTTGACCAGGTTGACCGCATCATCCTTTTTCTGGTTGATGATTTTGGCGTACACCTGTGTCATTTTCACGTCAGCATGGCCGAGCAGCTTGGATGTCGTATATAAGTCTGCTCCGAGTGTCAGCATCATCGTCGCGAACGTGTGCCGCGCCGTATGGAATGTAAAACGCTTGTTTATTCCCGCCGCTTTTGCCCATGGTTTGATAAGAATATTGACCATTGCTGGGGACGGCAGGTCAAACACATGGTCATCAGGAGTTTTGTCTCCACGCGCAGGCATCCACTTCAACGCTTCCGGGGAAAGCGGAAGATAAATCGGTTCCTTGGTTTTCTGCATTGAAACCGACAGACGGTATTGTCCACGATCAACGAATACATCTTTCCATTGCAACTTGATTATATCACTGATTCGCAGACCGCAGAAACAAGAGAACAGATAGGCACCTTTCACGGATTCATTTTTCATCGGGGTTGCGATCAATGCACGCACCTCTTCAATGGTCATGTATGACCGTTTGCTTTCAGGCAGACGGATCTTTTCCGACTTGCTGATTTTCGTGAAAGGATTGGACTTGATGATCTCGGCCCTGACAGCCGCATTCAAGGCTCCGTTCAATACCCGGTAATAAGTATGCAGTGTGTAATTCGACACTCGTTTGCCTCTGGAACGGTATTCGGACTGAAGGTAGTCAAGATAATTCTGGCAGAATGTCTTGTCTATTTGATCCATCAACATACGTTCTCCCGCATAATCCTTCAAGATGCGTATAGTGATGTCAATTTGATAACCGTCCTTTTTGCCACGCTTGGCCTGGTTCTCCTTGTAGGTATTCATCCAGTCAAGCAGGTAAACTCTCTCTTTGGTTTCTATACCGGCCTCGCCGTTGGTCAGCTCGATAATACGTTTGGACTTGATGGCATTGGCGGCATTCATAGTCGCCTGATTCTGCCGACGGGCATTGTTATCCGTTTCCGGAATGAGATACAACTTAAGATATTCGTATGTTCGTTTTCCGAAACGGTATATATCAAGATACAGACTTTGGCTTCCATCTGCCAGCTTCTTTGTCCGAAGGCGGACAGGCTCTTTTACTTTTGTAGGCTTCTTTACTCGTGGCATATCGATCCCTTCATAATTTTGTTTCTGTTGCAAAGATATGAATAAAGGTCGATATTGAGAAACAAACGAGAAACAAAATTGTACCGAAAAAGAACCAATCAACTGAAAAGAAAGAAAACAACTGAAAACATCAAGTACACTATAATCAATTGTAAATAAGCGGTTTTATTTGCACTTGTTTAGCTCTTGTTTTCATTTTAGGGCTTTACTTTATAAATCTATAAAGGTTATATATATGTCACAAATGTAGCAATTATTTGCCGTTTACCAACACATGTGTAGTATATTACGTTTTGTGTAAGCAGGTACCCGCTGCCCATCACTCGTGTATCGTGATCTCGCGCATCAGCGCCTCGACCCTGCGGTGCAGATGCCGCACGAGGGGTGTGAATATCACGGCCAGCGCCACGATGCCCGTCACGGCCACCGACGTGCCGAAGCCGCGCAGGAACTCTCCCACGGCCGCGCCCTCGGGCAGCAGCGCCGCAACCGCGAGTGAGACGACACTCAAAACGGCGAATACGGATAACAAACGGCATAAAATGTCTGCAGCGTATCCGCTCGCACGATTTATCAACGACAACTGCGCACGTGTATTGTCCGCCGTCTCGATCGGGCCATCGGCGGCACGCCTCCGCAGATAGATCCAATCCTTGAAGTGCCACACCACCTCCAAGCCGCACTCCGTAAGGAAACGTTCATACTCCCCGTTACCGCCCGCACGGCTCTCATCCGGAAGCTCGATCTTATACAAATACTCTCCGGCCTGCCCCGCCTCGAAGCGGTAGATCAGACCGTTCGTCGAGACGAAGTTCCACCCGCGGCGGCTCATCTCGTTGAGCCATCGCTCCTCGCGTTCGAAGTCGGCGATGGTGAAGTAGTTCAAACAGCGTTTAGTCTTCATACATTATACTTTTATGTTATTTCACATTATCTCCCTTTACCGCACGGGGCCGAGCACCGCCTCGCCGCTGGCCACAAGCTCGCGCAGACGCCCGAACTCGGCCTCGAGGGCCGCACGCCCCGCCGCCGTTATGCGATACTCCTTCTTGCGGCTCTCGCCCGCGCCCTCCATAGGCTCGATCCAACCCTTCTCGATAAGGCCCGACAAGGCCCCGTACATCGTCCCCGCGGATATGCGCAGGCGCCCGCGGCTCATCGCCTCGACATGCTGCATGATAGCGTAACCGTGGCGCGGCTCCACGAGCGACAACAGAATGTAATAGACGGCTTCGGTCAATGCCGTTGCTGAATTTCCCATGACTCTAATCTTTTATAGCAGTATATATCGCGTACCGATATATCGTATACCGATACAAAGATAGACGATATATCTGACAGTGCAAATTTTTCGGCCGAATTTTTATATTTTTTTACAAGTATGCCACAAAAAGCACCCTTCAAGCCGTCAAACGCGTAAAAAACATCCTTCGCGGCGACATTTAGGTCGAATATCGACCGAAAAAAGATTTTATTTTCGGGTTTAATTAATAATTATAAGGAAAAATCGTTATATTTGTAAAAAGAGATAACCCCTAAAACTTCATGAATTATGAACGTTAACAATGTAATGGCAGATCTCGAGCGTAAACACCCCGGTGAAAACGAGTATCTGCAGGCAGTACGCGAGGTCCTCGAGTCGATCGAGGAGGTATACAACGAACACCCCGAATTCGAGAAGGCAAAGATCGTCGAGCGTATGGTCGAGCCCGACCGTATCATCACCTTCCGCGTAACGTGGGTCGACGACAAGGGCGAGATCCAGACCAACATCGGCTACCGCGTTCAGTTCAACAGCGCCATAGGCCCCTACAAGGGAGGACTGCGCTTCCACAGCGCCGTCAACCTCTCGATGCTCAAGTTCCTCGGTTTCGAGCAGACGTTCAAGAACGCCCTCACCACGCTGCCCATGGGCGGCGCAAAGGGAGGCTCGGACTTCAGCCCCAAGGGCAAGTCGGATGCCGAGATCATGCGTTTCTGCCAAGCCTTCATGCTTGAGTTGTGGAAGAATATCGGCCCCGACACCGACGTGCCCGCAGGCGACGTAGGCGTGGGCGGCCGCGAAATAGGCTACCTCTACGGCATGTACAAGAAGCTCGCACGCGAATACAACACCGGCGTGCTGACGGGCAAGGGCATCACGTGGGGAGGTTCGCTCGTACGTCCCGAGGCAACGGGATTCGGCGCCCTCTACTTCGTGCAGCACATGCTCCACAACGCTGGCAAGGATATCAAGGGTAAGACCGTCGCCATCTCGGGCTTCGGCAACGTCGCATGGGGCGCCGCAACGAAGGCAACGCAACTCGGCGCCACGGTCGTAGCCATCTCGGGTCCCGACGGCGTGATCCTCAACCCCAACGGCATGACCCCCGAGAAGATCGACTACATGCTCGAACTGCGCGCCTCGAACCGCGACATCGTGGCTCCCTTTGCCGAGCGCTTCCCCGACTCGACGTTCGTTCCGGGAAAGAAGGCGTGGAGCGTCAAGTGCGACATCGCCCTTCCGTGCGCATTCCAGAACGAGCTGACGGGAGACGACGCCCGCGAGCTGCTCACAAACGGCACATGGTGCGCCGCCGAGGTATCGAACATGGGCTGCACGCCCGAAGCCATAGCCGAGTTCCAGAAGGCCGGCATACTCTTCGCCCCGGGCAAGGCTGTAAATGCAGGCGGCGTGGCTACCTCGGGCCTCGAGATGACGCAAAACGCTCAGCACCTCTCATGGTCGGCCGAGGAGGTGGACAAGAAGCTCCACTACATCATGTCGCAGATACACGAGGCATGCGTCACCTACGGCACACAGCCCGACGGATATATCAACTACGTCAAGGGCGCCAACGTAGCCGGATTCATGAAGGTTGCGCACGCCATGCTTGAGCAGGGTATAATCTAATGGCAATTTGAAATCGCGGCCGCAGATGCGGCAGCACAAACAACCGACGGCTCGGACCCCCCACGGGAATCCGAGCCGTTTCTATTGCCTGATAACTTAATAGAAAACTATCTCCTCCACTCGCTGTACGGATGCTTCAACAGTTGCGAGTTATAATAACGTCTGTCGCCCGTTACCTCCTCGCCCAACCAGTCGGGACGTTCGAACTCCTCGTCGGCGGAGGCCAACTCTACCTCCGCAACTACGAGCCCCTCATTTTCACCCGCGAAACGGTCCACCTCGAATGTGTGCCGACCTGCGGGGACAAGGTAACGCACCTTGTCTATAACGCCGCGGCTGTAGGTGAGAAGTTCGCGTGCATCCGCCACCGGTATCTCATACTCCCACTCGGCACGCGTCATGCCCGAAGCGTCCGTAGCGCCCTTGATCGTGATATATCCGCGCTCGTCGCGTGTGCGAACACGCAGCGTGAGCGACTCCGAGCGTGCTATATAGCCCTGCACGATGTGCGACGACGAGGCTGCGTGCGGCATGAAGTCGCCGCGCACGAGAAATTTACGTTCAGTCTCCTTACCCATATCATAACAGCATTTGCCACAAATGTACAATATTTACGTGACATACGTGCGCCCGAGGCAGAGCCGGATCCGGAAAGATGGGGTTTCGATTTGCCACTGCATCGGGCTTTTCGTATATTTGCATGGACGAATCCAAACTTTTACTGATGAAAAAATATCTACACCTTGCAACCGCGATTCTCGCGCTCATTGTCATGCCCGCAGCCGGCGGCTGTTCACACGGCGAAAATGCCGACCTGAACCATGCCCGAACCATGATGAAGACGATATTCTCGCTCTACCGTGTCGACGAGACACCACTCTTGGCCGAGAACTACCCCCGCCAAAGCGGTGACCGCGCCACATATCTGGCCGAAGGTGCCGACCAGAGCGTCAACGAATACTCCTATCTGTGGCCATACTCGGGAACGCTCTCGATGATGTCGGCACTATACGACGCCACGGGAGACAGCCAATACCTCGATCAGATCAACCACGTCACACTCGAAGGTCTGGACCGCTACTATGACACCTCGCGCGAGCCATACGCATACGCCTCGTACATAACCACCTCGACGGCCGACCGCTTCTACGACGACAATATATGGCTGGCCATTGACCTGACGGATCTATATCTCACGACAGGCGACGAGGAGTATCTGGCCAATGCCCGCGACATCTGGACCTTCATCCTCAGCGGCCGTGACGACGTTCTTGGCGACGGCATCTACTGGTGCGAGCAGAAGAAACACTCGAAGAACACCTGCTCGAACGCTCCGGCCGCCGTATGCGCACTGAAACTCTACAAGGCCACGGGCGAGGAGGAGTTCCTCACGACGGGACGCGCCCTCTACGAGTGGGTCTTCACGACACTGCGCGACTGTGATGACGACCTCTACTTTGACAACATCTCGCTCGAGGGCAATGTCTCACGTGCGAAATACTCATACAACAGCGGACAGATGATCGAGGCGGGCGCCCTGCTCTACTCCATCACGGGCGAGGACCGCTACCTGCGCGAGGCGCAGGCCACGGCACACGCATGCTACGACCGCTGGTTCCCGCAGGTGCAGGACGGCGAGCAGCAGATACGCATCATGGAGTCGGGAGACGTATGGTTCGACGCGGTGATGCTGCGCGGCCTTATCGCCCTCTACCGCATCGACGGCGAGGCCGAGTATCTGGATGCCGTGAGCCGCACGCTCGACTACGCATGGCGCAACGGCCGCGACAAGGACGGGCTCTTCGGCAAATACCTCTCGAAGCAGGACGAGAACCCGCGCCGCTGGCTTCTGACTCAGGCCGCCTATGCCGAGATGTCGGCACGCATGGCCAAGGTCGACCTCGAATAATATACCTTACGACACAAGACAAAAACAGCCGCCCCGTTTCGGAGGCGGCTGTTTGTATATTCCATATACCCGTCACTTCTCGGGTGCGCGGTAGTCGCGGCGCAGCGATACCTTCGTAGCCGTCGGGAAATCCTTCGGCACGGGCTGCTTCACCTTACCCGTGGCGGCCCACTCGGCACCCCGAAGCAACAGCGTCTGGAAGCCCACACACTGCATTGCAGGGTTATCCTCGGCCGTGGGGCCGCAATGCCCAAGCATCAGATGGAAGATACGCGCACGGCCGTAATCCACGGTGAAGACCAACGGCTCCTCGCGGCCCGACCCTCCCGTTGCGGGGTCCGTCATGCCCGAATAGAGAAGGTCGCCGATATTTGCGGGGCCGCGCATGCGGTCATACATCTCGTCCTGCGCGTGCATCCAATTCACGGGCAGCCCCTTCGTCACGGGATGTTTCGTATCGCGACCGTGCATAACATACTCGCGCTGCGCGCCGTGCGAACCTCCCGGGCCGGCCGAATGGTCAAGCACGAGTTTGCCATCCTTAAGATAGCAGTACGGGCCCGACTTCTCGTTACGTCCCTCCCAGCCGCCGAGAGCAATGATACGGTTGAACTCATCCCAGCCGGCAAAGGCATTGTCAGCAGCATGGTATATGACCACACCGCCGCCACCCTGTACGTAGTCAAGGAATGCGGCATCCGTCTCTGCGGGCCAGCGGTCGCCGTTGTAGTCGAGCACCACCACGTCGTATGCGGCGAAATCGGGTTTGAAGTTGCTCATATCGCCGCCCGCGGGCGCCGTCAGGGCTATGTCCACATCGAACAGGCCCGACTGCTCAAGGATTAGTTTCAACACCTTATGGCTCACGGGCCAATTGTGGTTGTTCTGTCCCGATACCACGAGCGCCTTCATCCGCCGCGGCTTAGCCTCGACCTGCGAGGCGAACATCGTCATGACTGATATAGCGGTCAGCACGACGAGAAATTTTGTCATCAGTGATTTCATAACGAGAAAGGTTCTTGATTAGGTTTATACAAAAATAGCGAAAAAAGGCTTTCGTCAAACCTCTTTCCGCCACATAACTGCATCTGAACGCTATCTTTTGACTTTCTCGGGGGCATGCCGCCGCCAACCAACGATTTATCCGACCCGACACGACACGACTGCCGTCACGGCCCGATACGGCAAAAAAAAAGCGGTGCGCCGCTTTGCAGCGGCGCACCGTCTCTCACTACTAACTCTTATGAGCATGTGGCATCCATTACATCATGCCGCCCATACCGCCCTGAGGCATTGCGGGAGCGGGATTCTCGACCTTCTTCTCGGCCAGAACGCACTCGGTGGTAAGGAACATCGAGGCAATAGACGATGCGTTCTCCAGAGCCACACGTGCTACCTTCGTCGGGTCGATGATACCGGCCTCGAGCATATCCTCGAACTTGTCGTCGCGGGCGTTGTAACCAACGTTGCCCTTGCACTCCTTGACCTTGTTCACGATAACCGAGCCCTCGCCGCCGGCGTTGTTGACGATCTGACGGAGCGGCTCCTCGATGGCACGCTTAACGATCTGGATACCGGTAGTCTCGTCCTCGTTGGCACCCTTCATATCCTCCAAAGCTGCCACGGCACGGATGTATGCCACACCACCTCCGGGGATAATACCCTCCTCGACGGCTGCACGCGTTGCGGCCAGAGCGTCGTCCACGCGGTCCTTCTTCTCCTTCATCTCGACCTCGGTAGCAGCACCTACGTAGAGCACTGCAACACCACCCGACAGCTTGGCCAGACGCTCCTGCAGCTTCTCACGGTCGTAGTCCGACTTGGCAGCCTCGATACCGGCACGGATCTGAGCGATACGTGCGGCTATGGCCTCCTTCTTGCCGGCACCGTCGACGATCGTGGTGTTCTCCTTGTTCATGGTGACCTTCTCGGCCGTACCCAGCATATCCATCGTGGCATCCTCGAGCTTCATACCCTTGTCGGTAGAAATTACCGTACCACCGGTCAGGATGGCGATATCCTCAAGCATGTCCTTACGACGGTCGCCGAATCCGGGAGCCTTGCAGGCTGCGATCTTCAGCGTACCACGCAGCTTGTTCACAACGAGTGCCGACAGAGCCTCGCCGTCGACATCCTCGGCGATGATCAGCAGCGAACGTCCGTTCTGTGCCACGGGCTCCAGTATGCCCATGATCTCCTTCATCGTAGAGATCTTCTTGTCGGTGATCAGCACCAAAGGTTTCTCCAACTCGGCCTCCATCTTCTCGGTGTCGGTCATGAAGTAAGCCGAGATGTAACCGCGGTCGAACTGCATACCCTCGACAACCTCAACATGGGTCTCGGTGCCCTTGGCCTCCTCGACGGTGATGACACCCTCCTTGTTGACCTTGCTCATGGCCTCGGCGATGAGCTTACCGATATTGTGGTCGTTATTTGCCGAGATAGAAGCCACCTGCTCGATCTTGGCGATGTCGTTGCCGACCTCCTGACTCTGCTTACGAAGCTCGGCCACAACAGCCGTCACGGCCTTGTCGATACCGCGCTTCAGATCCATCGGGTTGGCACCTGCGGTGACGTTCTTCAGACCTACGCCGATAATGGCCTGTGCCAATACGGTTGCGGTGGTCGTACCGTCGCCGGCGTCGTCGTTGGTCTTCGAGGCAACCTCCTTGACCATCTGCGCGCCCATGTTTGCAAACGGATCCTCAAGCTCAACCTCCTTGGCTACGGTTACACCGTCCTTGGTTACCTGCGGAGCGCCGAACTTCTTGTCGATAATGACGTTGCGTCCCTTGGGGCCGAGAGTTACCTTCACGGCGTTGCTCAGCGCGTCGACACCCTCCTTGAGGAGTTCGCGAGCCTCTACGTTATATCTGATATCTTTTGCCATAATGCTTTTCGTTTTTAGATTGTTAAACTTATATTCAGATTCAGAGTTCTGCGCCCGCCATTAGCAGATGGCCAGAATATCGCTCTGTTTCATGATCAGGTAATCGACGCCGTCGACATTGATCTCAGTGCCGGCATACTTGCCGTAGAGGACGTTGTCACCCTCCTTTACCTCCATCTTCACGTCGGCCGTGCCGGGACCTACAGCTACAACCTTACCCATCAAAGGTTTCTCTTTGGCTGTGTCGGGAATGAACAGACCACCTGCGGTCTTCTCCTCTGCCGGATTGGGCAATACCAATACGCGGTCTGAAAGCGGTTTAATTGTCATGGTTAAATATTTTTATAAGTTATTTGTTTACACTCACGGGCTCTATCGCGAGTCCGAGCCTTAATTGAACAACTCATGTGCCAAAAGGGTTTTGGCATATAATATCTGACACAGGGTCTCTTGCAGCATGCCAAATTGTCACCCTCGGCATGAATAGTCTGCCGCCGGCGGCACCGACTGCCACATACGCATACGTCACGTCACACGCTTCCTCCCGCTGCCGCATGTAATCATACAATTATAATTATAATATGGTACGCGTCTTCCGCCATTCCACTGCCATACGTGTCGGTGCGGACGCGCGATTTGTCCGTTTATGAAAAAAGCACTATTTTTATCGTGAGAAAAGTCTCGGTGAAACTTCCGATAAACACACACCCCATAATGAAACGACTGCTGACCATCGTAACGCTCGCGGCGGCCATGACCATAGGCACCGCCTCGGCACAGAATCTCGATTTCGAACATCTGGCACCCCATCCGCGTCTGCTGCTGCGCGACGGCGACATAACGGCCATGCGCACGCTGCCCTCGCGGTCGGAGAACGCTGCGGCCGTACACGACCGCATCATCGCCGAATGTGACAAGGTCCTCGATGCGGCCCCCGTCGAGCGCGTCATGACGGGACGGCGCCTGCTGTCAGTCTCACGCGAGGCGCTCAAACGCATCTTCTACCTGTCGTATGCATACCTCACCACCGACGACACGCGCTACGCCACCCGCGCCGAGCAGGAGATGCTCGCCATAAGCGCCTTCAGCGACTGGAATCCGTCGCACTTCCTCGATGTGGGCGAGATGACCATGGCCTTGGCCATAGGTTACGACTGGCTCCATGACCGACTTTCGCGCCACTCGCGCAGCATCATCGGGACGGCCATATACGAGAAGGGCCTTCGCGCCTCCGAGAACGACTCTCAGGCGTGGTTCTTCCGTGCCGAGAACAACTGGAATCAGGTATGCAACGCCGGCATGATATATGGCGCTCTGGCAACATACGAACGCGCCCCCGAATACTGCAAAGCCCTCATCGAGAAGTGCCTCGCCTCGAACCCCACAGCACAAAAATGCTACGATCCCGACGGCGGCTACCCCGAAGGTTTCAGCTACTGGGACTACGGCACGGGCTTCGAGGTGATGCTCGTAGCGGCACTGCAGTCGGCTCTCGGCACCGATGCCGGCATAGCCGCTCAGGAGAGTTTCATGCGCTCGGCCTCGTTCATGACATACATGGTCGCCCCGTCGGGCCGCTGCTACAACTTCTATGACTCGGGATCGGGAGCCTCGTGCATACCGGCAAAATATTGGTTTGCGCGCCAGACGAATGACCCCTCGGTCGTGGCCGTCGACGAAAGGTTCCTGCAGCAGGGACGCATCCCTTCGGACCGACTGCTCCCGATATACATGCTCTTCGCATCGGGTCTCGACCTCACGCGCAGCCACATGCCAGCCTCGCGCACATGGGTGAACTACGGTATAGCCCCCGTCTTCATATACCGCAGCGGGTGGAACTCACCCGACGACACATACTTCGCCATCAAGGGCGGCCGCGCATCGAGCAACCACGCGCACATGGATGCCGGTTCGTTCATATACGAGAGCGACGGCGTACGCTGGGCCATAGACCTCGGCATGCACGACTACAATATCCTTGAGCAGGCGGGTGTCGACCTGTGGAACATGAAGCAGGAGAGCCCGCGCTGGGAGATCTTCCGCATCGGGGCCGAGTCGCACAATACACTCACCTTCAACGGCCACCGCCACGCTGTCGACGGCATGGCCGAGATCGGATACCACTACGACAACCAGCGCACGAAGGGCGTCACGATAAACCTTACTGATGTCTTTTCGGCCGACGCCCAAAGCGTCGAACGCACGGCCGAATTGGACAAGAACGACCGTCTGACCATCACCGACCATATAGTCAACGGACCCCAAGCCTCGACCGCAGCATGGAACATGGCCACAAATGCCGAGGCACAGATCGTCGACGACAACACCATCCTGCTGCGACAGGATGGCAAGCAGCTATATCTGAAACTGCGCACCAAGGCCGACGCCAAGGCTGTCATACGCCCCGAACACCAATACAAGCCATTCGAGATCAAGGACAAGAACCTGCGTATGGTCGGCTTCGACATACATCTGGCCGCAGGTGAGGAGTCCGAGATCGAGGTTACATTCTCCCCGCAGCAGAAGTGATGGCGACAACGAACTGCAAAACGCACCACATGGCATGACAATACGCGGCCGCACATCATGGCTTCATCACGGAGGAGACGGCAATCCGTCTTCTCCTTTTTATTAATATCAAGGTCCTCCGAACTACCCTATTCCGCGCAACCGACATCTTTCCATCCATCGTTCCGACACATACACTCCTTCATACGCAGCCATCCGACCAATATACAACATCCGACGCCCGAACCGAAATCATCCCGACACATCCGCGACAACGGACGCCATCCCGGCCGACAGATACCCCGATACCCGCTTCGAGATAGCCGCAGACCGATTTTTATGATCTTTTTCGCACTTTTGTTTGGATAAGACCGCAAAACCCCTTATATTTGCATCCGATTCTGAAAAACGAATCACACGGTGGATGTAGCTCAGCTGGTTAGAGTGACGGATTGTGGTTCCGAAGGTCGTGGGTTCGAATCCCATCTTCCACCCTCGAAGGTCTCCGAAAAGGAGACCTTTTTTGTTTATCTACTTCTCATACGGATGTATCGGCTCTTATGACATTATATGCCACGCATGATGACACTCCCGACGCAGTATTGCCAACACGCAGGCAACGCGATACGGATGCCGTGAAAAAAAAATACCGATCCGACCACCTTTCGGATGATCGGACCGGCTTGTCCTGAGAGTGATTCCGGTGGGATTCGAACCCGCGACCCACAGCTTAGAAGGCTGTTGCTCTATCCAACTGAGCTACGGAACCATCGACGGCGGCGCTCGGCCGCTTAGGTCGGTGCAAAAATAAACCTTTTATTTCTTTTCTCCAAAACAATCAATCCAAAGAGCCGCATTACGTCTCGACGCCATTCCGTTTAAGAGAGACTATCTACCTTCCGACACATCATCTTCACTCCAGCCGCAGTCGCCGCCACACAAACGAAGCAGCCGCAACATCTTGTCAATATTTGTAATATTTCAATATTACATTGCATCACGACTACACATCTATTTTCACGGCAGATGCAGTCCGACCAAGGGCAGAAAGCGATCTATCGCGGCCCAAATAGCATATTATCCGTCCCCAAACGACACAAAAGTATGCCTGAATTTGGCTTTCAAGCCCAAAATCCATATCTTAAATAGAAAAATAGGACATTTGGACAAAACCGGGACCTCACCCGACAGATACAATATAATATCTAAAAATTATTGTATACCCACGGAGGTATGGCAATACCATCCGCGCACAATACTGTTAAACCCTAAAAACCAAACAAACATGAAGAAAAGGAATTACATGCCGCCAACAGTAACGGCCGCCGACATTTTCGTCGAGAGAGGATTTGCCACAAGTGATCAATACAGCATTGACGACTGGCAAAACGGCAATTTTTAACCCGAAACTTATTTGTAAACGCGATTTCACCAATTAAAACAGGAAGCAGCCATGAGACATACACGAATTCTTGCAATCATATCTGCATCAATACTTGCCACTGCATGTTCAGACCCTGTAAACGATATCCCCGACGGCAATACGCAATCGGGCACAAACCTCCATACCGTCACGCTTCGCGCCATGCACGACACACCCACGCGCACCGACTTCGACGGTACAAGCACGTCGTGGGTCGATGGCGATGCGATGAGTGTCATCCTCGACCGCAACGGAGAGCAGCAGGCCGTCAGGTTCACCTTGACCGACGCTGCGGAAGGGGCGTTCGAGGGCAGCATAGAGACTGTCGACCTCGATGCCGAATATGACATCTACGCCGTCTACCCCTACAACGAGCAGAAGACTACCGCAGACAACAAAAACGACAATGCACTCTTTGACATCGGCTCGGCACGCCAAACGCAGCAAGGGGCCTCGGCCTCGCACGTCGCGGCCTACGATCCTCTTACGGGAAGCGTAAAGGCCGTCTCGCTCGACAACATATCGCTGCGTATGCACCACACGGCGACACTCATACGCCTTGACCTTCACAACGCCACCGGCAGTACCATATCGGGTATCACCTCCGCCACGATAACGGCACCGACGACTACCGCGCTTGCCGCCTCGCACACCATCGACCTTACGGACGGCTCGGTCGAAGTTGCCGGGGAACAAATGTCAAACACCATAGAGCTTACGGTCGAGAAGTCGGGCGAGATAGCCCCCGACGCGACCTTCACGCTGTGGGCCGCAGCCGCACCCTTCGAGATTGCCGTCGGCCAAACCCTCAACATCGACATCACAACAGCCGACGGCAGACACTTCGGCGCAGTCAAGGCCTTCGGTAAGGCAAAGCGCTTTGCCGCCGGAACCATAATGTCCACGACAGTCAACCTCGGGACGCAGAGCCAGACACGGACGGTATCCGTAGACTTCACCTCGACCGAGACATATCCCGACACGTTCCCCATGTCTTACGATGCAAAGCCTTCGACCAACACGCATATCTTCGATGGTCTGGAGTTCAAGTTCTGCTGTCCGGGCTCATACTACCAAGGGGGCACCTCCGGCAACAAACGCCTGATAATAAATGATATCTCGCAGAAAGCCCCAGCCCGTATATGTCTTCCTGCGATCAAAGGCTACGCCCCGACCAAAATTATTGTCCATAACGCCGAGTCACAAAGTCAGGATATCCTCATTTCCGTCACCGACATGGACGGCAACATGTTGGACAACACAAAGGATATGACCGCATACAAACAACAAAACATATACGAACCCACGGGTACCAACGATACGGACACATACTGCGTATACATCACCTGCCGTCAAACAAACACGGGAAAAACGTATCGGCTCCAGTCGCTCGACATAACCTACACGCCCTACCAAGCAAACTGACGCAGACATGCCGACACGACAAGGCCGCACGGAGAGCTCTCCGTGCGGCCTTATTTTCAGCGTCCATATTCAGGCAATCAAGCCGTTGCAACTATTAACGTCCAGACAGACATCCACCTGCTATCTATCTACCTCTTGTTGCCGGCAAAACGGCTCCACAGCACGTAGACTACGATCGAGGCCACGACGCTGTTTACACACGCGATGCCGGGCAGCGTAAGTGCGCACACCACGCCTACGAACCATGCAGCCACGGCGCCGACGTTCAGTTCCGAGAAACGGTACGACGGGTCGGTATAGTGGCTGCGGTGGATGAAGTAGTCGGCTATGATCACCGCACCGATCGACGGAAGCATGGCGTTGAGCACATTGAGCCAGTCGACAAAATTATTGTAGAGGAATATCGCCGAGGCGGTACCCACGATGCTTATGACCAGCACCATGTATCGTTTCGGCAGCTTGAATACGTTCGACAACCCGAGCCCCGAGGCGTAGATAGCGTTGTCGTTCGTAGTCCAGATATTGAGGCCGAGCACTATGATTCCAAAGACGATCAGCCCCTGACGGAACAACACCTCCGATATGTCGTTCAGCTGATAGAGCGCTGCGCCGACGGCTCCGAAGAGGAACATGAGGCTGTTGCCTATGAAGAATGCCACCACGGTGCTCGTCACCGATATCTTGGCGTTGCGCGAGAAGCGGACGAAATCGGGCGTGAGCGTACCGCCCGAGATGAAGCTCGCCACGACGAGCCCTACGGCCGTCATCAGCGACATGGGTTCGGCCTCAGGCACCACCTCAAGCCACTCGCGCCAGCCGCCGAAGTCGTTTATGGCCATCTGCATCGACATGCATCCGAGGATTATGATCGCGGGCACGGCCACGGCGCTGAGCCACGCCAGAGCACGTATGCCGAAATATGCCGTCGAAGTCATGAGCAGGCCCGCACCCCAGACCAGAATCCAGAGCGGCACCTCGGGAAAGAGTTTCGATACGGGCACGGCGAACATCGCCACACCTACACCGAACCACCCGGTCTGCGTCACGGCCAGCAGCAGCGAAGGCAGATACGAGCCCTTGCGGCCGAAGGAGTAGTGCGCCAGAAGATGCGTCGAGAGGTGCGTCTTGCCGGCTATGTATGCCAGCAGGCCGGTATAACACGACAGCAGCAGGTTGCCCAGCAACACGGCTGCGATGAATGCGGGCGATGTCAGGGCCGAGCCGATCGTGCCTCCGGCCCACATGCTCGCCGAGAAGAACGAGAAGCCCAACATGATGATGAGCATCGACCACATGCCACGACGGCCGTCATCCTGTACGGCCGAAAATTCATAATCGCGCGAAGCGTTTTGTACGGTTTTCTCCATCTATCGGATATTTTTTGGGTTTTGTTTGCGAATAACTTGATTCGGCGGCTGACGCACTGCCCGCATCCTCACGAACAGCAGCCCAGCCCTACACACACGTCATGCCTGCGGCCGCCACGCGGTATCAGCATATCAATGCCACGGGCTTGCTATTCTAACCGAGAATTTTCTCTATCTCCATCAGGTGCGAGAGTACGATCTCACGCAGATCCACCTCGCCGAAACGCGCGGCGTCGATCTCTGGGAAGCGCTCGGCGAGGATCGACCGGAACGAACGACCCTGCTGTGCCTGCTTGAGTACCGTACGCCAATACTCCTCCACATCCGCGACATACTCCGCGGGGTGGAAGGCGCGAGAACCTGCATCGTATATAATGCACCGCTCGAGCGGATAGAGCGGGCTCCCATACTGCGAATCCATAAACTCGGGAGCCATCAGCGCCCCGTATCGCACCAGATCCGTTCCCGTGAGCTTTATGGTCAGAGGCGTTGCGGGCGTAGGCACCGTAAAGCGGCCCTCGAGATAGAATAGATCCACCCCCGTAAACGAATCGAACCGCTCGCGGCACAACGCCGCAATGTCCGAGAGTATCTCCTCGGCACGCACGCCGCCGTAGGTGAAGAAGACGAAACGCGTAATCTGGGCGCCGGTCTCCTCGGCGCTGCGCACGATGAGCTTCAGGGCGTGATGCAGACTCGTTCCCGTGGCTACGACATCACCGAAGACGATCTGCGCCCGCTCGGGAAGATATACCTTGCGGTAGTCGCTCTCGGTTATGTGCCAATCCTCCGAGTCCTCGGCATCGCGCACGCGCTGCGCACTTATAAATGATGTGCCCATTGTGTTCCAACCGCAGGCATCGGCCAACGCCTCGCGCAGGCCGAAGTTGAGACCTCCGCGCAGGATGTTGAGCACGACGGTCTCGCGGCACTCGAGCGGCACGGACGCAAAACGGCGATATAGTTCCAGCACCGAAGTGCAGGCGCGCTGCAGACGGCGCGTATAATCCACGCCGCAGACCGTGGGGTCGTTGCATATGGCGCGTGTATGGGGTGTTGTGGTTATGTAACGGTTGATGCCGACGTCGCGGCCGTCCTCTATACGGTACACCGCCACGCCGTCGTTACGATCCTCGAGCAATAACATAATGGGAAATGTGGGTTAAATTCTTACAAATGTAGTCATAAAAACCATAAACACAATGCACTTGCGACTTTTTACGGCAAAAACGGCGAATCTGAAATGTTTTTCGTACCTTTGCAACCCATTATTCTGAAACAAACGTCTGAAGACGATTATGGCACGTGTGGTAGTCGGATTGTCGGGAGGTGTTGACTCCTCCGTAGCGGCGTACCTGCTCAAACAGCAGGGACACGACGTTGTCGGCCTATTCATGATCAACTGGCACGACACGGTCGGCACGCTCGAGGGCGAATGCACGTGGTATGACGACCGCCTCTTTGCCGAGATGGTGGCCAAGCGTCTCGACATACCTCTCCATACGGTAGACCTTTCGGAGGAGTATCGCCGCCGTGTGGTGGACTACATGTTCTCCGAGTACGAGCGCGGCCGTACGCCCAACCCCGACGTGCTGTGCAACCGCGAGATCAAGTTCGACGTCTTCCTCAAGGAGGCCCTCAAACTGGGTGCCGACTACGTTGCCACGGGACACTACTGCCGCAAGGAGGAGCATGTGTGCAACGGACGCACCGTATATTCCCTTCTTGCGGGCACCGACCCCTCGAAGGACCAGAGTTACTTCCTCTGCCAGCTATCGCAGGAGCAGCTGAGCCGCGCGCTCTTCCCCGTGGGCGGGCTGCTTAAGAGCGAGGTGCGGCGCATAGCGGCCGAGCAGCATCTCGCAACGGCCAAACGCAAGGATTCGCAGGGTATATGTTTCGTGGGCAAGGTTGACCTGCCCGTATTCCTGCAGCAGAAGATCGCCGCACGCGAGGGCAACATACACGAGATACTCCCTTCGTGGCGCGGATACTCCGTCGAGCGGGGGGACGACGTGGCGGCGCTGGCAGAGCCATACCGATATACCGTCCGCGACGGCAAGAAGATCGGCACCCACTGCGGCGCCCACTTCTACACCATAGGCCAGCGCAAGGGCCTCGGCATCGGCGGCCGCAAGGAGTCGCTCTTCATCATCGCTACCGATGTCGACAACAACGTGATATATGTCGGCGAGGGTGACTCACATCCGGGACTCTACCGCCGCGCCCTGCGCATCGAGACCGGCACGCTGCACTGGATCGATCCGGCCGAAGCGATGCAGGCGGGGGAACGCCGACCCTATCAGGTGCGCATCCGCTATCGCCAGCCGCTGCAGCAGGCCGAGCTTATAGCCCGCGCCGACGGAATGTATATACTCTTTGCCGAGCCGCAACGGGGCATCGCGGCGGGACAGTTCGCCGCATGGTACGACGGTGACCGCCTCGCAGGCTCGGGCGCAATAGAAAAATAACCGCAGCGGATGAAAGCCGTAACAACGACCATACTGCTGTTGTTGTCCGTGCTTCACTGTTGCACGGCACAGCCCGCACGCGGCTTCAGCGCCGCATTCTACGATGCGGACGGCCTCTATGACACGATACCCTCACCCTTTTACGATGACGGCGACTATACGCCGCGCGGACGTCTGCGCTGGGACAGCCGACGCTACACGCGCAAGGTTGAGTCCGTTGCCCGCCTTATCGACTCGCTCGCAACGGACCTCGTCGCGCTCTACGGTGTCGAGAACGAGCAGGTCGTGCGTGACATCACCGCAGCGTGCAGATGCGACTACGCCTACGTACACGTCACGAGTGACTCCGACAATGGATTGGATTTTGCACTGCTCTACTTCGGCGACCGCTTCATGCCCGAGCGGACGATCCGCTGGAGCAACGCCCTCGCCATACGCGGCACGGCCTGCGGCCGACCGCTCACCATCGTCATCACCCACCGCTGCTCGTCGCTCGGCGTACTGACGGCACGGCTCCGCGAGATGTACGGCGCGGCGGAAGATAATAATATTATGATCATGGGCACGCCAAATAAATTAAATTTTCCCGAATACGGTTTTCGCGACGCCACGGCGCGGGCCGAACGCGCGGGGCGCGGTAACACGGTGCGTGCGGGGAACTGGCAGATGCGCGACCGCATAGCCACAAACATTTCGGGTATAGCCTGTTGCGACGTCTATGCAGCGCGGTGGCTGCTCACGCGCGCGGGTGAACCGGCTCCGACATACGACCGCAGCAGATACGTCGGCGGATGCGGACGTTACCTGCCCGTATTCATATATTTCGACGAAACATTTGCACATTAATGAAAAAGTTATAATTTTGTATAATATTTAACCGAATAAAGTCAAAAGTCGAACACTGACAATCATCACAATAATCAAAACCGAAATTTATGGCAGACGTAAAACGTGTCTACACCTTCGGCAACAAGGAGGCCGAGGGTAACGGAAAAATGAGAGAGCTTCTCGGCGGCAAGGGCGCCAATCTTGCCGAAATGAATCTGATAGGTATCCCCGTACCTCCGGGCTTCACCATAACTACCGAAGTGTGCGCCGAATATTACCGTCACGGCAAGCAGGCCATCATCGAGCTGCTGCGTCCCGAGGTGGAGAAGGCCATGAAGAACATCGAGCGCCTGACGGGCATGAAGTTCGGCGACCGCGAGATGCCGCTTCTGGTATCGGTACGTTCGGGCGCGCGCGCCTCGATGCCGGGCATGATGGATACGATCCTCAACCTCGGCATGAACGACGAGGCAGTCGAGGCCGTAGCCAAGCGTACGGGCAATCCCCGCTTCGCATGGGACTCGTACCGCCGCTTCGTACAGATGTACGGCGATGTGGTGCTGGGCATGAAGCCCGCCTCGAAGGAGGATCACGATCCGTTCGAGGTGCTCATCGAGGAGCAGAAGAGACGCCGCGGCGTAAAGATGGATACCGACCTTACGACCGACGACCTAAAGGAGCTTGTCGCAGCCTTCCGCAAGGCGGTCAAGGAGCGTACCGGATCGGAGTTCCCGGTCAACCCGTGGGATCAGCTCTGGGGAGCCGTATGCGCCGTCTTCGGTTCGTGGATGAACGAGCGCGCCATCCTCTACCGCAAGCTCAACAACATCCCCGCCGAGTGGGGCACAGCCGTATCGGTTCAGGCCATGGTATTCGGCAACATGGGCGACAACTCGGCTACGGGCGTTGCCTTCTCGCGCGACGCCGCAACGGGTGAGAACATCTTCAACGGCGAGTATCTCGTAAACGCGCAGGGTGAGGATGTCGTGGCAGGTATCCGCACGCCGCAGCAGATCACCATCGAGGGCTCGCGCCGCTGGGCCAAGGCCCAGAACATCTCGGAGGAGGTGCGCGCATCGAAGTATCCCTCGCTCGAGGAGGTTATGCCGACGGTATTCGCCGAGCTCAACCAGATACAGCACCACTTGGAGCAGTACTTCAAGGATATGCAGGACATCGAGTTCACCATACAGGACGGCAAGCTGTGGATGCTCCAGTGCCGCAACGGCAAGCGTACCGGCGCCGCCATGGTCAAGATCGCAATGGACATGCTGCGTGAGGGCCTGATCGACGAGAAGACCGCCGTACTGCGTTGCGAACCCGCCAAGCTGGACGAGCTGCTGCACCCCGTCTTCGACAAGACGGCCATCAAGAACGCCAAGGTCATCGTCAAGGGTCTGCCCGCATCGCCGGGTGCCGCAACGGGTCCCGTTGTATTCTTTGCCGAGGACGCCGAGAAGATGTTCGCCAAGACGGGACAGAAGGCCGTGCTGGTGCGTATCGAGACCTCGCCCGAGGATCTGAAGGGTATGCTCGACGCGGCAGGTATCCTCACCGCACGCGGAGGTATGACCTCGCACGCCGCCGTCGTAGCCCGCGGCATGGGCAAGTGCTGCGTCTCGGGGGCCGGCGAGCTGGAGATCGACTACAAGGCACGCACCATATCGGTAAACGGATACAACATAAAGGAGGGCGACTGGATCTCGCTCAACGGCTCTACGGGAGAGGTATATCTCGGACAGGTAGCCACGAAGGATGCCGACCTGAGTGGCGACTTCGGCCATCTGATGGATCTTGCGCGCAAGTACGCCACCATGAAGGTGCTCGCCAATGCCGACACGCCGCGCGACGCCGCACAGGCATTCGCCTTCGGCGCCGAGGGTATCGGTCTCTGCCGTACGGAGCACATGTTCTTCGAGGGCGACCGCATCAAGGCCGTACGCGAGATGATCCTTGCCGACGACGAGGCCGGCCGCCGTGTGGCTCTGGCCAAGCTGCTGCCCATGCAGCGCGGCGACTTCGAGGGTCTGTTCAAGGCCATGAACGGATATCCTGTCATCATACGCCTGCTCGACCCGCCCTTGCACGAGTTTGTACCCCACACCGAGAAGGAGCAGCGCGAACTGGCCGCCGAGATGAACGTACCATACGAGAAGATCGCCGCCAAGGTCGAGTACCTGAGCGAGGTCAACCCCATGCTGGGACACCGCGGCTGCCGTCTGGGCAACACCTATCCCGAGATCACCGAGATGCAGACGCGCGCCATCATAGAGGCTGCAATGAACGTACACGCTACGGGCATCGACGTGAAGGTCGAGATCATGGTACCGCTCGTGGGTAACCACAAGGAGCTGCGCTACCAGAAGAACGTCATCGACCGTACGGCCAATGAGGTCTTCGCCGAGCGCAACGACAAAATCGACTATATGGTAGGTACGATGATCGAGGTTCCGCGTGCCGCCGTCACCGCCAACCAGATCGCCGAGGTTGCCGAGTTCTTCTCGTTCGGCACCAACGACCTGACGCAGATGACGCTCGGATTCTCGCGCGACGACATCGCCAAGTTCCTGCCCACCTATCTCGAGAAGGGTATCCTTAAGAACGACCCGTTCCAGATCCTCGACCGCAACGGTGTGGGACAGCTTATCCGCGAGGCCGTCTTCAAGGGCCGCGGCACGCGCCCCGACCTCAAGTGCGGTATCTGCGGCGAGCATGGCGGCGAGCCCTCGTCGGTAGAGTTCTGCCACTACGCAGGTCTGAACTATGTAAGCTGCTCGCCCTTCCGCGTGCCCATCGCACGTCTGGCCGCAGCCCACGCAGCCCTCAACCAGCGATAGCGCAGCGGCGCAAGTCGTAACAGGAGAAGCCCTCCGCCCCCCCATTCGGGAAGCGGAGGGCTTTCCTTTGGCCGCCCAAGTCTCTGCCACATAAGCGCCATATATGCCACCTTATGCAGCCAATCCTATTCGCCTTGTCAAAATATTTGCTTACATTTGTTCTAATAACCTGATATGCGTACCCATAGACCGACATCTACATTCATGAAGAATCGAAACCTTCTTCCCGCAATCCTGCTCATGCTCTCTGCGGCGGCATGCTCTCCGAGGCCCGAGATACGGCTCGACTTCCGCAGTCTCGGCAACGACACCCTGCAGATAGAGTGCATGCCGTTCAGCCGTGCCGACGACCCTGCGGCACAAATGTCGGATACCCTGCTGCTCGGTCCCGACGGCCGCCTCGACTACACCCTGCCGCTGCGCGAGCCGTGTATAGTCATCGTCAAGCCCTTTGCAACCTCACAGGTGATACCCGGAGGCAGGCTGTGGCGCGGAAAGATGATGCTGCACCTCTATGCCACCCCCGGCGACAGGATCTCCGTAACCGTCGAGACGGCAGAGGATCGGGATACGGAATTCGTAATCAGAGGAAGCAGCCTCAATAGGAAGATTTGGGAATTCAATCAACAGATGGCCGTCTTTGCCGACAGGACCGAAGAGACCGCCAAACAAATGAATAGGGCCTACGCGGAGGGCGACGATGTGGCACTGGACTCTCTACGGTCGGCCCTTGACGGGATACGCAACAGCAGTATCGAATTCATCTCCGGCAGTTTCCGACAGAGTGTCGACAGCGAGGAGGCCCCGTACATCATTCTGCTCGCACCCGCCGACAGCGTCGAGTCATATATGGCGCTGTTACCCGAAAGGGCGCTTGACGGGATGTTCCGCCCGTTACTGGAGCAGACACGGAAAAAGGCCGCGGAGGCCCTGCTCAAGAAGATGGCGCGGGCCGGACTCACCACAGGCGCAGCGGCACCCGATTTCTCGCTTCCTGACATAGACGGCAACAAGATAACGCTCTCCGCGCTGAAAGGAAAAACCGTCCTGCTCGACTTCTGGGGAACATGGTGCCACGCCTGCATATCGGGCATACCGGAGTTGAAACAGGCCGCCGCAAAGTATGCCGACCGCCTTGTAGTCGTCAGCATCGACTGCAAGGACGACAAAGAGGCATGGCAGGCCGGAGTGGAGAAATACGGGCTCGGCTGGATAAACCTCCGCGAGGAGGGCTCCATGCCGTCATCGGAGAAACCGACCGTACTCTATAATGTCACGGCCTTCCCGACCAAGGTCGTAATCGGTGCCGACGGCAGGATACGGGAGATCGCCATAGGGGAATTTCCGGAATTCTATGACCAGCTGGACCGTATAATGGAGGACGAACGGTCATCCGCCGCAGAGTAAGCTCCAAAAAGCCAAAAGAAAAGGAGATGTACGCCGTGTCGGCATACATCTCCTTTTTCCGTCCAAACGGCAATCGCCCTGCCCGAAATTAACGTCACACGGCAGAGTGGCCAAACGGCATTGTCAGAAAATCTCCTCGCCGTAGAGCGTCGCCGACGAACAACCCGTAATGCGCACGCGCACATAGTCGCCCGCCGCATGATTGCCGCGGTCGAATACCACGACCTTGTTCTGCGAGGTGCGGCCGAAGAGCTGGTCGTCGCTCCGTTTCGAGACGCCCTCTACCAGAATCTCGAACTCCTTACCCACGTCGCGGCGGTTGCTCCGCTCCGAGAGTTCGTTCTGGAGATTTATTATCTCGGTCAGACGCGCCGTCTTCACCTCGTCGGGAACATCATCCTTCAGGTGACGCTGGGCATAGGTGCCCGGACGCTCCGAATACTTGAACATATATGCGAAATCGTAACCCACCTGCTCCATAAGCGAGAGCGTGGCGCGGTGGTCCTCCTCCGTCTCGCCGCAGAAGCCTGCTATGAGGTCGGTCGTGATGGCGCAGTCGGGCATCAGGCGGCGGATCGCATCGACACGTCCGAGATACCACTCACGCGTATACTTGCGGTTCATACGCTCCAGCACGGCCGTCGAGCCCGACTGTGCGGGCAGGTGTATCGCACGGCAGATGTTGGGCATCGAGGCCATAGTCTCGATCAGGCGGTCGCTCATATCCTTGGGATGCGACGTGGCGAAGCGTACGCGCAGCAGCGGCGAGATCTCGGCCACGGACTTAAGCAGAGCAGGGAAATCTACATCGCCCGTACGGTACGAATTGACATTCTGCCCCAGAAGGGTCACCTCACGGTACCCGTTCTCGAAGAGCGTGCGGGCCTCGGCCACGATGGTGGCGGCGTCACGGCTGCGTTCGCGGCCGCGGGTATAGGGAACGACGCAATATGAACAGAAGTTGTTGCAGCCGCGCATGATGGCCACAAAGGCGCTCACGCCGTTTCGGTCCAGACGTACGGGGGCGATCTCGGCGTATGTCTCCTCGCTCGAGAGCAGTACGTTCACGCCCTTTCCTCCAGCCTCGGCCTCGCGGACCAGACGCGGCAGGTCGCGGTACGAGTCGGGGCCGGCGACAATGTCGACGGCATCGTCACCCTCGACAAGACGCTCCTTCAGACGCTCGGCCATGCAGCCGATGATGCCTATAAGCAGCGACGGACGACGGCGGCGCAGTCCGCGCAGCTCGCGCAGACGTCCCCAGATGCGCTGCTCGGCATTGTCGCGTATCGAGCAGGTGTTTATCAGCACAACGTCCGCCTCGTCAATATGCTCCGTATAGACATAGCCCTCGCCCTGCATTATGGATACGACGATCTCCGTATCGCCGACATTCATCTGGCAGCCGTATGTCTCCACAAAGAGACGGCGGCCTGCGCCCGCAGCGGGCCTCAATGTATTTTTATCGATCATAGAATATGCAAAAACTTTAGCTGTTGAGGATCGAATCCTTGTCGGGGAAGGGCTTGAAGCCCTCGCCGTAAGTGTCGTAGGCATTGGTCACGACGACAAACGCCCGCGGGTCGATCTCCTTGATCTTGCGCTCGACCTGCGCAACCTCGCGGCGGCTCACAACGAGGAATATCATCTCCTTGTCGTCGCGGCTGTACATGCCCGACGCCTTGAGGTATGTTGCGCTGCGGTCCATCTGGTTGATGATGTAGTCACGCAGTTGCTCCGAGCGGTTGTTGCTGATGATGAAGAGCAGCTTGTCATACGACGAGCCGTCGATGGCGTAGTCCACAACGCGCGAAGCGATGAATATCGTTATGAGCGAATAGAGCGACAAAAGCCATCCGCGCTCGCCCGAGTCACCCTCGACACCTATGCCGAAGCCGATGACCACAAGGCCCGACAGCACAACGCACGCGTCTGCCAGCAGCACGCCGTGCGAGAACTTGACATGCATGTATCGGTTGAGGATCATGGCCACGATATCGGTACCGCCCGTCGTGGCGTTGCTGCGTACCACGAGACCCAGACCGAGACCTATCATGGCGCCGCCCAGAACGCACGTAAGCATCAGATGGTCCGACAGGTCGAGCACGCCGCCGAGCAGTTGCGAGGGGTCGAGCTCACGCAGCGCCTCACGCGACGGATATGCCACCGACGAGATGATATTCATCAGACCGGGCGTCATGCAGGCGGCGAAGAACGTACGTCCGCCGAACTGCCGTCCGAAGATGAAGATCGCCGTTATGAGCAGCGGCACGTCGAACATGTATCCGAAGGTACCGACCTGCACCGAAGGGAAGATGTTGTGCATGACGATACCCAGACCGTAGACACCGCCCGGGACGATGTTGTAGGGGTTGATAAAGAATACGAATCCGATGGATACGATGACGCATCCGGCCACGATCGTCAGCATCTCCTTCCACCAAGGCCACTTGCCGACGGTTTCATTTATTAAGGTTGCTGCCTTCATTTCAGTTCGAGTTGTTTTCCATAAGGCAACAAAGTTAAACATTTTTTATGAAAACAAAAATACCCAGCACAACACATATCGCGCAAATGCACAACGCACTGCCCGTCTCCGCAAAGACTACATGCACACACCTCTTGCGGGGTCGAATTTTGGTCCAAACGATGGATAAGTAAAAATCTTTGTATATCTTTGTATCAAAATAAGGCTACATCCGCTCGGCCACACCGGCCGCAGCTGATGCGTTTTTTGCAATATAACACCCTCCCGAAATGGAAAACTGGAGTCTTATCACATACTACTGCGCCGTAACGATGCTCATCATAGCCTACCTGTTGGGTTCCATCCCCAGCGCCGTGTGGATAGGCAAGAAATATTACGGTATAGACATACGCGAATACGGCAGCAAGAATGCCGGCACCACAAACATGCTCCGCGTGCTGGGGCGCCGCGCCGCCCTGCCCGTCTTCGTGCTCGACTTCTTCAAGGGCTTCGTCGCCGTCTCACTCATCGGCTTCATGCGCTACGACATAGACATAACGTCGGCATGGCTCATAAACCTCAAGATCATGGGCGTCTTCGCCGCAGTCCTCGGGCACATATTCCCCATCTTCGCCGGATTCAAGGGCGGCAAGGGCGTGGCCACACTCGTCGGCGCCATCACGGGTATCTACCCCATTGTCGTGCTTCTGTGCTTCGCCGTGTGGGTTCTGGTATTCCTCATCACACACTATGTGTCGCTGGCCTCGATGACCGCAGGATGCAGCTTCCCGATCTTCGCCATAATCTACTCGTCGATGGAGTGGTCGCGCGTCAAGGATGTGTCGATGTCGTTCATCGTCTTTTCATTCGTCGTAGCAGGATTATTGCTGTGGTCTCACCGCAAGAACATCGAACGCCTGAAGGCCGGCACCGAATCGAAGATATATGTCTGGCGGCCACACGACTCCACCGCCGCCAAAGGCCCTGCGGAGGGCGGCGATGGCAATGCCGCCGGACATGATACCGACAAAACGGCCGGCAACAGGTAGCAAGCCGCAACGCCATCGCCACGGCTTGCCGCCGGAGCCACGATAGAGAGAGTCCATACACCACGCAAAACCATACCCCCATGTTGAAGGAGAATCTGATAAAAATATACGAAGCGAGTTTCCGCAACAACAGCGACCTGCCGGCCTTGACGGACTACTTCGGCGGCGACACGCTTACCTATCTGGAGACGGCCCGCGAGATCGCCAAACTGCATCTGCTCTTCAACGAGGCGGGCATACGCGAGGGCGACAAGATTGCCCTGATCGGCCGCAACAACATCCGCTGGTGCGTAACCTATATTGCCACCATCACCTATGGTGCCGTCATCGTGCCCATACTTCAGGATTTCAATCCTGCGGACATGATGAACATCATCAACCACTCGGAGAGCCGCATGCTCTTCATCGGCGACAACTTCATGGCCAACCTCGATCCGGCGCGGATGCCGGCGCTGGAGGCCATCTTCTCGCTCACGGACTTCAGTCTCACGTACGACCGCGACAAACCGCGCATCAAACGCGCCGTCAAGAGCGCCTACAAGACCTTCTACCGCACATACGGCAAGAAGTTCGGCGTCGACGACATAAAGTACCGCGACGTACCCAACGACCGCATCATACTGCTCAACTATACCTCCGGCACGACTGGTTCGTCGAAGGGCGTAATGCTCACGGTGAACAACCTTACGGGCAACGTCATCTTCGCCGCGAGCGTCGTCGAGCCCTCGACGGGCAGACCATACTTCGACAAGGGCGGACGCACGCTTTCGTTCCTGCCGCTGGCACACGCCTACGGTTGTGCGTTCGATTTCCTGACGCAGCTGGCTGTCGGTGCCCACATAACGCTGCTCGGACGCATACCCTCGCCCAAGATTCTGGTCGAGGCGATGCAGAACGTCCGGCCTACGATAATATGCAGCGTGCCGCTGGTGCTCGAGAAGGTATACCGCAAGCAGATCATGCCCATGCTCGAAAAGGGCCCCATGAGCATCGCCATGAAGATTCCGCTTCTCAACACGGCCCTCTATTCGATCATACGCTCGAAGATGATGGCCTCGTTCGGCGGCCAGCTCAAGATCTTCATCGTAGGCGGCGCCCCGATGAATCAGGAGACCGAGTCGTTCCTGCGCAAGATAGACTTCCCGCTGACGATAGGCTACGGCATGACCGAGTGCGGCCCGCTCATCAGCTTCTCGATACCCTCGGAGTTCAAGAACGGCTCGTGCGGACGTTATCTCAAGGGGCTGCTCGAGGCGCATATCGACTCTGCCGATCCGGAACATACGCCCGGAGAGATACTCATCCGCGGCGAGCATGTCATGGCCGGATACTACAAGAACGAGGAGGCCACGCGCGCCGTCATCGACGACGAGGGATGGCTGCATACGGGCGATATGGGTACGATGGACCCCGACGGCACGCTATACATCCGCGGCCGCTGCAAGACCATGATACTCACCGGCACGGGACAGAACATCTACCCCGAGGAGATCGAGGACAAGCTCAACAATCTGCCGCTGGTGCTCGAATCGCTCATCGTCGAGAAGAACGGCCGTCTCACGGCCCTCATAGTCCCCGACTACGATCAGGCGGCACAGGAGGGTATCGACGAGCAGGGCATCGACCGCATCATGAAGGAGAATATCGTCATGCTCAACTCGGCCGTCGCCGCATACGAGAAGGTTGCATCGTATGTTATCATGAAGTCGGAGTTCGAGAAGACCCCCAAGCGCAGCATCCGCCGCTTCCTCTATCAGGATCTGGCCCGATAACGCAGGGGGGGGGAGAGAAGAGAGAACGGAGAGGAGAGAAGGAGATAGAGAAGGAAGAAGAGAGAACGGAGAGAGAGCAGAAGAGCAGAGAGGAGGAAAAGAGAGCAGAGAGTAGAAGGAAGAAAGAGAATAGAATAGTGTAGAGGAATAAAAGTTAAGGAATGAGAAGGAAAGGCCCGCAAGGCAACAGACCGGACTGACACATATAATCGAATATCACATAACAAAATAAGCGGCTGCAAGGCCGCTTTTTTGGCAATATGGCCATTCTGGCAGCCGCTGCGGACGAAAAAGTTGCACAAAAAAGGAAAAAGGAGTATATTTGACAAATCGACTACTTTTCCCAATATTATGAACAATCATAAGACCATCGACCGGGCCGAATTCCTGCGTGTGGTAGCCGCCGCGACGGCAGCCGCAGCGCTCCCTACCGCCGCCACAGCGGCCGAAAGTCCGCGCACGCAGGCCGCAGCCGCCAAGCCGAAAGTTCTGTGGAAGGGATTCAACCTCCTCAACAAGTTCAACCCCGACTTCCAGACCACCTTCAGCGAGGAGGATTTCGAGATCATGGCCGAGTGGGGCTTCAACTTTGCCCGCATACCGCTCTCATACTGGTGTTGGACCTCACGCGATGACTGGTACGCCATCGACGAGAAACGTATCGCCGAGATCGACCGTGTCGTCGAGTTGGGACGGCAGTACGGCATACACATAAACCTCAACTTCCACCGTGCCCCGGGCTACTGTATCAACCCGCCGCACGAGGAGGCCAACCTCTTCGAGAACGAGGAGGCGCTCAAGGCTTGCGAGTATCATTGGCAGCTGTTTGCCGAGCGATATAAGTCCTACTCGTCAAAGGTTCTGAGCTTCAATCTTATCAACGAGGCCCCGACGATCGAGGACGCCAAATATGAGAATGTCGTCCGCCGCCTCATCGAGACCATACGCCGCATCAGTCCCACGCGTACGATCATAGTCGACGGACTGGACGTAGGCAACCGCCCGCTGATGGAGATAGCCGACCTGCGCAACATCATCCAGAGCGGCCGCGGCTACCAGCCCATGCTCATCTCGCACTACGGCGCCAACTGGGTCTACGGTGACGGCCCGATGTACTACCCGCGCGAGAAGCTCAGTTGGCCGCTGCACGACAACGACAAGACATACGACCGCGAGTGGCTGCGCGAGACGCTCAACAAGAACTGGCAGCCGTGGATGAAACTTGGCCGCACGGTACATATCGGCGAGTTCGGATGCCACAACCGCACCCCGCACGAGGTGGCTCTCGCATGGCTGGAGGATCAGTTTACGATCTTCGCCGAGAACGGATGGGGATGGTCGCTGTGGAACCTCTACGGTTCGTTCGGCGTGCTGGACAGCGGCCGCGACGACGTGAAGTATGAGGACTTCAAGGGCCACAAGCTCGACCGCCGCATGCTGGAGCTGCTGTTGCGATACAAATAGGCCGCCGAGACGATAAGATAAAATCACATCGTAACAATACACACGAACGGCCTCTGCCCGACTGCGGCGGAGGCCGTTTCCGTATGGATGGGGGATTTATTTTGCCGCCCACGCAAAAATTCATACCTTTGCTATCATGCGACTCCGAAGCAACAAAATGGCCATAGGCGAGAACCTCCTCTACTTTCTGGTGTGGACGGTAGCCATCCTCGTGCCCATACTCAACGCCAAGATGATGTCCGAGGAGCATGTCTATTTCGTCAACATACTGACGGCATGGCTCAAGATCCTGCCCTACGGCATCATCTTCCTGCTCAACAATCTCATCTTCGCGCCCAAGCTGCTGCTGCGCAAACACTACGCGGCATACTATCTGGTGTCGATACTCTACCTTGTGGCTCTCTTCTACTCGATCGAATACTACGAGACCACGATGCGCCACTCGCCCTTTGCCGACAGCGACCTGTATATCGTCCACGGACGTGCCTCGTTTACCGATCTGGCATGGTACTGGAATGTGTTGCTGGGTCTCTTCCTGCAAAACACCAACAACGGCATCAAGATAATGTTCAAGTCGATGAGCGACGAACAGAAGATGGTCTCGCTCGAGCGTCAGAGCCTGCAGGCCGAGATGGATTATCTGAAATACCAGATCAACCCGCACTTCTTCATGAACACGCTCAACAACATCCATGCACTGATCGACATCGACACCGAGGCGGCGAAGGAGACCGTCATCGAGCTATCGAAGATGATGCGGTATGTACTCTACGACTCGGAGAATGCCGAGACAAGCATCCTCAACGACATACGCTTCGTGGAGAACTACATCGGGCTCATGCGCATACGCTATACGGACGATGTGGACATACGTCTCGACGTGGAGGGGACTGTCCCTCCCGAGGCCAAGATCCCGCCGCTGCTGCTCATCGTCTTCGTGGAGAACGCCTTCAAGCACGGCGTAAGCTACAACAGCCCCTCGTACGTACACATCGCCATCAGCTGCGACGGCAATACGGCCTCATGCACCGTCACCAACTCGCGCCACGACCACACGGCCGCCCACGATCTGCAAGCGATGGCGGCAGCCGACACGCATGCCGAAACCGATACGAAGGCATCGTCGCGCACCGCACGCCGTGGGCGCAAAGCCCGTGTCGGCCACAGCGGAGGCAACCGTCTCTCCGGCGTGAATGCGGCCTCTGACAGCGGCAAGAGCAGCGGCATGGGGCTATATAATGTACGCAAGCGTCTCGACCTGCTGTTTGGCAGCAACTACACGCTCAAGATAGACGACTCGCACGAGGATCGGTATGAAGTGAAACTCACAATACCCATAAAGTATGATTAGATGCATGGCCATAGATGACGAGCCTCTCGCGCTGCGTCAGGTGAAGAGCTACATCGACCGCATTCCGCAGGTGGAGCTTGTGGCGGCGTGCCGCAATGCCGTCGAGGCACAGGCCATGCTGCCGCAGATGGATGTCGACCTGCTGCTTGTGGATATCAACATGCCCGACCTTAACGGCATGGATTTCGTGCGGCAGCTGCACAACCCGCCGCTCGTGATATTCACCACCGCATATTCGGAGTATGCCATCGAGGGCTTCCGTCTCGATGCCGTGGACTACCTGCTCAAGCCCTTCAGTTTCGCCGATTTCAACCGCGCCATAGGCAAGGCCGGCTCGCTGCTTGAGCTCATGCGTCTGCGCGACAGGAAGACTCCGGAGGCAGCTACGGCCTCAGCTACGGAGGACAATGCCGGCGACTGCATCTCGGTCAAGGCCGACTACAAGGTCTCGATCATCAAACATGCCGACATCATATACCTCGAGAGCGAAGGGGAGTATGTACGCCTGCATCTGACGTCGGGCTCCACAATAACCACCCTCTTCCGTCTGAAGAATATGGAGACGACGCTTCCTTCGGGCCGCTTCATGCGTGTACACCGCTCCTACATCGTCAACCTCGCACACGTTTCGGGATATGCCCGCGGCCGCGTCTACCTCGACAACGGCGAATATGTGCCTTTAGGGGAGAACTACCGCGACGCCTTCCGCGAATATATCGAGCGCCGCCATCCCGCAGCCCAGATCTGAGACGGAATATTCCGTAGAGGACACGAAAACGCACTGAGCGCATATCACACATTCGGCGATTCATCCCCGTCCGGCACCCGGGGCGTAAGGTCGGGAAAGGCCGACATGGGGGCATATCCGTCGGCCGTGCGTTCGAAACAGAAATGGGTGATACCGTTTGTCAGGATCACATACCGCGCCCCCAGAACGGCGTTATATCGCGTCGCCTGCTCGAACACCTCGGAGGTGATACGCACATCGGGAGCCTTGCACTCGACCAGCGCCACGGGCCGCGCCGCGCTGTCCATGACCACGACATCGGCCCGCTGGGGTGCGGCATTGACGTTGACGGCATACTCCTCCACGATCGAGCGCAGCGGCGCGCCGCACCTCCCAACCAGAAACTCAACCACATGCCGCCGCACCCACTCCTCGGGCGTAAGCACCACATAGAGCGAGCGCACGCGGTCGAAAACGACCGTGCGGCCGCGGGAATCACGCGCACGCAATTTTATGGGCGGGAAATTGAGTTTTGGATATGAATTCATCGTATCACCGATTTTTTTTATAACTTTGGCACTACAAAGCGGCGGCGGGCCGTTACTTCCGTACGGAGCCATCCGCCCGCTAAGGCTTACGACCACAAATATACGAAAATATGAAACGTTTTCTGTCGATCATAGCACTCGTTTTCGCCGTCGGCGCACTCTCGGCGCAGGAGTACGACTCGCCCGAATATGTATCCTTGGGACGCGAGCTGCCTCGCAGCAAAACCCTGCCATACCCCACCGCCGAGGAGGCTCAGGCCCTCGGTTCGGGCGCCGTGGCCTCGAAATACCTCCGTCCCGTTACGGGCTGGACCCGCACCGAAGAGCCGGACGCTACGGTCTTCACTTCGAAATACGTCATTCCCTTCGTATGGCTCAGCCGTCAGGCCATCCTCTACGTCGACGAGGCCTCGGGCGCATACGAGGTGATCATCAACGGCCAGAAGGTGGGATATGCGGCCAACGCCTTCACCCCCGCCGAGTTCAACATTACGAAAGCCTCGAAGGAGGATGTGAATACCATCTCGATACGCATACTGAAGGATCACTGGAGCCGCCGTATGGAGGATTTCGTCGAGACGCGCGAGCCGCGCGTGGGCGAGACATACGTCATATCGCAGCCTACGATCCGCGTGCGTGACGTGGTGCACAACACCGATGTCGACCTCAAGAGCGAATATGCCAACGTCGAGGTTGGTCTCATCGTCAAGACCGAGTCGCTCAACCCCAAAACAGCACGCATACACTACGAGCTTATCGCCCCCGACACTACGGTCGTGACTCAGGGATACAAGGATGTCACCTTGGGCATGCGCGGCGAGGATACGGTCAAGTTCATGGCCCGCATACCCTACGTGCTGACATGGTGTGCCGACATGCCCGTGCGCTACCGGCTCAACATCAAGACCCAGATCGAAGGGCGCTATGCCGAGTACCAGTCACGCATGATCGGCTTCCGCGACATAGACATAAACGAGGATGGCGACTTCATGATCAACGGCATCAAGACCGAACTCTTCTACCGCGACTTCGACCCGCTCAAGGTGACCGAAAAGGACATCATCGCGGCGCGCGTACTCAAATACAACGCCCTGCGCTTCAAGATGGGGGCCGTACCGCAGAACGTCTACCGCATGTGCGACTCGCTGGGCATGTACGTCATAGCCCAGATTCCGATCAACACAAGCAAGAGCGGACTCTCGCGCCGTATCGGAGGTAACCCGAGCAACGACCCCAAATGGAAGGCCGCCTTCCTCGACCGTGCCGAGACGGCATACCGCACTACATGCGGGCAGGCTTCGGTCATAGGATACGTCATGGCGGAGGAGTCGTCGAACGGCATAAACCTCTATGAGACCTACCTACGGCTGAAGGCTCTCGAGCGCAAACGCCCGATCCTCTACATCGAGGCCGCCGGCGAGTGGAACAGCGATTGATCCGGCACCAGCAGAGACACATCGTCTCAAGCGGCACAATGATTTGATTAGGCGCCACTTGACGGCATAACTGATAATTTATGAATTTGGGAGGTGCAGAAAAAAACAAAAAAATCCCTCGAAAAATTTGCACAAATGAAATAAGTGCCTTAAATTTGCACTCGCAATCAAGAACAAGGATGCCTCTTTAGCTCAGTTGGTAGAGCACGACACTCTTAATGTTGGGGTCCAGGGTTCGAGCCCCTGAGGAGGTACTTGAAGCAAGATCGGAAACCGAAAGGCTTTCGATCTTTTCTTTTTTACGCTATCTCACAACCCTTCCTCAAAAAGGGACATTCCATCCGTCGGCATATCATCAATGGCAAACGACAGTCCCATGCGCCGTATAAAGCGCGTTTCACGCCCATTCAGGCTCATTCTCCGTTAAGCCATAACAACACCTCACGGCCGCTTCATCGCAAGAAATAAGGCAAAACACGGACTGCCATAAAAGTCTTCAACAGCCACAAAACATCAGAGACAAATATACCGCGATCAACTCGTCCAAACCGGATGCCGTCAAAAACAGACGCTACCTAAAATAAAAATAAAAAAGGAGCGACATGCCTTACGGCATATCGCTCCGATATTTCCGACGCGCGGCCCAAGTACCGCACGGCGTTTACTCCCTTACATCCTCATAGAGGGCCTTGACCTCATCGGCCGTCAGCGGGGCGTCATAGATACGCGCCAGCGAAACCTCGCCGCACCATGCGCCGTTCATCTGAGTATTCGACTGCGTGTTGCCGCCGATGGTGAATGCGCGGACACGTGACGAAGAGGTGGTCATGTGCTTGATGCCCGTACATGCGGCTGACGCCTTCAGCTCGCCGTTCACGTAGCAGTAGATCTTGCTCGTGGCGGGATCATACACACCTACCAAGTGGTAATATTTTCCAACTTCAGGAATCACATCCGTCGAGGCGAAGCACCACGACGAACCGTTGTGCTGGATGAACTCCAGACCCTTGCCGCGGCCCGTATTGGCGATCATCAGGGCCATACCGCCCGACGTCGTAGCCGAGAATGCCTTGATCTCGTTACCGTTGGGTGCGGCGTTGACCATAACCACGGCCTCCATCGTATATCCGTCGTTCAGGGCCGACATCATGGCATCCGTATAGTCGATACGGTAGTAGCCGTCTGTGTAGTTCGACGTACCGGCACTCGAACGGGTAAACGTAGGCGTGTAACGCAGGTAGAGGTTGTTGTAGTCTATCGTGCAGGCGTCACCGGCAACATACTTGACCGTATTTCCGCCGGCAATATCCGAAGCCGAACCGTCAGCACCGAATACGACGTCGAGTATATCGGCTCTGGGGCCCTGCGAGGTTGCACGCTGCACGACCGTAATGGGTGCTACCATCTCTGCATCCACGGGAGTCGTAAGGTTAACCGTACCCTCACGGCGGCTGGTGCCATACGCGCCGACAGTCAGTTTGATGGTGGTCTCGTCGACCTTCGTTGCCGTAATCCACGAGTCCACAGCCTCGACACTCCACTCGGGAACGTTCGTCGTAACCACCGAGAGCGTCACCTCGCCGCCATCGGGCGACACATATACCTTCGAGCGCTCGGCATAGAGCTCCAGATCCTTCTGCGAGAGCTTCACTACGGACTGCAACTCGGGATCCACATCCGATGTAAAGGTTATCTCGGCCGTGCGCTCCTCGACGTCGAGAACCGAAGCCGTGAGCGTCAGTTTCGAAGAGCTCTTCTCCTTCTCCGTAAGCCACGTCTTGCCGGCGTCGTCCATTGTGTAGCTCCAGCCGGCATTGGCCTCGACCGAGATTACAACGTCACCGCCGTCCTTGTTTATCATCGAGCGGCTGGCCGTAGCCGAGAGGACATACATCTTGTCCTGCACGACCGTAAGCAGCGCCTTCTGCTCGATCTCATCACATACGAGAGCGAGTGTCGCCGTACGCGACTCCGAACCCTCGTTGAGTTTCACATCCACCGTCACCGATATGAGTTTGTCCGAAGCCGCACCCTCGCTCGGTGTAACGGTCAGCCACGACGCATCATCGGGAATACGGATGAACCAGTCGCCGTTTGCCGTAATCTCGACCTGCTGACTGCCTACCCTGTTAGAGAACTCCAACGTACGGGTGCCGTACTCGTCGGCCCCCTCGATGGTCACCGTAGGCTGCACATAGTCGCTGTTGTCGTCAGCGCACGAGGCGAAGGCGAACAACGAAACGATCGTGACAAAATTCAATAGAAGAGATTTTTTCATATAAATTGATTTTTGGGTTAATTGACTTTCATGACGGACTCATGCCAACCATTTACGGAATAAAAGTACTGAATTATTTTCATTGCTCAAACTTTTATACCGATAAATATATGCTAAGAAACTGTTAAATAATGAAGACACGCAACAATCAGCTATAAAACAATATTTTGCAACGGCACAACAGGTTTTGAAACGAAACCCGAACAGCATCTCCGCAGATAAATTTCATGACTTACGGATACGATACGTTTTCAAAGCAGAAATTACGATATGTGCCTCACGCGGCACAACGCATAGTGATATTTGCCGCCAAAAGGCCGCAGGCGCCCGTACCACGCACAAAAAAAAACGGTCGTCTGCTCTCGCCAAACGAACCGTTTACATCTTTTCTATTAATATATTGTCCTCCTCTCAATCAAGAAGCTCCTGTCATCTCCCCCCCCTCGCATTACCATAAGTCGCAGATCGGGCATCAAACCCTACGGACACCGCATCGCTCCGTACCGCTCGGCGCAGGGATTCGAACCGTACAGCCGCTTCGCTCCACACCAAGCCCACAACCTCTCGCGGGTTAGCTGTCGAAGGCGATCTTCATGATAAGTGACGTTGCGCCGATATTCTTCAGCGTATAGTCCTTGGCCGTAGAGCTGACCTTCGCGCGATACTCCTTGTTGTCGCGCAGCGGGGCGAACCACGCCTCGAGGTCTGTCACCGTCTCAACCTTCGTAGCAGCTCCCAGAGCCACCATGTCGCGCGCCTCCTTGAACTTCGAATAGTTGGGGCCGAAGGCTATGGGCAGAGCGAATATCGCCGCCTCCAGCGTGTTATGGATACCGGTGCCGAAGCCGCCGCCGATATATGCCCACGAGGCGTAGCGGTAGACCGACGAGAGCATTCCCACCGTATCGAGTACCAGCACCTGATACCGCTCGACGGGGGTTGCGTCGTTGCAATGCGTATAACGTACGGCACCGCCCTGCGTCTCGGCTATGATACGGTTTATGCGGCACTCGTCCATCTCGTGCGGCACGATGACGAACTTTATCTCGGGGTTGTCGTTTATCAGCGGCAGGAGTATGTCTTCGTCGGGTCTCCACGTCGACCCAGCCACAAACAGAGGTTTGTCGGCCTTGAACCGCTCGACGATGTCGATGCGCTTCACCCCCTCGGCGATGGCCGCCACGCGGTCGAAACGCGTATCCCCTGCCACGACCACATTGTCGAAGCCGATATCGTGCAGCAGATGTCGCGACTCCTCGTTCTGGACGAATATCTGGTCGAACGAATCGAGCGCCTGCCGCCACAGGAAACCGTAGCTGCGGAAGAAGATCGAGTTGCGGCGGAAGATGGCCGAGATGACGAACGTGCGCGTACCGCGGCGCTTGAGCTGCGTGAGGTAGTTTATCCAGAACTCGTACTTGACGAATATTGCAATCTCGGGGTGCGCCAGATCGAGGAAACGGCGTACGTTCCGCGGCGTGTCGATCGGCATGTAGAAGATGTAATCGGCCCCCTTGTAGTTCTTGCGCACCTCGTAGCCCGAGGGCGAGAAAAATGTCAGAAGTATCTTGTAATGAGGATAATTGGCCTTGATCTGCTCCATGACGGGACGTCCCTGTTCGAACTCTCCGAGCGAGGCCACATGTATCCATACTATTCTGTCCGAGGGCGATATCGTGCGGGCCATGCGGTCGAAGATCCCTTTTCGGCCGACGGTCCATTTTTTGGCCTTGTCGTTCCACAACGAGGCCAACGCGATCAGGCGTGCATATACGGCTACACAGAAATTATATAGAAACATAAATGTCACTATCGCGATTTTGCGCGACAAAGGTATGTTTTTTTATCCAACCCACCAAATTACCACCCAACTTCGACCATATTTGTCACATATCTGACCTCATACTCCCCGTCGGGGAAGATATCCACCGCCACAAGATCGAACTCCACCTCGCCTGTTACGTGCCGCTGTGCCAGATATGACTCCGCGGCACGGCGCAGCGCCGCCGCCTTGGATGGCGTGACGGCAGCCTCGGGCGAGACGAGGGCACCGGCCGCACGCGTCTTAACCTCAACCAGATGTGTCACGCCCGCACGTGTGGCCACGATGTCGATCTCGTAGCGGCCGCAGCGCCAGTTACGGTCGCATATAAGGAACCCTCTGCGGCGCAGATACTCCACAGCTATTGCCTCGCCACGGTCTCCCGTTATCTTTGTCCGCGACACCATCTGCTCTCAGGATTGTTTAAGGACATGCTTTCGGCGGAGCGCCATCACCGCGATACCGGCCAATATAAAAGGTATGCTCAACAGCTGCCCCATATCTATCGAGAGCCACGCGCGCAGAGACTCCTCGAAAGGCTCCTGCACCTCCTTGAAGAACTCAACGACGAACCTAAGTCCAAATATCAGGGCTATCGACAGACCGAAGAGGTAACCTGCACCGACCTTTTGATGCCGATACCTGTACACGGCATACACGACGGCAAATATAGCGAAATAGCCCACAGCCTCATATAGCTGGGCGGGATGCCGCGGCAACTGATCTACGCGGCTGAAGACTATGGCCAGCGGGCTGTCGCTCGGGGCCCCGAGAATCTCCGAATTGAAGAAGTTGCCCAGACGTATAAAGGCACCTCCGAGCGGTGCCACCACCCCCAGCTTGTCGAGCAGATCCCACATGGGGAAGCGGTAGCGGCGGGCGTAGAGTATGAGCGAGACGATTATGCCGACGGCGGCGCCGTGGCTTGCCAACCCCATGAAACCGAACCCCCACGAGCCGTCGCTGCGTTCGTATATCGGTAGCACTATGCGCCACGGATGCGTCAGATAGAAGTGCGTCTCGTAGAAGAGACAGTGGCCCAGACGCGCCCCGACAAATGTGCCAATGAAGACATATATCAACAATGATTCGAGATTGTCGGTTGAAAGTCCCTCGCGCCGGAATATGGACCTCATCACGAAGTAACACGAGGCGAATGCCGCCAGCCAGCAGAGCGAATAGTAGCGGACGGCAAAACTTCCGACCGAAAACAATACGGGATCAATATCCCACACCAGATGTCCATCCATACAGAAAACCATTTCTTCCGTAATAATACAATTCCGGGAGCCGTGGAAGCGGTGCGCATTATGGCCCCGCGACATCACAATCCCCACCCACGGACAGATACCGCCCCATCAGAGCAAATTACATTATAATATACCCTGCGGCTACACCCCGTCCCGTGTCAGAGAAGGAATCCCAGATCGTCGCCCGCCTTTACTTCGAAGGTCTCGACACCCTTGCGGAAGATACGCGCCGGGCGCAGGCCGACCAGCTCCAGACGGCCGTCATGCAGGTGCAGCATGCACCCCTCGCGCAGGCCCACGACCCAGCGTCGGGGATTGGCCTCGATGTACTCCAATATGCGCTGCTCGCGCGTCTCACCCGCATGCCCCTCGGGATTGGCATCCAGATAGTGGGGATTTATCTGGAACTTCACGGCCCCGATGGCTCGGAACGACTCGGGCTGCACGATGGGCATATCGTTTGTAGTGCATATCGTCGGGCAGGCGACGTTGCTGCCGGCCGACCATCCGACGTAGGGCGTGCCGCCGGCTATGCGGGCGCGTATGGCCCGCATGAGCCCCTGCTGCTGCATCTTGCGCGCAAGGGCAAAGGTGTTGCCGCCGCCGACACATACGGCCTCCGCCTCGCGGATCATACGCCGCGGATCATGCGCCCGATGCACCGAACGCACACGTATGCCCAGCTCGTCGAAGCGCGCCTGCACCTTCGCCTCGTATGCGGCATACGAGAATGTTACGGCCGCGTACGGCACGAAGGCCACCTCCTTCACCCCGTCGAGGAACTTGCCTATGGCACTCAGCGGGTAACGCAGGTATTCCTCACCTGCATTGGTGGAATTGGATATCAGGAGTAGATTCATAATATGGTGATTTTCAATCTATTGGCAAATAACGATATTTTCAGGGGGATAAAATATTTTCAACATGATGCCAAAATTAATAAAAAAAGTGTTACTTTTGCGCAGAAAAGCGCAGAAAAGATTGCGACCAATCAATATTACAATTGTTAAACTTAAAAATTAAAGTTATGTCAGAAGTTCAGCAGAAAGTTGTCGAGATCATCGTTGACAAGTTGGGCGTTAAGGAGTCTGAGGTAGTTCCCGAAGCAAGTTTCACCGCTCATCTGGGCGCAGATTCTCTGGACACCGTTGAGTTGATCATGGAGTTCGAGAAGGCATTCGATATCCAGATCCCCGACGAGGACGCCGAGAAGATCACTACCGTTGGCGACGCTATCGCATACGTAGAGGCTCACAAGAAGTAATTTCAAGACCATATACCTCGCATAAAACGTGTCCGCCGAGGTTTCACGCGAAACGTCGGACGTGCGTCTACGGACGTCGCGGGCCCGAATGCGGGACTGGACACATCGAACTTACAAAGGTTCTACGCAGAGAGCAGGGCTGTTTCGGGGCGTGTTTTTCTCCTCGGATAGCCCTTTTTCCATATTTACACCCTGCTGCCGCAGCCTCTGCCGACACTCTGCACAACAGGCTCGCGCAGAGCTGACAACACCATCCGTACCCCACCGCGCCCGACTCCGCATTCGACACGAAGCGCGCGACACAATGGGGCATGATGGATCTCCGGCCGTCCGTTGACCGAGACCGCACCTGTCACACGTCATACGCGCCGCCCGCCGCAATACCCAAAGCCCCACACAGATGAACAACCCGCACATAAAGACAGGGACAAAAGGGGCAGAAGAGACTCAAGGACAAGGCGGGGCGGACGAATTGCAACAGGTGATCGTGCAACGGGACAAAGATCCCGAAACGGACAACACGACGCAGAGCAAGAGATCCATGATGCCGTCGCATATTGAATGGCGGAAGCGCCCGGCCATAACGCGGGAACAGTTGCAGGATGAGGGTACCGACACAACAATTCAAATCGGACAAAACACGTGATAGACTTCATATTAAGACCCATACGCCGCCGTTTCGGCAAGGACCGCAAGTTCTACGCCGCCATCGACGACATGTTCGGATTCATTCCGCACAACATCGAGCTATACAAGCTCGCACTCATACACAAGTCGGCCTCGGTCACGCTCGACGACGGTCGCCAGATAAACAACGAACGACTGGAGTTTCTGGGTGACGCCGTCATCGAGAGCGTCACGTCGGACTATCTGTTCATCGAGTTCCCCGACCAGAACGAGGGTTTCCTCACGCAGCTGCGCTCGAAGATGGTATCGCGGCAGTCGCTCAACGAGGTGGCCAAACGCCTCAAGCTCGACACCCACGTCATAACACACTCGTCGGCGAGCTTCTCGCAGAAACACATCTACGGCGACGCATTCGAGGCGATGATGGGGGCTATATACCTCGATCAGGGATACGATTTCGTCAACCGCCTGCTCATCAACCGCATCTTCGGCGACTACCTGCGCACCGGCGCGCTGCTCGAGGAGGAGACCGACTTCAAGAGCCGTCTTATAGAGTGGTGCCAGAAGAACCACCACACCATACGCTTCATCACCTCGCACGACCGCAGCTACTCGTCGTCACACCCCGTATTCATCTGCAAGGTGCTCATCGACGATATCGAAGCCGGCTACGGGTCGGGAGACTCGAAGAAGGAGGCCGAACAGCATGCCGCCTTCTCCGTCTCGCAAGGATTCCGCGAGGAGGACTGCGCCAAGCTCTTCGACCGCCTCGACGCCATAGAGCGCGGCCTCACGCCCCAACGCCCCCAACGCCGTAAGGACGATCAGGATGATCCGGATGAGGACACCCGTAATACTGCAGGTGCCCAGAACCGTAAAACGGACAAAAGCGATAACGGGGATGGAGACAATAGGGAGAATACGGGGCAGAACTCCGACCCGGAAAATACCGAGAGTGAATCTGGCGCAGCTAAGAGTACGGGCCGCAGCCGCTCATCACGCCGGGCGCGCCGCCGTGCGGCCGCAGCTGCCGCGGATAACGTAACAGACACGGTAACGGAGGAGCAAACAGCAAATGCGGATGAAGGTGTTGCCGCAAATATTGACGCTAACGCTCCGGAGACCATATCGGATCAGGCGGTCGAGGATAGTACGTCAGCCACAGACGCAGAGAGTGTTTCCACACCGGATAACGATCTGCCCGATGCCGAGAAGTCTGACAACAGCGACGCAGAGCCCATTTTGACGGCTGCCGAGCCGACTGCAGAAAAGCCGTCGGAGAATATCCCGGCTGAGAATACGCAGGCGGAACATCAAGAGGCCGAAACAGCAACTGAAGAAGGCGTCCAATCGGAGTTTTCGGACGATACCTCCACGACCTCGGAGCAGAATGGCGCCGGGCGCAGCCGCTCGCGCCGTTCGCGCAGAAAGGCCGCGGCGCAGACAACGGAACCGGAAGCCACGCAGCAGGATTCCACCACGGAAAAGGCAGAGTCTTCGGCCGAAAATGATAATGCCGATACAGCGTCGGAGCAAGCCGCGGAGAAGGCAGCGACACCAAAGAGGCGTTCGCGCCGCCGCACCAAAGCCGCCGTAACCGAAGCGGAGATATTCGAGGTGTCGGCAATGGAGATAACGGAGCCTGCGCCCGAGCCTACGACATCCGAAAATTCAGAGACGGCAGCAGGATCCGCGACAGAGACAGAGGAAGCCGCAACACCCAAGAGGCGCCCCCACCGCCGGCAGTCCAAAGCAGCAAAGTCCGCTGAAAAGAACTCCGGAAGTTCAACAGAGAACCCAGTCGAAGCCGCAGCGCCTGCGGATGATGGGAATGGAGGCATGACGGAAGAAGCCCATACCGAGAGTGACAATACAAACGCCGCACAACAGCCGGAATAGGTATGCATACGGGCCACGACACGGCTGCAGACACACAAAACGAATAACGAATACATTACAAAGACGCAAGCGGTCGGATACGAATGAAGAATCTGCATGACAAACTCCTTTCCCGCGGGGCGGCATCGCTGACCGATGCCGAGCTGCTGGCGCTGCTTGTGGAGTCGTCCGACGACAGGCGCGACCCGCGGCAGACGGCAGAGAATCTGCTCGCGGCATACAGTTCGCTGACAGCCGTAGCGCATGCCGAGATCGGTCGGCTGCGCATGAGCGAGGGTCTGGGGCTGCGTCGTGCCGAACGCATACGTCTGGCCACGGAGCTGGGGCGCCGCGCCACGGCCGCTACGGCCGCCGCTACGGCTACCGTCACCACCGATGCCGACGTGGTGCGTATCATGAGGCCCATACTCGATGCCATGGGGCACGAGGAGTGCTGGGCCATATACCTTACCTCGTCGAACCGTATCATCGAGCATTGCCGCGTAAGTCAGGGCGGCGTGCAGGCGACGGTCGTAGACCACCGTCTCATTGTCAAACGCGCCCTCGAACTGCTTGCCACGCAGATAATACTCGTACACAACCACCCTTCGGGCACGGCCGCGCCAAGCGATGCCGACCGCACGCTGACGATCCGCATACGCGACGCCGCGGCGCTGTTCGACATACGTCTTACGGATCACATCATAATAGCCCGCGAGGGGGAGTTCTCATTCCGCCGCGCCTCGATGCTTTAACGTCACAGAAAAGTCAGCGGGGACTACTCCGAGAGTTGTCCCCGCTGACTGCATATCATTATCGCCCTACCACCGTATCTGCAGGAAGGCACGGTAACCCGAAGTCTTGAGTTTCGCCGGTGTCAGAGCCTCACCGCCCGTAAAGTCCTTATACCGGCAGCCGCCCATGCGGGCCTCGATACCCACACCTATGTTGCGCCACGACGCCGAGGCTCCTATGTTGAACATCGAGGCGTAGTTGCCGTAGAAATCATAGTTGATATATATGCCCGAAAATGAGGGCGCATAACGTACATATCCCGTAAACGTGAAGTTGCGCCCGGGCGTGAGCGTTACCGACGGGCCGATCTGAAGCGAGTACTCGACCTTGTGCATCGGCACATCAAGACGTTTTGTGGGATCGTGTTCCGCATCAAAATCGTCGGGATCGATCATACCCCAGTTATCCATGTTGTCGATCGTATAGTTGGCATACGACACATCGGCGAAACTTACGTCCAGACCGAAGCCCAACATACGGGCTATGGGTTTGCGATGCAACATATAGGTATGGACGTATGTCAGCGACACACCCCAGTTGCTTCGGGCGCCGACGTTCGTGCCGCGGGCTACACCGGCCGCCTCGTCAAATATATCCCCGAGATTGACGCCCTTGTCCGAGAGCTCGATCTTATCCGACAGATAACTGATGTTGATGACATTCTTGCGTACCTTCTTGTCGGGACGGAAGGTAAAGAAATCATTATATTCCTGAGCTGCGGCCGACATGCACGCGCACAGCGCCGCCAAGGCCAAAAACAATTTTTTTTTCATATATCAATACGATCTGTCTATTCCTTATCCCGTATAATACGCCCACCGGCAACATTCAGCTACCCCGCGCGGCAAATTCCCTGCCTCACACGGCAACTCGGCATTGGCGGACGCGTTCACCGTGAGGCGGCACCTTCTCTATAATGCGGCCACCGCCCCGAATATCCCGCAAGGCAATGCACCCGCACGGGAAGTCGGCCGGAAATGGGTTTCCATGCGCAGAGCGCACTGCGAAACATGTTAAGCCCATTACAAAAATAGAAATAATTGCCATCTCTACAAATTAATAATCCGCAAATTACGGCCCCGGAGACAAAAACGTGCCAGCAAGCGCAAAAAACCGAGGCTATTTAAGCCGCGCGTGCTCATTTTATCATTTATTTTGTACTTTTGTAATCTGAAACAAACATAGGCTGAACACAAATACAAAAACGAAATACCATGACACAGGAGGAGTTGTTTAAGAAACTGGTGGCTCACTGCAAGGAGTACGGATTCATATTCCCGTCGAGCGAAATATACGACGGCCTTGGCGCCGTATATGACTATGGACAGAACGGCGTGGAGCTCAAGAACAATATCAAGCGTTACTGGTGGGACTCGATGGTCAAACTCCACGAGAATATCGTGGGCATCGACGCCGCCATCTTCATGCACCCCAAGACGTGGGAGGCATCGGGACACGTGGCCGCCTTCAACGACCCCCTGATCGACAACAAGGATTCGAAGAAGCGTTACCGCGCCGACGTGCTTATCGAGGAGTGGATCGCCAAGCAGGACGAGAAGATCGCAAAGGAGGTTGAGAAGGCCCGCAAACGTTTCGGCGAGAGCTTCGACGAGGCGCAGTACCGTTCGACCTCGCCCCGCGTTCTGGAGACGGCGGCCAAGCGTGACGCCGTACACAAGCGTTATGCCGACGCCATGAACGCCAACGACCTTGCCGAGCTGCGTCAGATAATCATCGACTGCGAGATCGCATGCCCCATATCGGGTACACGCAACTGGACCGACGTGCGCCAGTTCAACCTCATGTTCTCGACACAGATGGGATCTACGGCCGAGGGTGCCAGCACCATATACCTGCGTCCCGAGACGGCACAGGGTATCTTCGTTAACTACCTCAACGTACAGAAGACCGCCCGCATGAAGATTCCGTTCGGTATCGCACAGATCGGAAAGGCCTTCCGCAACGAGATCGTGGCCCGACAGTTCATCTTCCGCATGCGCGAGTTCGAGCAGATGGAGATGCAGTTCTTCGTACAGCCGGGCACCGAGATGGATTGGTGGCACCGCTGGAGAGACATCCGCATGGCATGGCACCGCGCTCTGGGCTTCGGCGACGATAACTACCGCTTCCACGACCACGAGAAGCTGGCCCACTACGCCAACGCCGCTACCGATATCGAGTACAACTTCCCCTTCGGCTTCAAGGAGGTGGAGGGTATCCACTCGCGTACGGACTTCGACCTGAGCCGCCACCAGCAGTACTCGGGCAAGAAGATCCAGTACTTCGACCCCGAGCGCGGAGAGAGCTACGTCCCCTATGTTGTCGAGACCTCGATCGGCGTCGACCGCATGTTCCTTCAGATCATGTCGGCAGCCTTCACCGAGGAGAAGCTCGATGGCGGCGAGGAGCGCGTCGTACTGCGCATACCGCCGCAGCTTGCCCCCACGAAGGTGGCCGTGATGCCGCTGGTCAAGAAGGACGGACTGCCCGACGTGGCGCAGAAGATCATCGACATGCTCAAGTACGACTACAACGTGGCCTACGACGAGAAGGACTCGATCGGCAAGCGTTACCGCCGTCAGGATGCCATCGGTACGCCCTTCTGCGTTACGGTTGACCACCAGACGCTCGAGGACAACACCGTGACGGTACGTCACCGCGACACCATGGCGCAGGAGCGCATCGCAATCGATGCCCTGCCGGCAATGGTCGAGAGCGAAGTATCGTTCCGCAAGCTCTTCAAGAAGCTCGGTCTGTAAAAGGACGGGGAAGGCAAAGCCATGAACAGCAAAGCCTCGAAGATACTTTACGGTATGGCAGTCATCGCCGTATGCTTCGCCATGGGATATGCCGTGGGGATAATAACCAAACACCTGTAACGGCCTCCCATGGGACGCATTCTGGCCATAGACTACGGCACGCGACGCACGGGGATAGCCGTGAGCGACCCCCTGCGTATCATCGCCGGGGCCCTGACCACAGTCGAGACGCGGCAGCTGGAGAAATTCCTCGCCGACTACTTCTCGAAGAACGACGTGGACACCATCGTTCTCGGCAAACCCGTGCAGATGAACGGTTCGCCCTCGGAGACGATGCGCTATATCGAGCCACTTGCGGCACGGCTGCGGCGCACATATCCCGACAAGGATGTGGTGCTCTATGACGAGCGTTTCACCTCGGTGCTGGCACACCGCACCATGATCGAGAGCGGCATGGGACGCATGGCACGCCGCGACAAGGCGGTCGTGGACCGCATCTCGGCCGCCATAATACTGCAATCATACATGGAGTCGCTATCCATGAGACGATAAAACGAGAAATTAGATTATGATATATCCAATAGTAATATACGGATCACCCGTTCTGCGTAACGTGTCGGTCGACATTACGCCCGACTACCCCAACCTCAAACAGCTTGTCGAGGATATGTTCCTCACGCTCACGGAGGCCGAGGGTGTGGGTCTGGCCGCGCCGCAGATAGGCAAGAACATCCGTCTGTTCATCGTCGACTGCACGCCGTGGGGCGAAGACGATCCCGCGCTCAAGGACTACAAGCGGGTCTTCATCAACGCCCAGATATACGAGCGTTCGGAGCAGACGGATCTCTTCAACGAGGGATGTCTCTCGCTGCCGGGACTGCATGAGGATGTTCGCCGTCCCGTCTCGATACGCATGCGTTACGTCGACGAGAACTTCGTAGAGCACGACGAGGAGTTCACGGGTCTTCCGGCCCGTGTCATACAGCACGAGTACGACCATATCGACGGTTATGTCTTCACGGACCGTCTCTCGCCGCTGCGCCGCAACCTCCTGAAGAGCAAGCTCGCAAGGTTGGCCGGAGGCAAGTACAAGTGCTTCTACAAGACCAAGTAACCGCAGTCGGACGGTCGTCGATGCGACACGCCGGCTGCCGCAAAACGATAACCACATGAGACTACGACACCTTATTCCGACCCTGCTGTGCGTGCTGGGGGCGGGAGCCGGCATGGCACAACCGTTACGCACACATACGACCCTGAAGGAGGGTTGGCGCTTCATGAAGGAGGGGCAGAGCGAGTGGCAGAGTGTCACCGTACCCCATGACTGGGCAATCTACGGCCCCTTCGACCGCGAGAACGACATACAACGCGTCGCCGTCGTGCAGAACGGCGAGCGCGACCCGAGCGACAAGACGGGCCGCACGGGCGGCCTGCCCTATATGGGCAAGGGATACTACGAGCTGACGCTGCATCTCGACTCCCTGCCAGAAGGCCGTTCGCTGACGCTGCTCTTCGACGGCGCCATGAGTCAGGCCCGCGTGCTGCTCAACGGCCGTGAGGTGGGATATTGGCCCTACGGCTACAACTCGTTCACGTGCGACATCACCGAGGCGGCGCACGAGGGCGACAATACGCTGCGTGTCGAGTTGGAGAATCTGCCGCAGTCGTCGCGCTGGTATCCGGGCGCGGGCCTCTACCGCAACGTCCATCTCATAACGACAGATAAGGTGCATGTACCTGTCTGGGGCACATACATCACCACACCTTACGTATCCGAGGATTACGCGTCGGTACATCTGCGTACCGATATCGATGGTATTCCCGACGGGGCGCAGGTGCGTCTTGTCACACGCATACGCGATGCGGCGGGACGCGAGGTGGCGATGAAGGACAACACCCAGAAACTCAACCACGGGATGCCGGCCGAGCAGCACTTCACGGTCGAGCACCCGCGCCTGTGGTCGCCCGAGACACCCGAACTCTATACGGCCGAGACTGATATCTACTACGATGGCCGCCACGTCGACAGCTATACGACACGCTTCGGCATACGCTCCATAGAGCTGCGCGCCGACAAGGGATTCTTCCTCAACGGACGCATGCGCAAGTTCCGCGGCGTGTGTCTGCACCACGACCTCGGCCCTCTGGGCGCCGCGGTGAACAGGGCGGCGCTGCGACGTCAGCTCACCCTGCTCAAGGATATGGGGTGCGACGCCATACGCACCTCGCACAACATGCCCGACCCGCAGCTTGTCGAACTGTGCGACGAGATGGGATTCATGATGATGGTCGAGCCCTTCGACGAGTGGGACGTGGCCAAATGCGAGAACGGCTACCACCGCTTCTTCGACGAGTGGGCCGAGCGCGACATGGTCAACATGCTGCACAACTTCCGCAACAACCCCTCGGTTGTGATGTGGAGCATCGGCAACGAAGTCCCCTCGCAATGGTCGGCCGACGGATACAAGGTTGCGGCATGGCTGCGCGACATCTGCCACCGCGAAGACCCGACGCGCCCCGTAACGTGCGGTATGAACGACTACAACTCGGTCGTACAGAACGGATTTGCCGCGCTGCTCGATGTCGCGGGCTTCAACTATAAGGTGCCGCAATATACGGATGCCTACACCAAGCTGCCGCAGTGTCTGGTTCTGGGCAGCGAGACCGCCTCGACGGTAAGTTCGCGCGGCGTATATCACTTCCCCGTCAAGCGCGGCGCAAATGTCATGCACGACGACCAGCAGAGCTCGTCATACGACGTGGAGTATTGCTGGTGGTCGAATATTCCCGACGACGACTTCGCCGCCGACGAGGATCTGGACTACCTCATCGGGCAGTTCGTATGGACGGGCTTCGATTATCTGGGCGAGCCTACGCCCTACGACACCGACGCATGGCCCAACCACAGCTCGATGTTCGGCATCATCGACCTCGCGTCGATACCCAAAGACCGCTATTGGCTCTACCGCAGCGTATGGAACACAACCTCGCCTACGCTCCATATCCTGCCCCACTGGAACTGGGAGGGACGCGAGGGTGAGACCACGCCCGTATATGTATATACGTCATACCCCTCGGCCGAGCTCTTCCTCAACGGCAAGAGTCAGGGCATCCGACACAAGGACGACTCGACGACGCTCACGCGCTATCGTCTGATGTGGGACGACGTGCGTTACGAACCGGGCGAGTTGCGCGTCGTGGCATACGATGCGCAGGGACGTGCCGCCGCCGAGAAGAGCATCCGCACGGCCGGCAAGGCCTACCGCATAGAACTTACGCCCGACCGACGCTGGATCGCCGCCGACGGTGAGGATCTGAGCTACATAAACGTACGCATCGTGGACAAGGATGGCAATCCGCTTCCGGCGGACTCGCGCGAGATACGCTTCAAGGTGAGCGGCGCAGGCTCGTTCCGCGCCGTGGCCAACGGCGACCCCACATCTCTCGAGTCGTTCCAAGAGCCGCACATGCACCTCTTCAGCGGGCAACTCACGCTCATCGTACAGAGCGCCAAACATGAGGGCACTATCAAGGTCGAGG
>ENA-OUQC01000095-OUQC01000095.1-human-gut-metagenome-genome-assembly--contig:-NODE-95-length-86489-cov-6.944975_pt1 | contig 86489 bp, 128 predicted proteins | sample MGYA00237942_ERZ548815 | MGnify/ENA primary metagenome ERZ548815 (study PRJEB26490, sample SAMN05194722) | human gut metagenome | biome: terrestrial biome; feature: human-associated habitat; material...
CTGGCAGCCTAAGGCCGCATAGCCATATACTCAAATTTTAACGAACTATTGATTTAAATATTTAAAGTTTAAAATTCATGTTCATCACATACTTGGTCGCAAGATGATTCATGCTCGTTATTGCTGCACCATCCTACGCCGTAAACGTCTTCGTTGCCAAACCAATGACAGTTGCCACAACATCTTTCTTCTTTTTCCATATTACTGATGTTTTTCACTTCCAAATACTTCAATTTTGCGAATCGGTATGATTCATACACCTCATCTACATTCACATCTGTATTAAAAGCGAGAATACATCCTTTGTCATCATAAAACCCAAGGATGATATACTTTTCTTCTACATACCCTGCCACGTATGCACCAATATCATTACCTTTATAAAGAACAGGTTCTCCACGATACGCATTGAAAAATTCCTCGTTTGTCATACGCTACTTGAATTTAATGATAAAAAACTCGGTATCAAGCCACTTGTCGGGGCATAAGCCTTTCTTAGGCTTGCCGATGGTGATACTCTCAATCTCCTTTTCTACCTTTGGACTATCGTCATAGTAGCCGTTCTTGAAGAGAACGTGAGTGAATGGTACGAACTTTATTGTACCATTATTCAGTTTCTTCTTGATGGTGTCTGTATCTATAAGTATTTCCTCATTCTTTCCTACGTGGAGTTTTTTGAACTTATCGAAATCTTTGCATTCCTCATCCTTGATAAGGAGAAGACGGCTCATCCAAAAACCTTTAATCACCCGATACTCCTCAGTTTTTTCGCCCGATAAAATACGAGAAAACCATTCTTTGTTTACTGTAAGTTTTAATACCTTCTTCATTTTATTTATTTTTAAATTTCCAACAATATCCTCCAGATGTTTTTCTTAAACCATTGCAGCATTCTCTGATATGCGAACTTGCTATTCCAGTAATTCTATACGCTTCTTCAGCATTTTCATATTCCTTCACGAATTCGCCATTTTTATTGTATTGCAATATAGGTTTAGAAAATCTATTATCTTTGCCCCTCTTGCCGTACAAATGACTTTTTTCTCCCAATTGTGCATTGCGTTTCTTTAGTTTAGTTTCCAAACTATCCTTTTTCCCAGTTAGCGAGCTAACAATACGCAGTTTATGTAACGGCATATTGCAATTTTCTTTCGGAGTTACCCACTCTAAGTTTTCTATAGAATCATTAGTCCGAGTCTCGTCTTTATGCCCAACTTGTGTTTTGTTCTCAGGATTAGGAATAAACGCTTCTGCGACCAATCTATGTACACGCTTACATTTTGCTTTTCCATTCTTACAAAGTGATACGCACCAATAACCTGCATCGTTTTGTCTCTTGTACAATAAACGTTCTTTAAACTTACCTCTAGGTGTAATCCTTTTTACCCTACTAAGATTACTAATAAAATATAAACCTTCGTAACCTTTTATTGGCTTCCAAATTTCACCTTGGATAATATTTACCTCTGTTCCTTTTATCATAATGCAGCAATCATTTCAAACCATCGCTTGCTGACGGTGAGGGTCAATATTTTCTTCTTCATCCTTACACCTCCTCCCAGTCTGTTGCGAGAATATCCTCAGAGGACATTCTTTCTACCTTGAAGATATGATGACCGTAATGGTAGAATATCCCTTCCTCGTCAATACCAAACGGATAAAGTCCATTTTCTCTTTTGACGATATTCCCTTTTCTCATACGCTTTAAAGCCTCCGAGAAGTCAAATATTTCCTTATTCATTTCTTCTATCTTTTTAAGTCTCATACGCTAATTCTTTTTATCTCCAAATAATACGTGTCTTCGATAAGGGAAGAAATAGCAACATTCCCCTGGACACCACCAACTAGGAGCATCCTTCATACATCTACGACATATTGCTATATTCTTCTCAGCTTTTTTGTTGTCACGTTCAAACTTTCTTCGTTCTCTTCTTGAAAGAGGAGGATAAGGATAAGTCTCTTACTTAAAAACCTTTGTGGCTAAAGCATTCAGTCTTTGAACTACTTTTTCTAATATCTTTTTTATCATACGCTACTTCTCCTTATCGAATTTCGATTTGATAACCTTAAAATCTTTAGCTGTAGTTTTACAAAATGGAAAAGTTACATCTCCGCATCCTCTTTTATGAAGGGAAAATCTGCATGAATTAGTATCCCACATAACTATTAATTGAATGCCCGTTCTTAACTCAATGACATCATTTTCCCAAATTTCATTACCCTTGCAGTCTTTCAGTCCTGTGAACTGACAGATGGTAGAGGGGGCAATGTCTGGACTTTCCTTTTCTCCAATCATTATACCATAAGGCTTTCCATTTATGCAGATAGGAGTACCTTCTATCCATCCTTTACCATCAAGACGTTTTGCCTTGAACTTTATTTGTCTCATAACTATTTAATTCTAAATCCAACAAAGCTATGAAGCCATGCTAATACAATAGCATGCCCTCCTTCTTTTCTTTCTATCTTGCATATTGTAGGTAGAAAGAAAAGGGTTCGCATTTTCTCTTTGCAACATATAAATTCCATATCAATCTTCTTTAAGTTCTACTGGCTCATCGCTCCAAGATAATTCTCTTCCGATGAGTTTCTTGATAGAGCCTTGTGGAAGAGGAATTATCTGGGTTTTATCATTGCCCCATAACCTACGGAATAATTTCTTCGGTCTATCTGAAAGAATAACTTCCACACCATGATAATTAACTGCTAACCATGCCATAACTACACCTCCATTTTTAAATTCTTTCTAGCCCAAGCTTCTGCCTTTGGCTTAGTCTTGAACTTTTTATCTACTTCAAGCCAAACTCCAAAAGGAGCGGTCTTATATTCGATGAGAAAAAGACCTTTCTCAATCTTTACGATTCTGTATTCATATACTTTCATACGCTTATATTTTTAAATTGCTATCTAATTGCAAGCCAAAAAGAATATGTTGGAGTTCATCTACACCTTTTATCATAACAGCATCGTCTTTTCCGTCATTGAAAGATACAGCGTAAATTCCCAAAAAATTATTATATCGCAAAGTGAAAGGGTATTCTTGGTGTTTATACCACCTATGCCCAAAACATTCTCCTTCAGAGCGATAGCATGCCCATCCATTCTTTTTAAGAAACTCTTCCCAAATATGAACGTGCATAATATCATTTTGACAAATTTTGCCCAAACTCTTACCGCAAATAGCTTTAAGGTCATAAGAATAATCTATACTGAACGGATAGACGCTACAGACAATACAAGTAAATCCGTGACTATAAACTATATCGCCCACCATATAACGAGGTGGTTTTCTAAATTCTTTCTGTTCCATACGCTTTACTTTTTATCAATGTTAAACCAAAACTCGCCATTCTCATTCTTTTCAAGAAGGCTCATTATCTTTGAGAATAACTTGACGTTAAATGGGCAGTATGTTGTTACTTCATACTCACCTTTTGCAACCTTTCTCATTCTATAAGACTGGCTTTTGAACTCCTTCTTTTGCTTTCTGTTCTTCGGCTTCACTCTTATTGTTGACTTGACGTACATTACTTCGTCTTTATTAGATAAGCCTACGACAAGGATAGTTTTTCCACACGTAGCCGTTACCTCTTTAGTTAATCCACTCATACGCTTTACTCCTTAACTTCTTTAAACATTATACTCTTGCCATCTGAACGGTCTTCAGGCTGACACTGAAATCCATCTGCCCAATCATTTCTAGTCGGGTTATAACACGTACCATCAATACTAAAGAAACAACCATCACATTCTTCATGTTCAACCACTTCAAGAGTAATGGTTACTCTTTCTCCAACTTTAAGCTCTTTCATAAATTATTTATTTATAACACAACCAACATAAGAACAAATAGATATTATATAAGTTTTTATAATGTGGATGCTCATTGCAATAACAACCTAACTCAGCTATTTCTTCTCTAATATTGCTCATGTTCCTCCTTTGGAAATAAATCATCAACATACAACCAACGCCTTAATCTTTTTTCACAAGAGAACCCTCTAACCCATTGAATATCGTCAGGTATTTTTATAGACCGATAATATATGCCACCGTCAGAAGTATATTCAACTATAACCCTTTTGCCGGGAGGAATACGCTCATTAAAGATATCATGCCATAAATTCTTCAAAAACTCACTGATAGCCCACTTAGCACCTTCTTTAAATCCTTCAACGGATTCACTGCTAACAAAATCTAATTTGCTGTTTTTGTATAAATCAAATGCAGCTTCTTCTATTTTCTTATCGTCTATCATAATCACTTTACTCTTTTGAATTGAACATTCTTTCTGTCTTTGCGCTCTAGTCTATCGCACTTAATTCGTTTACAAATGTTGTCATACATATTGCAAGTTAGTTCATCAAAGAAGCAACCATCACAATTCTCCGCTTCAACCACCTTTAATGTGACTTCTGCGCCTACAGGTAAATCTTCCATAGTTACACCTCCTCGTTGTTTTTATTTTTTCTTACGTTTTAAGTTAGCTATTCTAGTCTCTCTAATATACTCCTCAGATTTCTTCAACCCGAGTTTCTTAGCTTGCTTTTTAACCTCGTAAACGCTTCTGCCGAGGATCCTGGCAATCTGTTTATTCGAGGTGTTCGAATAAGCGACAGTCAAGGCTCTCGTCTGAGTCTCGTTCCAAGGAGTACCGGTATTATCCTGCTCATTCTCCAGGAACTCACCATCAGCATTAAGGTTGAATCCGTTTAGGATACAGGCATTCGCAAGGGCTTTCTCTGCACGTTTCCAGTCGAGGACCTTCTGGCCGATAATCTCGAAGCCGAGGTTGAACTTGTCCGGGCATTCAGAGAACACCTCATCATCGACCTTGACCGGGTAGAGGATCTCCATCGCATTACGCATACGTGCATATACTCCCCTGATAGGATTCGTGAAGCGTTCTGCGATATTGACTGCGTGGATACCGTTATACTTATCCATCATCTCAGCAAAACGTTCTACAGAGCTTACAAGCATACTACTCATCAGTTCCGACATCAGGAGCATCGTGTACATCTTATGCTCATTGATGTGATGCTTGAGGAACTGGTTATCGATGGCATAGAAGCATTTCTGGACATCAAGCTTCAAGTCATCCTCGATGTTATCAGTCATATCCATCCAGAGTTGGGACATACCGCATTCCTTCATATAGTGCATGAAGGCATCGATGAGTTCGTCAGAGCACTCCTTTGCTTCCGTGATTCTCTTCTTAGCCTCGAAGCGGAAGACTTTCTTGTTCTCCTTGATGAGGTTGTACGTATCGGTGATTTGCGTCTGAACGATTGAGGCAAAACCACCGACCATAGAATAGAAGAGCATATAGAAGCGGTTCACCTGCTCTTCGGTTGGCACTTTGACCGGAATTCTAGCCAACACCGGTCTAGAAAAGTTTGGATTCCATCCTGTATGCATGCTACACCTCCCTCTCTACTGCCAATGCGCAGCTGATGCAGAAGACCATCAGGAGCGAAAGGAAAATGTGTTCAACCATAAAGCAAAGGAAACCATAACCTGCGATGAGTGCTGCTATTACAAGCAGAATCATTATTATTGTATGTTTGTACTTTTTCATATACTACTATTTTAGAAAAATATCAAATGGGCTATCAGCTTCATTATCAATGCGAATACCCTCAGTCAAGAAATTACTTTCGAGAACATCATCAATAGAAAATTCCCAATAGCAAACGTCAGCAAGACCGTATGACGGGTGAAATGTCTTAAAATCAGCCGATACATTGTTGGCTGTGCTATAACTGTACACAGATTCATTATAACGTCTAGCAACACTTTTGTCGTGTTTAGATAAACCGTCCAAAGGAATCTCCTTAACGTAATATTTTAGGGTCAATGTAATTCTGTCAGCGATTACATCAATATAAAAGTCGCTGTCGCACTCGCCAAACTCTTTATGTGTAACACGCACGTTTCCATACATATCTCTTATCGCATTCATCTTTTTTGCCGCTAATCTTTGCATCAGGCTTTCCATAATACCTCTTTGTTTTCTAGCCTCAACAAACGATTTGAGAAGTTCTTGTTGCAGCAGTCCGCATTCGGTAGTTACTTGTGCAGACAAATTATTGATTACCATTCCTTCCATATTACTTTGATTTTAAGTTTCCGTATGCAGCATAGAAGCTATCAAGCTGCTGTGTTGCGTGTACTAGCTTCTGATTATAGCTATCTCGCTCTGCCCTTGCCTTAGATATAAAGACAAAGCTAACGATAAACGATATTACTATCGTTACCACGATGAACAACCAGGGCAGCTTGTGTACCGCCTTATTGATTGCTCTTCCCAGGTTTCTCACGATAACCAAGGAGTAGATCCAGAAGAACACTACCGCTTGCTTTGTGGTTGCGTTCTCGATACGTTCTTTCTGTGTCATAATTCTAAAATTACTTGGTTCGGTTGCACCAGTTATCGGTAGATTTCCAATAACCAGCTAACCATATTTCTTTTGGTGTCGCATCAGGGTGCTCACTGAGCCATTCCTCTGCCATTTTACTTACGTCCGCCATAATTACTTTCTCAAAGAATCACCTGTAAAAGGAACTGCTTTTGTTGTTGCTATCAGTCTATCCACAACTCTATCTCCATATCTCTGAGTAAGCTCGTCAATACTGAGGTTAGTGGTAAGGATAAGCAATTTCCCATTCTTTTCAGCAGCGTCACAAAGTTCAGCAAATGGCATACGCTTGTTGCCATAAGAGTTAAGATTATCCTCTGTACCAATATCATCAATATAGATAATATGAAGTTTGAGAATTTCATCAATCTTTTGGTTCAACTCTTGTGCGCTAAAGATGTTTACCACCTTTTTATGTACATCTTTAATAAGAAGAGGAAGGATATACATTCCGATTACCGACTTACCTAATCCGCAACCGCCGAACATCAATAAACCTTTTCCTTTGTTGTCTGTCATCCAATCAACAATAGGTCGGTAATTGCGTTCGTTCCATTCGGCATTACATCCAGACTTCATATTAACAACATACTGCAAGCCGCCACGCAAACGTTTCTCTGCATTAGGAATGCTTATTTGTACTCTGTCAATTTCCTGAGGATAACCAGTATCTCGCATTTGAGATACAAGGTTTCTGAAATATTCGTTATCTATTTGTTCCATCTATCATCGAGCTTATATCTTTCGCTATTGTTGCTATCTTGTAAATTCATTCCAACAGGAAGGCTTGATCTTGAAGACTTAACATTGTTACTATTTCTCTTACTCCACCTCGCAAGCCTTTTTGAAATCTCGAAAGTTTTCTCTTTCTCGAATCTCATCTTCTTCCCGTTCTCGTTATGTTCTGTCCAGAAGTCGAAGAACTCCCGAATAAGAGTTTTTCCGTATTGCTCAATATACGGAATAAGCTTTTCGCCAAATGCATGTTTTCGTACTTCTAGCGTGTCACTTGGTGTGTCACCTATTGGCTTCGGAATCTTGTAACAATCTATATTGACGACAGTTACGCTACTACCCTTGTGTGTCACTTGGTGTGTCACTATATTCGTAACATACAACTTTTTAAGTATGGTTCTCACAGTCCGCAAACCCATATCAAGTTCACTCGAAATCTTGCGGATGCTAACAATCAATGTTCCGTTATCATCTGCGTTTGCAAGGAGATAAAGAAACAAGTTTACGGCATTTACCCTGTCAAGTTTCATCAAATCGAAATATTGTTCTTTGCTAATCTTAAAAGAATCCATTGTATAAAAAAATGAATGTTATTCAACGACCACTACAGGTAGCGTCTGTTTTGTTCGATATCGTGCTGGATATGGAGCAACGCTATATACTCTTCAGAAGAAGGAATATATATGCCGGCTATGTTACTAGACCAGTTTCTGAAACGTTCGATAGCCTCAGACAGCTCTTCTTTCGTAAGCTTTGCGGTCGATATTACGTATTCCCTATCTGTTCCGAGCAGATCATCGTGCTTTTGTCGCACAAACAAGTCTCTATTGACAATCCTCTTGAAGTAGCATGTCTTGACTTCATCTAGAGTGTTGCCGGTCTGCAAGCCGAAGTAAGCGAGGATCGTATGAAGGTACTTCAACTGCTGAAGTGTCTTTGCCTTCTTTTCCACGACCTCTACCATACTCTGCTTTTCAATCAGCTTCTCTATCTTCAGTCTGAGATTCTGCACTTCAAGAGGATTCTTGGTATTATACATCATACTATTTCAGCATTGAATGTATCTTTAATCAGCTTTAGCTTGCCTTCTAGGCTAGAAGGGAAGGTCATCAGATTTCCCTTGTGGCTGGGCTGGAGGCTGTGCTGGTGGAAACGGATTGTTTGGATTCATCGGGTTTGGTGCTCCGGCCATAGCTGCCTGTTGTGCTGCTTGTGCCGCCTGTGCGCCTGCCTGAGGATTCATATTGTAGCCACCCTGCATAGGAGCCTGCTGACCGCCCTGGCGAACGACCTGCCAAGCATTCACTGAGTTCCACCATTTTCCGTTGTACTCACGGGCATTGACATCAAATGATACTGTCACTTCCTCGCCAACCTGCAAGTTGAACTCTGTTATCTTGTCACCAAGTACATCAAAAGCAACCCTCTTAGGGTACTGCTCGTGTGTTTCGATGACCGCAGTTTGGGAACTCCATTGTGTTCCCCTAGCAGATGTTCCGCTTTTTGTCGGCAACACCGCTATAATTTTTCCTGTTATGTCTGCCATAATTAAAGTTTATTTTTACTAAAAATATACCCATTTACATGGTTTTGTTCTTTGTTTATATTATGCAACACTCTGCTGTATTTTACATTAAAATAAGTCGCAGCCTCGATAGCTGAAGAAAAAGTCGATAGAAGTTTCTTGTTTAAATCATATACATAAACTGCTACCGCATTACCATTTGCTCCGCCCCTTTTAGCTTTCTTAATAGATGCTATAGAATACTTCTTTAAAGTTAAAGGGTTGTTACTATTCTCTTTTGCTGTAACCCATCTTAAATTTGAAACAGCATTATTCGTTCTATTGGTATCAATATGGTCTATATATTCCTTTCCGTTTTCTTTATGAAGAAAAGATTCAGCCACAAGTCTATGCACCGTTTCTTGCCTTTTATCCCCATTTAAATTTCTTAAGGATACGGTTATATATCCTGTGGTGTTACTATAGCACCCCTTTATTATTCTATAACTATAAGACACACTATAATGCCGATTTCTCCATTTTGAACGTATTTTCGCAAAGTTGCTAACTTGGTAAAAACCTTCAAATCCTGGAATATCCTCCCAAATCTCTACCATAATTAAACGTTTGTGTTATATAAATACTGAGTCAAGCCTCTGAGTTCACACCAATCCAAGAATTGGTCTAGTAGGTTATGAATGTCCTGCTCCATCCCGTCATATCGGTAAACACGGATAGCTGGAGTGTAAGGTATGAGCGGAAGACCACGAACATCATACCCGTGCTTTTCGAGCTTATAGCCATCAAAGCAGAAGAGGTCAAAATCGAAGATATCAGCTCCGAACATATCAAGATAGAATCTCCATTGACAAGAGTCGTAGTACTGGCTATCAGAAGGAGCACTATACTTTGTCTTAATATCACGGAGCTGCAATCCGTTTACCATATCGGCACATCCGGTTACTACGGCTCTGCCATAGTCTTTATACTTGCGTATCTCGTGGAATGCCTCAATGTTTTGGTAGCGATAATCCAGGGCAACCTTAATCTGTGAAAGGTCAAGCGTCACAGGGTATCCTTCTATATCAAAAGTTCTACCCTCCGGCACCGGCTCCTGCTTTTCCTTACCATAGTAAGTAAACGTTCTGTAACCGGCAGGAGCGATAACGCAAGGTTGGCAACCGGTCTCGACGATGGCGTGAAACGCAGTTCCAACCCTAGTATACTCATTGCCCTGGAACTCGCCAACAATATTGTCAATAACGCTCTGCTCCGTTATCTCAAAGTTGTCATGTTCACTCTGTTCGATGTATCTTCTGAAAGACTCTATAGTCGTCACTCTGACGAGTGGCTTGCTACTTTTTTCCATCGTCAGCAGGTTTAGCCTCTTCCTTCTTCTCTGCCTTCTTGGCGGCAGATTTCTTGTCATCGGCAGGCTTAGTAAACTTGTTATCTGCAAAGACGAATCCCTTTGCAGTGAGAGCGGTGTTAATCTCGTTGAAGAACGGCTGCTTCATAATCTGTGGAAGTTCCTTGCAATCAGCCAGGAGTTTTGCAGCAGACTCGTCATCCTCGACCTTTGCAAGCTCTCCACGCAACTTGGTAATAAGCTCGTTTGCCTTGCGCTGTGCCTCAGACTTTGACTGGATAGACTGCTTCACCTTCTTGATAATGTCTGCCATGAATGTTGCAAACTCAGGAGAAGTAGCATCAGGAATCTCCGTCATAGGAATCTGAGCAACATTCTTACCGACGTAGTTGTCATTCGGCTCGAAAGAAACTGTGCGCTTTGCATTAATGAGAGAGATGAAACCGACCTGATCAGCAATACGGAGAAGCAAATCCTTGGACTGACCGGTACAATCTGGAGAGTGCTTGATAATATCACCCTCTGACTGCTCCTTATCGTGGCAGATAAAGATGATATCCGAACCATTCTGACGAAGTACGTTGACGAATGCCTTGAAGTCATCAGCCATACGACCAAACTTCTTCAATGTGTTCTTCGCCAGCTTGTAGTCGGCCTGAACTGCATAAGTCGAGAGATAATCATCAAGCGTTGCCTTTGCGGTGTCGACGATGATTGTCTTGTAGGAACTCATATCATTCTGAGCACTCAAGATGTCTTCCCATCGGTTGGCTACGAGGGTGTCTACTCGCTGAACACTGCGGTCATAACCTCTGTCTGTATCTACGAGCAAAGGAACCTCCGCTGTAGTTGCGACTGATGTTTTGCCTGAACCAGGCTGACCATAAAGAACAATAATAACCGGACGTTCTGGTGTTACGTCATCTTTTTTAATAATTGGCATTTTATTTTTTTTGTTTAAAAATTAATCACTCGTACCTCCAATCCCAATGCCTGCAAACGTAGTCTCCAGAGTTACTAGCCTTTGGGTCGTCGCATAAACCTAGCAGGATGCAATCGTGGCAGCTTCTCTTATAGAATGGAGCGATTTTACTGTTTGCCATAGCTTTTGGGGTTTAATGTACTCTATTAATGTAACAGAAGTAAGTTTCCACGTTAACCTTTTCTCCCTTAGGAGTAACCCTTTCGTAGTATCGTGGAATCTTACCGAGCTTTCTTCCCATACCCTCTATATAGTCTAGGAAGACAGCTCTAGCCGCCAGAGTTCTAGCTTTCTTTGTGTCGAGTTCCATCAGGCAGGAATGAACCTCTCTCAGATGGACCACGGCAGCAGCTTCGCCCGGCGGCATAGATGCGATGATTTCGTTGATTCTACTCATTATACCTCCATAATAGGAATCTCAGGACAGAACTTGCTAATCTTGTCAAGCTCCGCATTGATGATCTTGTCGCGGGATTCTTCGATGATACATTCTGCATCAGCAGAGATAAGCGTCAGCAATGCCGTATTGCCTTCAACGTGAGCGATAGTCTCAATAGAAAGCTTCTCTGGCTCTGCGCCCTTGAAGATTGGAACGTTGATAACGAACGATGAAGGAAGGTTGGAGTCTACAGCCTTCTCGTAGTTGTCAGTTACAGAACCATTATCGTTGAGCTCCTTCTTGATTGTTGTCTGAACCTTTGCTGAAAAGCTCTTGAGGAGATTGACGAGCTCCATATTCTTCTCCTTCGTCTCGAAGTAAGAACGGTTGAGACGGAAGAAGTCACCAAGTTGTACTGGTGTCCATAACTGACCGTCGTTGATATGGAATCCCGTAAACTGACGAGACAGCTGAATGGAGCCAACAATAGTCTGCTTAGTTCGCTCATCGTTCTCGTTTGTTACAAGGGTAACAGTAAGTTCATCTCGATTGACCTGGATATGTGTATGCTCCTTGTCAATCTGTTCTGTACCCCAACGCTTTTCAAGGAAAGCATAGATACAAGTAATAACACCATGCACACTAAGATTCAGCGGCTCCTTGACAGGAAGCTTATAAGGGTTCTCATTACCTACCTCACGGATAACAAGCTCCGCAGAAGTCTGTCCCGGAGCAAAATTTACTTGCATTTTTTCATTGTCCATTTTATAAAATGTATAAAAGGTAAAACAAAGTGAAAGCAGACTACATAGCCTGCTTATCACGGATAATTGAGTATACATTGCTAGGGAGTTCGTCACGTGTTGCCGGACGAGAAGAAACAAGATTACCCTCCTTGTTATAGAAGGCAGTCATCTTTGCTTCACGGTTAACGAACTTGTAAACCTTCTCGTTAACCATGCTACCCTTCTGCTTGATTTCCTTAAGAAGAGAAGAAATCTCTTCCTTGATAGGCTTCAGCTCTGCCTTTTTCTGCTCACGGAAATCCTTGATTTCCTCCTCGATGTCAGATGCACGTGTAGACTGAAGAGCGAGCAGGTCCTTCTTCTTCATCAGCTCATCAGAGTTGAATCGCTTGATGAACTCCATTTTTTCAACGGAGTCAGCATTGTTTGCTAGGTACTCCTCACGCTCATCCAAATCATCGTACTCGTGACCGAGTGTTGCCGAAATAGTTGCTTTTTCTTTTGCCATTGTTATATGAATTAATGTGTTAATACTCGGCGCCAGCGTCCACGCTTAAATTTCTTGACTGCGTGGATTCCGAACAACTTTGGTGTTGTGACACCATCCATCATAGGAAGCACATTGCCCTTCTTCAAAATACTTTCGAAATGTGAAGAAGTGACAGGAGCGTGGCAGATGATGTTCTTCTTGACATCATACAGGTTTCCGTACTTTGATACTACGCCCATTACTGACCCTCCTCCATTACTTTCAATAACTCACGGAGACCTTCAACGCCAGGCATCTCTCCGTTTTTTACTTTCTCCTGGAGTTCATCGAGCTTCTTCATCTTAGCGAGGAAAGAGTTCTTCTTGTCCTCAAGCGAATTGAGGCGCTTGGTGATTGCCAGTTCCGGGTTATCACTGAGAATGGTGTCCAATGCGATGCCGGCGAAAAGGTTCGTGTTATTCTCCTTCTTGCCTTCATCATCAATCTCGTCGATATCACGAGTAAACTGGTTCTTGCCGTCGATAACCTTCTTGATTTCGTCAAACTCAGAAGGATTCTTCGAGATGTCGAATGCTCTGTCAATAAGAGCCTGCTTGTCAATTACTACACTGACGATAATTTTGTCTTTGTCCATAATTCAAAATATTTTAGGATTAAACTACTATTCCTCCTTATCCCAGCCAAGGGATTTTGTGATAAACGCACCTGCTGCGAACATAAGTACAGTCAGCAGGAAACTATTGATAATGATACTCATAGCTGAAACTTTTTGATTGGTTTCTTGCCGAACAACAAGTGGCAGCAGAGATTGATAATCTCCGCCACCACGACAATGATCAGCATAAAGAATAGATATACAACAACAGAATATTTTTTCATTTTTACACCTTATTATATAATATAGCAGTCGGACGGTGGATAATCAACGATTTTCCACTCATCCTTCTTTATCTTAATAGCCTTACGGAATATCACAACAGACTCGCTATTGTGACGTTTCCTGTTGTGTGCGATAATCCTGGCCATCACAGCCTTCGCGGTTATCGAGAACTCTCTGAGCCTCGATGTATAGAGACTCTTGACATCGCATATCACAATCTTATCGCCTTCCCGGTAAACGAAGTCGGCAGTATAGTTGTGGCCGTAAAGCAGTGACCTTCTCTCGTACTTAACCTTTGTCTTAAGCTGCTTTGGTCTAAGCATCCATACAGGCTTGATTGCCGTGATGGTCACTTGCCTATGAATACAGCTTATATTAGGATCATTCAAGATTTTCTGTAAATACAGATACTCTTCCCTTGAATCGTATTCGTTCCCGTCAGGAGCATAATACTTCTTTGAACCTACTCGTCCTCCCATGTTGAACCAGCCTCCTTTCCTGGATTCTTGTAGAGATGATTGAACGCTGCCTCGCCGAAGCGCTGCCACTTACCGCTGCCCCATTGTACGAGACACTCGTCTCTGACAGCCTCCTGCTTTCCTTCCGTGTACTCGGGATTCAGGCGAACGAGAATGTCCCTTCCATTCTGTTCAATACTCTCGACGCATTCTAGCTTCTTGAGCTCCCTGATGTTCTCCTTGCGGATTCTTATAGTCTTTTTTACCTTCATCTATAGAGACCTCTCCGATTAGCCTACCACGCAAGGCAGGAGAGGTGATTACACGTGGTATGGTATGTTTTGAAATTCAACTCAAAGCAATCGGGAGGAGGCCGAGTTGACGACCTCACTCCCTTCTTGTACCATTAAAAACTAAAAAAACTTATGACATATACATTGCCGTGCCTCGTGCAGGACTCGAACCTGCGACTTACGCAGTCCCATAGGGTGACTACAGCTCTAACCAGCTGAGCTAACGAAGCAATCCTCCTACTTTCACAAGCGGGAGGAGTATTTATGGAATAATTGAATCATTTATTGCTGAACGCCTTCAGACCAATGAGTTAATGTAAAAAAAAATAAACATTAAAAAAACTAACTTATAGTAAACCCAGGGGAGACTCGAACTCCCAACCTCGCTGGCTGATTCCACGGCTCTATCCAGTTGAGCTACTGGGCTAGTTTCAACGTTTTAATTAAAATTTAGGAAAAATGAAAAGTTTCTTTTGGAGTGGCGGATGGACTCGCACCATCGACCTCCAAGGGCCTTCCCCCGGCGCTCTGCTACTGAGCTACGCCACCTGAATATATATCAACTACGCACAATGGGCTATTTTAAGGCGCCCGATACTCACGTACAGAGCGCACGAAACTAAAAATAAATCTAAATAATAAAAATACGATCACCTCCTCGCCAGGAGAGTTAACCAGAACGCATTTTAAACTAAAATTATACTCACAATTTTCATTCTTCGTGGATCTGGGACGAGTCGGACGTTCCTGTCTCCGGATGATGTCTCCGGCGCTCTACCGTTGAGCTACAGATCCATATTGTGCAGCCTATCTTCACAGACGAGCTGCAACAGTTATGCAAAAACATTAACAAAATATCTATAGAAACAAGATATGAGCCTGTCTTCTCAGACAGATGTCACACCAAATAAAAAACAGCGTAGAGACATCGTTGTGCCTCTAACCAAATCCAAAAGTAATCTATGGGAGGTGATGAAGGACTCGAACCTCCATCTCACGACGATAAGAACGGTATCATCTAGTTGTCGCTGTGCTTCCGATTACACCAATCACCTCTTTTATCTGAATTAGCAAGAACCTCAAGTCTGTGTATTCTACACCTTATATATAATATAAGAGGCTTGCCAACGCCAACCATTCTCGATGGTGGACTTGCATGGCCATAGGGTTCTTTGACTCTCCGGTGCCGGGGTTATAGGTCCAGGCACCTTCGGCCAGAGATTTACATCTTCTTCTCATTGATCCTCCGCTTACCACGACAATTCTTCGTTCCGTGGCAGTTCGGCGGATGGGAAATTTATGAAAGAGTAAATCATGTCTAACTGGTCTTCCGTGCTACGTGCGTTCCTTCTGGGCATCTTCGCTATAGGTTCCCGACCTGAGATAATTAAATCCGCTCTACCCGTACTATCTTACACGTACACTAACGCTATAATGCGCTATATGTCCAATATGTCAAAGAACTACTTCTCCAATCCTTTCCGAAACTCTCCCGATGCAAGATTGTAGCTGCCCGAACTACCTACTTTATAAGGTCGTGGGCTTATCTTTGCACCGTTTGAGATACACACGAAACGGAATTAGTAAGAGAGTGTGAACCAGACGAGATTCGGACTCGTGGCCTATCCCTTAGGAGGGGATTGCTCTTCCGCTGAGCTACTGGTCCATTTTGGATCGGACTAACCAATTAAAAATCCGCTCCATCATTCACCGCTGTGAACTAAGATAACAATACCCAACTAACAATGAGTTGTTTTATTAATACAACAGAACCCTCACGGGCAAATTCAACATAATAAGTAGAATTTATGTACCTATACGATTCTATTCTTCTCAATCATCTTGCGGACATCAGACACCTTATAAAATACAGTATTGCGCACCTTATAGTAAGGCAGGATGCCCGCTTCCCTCAGATCCTTGATGTACTCTTTGCTGACTCCTCCAAGGTATGCCAGGATTGTCTTATTGGTCAGGAATTCCTGGTCTACTTCCTTCAACGAGATAATTTTCTCCACCACGTCGATACCGACCTTACTTCGATTCTTGCCTGGCATAGGCTTAATCTTTAGTTTGCATATCAAGAATCTTCTCGAAAAGAGAAACGCATTTTTGCAGAGTTGATATCGTTTCATTCTTCATCTCCAACATTTCTCTTAGGAAATCATTTTCCTGCTTGAGAAAGTCATAAGTAACCACGATATTCTGCTTCTGTTGTTCTTCTCCTACACGCATGGGACCTTTTCCGTAGGCCAACCATTCTTCATTAATGCCAGTTGCACCACAAATTCGATTTATATCCATCTTTGTGAATACACCCTCACCTTTGAGCTTCTTTCTAAACCCTGACGGGTCCAATCCGACAACTTTTGCAAAATCGCTACGAGAGTTGTATTCGAAGCTGTCTACCAACGAAGTTACTCTTTGTAACACATCTTGATTATCCATATTCTTAATCTTTAAATTCCAACAATGTTTGCTCATTACTCTCTTTTGGCTTATAACCAAGTTTATTGAGCAGCTTCCTTATGTAATCAAGACCTTTCTGGTAAACAAGGGTCTTGATAAAGATTCGAACCTCCGTACCACAATTCTTTTTGGTTTCGATAGTGCGGAAATAACCTGCATCGATATACTTCTGATAAGGGATATTGTTAGACTGCAACACTTTCTGCTCTCGCAATATTGCAAACAGCTTATTCCTTCCAACAGCCACATAATTCAGAGTACTTGAAACAGCTTTCATTTCAACAGCATCCTTACTCTCGGCTACCGATTCGAAGAATTCAACCTTAGGAGCATCTTCCCTTGCCTTAGCTTCAAGCTTCAGTCTATGTTCGTATTGATCAGCCCACGCTCTAGCTGCTTCAGCAGGGTTGGAAAAATTCGGCATCACAAGTAAGCCTTGCTTCAACTTTTCCTCGCAAGCAATAAAGTACTTTCTTGCGATTCTGCCCTTCTCATTGTTTTCTACCATAGACAGCTCTTTCGCCATATCGATTGAAAGGGCATACTCTTTGCGAACTGTCGCACCATTGTCTCGTTTGACAATATTGTCAAATGAGGAATAGTCTTGATTCTCAACGAATCCGTATTGCTCAATACGCTGCTTAATCCAAGTAGCGAACTCACGCTTATTGCCCAAGAACTGATGAAGCTCTCTTGCGTTAACAGCCTTACGGCCATCCTTCTCTTCGATTTTTATAATTTCCTCCATACTTTAATCTTTTAAAGTTTCCTACTCAACCGGAACAGCGGTGATAATCGCTGTATGGTTCTTGTAATCAGCCGAGGTTGAGTATTTAAGCACACCCTTCGGCAAATCTTCGTATTGAGCAAGCTGATAAGCGTATGTTACTGCCGACCGAACTGCTCTTGCGGACTCAAGCAGGAATACTTCAAATTTTCCTGGTTTGATGCCCAATATGTCCTGTTTTGTTATTCTCGCAACTTTTTTCATCTTTGTTACTTAAATAATTCGTTTAAAATTTGGAGGTATGCGAAAAAAGTCGTATATTTGCAGTGTCAATGTAAAGTACGTACTTTCGGTCGCACAAGCCTCCGTTTGTAACGGCTTTATTGGTTACTCGACCGTTAACGAGTGCAAAGGTATAAAAACTTTGGTAAAGTACCTAATGTTTCGGTAAAATACTTCGGTATATTACCGAATTTTAACGTTTCGAGCCAATTTAGTTGCAAATATAAAACTAAGAAACATTATGGGAACATTAAATTCGGTACAAGAAAGGTTAGATTATCTCATCAAGATCAAGAAGATGAGTGAGAATGCCTTTATGAAGGCTACAGGAACCAACAACATCGGCAAGATGAGAAGCGGAAAGCTTTCAATATCCGAGGGAACGATTAGCAAAATATGCAATTCTCTTGGAGTTAGTTATAGCTGGCTGAAGTATGGAAGCGGAAGTATGAATGGAAATATGGTAATTCAGCTAGGCGAAACGCATCAGAAGATAGAAGAGTCCATCAACGAGGCGTTTAAGCACGGCATACCGATGGCACAGTTGATAAATGCCGGGAACGTTGGTGACAATAGTCAAAACATAACTACGGGAACGGAACGAGCCAAGGAGCGTGAAGAGGAGTCGTTCAAAGACAAGAACGCCCAGCTCATTCAGATCATCAACGCCAAGGATGAGATTATCAAGGCAAAGGACAGCGAAATTCGTCTTCTCAGAAAGATTCTCGCAGATAACGGAATCGAAGTATAACATTATTATATATAAGGATTATGAAGAAGGTATTATTAGCAGCAATGGTACTTCTTGCAGGAGTATCATTCACGTCATGCAGCAGTAGCGATGATGACGGAACAAATCCAGGAGCAGAGCAGCCAAACTACAAGATTCACGACAATAATATTGTCGGAGTATGGAGAGGCGGCAACTACTACTTCGTTTCATTCTCGTCTGACAAGCACAACGCTTCTCTTATCTCAAACAAGTTTCTTGATGAAGGAGATTACAGCATCAAAGGGGACACGATTACCGTAAACAACAAGTGCTTCGGCAACGAAACGAAATATGTAGTGAACAGCTTAAGCTCAAACAAGCTTTCTATGACCATTACATATAACGACAGATGGGAAGGAAAGAAAACGGAAACAATGAGCTTCACTAAATCAGAAGACACTCCATGCACAAAGACTAATGATTTGGTCGGCAAGTCATACTATGCTCAGTATTCAGTAAGTCACGGAAGTCAGCACTGGAACAAGACATTCCTGACATACAACACCATATCATGCACTAGAAGCGATGCAGCCAGCTCTACTCCATCCACATTCTACTATGTATATATGAAGCCAATGCTTTACTTCTATGTAATAAGGAGCAATGAATTCTACTACGATACCGTAAGATGCGGTAAAGTTGAGTTCAACTCAAACAACCAAATTGATGGCATGGGTTCGCTTTACGGCGATAAGCTGTACTAAACGCATTTGTCAGCAATATGCAAGTAACAGAAAATAAGAATTTATAAATAGTTGAAAATAAGAGACTTATAGAATTAAGATGATTACAGTAACGAATTGGGCATTCTAAGTCTGCAAGTCTCTGTATATCAGCAATAGTAGTAAAACAACAATCCTTTTATTTTACAGAAAAATGCTATAAAAAAGGTAATTTAAGGTAGTTTGAGGTTACTTTTTGCAAGTAATATGCAAGTGTGGTTTACCTGTAGATTGAAGGATTACAAAAGAAATCATCGCTATGAAGGTATATGTAGAGTCAAAGACAAACAAGGTATTTTTCTCAGTAACCCACATGACGAAGAGGTTCTACGTCTACACCGGGTTGCAGACAACCGAGAAGTTCAGTGGCATGGTGTTCCCGAAGTCAGACAAGTCAGCGAAAGCGAAGACCAGAAGACTTGCAGAACTGTATGCCAAGTGTGAGAGCTATATCCTCGACCATCATGATGAGTCGCCGGATATGATGAAGGAGCATCTGAAGGAGATATGCACGGGAGCCAAGAAGGAAGACAAGTCTCCGTTTCTCAGCTTCATGAAGGCATTCGCCGAAACGAGAGAGAAGCCGAATACCAGGAGGAGCTACGAGAGAACCTACCGATGCATAGAGGCATACGACGGTAAGTGCAGCTTCAGCACCATAACCAAGGACTGGATTGAGGGGTTCATCAGGCATGAGATGGATAAGGGAAGGAAGATCAACGGAATCTCGAATGACATCACCCACATCAAGGCAATCTTCAAGAAGGCCATCGATGATGGCAAGACGCAGAACTTTCCGTTCCACTCCATCAAGCTCAAAAAGGAGGAAACCAGGAAGCGCTGTCTGTCACTGGAGCAGATGAGAGAGCTTAGGGATGCCAAATTACACGGCAAGCAGGCTCTGTACCGCGATTTCTTCATGTTGGGGTTCTATCTCATAGGTATCAACGTTTCTGACCTTCTGACGCTAAAGAAGGAGGATTTCCGCAACGGAAGAATAAGCTACTACCGAAATAAGACCGGTAGGCTGTACGATATCAAGGTGGAGCCAGAGGCTATGGAGATAATAAGCAGATACCGCAGCAGAAAGCCGCAGTACCTGCTCAGATTCTTCGAGGATGCAGGAACCTTCGATGTGGACCACTTCACGAACAACATGAACCGTACGCTGAGAAGGATTGGCCCGAAGGACCCTAGGGATATGAGAAAGTCGTCGCCTCACCCTATCGACAGTAAGATGTCAACGTACTACAACAGGCATAGCTGGGCGACGTTTGCGTCAGAGATTGGCATTCCGCTCGAAACAATCGGTCGAGCACTTGGCCACTCTGTATGGGATAATACTGTAACCGCCGTATATGTCAAGTACGACAAAAAGGCCATAGACGAGGCGAACCGAAAAGTCATCGACTATCTGAACGGTTAACAAGGAAATTCCCCACGCCATCTGCAAATGACGTGGGGTAAACCTATAACCTAATAATTGCTTATGACGAATAATTCAAAATTCTAAAAGAGATGCCCGGCGCCGGGAGTGGGTCCGAACGCCGGGCGGAAGAGTGCTATTTGAATGTGTTAGTGCAAATATACGAACTTTTTCCGACATACGCAAGAAAACTGCTATTTTTTAGCGTACAATTCGTCAAGTTCCTTGGTAAGCTCAGAGATTTTATCGGAAATCTCAGATTCCTCCTTCTCTTCATGATTCATCGCATCAACAAGTTGTCTCGATGTTATCTTGCGCTTGCAGTAATTGACCTTGGCGCGTTCGCATTTCCATCTTTCCCGCCACAGCTTCATCAGTAGTGTATAGAAGTTTGCGACCTTGCTCTTTTTGGTGATCTGCCGATTGGCTGATTCCAGTTCTCCCTCAGCATCCTTCAGCTTCCAGTTAGCTTCAATCAGCTCCTTCTTCAGCTTCTCGTTGCAGCGAAGGGTGTAGCAGACTTCGGTAATTAGAAAGGTCATCACAAAGCATTGCGCAAACCCCTTCCAGAATCCTATATAAGCCTCCGCTACTGTGAGGCAACACCCGAAGACAATGCAAACGACAAAAATGTCGATGCGGTCGAAAATCATTTTTAATCTTTCTTTCATATACTTAATCTTTTAAGTAAATACGCAGATTTTACGTATTTAGATTTTTATTTATATTCAAAATGTGGGATTTTCCCACATTTTAGAACCCGAGCGTCTGAGGAATCTCAATACCGACAAATTTCAGCAGATCACAGAATCTGTTGTCATACCACTTAATCTGGGTCTGAGACTGAAACTTCGGATCCTGGATATTCTGACCGAAGCACTCGAAGCCCTTGTTGAGCACCTTCCACTTCCAAGGCTTGTTCTTATCCCTGCTAGGACGTGTAGCATCATGGATAACGCCCTTAGCCATCAGGATCCTGTTGAAGGCAACAGGAGTGAAAGGGATTTTGTTTTCCTTAAGAAGGTCTTTCGCAGCGTGGAGCGTAGGAGCCTCTGTGCCGGCATTAATACCTTGTGGAAGTAAACCGGCCATACCGGTATCTTCTCCTATCTCCTGAGCAATTCTCAGCTTGCTTGCCTCGTTGAGATTCAGAAACCCGACAACCCAGTTGGCATAAATAATCTTCTGCTGAGTCTTCTCTATCTCCGTCATCTCTCCAGAAGCAACCTTATGGAACACTCTACGATAAACCTCAAACACTGGGCGAACCTTGCGAGCAACGAAATACTCCAAACAAGCGGAAGTGAGGTAGTAATCGTCGGTTGGTCTTCCTGCACTGGAATTTTCCGCATTATTGCGGATAACTATAAAGTCCACATTCTCAATGAAGTTAGCCTTCAAACCACGCACGGCATTATCCTTTCGCTCGTAAGCTAACTGCCACACATCGTCAAGATTCACAGAAAACTCCTTATTCTGCTTATCCAACTCTAAAACACCACGGAAGTAACGCTCGATATCCGATGGGTTACTTGTCTTTGTCAAAGTCATATTGTTCATATCTAAATATTTTTAATCTCAAATCATTAAATGCCGTTGTTGGCGGCATTGTGCTTCTGTCTTCTGCGGAGATTCTTCTTCCTGTTCTTCTCTCGCTTCTTCTCCACCTTTCTTCTCTCTTCAGGAGTAAGCTGAGCGAAGGCGTTCTCCTTCTTCATCAGCTCGATGATAACGTTCTGCACCTTTTCGAGCACAAATTTTGGAGCCTCTGAGTCTCTTATAAAGACAGGGTTCTTATGTTTGTGGCGGTCGTAGAACAGACTGTCGTCCTCTCCCTCAAGCTTCACGTTAATTCTGTGATGACCGAAAGGGGTTATGATGAGATTTGGGCTACCTTTCACGCCTCTCTCAAGAGAACGAGGAACGTGGTGACTGAAATTATTCTCATCCAACCAAGCTTCCAACTTTTTAAGTTTTGTTTCATTCTTCATAATCTTTTTTCTTCTTTTTTCTCTCACGCACGTAGGGCATAAGAGAGATTAAACAATACAATATAATCAAGCACTTACTTATAGTGTGAAACCGTCAAAAACAGAAACACTACCATTTAATCGGGCAAATTGCCCAAACTTTGCATCGGAGAGTAGAGCCCTCTCCCCTGCCTTGTTATTCCTTTCTTGCTAGCTTTTTTGCCAGCATAACCATAGATGATGTGCCTTCCGCAGCTTGCCTTTGCATTTCTGTCTGTTATTGCATACGAACAAGGAATGCAGACGTACACATTATTTTCTCTCACGAAAGACGGATTGTTCCTTCCGAACTTTGCCAGAAGGCTTTTCACCTGATCCCCACATCTGCTGTCTGCCATGTGCAGCTCTGCAAATGTAGAGGAAATCTCTTTCTTTTCTTTGAGACGTTTCTTTATTCCGCTAATTGAGCCATGAGACATCCCAACTGCACTCTCCAGCTGAGAGAAAGGAATGTGTGAGTAGCGACACGAGCGGTTGTTTGCACTTACGTGTGAGCTGTTCGCCTCCATACTTCCTATCTGATGCAGGAAAAGCAATTCGTTGAGCCTGTTGTATATTTCTTTTAGCGTAATCTCTTTGTTTACTTCTATGGTAAACATATTCGCACCCTTGAATACTCTTCCCTTCTTGTTTCGCTTTATAGTATTATCCTTGAAAGAGTTCACTATGAAGCGTCCATCTTCCTGAACTGAGAATAACTCGGAAGACCTGATGGCTTGGAGTATCATTTGTGCTTTCGTATGCCCAATATGAAGTGTCCGCATCAAATCACGCGTACCCATATCAAACATTACGGAATTGCTATGCTGCATCTTGCACCAGATGGCAAAGGATAGAACGGTCATACGCTTGCTGCGCTCCACCCTGGAACGCCCCCTTGCGTACCGCTCTACCAATTCAACCAATATGTGTAAGCATTTTCTCTGCATAGCATAAAAATAAAAGGATTTCAAAAAGTGAAGCACCACTTAATGAAATCCATTTTTCTATTCGGTTCCTTTCGGACACCTACTAAATTTCCTTGCAAATAATACCAATGTGCTTCTTGCGTATTAATGCGTCGATGCAAAGATACTTCATTACTTTCATTTGCGCAAACGTGATTTTTTGCGTTTTTATATGCTCATTCAAGTAAAAAGTAAAAACAAAACTCTCAGAAGTGCCGATTTGGCTAGATGTTTCGGTTGAAGTAAAAACAGTAGTTCGTGTCATTCATTAAAGTACAGAATATTTACAATTAACGTAGTTTAAGAAAAATGTGTGATTTTCGTTGTTTTTTCGGTGGTTGTCTTAATAAAATAGCCGCCTATCTGTTAAGTGATAAGCGGCTAGTTGTTTGAATTAATCCTTGGCTTCGCACACGTGTTTTACAATATACGCGAAACCGATGAGTACGACGGATGATAGAAAGGAAGCAATGCCGATTGGGATTCTATCTATTGCGGCATAAGCTTTGAGGTCCGAGTCAAATATTGCTGCGCCTAGATTGTAGAGGACAACCAATGCAGACACGACAGCGGCAATATTTCCGGCTATCATGAGAATCTTTACTACTAGCTTTTCACTCATATAAATTCGCTTAACCGTGATGCGTAGGGCTTGGTTATTAATTGGCAGGAGCCGAAGCTCCTTGGTTTGGCTAATCGGGGCTAAATCTTAACGATCATCTTCACGACTTTGGAAACCGTTCTGTACTGAGGAAGCTCAATACCTAAACTCACGAGATAATCTTCCAGTGTCTTCTGGATCCACTCAAGCTTCTCGCCTCGCTGTTTACAGGTGTTAATGATGTCGCTAATCTCTGCATTGTACTTTCTTTCCGATTCGTTACTAGCAGACTTCAAGGCCTTTTCCAGTTCTGCTACTCTATTCTTGAGATTTTGGTTCTCTTCAACAAGTCTGTCGTAGCTTGCAAGGATAGGCTTCATCTGCTGCTCGTAAGGCAAATCCTCATTCATTGTTTTCTTCATAATTCCAAATTTAGTTAATAATAGTCAGATTATTATATCTGTTTTTGGATAAAATCCCCTCCTACCCTCACGGGCAAGAGGGGACAACCATTTAAACAAATCTAGTTATGAAAACTAGAAGTATATCATTTTCCACCTTTGATGACTTCCCATACCGAACGTTTTCCGTCGGCAGTCAGGAGATTGCCGCATCCGTCTATAGGTCTTCCTCTCTCATCCTCCCAGTGTTCGTTGTACCAGTGATACCACTTTGAAACGAACTCTTCATAAGGAATGGTGTTGCGAGCCTTTTTGAGACTGTCTCGCTCAACCTCCGTTAGTGGACAAATTAAGTCGTCTGTGTAATCGTCCATTCTCTCCTGGAACTCGAAATCAAAATCTCGAAGAGCCTTGTCAAGCTCATCGTAGCCTCTGATTTCCTCATTGAACGCCTTCTTCCAGAGGCCTGCCAATTTCTCGGCATACTCCTCTCGGCATTCGTTGGCATAATTGGCCAATTCTTCTTCAGTAAATCCTTCTAACATAATTCTTAATACTTTAATTGGTTAAACATTAGCAGAGGTGGCAGCTTATACCACCTCCAATTGAGCCTAGTCCTCATTAAAATCGTCGTCCAAGTCCTTATCGTAGACACCGAACAGTCTCAGGGTATTGCTGTCAATCTCGGTCTTACCAACGATGTACCGTTGCGTCATCTGGATATTAGGCTTACCGTTACTAGTATGCCCCATCATAACGGCAATCTGCTCCAACGGTACGCCTTTCTTGGAGAGATTCGTGGCGAACGAACGTCTGCCGGTGTGTGAAGAGATAAAGAGGTACTTCTTTCCGGTCTCTTCTTTACCTGCATGGAACACCTTCGTATTCTCGTCTATTCCGCAATCACGGCAGATGTCACGAAGAGTTCGGTTGAAGGTCATCTCGCTGATTTCTCCAGGAAGTGGTTCAACGCCCGTGCCGCATACCAGAAACGGACGGAGCTTCTTGTGAAGAGGAACCCTTACCTCTGTCTTGGTCTTCTGTGCTACATACACCAGGAAGTGTCCGGTATCATCGATGTTCTCGGGGGTTATCCTCTGACAATCGCTGTAGCGCGCTCCACAGAGGCATTCCATGAGGAACATGCGCTGAACATATCTCTTCGTCTGTCCCCTTGGATTGTAATTGATGATTCTGTTTATCTCCTCATCCGAGAGATAGACGGACTGGACAGGAACAGCCTTCGTTCTGAGTATCTTTCCGAACGTAGGGCTGTTAATCTCCTTCGTCGCATCGTTCTCACGTATCACCGCCTTGATGGTGGCGCATACGGTCTTAGCTGAGTTTGGAGCATAGTTCTCCTTGATCTTCTCAAAGAGGTCACGGAGGTTGTCGTCAGTGATGTCTTCCCACAATGGCTTGTGCCCCAACAGTTCATCGAACATTCTCACGACCTTGATGAACTTCGGATATTTCCAGATGTATGCGCCATAGAACGTGTCATGCCTCCATGCGTTGCCGTGATAGTTGGCGAACCAGCCCTGCTTGATAGCGAGCTTGTACTTCTCCTGCTGGACAGGGCTCAGCAGACGCTCCCAGTCTCTTGTCTTGATTCTTAATTCTTCTGTCATAATTCTAATATTTTGGTTACTAGTGGCAAAGATACTAAAAGTTTATAATATAAACCATCATCTTTGCCGTTTTTAACGCTAAATTAACTTTCGAGCTCGTTGTTTAGCTCGTAGGCAATACTGGCGAGCGACTCGAAGTCCATCTCGAAATCCGTAGAGGACACTCTCTTCGCCACTCTTTTGTAGTTCATTACACGGAGCGTGATAGCCGGGATGGAGGTGTCCTCGTCATTGATTTCAATGAGGACAGCTTCGAAGATTTTGTCGCTGCACATAACTGGATGCTTCAGCTCTTTGCTGAGGATTCCGTGCTCTCTCATAATCTCACGGATGGTGCATGCTAGCTCCATCTTAACACCTGAACGCAACTCGTCAATCTCGTCTTTCAATTCTTTTCTATCCATAAATCTTAATATCTTGGTTTAACTTGATGCCCACCGTTCCCGGCAGGCTTGTTTGGCTTAGTCTTTTCTTTCGATATCAAGGCCCGTAAGCACGCCTTTCATATAGGCTAATGTCTCTTCCTTGCATTCCGATATAAACTTCTGGCAGCCATCAATGATAACGCCGTACTTACCGCTCGGATAATTCTGTAGAGAGCACGAGTGGTAATGCTTTCCGGATTTCTCCTCGATTTCTCCTGCGAGTCGCTTCCCTTCGTCGGTCTCATTTGGACGATTTTCTGGGTACTCATCGTAAAAATACTCGTGCCATAAATCTAGTAGCATATCCTTGCAATCCTCCATATCTTGCAAAATATCCGATAATTTGTATGGCGCGCCGTTAGCGCCATGCCCATCCTCGCCAATCCATTTACTGGCTTCCTCGTCAGGATCGAAGTCGCTATAATATTGATACAACTTATCCATGAAGTCAGACTTATTGCCATTCTCGAACCAAATTGTGGCGATGAAGTCTTGGTCTTGTGGGGAATACTTCTCTAACTCGACGCAAACCTCACCTCTTTCGTTAGGTGTATCGTCAACATTATAACTCCATCCTAAATCCTCTGCTAATTTTAAAAAATCATTCATATTTTTAATTTTAATTGGTTAATATTGGGAGCGTGAAACAGAGTGTTCCACGCCTTGTCTGGCTTTACACCGGCAGAGACACGATATACTCTTTTTTCTTCTTTCGTGTTCTGCTTTTAACAATGAATCCACAATAATCTCTCAGCCACCCGGCGGCATTGCCGATGAACGGCTCGTTCACCATAAGGATAGGACGGAGCATCCCGTTCTTCTTCATGAACTGATAGTCGATGAAGTCGAACTGGTCATCCGGATCATCGCATTTCTTCTCCCACACGCTGACATCGAGATAGTCAATGAAGTCACCCTCTGGCGGGTTATCCATCTCGATGAATCTCTTCGGCGTAAGGAGAATCGTATCCTTAGGCTCATGGGTCATAAAGAAATTCTCTATAACCTCGTTGAACTTGTTCATGTCCATCTGTTTCTGGACAATGCCCTTTCTCTTCATGATGTCGGAAGCTTTGAGCATTCTTGTACCTCTTCTTGCTGTTGCCATAATTCAAAATTTTAATTGGTTAAACTTGGGGAACAAAAAACCGGCGTGTCTCACGACAGACCGGCTTGAACCATTTAAACAAAATCTAGTTATGATAAGGAGTCAGCCGCTGTTAACGACTGACATGTTTGGCTAATCTACGTTCTTTAGGACATTCCAGTTGAAAGTCACGATAGCCTCGTTGTCATCAAGTTCAAACGAGATGATGAGTTGCTGGCCTTTTCTCTGTTCGTCGATGTACTGCTTGAATCTCGGAAATAAGGATGAGTGGATCATCTCAAATGCGTTTCCTGTAAGATTCTTTACGATTGTACTGGTGAATAAATCGAGGTCTTCGCAAGTTCGCAATATCTGAGGAATACATTTTGCCGTGACGACATTTCCCCTGATGGTTGCCATCACGGGGAGTCCGGCGATGAATCCGAGATACACATTTCCATTGAATGAATAGTTCTCGTCATCGAACATATTCTCTTTCCACCAGTCAAGCATAACATTCTTGTTATCTAGAGGTGCAGGAACAAGGGAATTCACATCAATCTTCTCTTTAATCTCTTTCATAATCCTTCATTTTTGGTTAGACATAGAATCGGTTACCGAATCAGTAACCGACTTTTGGCTAGAATGGCTCCCGGCTGGTGCCTTACTTTAGTAGTTTGATCTGGAGAGCTTTAGCTCGAAGGATTACCTCCAGTGAATGCACTGGAGGAGATCCTCTCGTTGCAGAAGCTCTTGTAAATTACTGCTGGGCCACCATTCTTCAGGCGGCGAACCTTACATCTTGCTAAGGTTACTTCTTACACTTGGCTTTGAACCACTCGTTAATCTTTTCCTGGATGTCGATGCCGGACTCCTTGATGAGCTGCTTGAGAACACCGAGCATTCTCCAGCCTTGTCCATCATAAGACTTAGCCTTAGACTCAAGCTCCTTCAACGAGTTGGCTTCTGACATCTTTCGTCCGTTTTTCCAGAATCTGGCTCCGTGGAACATAATGAGGTTTCTCATCGTGTAGTAGGAGCCGGAACCCTTATAGGCATTGATGAAGGCATCAGACTGCTTGGTGTCCCATGCGAGATGCTTGCGCTTCTTGTTGAACTCGTGAACAGCATCGTAGACTTCCTTGTAGGTATTGCTGTCATACATCTTGCGCGCAAGATTACCGAGAGGAGCATATACCTTCTTTTCCAAGTCTGCGACGAAGATATCATCGTTCTGAAGACGTACGTAAGGATTGCCCTTACAGGTATGCTTGAATGTCTTCGTCTTCTTTCCGTTCTCGTCTTTCTTGACCTTCCAAATAAGGTTGTCGTCCACATACTTGCGGAGCTTATTGATGTAGTCATAAGCCATATCGGCAGCAACGTATCCTCCGAACCACCTGTTTCTCGCGCCGGCATTCTCGTGATCCCCGTGAGCTGCCATCTTCATCTGAGCATAGAGCTCATTTTCAAGCATGCGCCACTGGTACTCGTAGCCCTTGTGCTGCAAGACCTGGTTGAATGACCAGTTCCATCCGTCCATCTGTCTGAGCATGTGGAACATCTGGCTCATCACCCAACGGCGGAACAGCTTCCAGTTACTTACGTATCCACCCTCGACAATCTGCTTGCCTACCGCATCGATGGTCGCATCGTCCATATCAACAGGGACAGCCGCACCATTCTCGATCTTGATAAGCTTGTCGTCGCCGAGAGGGAAGTACTTACTTACGTCAACGCCTGCTGCCTTAAGAGCTTCGAGACGCATCTGCGCCTTGGTCTTCTTACCTGCACCAGCTGCATTAACCTCTACATTGTTAGCTACTACCTTAAGATTCTCACCAGTGATTGTTACAATCTGCTTCATAATTCTAATTATTTTAAATTGGTTACTAAAAATTTATTTAACTCTTGTGGATGAGGCTTACGCCCCACCCTTGTTTGGCTCAATCCAGTCTCTGAGGATAATCAGGTCCTTATCGTTCTCCGAACACCAGAACCAAGTTCCCCATCTGCCGTCCCAGTAGAGGTTTCCTCTGAGCAGCTGGATCAGTACGTACAGCTCCAGCTTGCATCTTGCTAGCTCACGTCGCTCTCCGTACATCATATCTTCGTCTGAGAGCTCTTTCTCAGACAAAGCCTTGAAGTAGTAGCGGCGATGTGATTCAGAGCGTTCTGACGGCACAGAATGCTTGTATGCCGCATATCTCTGCTCGATGCCTACAAACACAACCTCGGGTGTAAGGTAAGGCGTGTCCTTCGGCTTGTCTTCCTCGGACATTACTACCTTGCCGTTCACTCTACATGTTCTCTTCTGGAAGTTGATGGTGAACTTAGCACCATTCTCAACTTCATTGATAATCTCGTCGTATGTCATAATTCTTAAAATGTTGGTTAATAGGGATAGTGCTTATTCTAGCACTATCAGATTGGCTTCTTCGAGTTCATCCTTACTCAGTACGTCTTCGTCTTCTCCAATGTGGATATAGAACTTATCTCCGTTCGCCCACTCCATCGCACGCATATACAACCAGTGGGCATCCTCGATAGAGAATCCGTCTGCACTTACTGAATCAAGCATCTCGCCCATGCAAACTTCTGATTCCCAGTACTCTTTCTTGATTTCCTCAAGCTTCTTTAGTAATCTACTGTTCATAATTCTAAAATGTTTGGTTAATAGGAGTGCGCTCAGAGAATCTGTTGCGTAACTATATGCTTTTGATATATACAGTATTATAGTCCTGAGACTCCTGGATATAATCCAGTGATTCTCAGGATGCTGAATACTGTATTTACAATTGATTCTCCTTGCGCACCATTTGGCTCGCAATAGCTATAGCATAGTCTCAGTAGAGTGTTGCATTCCTGTATCGTCTTGATTATTGCATGTATAAGAACGGGACGCGTACCGGGCAACCGCCAGGTTGTGTCCCGTTGTCACATTACATGCAACTGAATCTGTTCTACTCTCGGCTATGCGGACTGCAATGTCCGTGACTCATCTCTAGTACTTCGTTGCATTGGTGTATGTTCGCGATTAGACCCCGAGATTGGATACGGCCGTCGATATCGATAGACATCGACGGCGGTATTCCACTCACGTGGTATTAAACCTCATACTCTTGATAAGTCGTGATGCAATTCACTTTGGTTGTTGTAGGTACACCCATAGGTCTGTTGTCTTACTATAGGTTGATGATTTAACCCGCTTGCCGATACGCGAGATTTCTGGTATTACCAGACATATCGCGTTGATACAAGGCGGGTTGAATAAACCGATACCTCCTCGTGTACCTCGTTTGGCAATAACGTTGTCTTCATCTGAGAGCGTGGCACGTAGCTGTAGCAGCTTGATTCGAGGGCTGTTGTAAGCCGCCGGAGTCCCGGATAGTGTTCCGGGAGGCCGGCGGCATGGAAACAGCACTCATAAATTAACTCTCCTTTGAAGACTACCCTCGTGCTTGGGTAATTCCCTGACCGATGGCTCGGCACAATACTTTATGTTTCTGATTTGACACAGGATTCGCCAGAATTCAGGATCCAGGCAGCCGCTCATAATTGATGAAGGTTGCCAGGATCCAGAGTTCCGGTTAAGAGACCTGTTGCATAAAACTTCTGCCATCCGTCAGGGAGTGGTGGTGTGCGCCACCTGCGGAAGTCATACGGACTGGCACATTTCTGTACTTCGTTGATGAGCTACGCCTTGTGCGCAAATTCGTCGACAATCCGTCTCAAGTTGCAAACTTGCGAACTTGGACGCATCGTCGACAAATCCCGTTATAGAGGCGCTAGCCTGAATCTGTCCGTCCTTCTCCCACGTCCGTGTGCTCGGTTACAGAGTCTGCCGGTCAGAAGATACTGCGCATAGCTTTATCAGTTTGATAGCATCCTGGTGGAGAGGATGTTGGACCATCTCTAATCAGAGATAGGTCCACATCATTCGAGACCGGATGGTTAAATCGTCGCTCTTCATTCCGGCAGCTCCTTGTGCTAGGATGCTCATCTACAGTGTATTCACCAAAGTGTTGTACGCTGCCCTGCTCGTTCGCAAGGCATTCTGAGCACAACCGATTGATAGATACCCCTTGATTTCGCTCTCTGTCTTACTCCTGTTGGCTTTCACGTTCCTGCCACGACCTCGGTCTATGCAACCTACAGCCTGAGTCTTCACGTATCCGAGGCCACCGACCTTTCTCTTGCCTGTCTTGACCGCGCGGATGCAGTCCATAACGAAGGCGTTGAGCTTGTCGATGTCCTCTTTCACGTTTATGACCGGAAGAACCTGAGTAGCCCAGGAGTAATCGCAGTACCCCTTGTAGAGATATCTGTTGACAGCATTTATGGCTTTCGTCATCGTGGTGTCACGCTTCTTTATCGTCCTCTTCTCAATCTCCTTCTGGAAGGTCTTGATACGTGTGGACGACAGGGAGATGTTGTGACCCTTGATAGAATATCCGAGGAACTTGAACCAGTGATTTGCGTCAAGATACTCAACCTTCTTTGGGTTGAGCGTCATCTGCATCATCTCCAGCTCGCTCTTCATGATATCCATGGCTTTCTCATAGTCTTCACCTACGAACAGCGTATCGTCAGAATAGCGGACGTAATATCCGTTAAGCTTAGACAGCTTGTCGTCAAGATGGTAGAGAATGACGTCAGCCAGCCATGCAGCAACAGAACATCCCTGCTTGAGGGACTGATACTTCTCACAGAGGTTGTTGTCCTCATCGAAATAGATATCCGTGTGATAGTAGTCACGAATGACATCTATCAGCGCAGATTTTCCGTACTTCTCCTCTACCTTGTCGAATGCCCAGTCGATGAATCGAATAGGCACGGAATCAAAGTACTTGGAGAAGTCACCTTTCCATCCGATGATTTTTCCCTCTGCCGAATATATTATCCGAGACACATCTTGCACCACACGACCACAGCCGATACCTTTCTGGTACGACGTACAGCGTGGATGCACCATCTCTGGCATCAGCTCGAACAGGAGGTCGTTTGCTATGCTCAGGAGTATTCTGTCCACAGCCTCATTCACATAGACCGTACGGAAATCTCCGTTGTCTTTCGGAATCTTGGCTGTATGTGGCGGCATTATCTTGTAATTGCCGCTCTTGATCCTCTGATACATAGACAGGCGAGCCTCTGGCGTTGTAAGCTGATACATGGTCGCTTTGTTCATGTCCTTGAATAAGCCTTTCTCGATAGCATACTGCCATCGTGCTTTTTCGAAGAACATTTCTAGGATTTTGTCTTCATTCATAATTCTTATGTTTTGGTTTATAGTGCCGTCTTCAGACGGCTTTTAGGCTGTTAACCCAAGAAATTCTGATAGGGTATCTATCATAAGCTTGGTTACGCATTCATCATCTATGTCGCTGACGTATTTGTTTACGTCACATCCATAGAGTTCTTCCCCTTCTTCGACTGCTCGCAATGCCTGTCTTGGAATATCTCTTATAACGAAATCCAAATCAGCCTTTGTCTCGCAATCGTCAATGATACCATCAGGAATGTTGAGAAGCACGTTGTCTTTCTCATCAACGAGATGCCATTCATATTGTCCTGGAATAAATCTTACGTTGTTCATAATTCTTGTGTATTGGTTATAGTGGAGGCAATAGCCTCCTTTTGGGCTAAAACCAATATTCTCCGGAGCCTTCGTCATAGTGAGGGTAATAATCGGATGATGCCTGGTCCGCATCGTAATCCATCTGAGCCATCTCCTCCGCTACTGCCCTATCTCCGCACTCACGGAAATATTTCTCTTCCAATTCTTTCTGCATTTCTCTTGTCATAATCGTAATGTTTTGGTTATTGTGCGCAGTCCTTAGCTGCGCTTTTCAGCTTTTCGTTTCATATACTCCTGCCACCATTCCTGGATTTTCATTTCTCCTGCGTGCAGTCTTTTCCAATAGTCTTCTGAACAAGCTATCGATATAAGCTTGTCTGCTAACTCTGCCTGATTCTCCATGATTCCTACGAGTTTAGTTTTCTGATAACTGAATTTACCTCATCAATATATGAGTTACTTCTCTCTATCTGCTCTTTGCCGTCTTTCTTGATACTTCATCTCCACATAGATACTACGCTCACAAATCTCAATGCATCTCTCGTGTGCAATATTCTCGGACAAGGCATCAAACTCGATATGGGTGCTGCCAGATGATGGCTTGCCCACACAATACTTGTGCCCGTCACGATAGCACACGATTCTTCTGTTCACGCGATAGAAGGTTCTGCTGCCCTTCTGTGAAATTGTAATCTTTCCCATAATTCTATTTTATTGGTTAATAGAAGAGGAGCATGCAAGCTCCCCTTGTTAGGCTGTTTCTTTTAGTTTGATTCCATTCTCTTCGAGAGCGACCTTGATCAGCTCGTCAGAGTCCTCGTAGTACTCTCCCCAGCAGGAATCAATCTCCTCCCAGTCGTAGGAGTCAAAAGAGTCTCCGTCGTCGTACATTTTAGTGTAGTGACGCTTCTTTTCAAGGACAAATCCTTTTACGTCACCCCACATCCACATACCAATATCCTTGACTTCGCTCTCAAACAGCTCGATGGAACGATTCTTCCAGTTCTTGGTATTCGTATCCACCATCTTCTTGAAGCGCTCCTTGTCACAATAGGCAACACCTTCTACGTAGTCTCCCTGGCAGTATCCTGTGGAAGACCACTCGTATATCACGATTTCGCAAGCTATGTCATCAAGCAGCCAGATCAAGTCCTCGTTGTTCATAGGCTCAATCATCTCTGCTCTCATGTCATAGTTCTTGATTTCGTCAGGAGTGAACTCTACCGAAGTCTTGTACGCCTCTCTGCTGTCGTAATAATCAAGTTCCCATACATGAGAGCTTCTATCATACGATAATTTAGCAGAGCGGTGCTTGTTGCTCTTCAGATATTTTACAAGACGATTCTGCGGAACATACTTGTATACAAGCTCACGGAGAGCATCCTGCAAGCTGTGGTCGTTTGTGTCGTATTTTCTATCATATATTTCATCCCAGTTGCAGCCGTTACTTAATCTTCCACTACCACAACTGGTATACTCCCAAAGATACACACCTGCCAAATCCCATGCAGAGCAAGGCGATTCAGCATCCTCATCCTGGTAAATGGTGATTCTGTAATCACCGATTTCCTTCTTTGCAAATTCGTAACTCATATCTAATATCATTTAAATGGTTTAACATTGAATACCCCCATGCTAGGGGATATTGTTAGGCTTCCTCGTAAGCTTCCTCCATCATAGAGTGAATCTCTTCAAGCTCGTTGGAGAAATTGTACTTGATGTTGTACGTGCCGAACGCCTTGAAATACCATTCTTCGAGATACTCCCTATCCTTGTTCGCCTGCTCACTGTCTTCTGCGGCATCAAGTCTGGCTACCATGGCAGGATACAAATCGTAGTAATCGTCGCCATCGTAGTCCGTCGCCCAGAACGTACCTGTAACGTGTCTGGGATAATCGTTGTACAGATTGGCAAAATTACCATCCATGCGCTGGTCGTTAAGATGGAGGTATTTCTTCATCTCTCTGTTTACCTTGCGAGTAAACTCCCACGCAAGGGACTGGATATTCTCTCTAAGCATATCTGCAATGTATTCTTCCAGATCTTCTGCGTCATCGAAATTTTCAAGACACTCACGATAGGTGCTCTCGATAACAGCGGCAAAACTTGCCACACCGATATAATCGGCTACTTTCTCGATAACTTCACCCTTGTTGTTCATGACAACTTCTACAATATTCTTTTCCATAATTCATCTGTTTAAATGGTTGATAATGGTTCCCTCCGAAGAGGGATTTTAGCTGATTAAACTCTCGTTGAGCGTGTACGTATCAATATCGTACTCATAATCGGTTCCGTCGGTACACTGAGATTGGTGGCGGTAACCACGCAAATCCTCAATCTGCTCTTTTGTTGCTCCGTCGTCCTTGGCTACCTTACAACATCTTCTGATACTACCTGCTACAACAAGTAATTCACGGCTATCGTATGTATGCCAGTTGTCTGTGCGATAGAGCGCATAAATTTTCTTTGCCATAATTCTATTTTTAAATGGTTAATAATGGTTCCCCACATTATCGTGGGGAGTTTTAGCTAAAACATAAAGATACTCCGACGGGTTTTGTAGAAAAACTTGTACGCTTCAATCTCTTCTAGTTCTGGAACGTAATACACCTCTAGCTTGCCTGTATCCTTATGTAAGTCGGCAATGGAAAATAAGCCGTCATGCATCCACTTGATGAGATCCACGCGTCTTACCTCGTTCTCTGCTGAATCAACGATTTCGCACTTCAGCAAATCGTCATTCAAAATTTTCTCTAAGTCACTCATAATTTACATATTAATTATAGTTACACATTACTTCTGACTCACTTACAATTTCAGCACAATACTTGCAGCGATGGCACATTATGTAGCCTTTTGCCAGTAATTTGCTAAACCTTGGATATGGGCATTTCTCGCCCATGCTAGCTCTCGTAATCTCAATTTTCTTCATATTTCAATCTGTTTGGTTAATAGAAATCCCCACCCGTGAGAGTGAGGATTGGTTTGGCTTAATACAGACAAGCTCTGAAACAAAGCTTGTCGCTTATCACGCCATCTTTCTGCAATCCGTCCTTCCAGTCATTGAAAGTCATGTTCAAGTCAAGGTTGAACTTTGTCTTCTTGCCAGTGTAGTCGATGCCACACTCGTCACAAAACTCCCAGAATGCCTTTCTCAGCTCCTTCTGGTTCGTAATCTGAAATTTATTCGCCATAATTCAAATAATTTATCTGGTTAAACAATAGAAGGCACGCTCATACATGGGCGCACCTTTTTAGGCAAATACTATTCATCTTCATCCTCTTCTTCATTGTCTTCCTCTTCGTCAAGACAATAATAGCTGTCAAGCTCATCTGTGCCGGAATAGCCTTCATCTTTACACTGCTCGTAACTGCGTAGTCCTGTCTTGGCATAAATAATGTCTGTCATCGTCTGCTCGTTCAAGCCATTTATATCCGAGACAAGTCCAACCTCGTCCTCTGTGGCGATATTGTTATCAACAATGAAATCCCACAGCATAGCTTCAATACTTTCTTTCATATCCTTTGAATATTTAGTTAATAATTGTACCTACGTGTTTCCACGCAGGATTTTTGGCTTAATAGAGATACTTGTCTGTGTTCACTCCAAGGATATAGGCGAGTTCAAGCATCTTCTTTGCTATATTCTTGAACCAGTCTCCCACAAAATTGTGGTCATGGCATTTCCATAACTTTCCAATCTGCTTGATGTCGTAATCCGCAAACGCTATGTTTACGGTACTACACAACCCTTGGAGCCAGTCTGTAAGCAGACTAAGACGTGATAATCTACGCTTGTCGTTCTTTACCATCTCCTCGTGGAACATCTTGAATGCGAACTCGATTTTCATCTTGTCGCTCAAGACGCTGACATCTACGTCGTCGGAGTGGATGGAATCCAATATATATGAATACCATTTCATATTCTGCTCACTCATCTCGGCAGCTGTTCTGATAGCTGCAATTTCCTGTCTTTCGTTCATAATTCTCATTTTTATGGTTAAACATGGTTTCTGTGCAGTCTATCTGCACAGAATGTTTGCTAAAATCTGCGAGGGCGCATACAGGCATGTTCTATCTCCTTTGCTTTTTTGTCTACTCGTGCCGTACGTCTGAAATACTCGCTTTTATCGAGCTTCTTTTTCGCACACTCCTCACTGATAACTGCCTTGTGGCTCGCTACGAGCCTGGCAAGGAACCTTCTGTCTCCGTCTGTCATAATTCTAAAGTATTTGGTTAATAATAGAAGTGTAGCCCTATAGGAGGACTACATTTGATTAGGCTATCTTTTTCCAACCTCCCTGAAACGGATGACATCCGGCATCAACGCACGCCTCAATTTCCTCAACAGATAGGTAGTCAATGCGTATATACGCAGGATAACAATCAGGGTCCTCCATTGTTGGGTCTGTGTAGCAGTGCATATCATCCTCGTCGTCAGCCTCGTAATCGTACAATCCGTACAACTCATTCTTTTGGCAATACACGAGATAACGCTCCATTGCTTGCTCCTCGTCGTCAGCGTAGATGTCAATGATAGGCTCTACGTAACAGAACCGGTACAAATGCGTACCATCTTCCTTTGTGTTAAATGTGTTCATAATTTATTCTGTTTTGGTTAATAGCAGGCAGCACATTATCGTACTGCCCAGTTCTGGCTAGAGATTGTACACCGGACTTTCTGAAGCACACAGAATCGTAGGACCGGTGAGAATGGAGAATGCACAAGGGTCGAAACTCTCGATTTTCTTCATGCTCTCGATATACTTCTGAATCTCTGCTCGTATGGATGACAGACTCAATCTGCCATCAACTGGCATGATAGAATCCATGCCCACCATTTCCACAACGCTCACCTCATCGGTAAATCTCATGTTCACAAGGTCAAATTTATTGATTTTGTGATAAAATTGTACCCATCTACTCATAATTCTACATTTTGGTTTATAGGAGAGGGAGAAATAACTCCCTCAATTTCAGGCTAAGTGTTTCACCATGTAGGCGACAAGTCTGCTAAACTCCTTGGAGAGCTCGTCGTTGTCGTGGTGTGAGTAGAAACAGAATATACCGCATTCGTCCTGGTCGATAGTCTTCAAGTCCTCCTTGTAATAGGTGGTCGAGACTCTAATCAATCCGTTGTCGTTGTTAATGCTAATGTCCACGGAAATACGCTTGTTATTCGTTGAGTCTCTCTGTACCTCCTGCACCATAGGGAGAATGACTTCTATCAAATACTTCGTGTTGTCTAATAATTCATACATAATTCTCTGATTTTATTGGTTTAACATAGTATGCCCAGGAAAATGCCTGAGCACATTTTTGGCTACTAGTACTTGTTGAGCAGGAAAATCAGAATAATGCCATCGCCATTCAGGAGAGTCTGGCTCTTGTTCTCGTCAGTCATTATGTTTTCACATATTCCCTCAAAGAGCGGATACGGGTCTCCGGCAATACTCTTGTAATACAATGCCATGTACGTACCAGGGATGAGAGGATAAGAATCCTCAGGTTCTCCGCCGAATACGTCACACGCCTGTGTATCAATCAGGACACGACGTACAGAGAAATTGCCATCAACTTCCTCTGCATCCATTCCACGCAAGAGGTCGACAATCTCATTCTTGCTCAAATCTTGCTTTAATATTCTATCCATATTTCTCTAATATTTTGGTTAATAGAAGAGAGGAGCGGAAACTCCTCTCAGATTTGGCTACTTTGTGAGACCTACGAACGTTGTAGGTCCCTCTGCTGTGTAACTGGCGTTAAGCTCTGAAATCTCATTCGCCTGGCTGATAACTGTCTTTCTCAGCATCACGTTTGCTCTGTGACAATTATACAGAGTAATTGATACTGCAAACAATGCAAAGCACACTACGACAAATAATGCCACGAAAATTTTCTGTTTCATAATTCTGTAATTTAATTGGTTATATTATCGTACTGCCCAAATTGAATGAGCAGTTTTTAGGCTGAAATTTTCCAAGCACAATTTTCGTACTTTCCAAAACTCTCACGCTCCAGGCAGGATGAAATTCTCCAAGCGGAGCGTGGATCTCCACAGCTCACGGAAATACCACTTGCCCTTTTTCGTACTGCTCCAAATATGCACAAGCAGAATTCCGTAAAGAATTCCAAGCACATTCAGGAGAATTATCGTACTTGCCAAGCAAATGAATATTGGCGAAGTCTGAATAAATCCAAGCACAATTATCGTACTTGAATAAATGATGATTCTTGCTTTCATAATTCTAATTTTATTGGTAATTGTTCCGTAGCCACACACGACAATTATCGTACCGGCTACGGATTTTTAGGCTCACGCCACGCAGAATAATGTAAGCACACCATTCTGCAAAGACCCGAATTCTACGTGACTTAAAATCTCCTGAGCATCTGCAATGATACTCTCTACCTCTTTCATATCGAGGCATTTAATTCTCATCGTACTCATAATTCTGTAATTTTGGTTATTGTTCCCTACAAAAGTAGGGAGATTAGGCTACTAAATTCCGGCAGACCAAGCGAATCTTTCTTCTTCATCATTCAGTCTGTAGATACTGGAAAGCATACCAAACAGGCGAGGACTGCTGCTAACGAGTTCATCGTAGGCATCCTCTGCACTCTGGTCTGTTACATTAATACGCACAAGCGTCTTTCTTATCTTCTTCAAAATCTGTTCTTTCATAATTTCTAATATTTAAATGGTTTGTAATTGTAGGGCGGAGATTTCTCGCCGCCCCGTTAGCCAGGATGTGCATCTTTGCACCACGTTTTATCTTTATCGTCTTAACTACGTGGCTCACACCCTACAGTTATTATGGACTGCATCCAGTCAGTTTCTCTCGCTGCAAACTATTACGTTACCTGTGCCAACTGACAACACATTTCAGATAGCTCTCTTTTTTCGGATATACCTCACGTGGAATATAGCTACATTATCCACGGTGATTTCACGGATAACCACTCCGCACGGCTCACAACACCATATAGAATATGAATTATGATTTCTTTCTAGAACTCTCATCTCGCTAGATGATACAAATTCCCTAGCCGTCGTGCCGTCTCATCTCATTCGACGCTCACGCCAGGAATTTTTGCGTATCTCTCGGATGGATGTCTCTGAGTAACTCGTTACTCTCTCCCATCTCGGTGTGCCTCTCGCACTCTCGATTTACTGAGATGCTTCTCTGAAATTTTGGCAATTAGTCCCCTGAGGGAGAATAAATTCTCTCTCTGAGTTAAGCCCACACACCACGACAAGGTTTCCAAAATCGTGTGGGAAAAATAAGGATACGACGATCCGCTCCAAGTTGAAAAACCTGGAGTAAAATTTCCCACTGGCTACCTGCTAGATAGTCAGTGGGGAAAATGTAAGGGGTAAAAGATAGGTAGTTTTTCGCTACCTATCAGGTTTAGTTACTTTTGCGCTGCTGCTAACTTTGCCTGTAAATCTGCAATTTGCTTCTGTAAATCCGTGATAGTCTCAGATTTTTTCTTTGCTACCTTTGCACCGTCTGCAAATTTATGGTGTAAATCTGACAATTTACTACCTAATCGCTGCAAGCTATCTATAATCGATGTTTGCTTATCTTTGCCGTTTGTATCAAGCCACGCAAAGAAATTAGGCAAATTGTGCGTGCGTGAAAACTCACTAACGGCGGTACGCACGCACTCTGTTTGCAGGTTGCAATATGCCGTATCTGCTAGCACGTACTTTGTAGCGAGCTTGTTGTACTTTGCACGTGCGCTCTCTAATTCTTTCTTTGCTGCCATTAACTCGCTATCTGTAGTTTCAGAAAGAAGCTTCTTTCTGTAGCTATTAAGCACGTCTAAACTCTGTGCTAAAACAGCACTTTTCTTGCACTCGCTAACATAACTAGCTACCTTTGTGCTCACGTGCTCGTAACCTTGAGCACCTTTTGTCTCTTTATCCATAGTCTATTTGTTTAAATGGTTGCAAAGGAAAATCCCTTTGTACCTACATAACTGCAAAGGTAATGCCAAACAACCAGTTTAAAAATAGCCTATTTATGCATTTAACATCTCGTAAGTAACTTATAATCAGTTAGTTATGAAGCTTGTAATAATTCCACCATTTGACAGTATTTGTGAGTTTATGTTAATGTTATAATATTTTAACTCATCTGCCAAAATGGCAAAACGTAACTATCTAATAATCAATATGTTACAAAGTATATCGTGTCAGCATTTGTTAAATTTATAACCTTTTTAAGTTAACGAACATTAATCTTTACAAACGTGTAACTAGTTAATAATCAAATAGTTATAACTGCCAAATTGTCAGTTAATGATATATAATTTTAACTATATATGTAATACTATTTTATTAATTTAGTTAAAATACCTTTAGCATGTTAAACACCGAATATTTATACAAGAATAAATATTGTAAAGATTTATTGGGTCAAGTAATATGTAATAATCTTTTGTGTTCCACGGTGGATATTTATACAAAATATGGAATTAAAATACGTTATAAGTGACTGATATTTAAGGGGTTACAAAAGTTAGTTTATAATATAAACAAACAATGTTAAAAAGTGTAAAAATGGATGTTTCACGTTGGTTTATATAGTGTAAACTAACATTGTTTGTCCTATCTTTTCAAAATAGACCCCCACACCCCCTATATAGCCATAAATCAGCGCGGTAGTCACCTCATCTAAAAATTTTTTCTTCCGATTTTTCAGCCTTCTTGTAAAGTAAACTTACTTTGCCTTCAGAAATTATATTTATGCATATTCATTCATCTATCTATTTTTAACATTTGGCAACATTAACTTCTATATTGGTGAGCAAAACCATAAATGTATATCTATTATTCATCAAATGTATATCCAATATGTATATTTATACCCTTTATTTACTAGGGTTATAGCATATCTACAGGATATTTTCCGTATCTTTGTATTGTCGATATTTTATAGTCGACATGTTGTAAGGACGGGCTGACACGTGTTATCCGTCAGAAAGTCCCTGTTTATCGGGGGTAATCCTACACAATAACGGAAAATTAATATTATTATTGTACATAAATGGAAAATGGTATTGCTATAGACACATTGCACGCTCAGCTGCTGGACCTTTCGAGGCATGACGAGTACGGCTTCGAAGAGCTCCGTTGTCAGGACTGGGGTAAGGCGAACTCTGAGAAGTACAACAAGCTGAAGTCTAATTTCATCAGGTCAATGAGACGTCTGGCGAAGAAGGCTCCGGTGAAGTACTATGGCGGTTCGTACTACATGTTCAACGGTAAGATATATGAAGCTGTTCCGAAGATAGTCCTTGAGCAGGCTTACCAGCTGCTGCTCCTCGACCTGGCCATGGCTCCTATGCTCGGCATCAGCACGGTGATGAACAAGTCGTTCATGGAGGTGATAGAGTGCTACAACATACTGAGACCTACCTTCGATATCGTTGCATTCGCCAACGGAGTTGTTGACTTCGGCAGCGGTCTGAAGTATCCGAACGTGATGCCGTTCTCTCCAGAGTACCATGTCACATACTACCACCCATACGACTATAATCCGAAGGCGAAGTGTGACAGGTGGATGAACTTCATCAAGGAGGTCCTTCCGGACAGGACGTCGAGGATGATCCTCCAGATGTTCCTCGGCCTCGGTCTCATACAGAGAGGTACTGCATACAATCCGTACGAGGGGAAGGAGTCATCGAAGATTGAGCTCTGTCTTCTCCTTATAGGTACGGGAGCCAACGGAAAGAGCGTCATCTTCGACGTTGCCTGCAACATATTCGGCAAGGACAGGATAAGCAAGATGGACTACGCAGACCTCACTGCCGACGGTGACGAGGGAATGAGGGGAAGGTATCCCATCAGGAACGCCATCTTCAACTGGTCTTCCGATTCCGACCCGAAGAAGTTCGGAAGGAAGAATACCGGAATGTTCAAGAGACTCGTGAGTGGCGAGCCCGTCCCGATGAGAAAGCTCGGCAGGGATATCCTGGAGGGGAACTCAATCCCCTACCTCGTCTTCAACCTCAATGAGCTTCCGTTCCCAGACGATGCTTCGCTCGGATTCATCAGGCGCTTGCAGTACGTGAGCTTCGACGTGACCATACCAAAGGAGAGGCAGGACCCGGAGCTGGCGAGCAAGATCATCCGTGAGGAGCTGAGCGGAGTGTTCAACTGGATATTCCGTGGCGCAATGGAGCTGAGGAGCAGGAAGTACAGATTCCCGGCAGCTGAGGGCAGCAGAAGGCAGCTGCTCATCTCTCTTCTAGGAAGCAATCCTATATATGCCTGGATAAGGGCGTATGATATGAGGTGCAGCCCAGAGGCGAGGGGCGAGATTTCGGAGTGCATGCTTGCTAAGGAGATGTATGAGAGGTTCGTCGAGTTCTGCAAGGCCAACGATGTCGAGGAGAAGGATATCCCTACGATTCAGAAGTTCGGGCGTGATATGAGCGACAAGTACGGCTTCTTCAAGAAGAGGTCCCAGGGCGGAATGACGTATCAGGTGTACGGCGCGCAGATGATTGACCTGAAGCAGGAGCTTCTCATCAATGACGTGAAGAATAAATTGCGTGGTGAGGAGGACATCAAACAGCCGGAGAGCTTCATTCAGCCTGATGATTAACGGTTATAAAACAGATTTCTATGATAGACAAGGAATATATCAAGGAGATTATCTCCCGTATCACGAAGAAGAAGGCTGACGGGAATATTGTTCCGGCCACCGCTTCGATGAGCGAGATTATGACTGCTGTACGCGAGGATGCCCTGGAGTGCATGAGGATCATGTGCAACGATAGGGAGATTGCGGTGAACAGAACGTTGAACAGTGTTTCATTCAAGTGCCTATGAGAAGACATCACAATCCTAATAAAGTACCGCCGTTCAAACCAGACCCCGAACATTGGACTAAAAAAGTTCATTCTTGGAAGGCGAAGGTTGCATACGAGACTGAGGATGATGCTTGGGAGTTTCTGAACCAAAATCCGAAGCTGAAGGCGAAAGAGCCTGTGGTTTACAGGTACTCTGTATGTAATAAGTTTCACGTTTCAATACATTACAAAAAAAATAAATAGCTTATGATTAAAGAAGAAGATATTAAGGAGGGATTGAAGTTCTTACTTCCATGCGAGAGTATAGAACGCACCAGAGGAGGATTTCTCTATTATGTCAATACAAAGAAAGGACACTGCATGTCACTGATTGAACCTACAGATGTTTTTTGTGTAGAGTCTGTTAAAAATGACTGTGTTTATTGTAGCGTTCGCAACATTACTAATGTACGCGTAGATTTAGATATTTTGCAGAAGAATGGTATCTATCCTGAATATGCAGAAAATCTGTTTGATGAATGGAAGAATTCTATCATCAGTGATAATCTTAATTGGAGCGAGTTGCCATTTAATAGTATTATTATGGGAGAACAAAGCGAAATGACAGAGCAAGTGTCTCATCCTTCTCATTACGCTTGGTTGAAGGATTTGTGCGGTGTTGAGCCTTTGGATATTTGCAGACATCTTGACTTCAATACAGGGAACGCTATCAAGTATCTCCTGCGCAAGGATAGGGTGGATGGCAACAAAACAAAGACCGAGAAGCGCATTGAGGACTTGCGTAAGGCAATTTTTTATATTAATGACGAAATAAATGAATTAAATGGAAGAAATATGGAAAAATAGAACAGATGACACTCTTCCATGCGAACAATGGAAGTTGATAAATGGATGCAGTAACTATTACGTTTCTTCTCTAGGAAGAGTGAAGACATCAGATAGACATTCTTCGCGTAAGAGAAAAAATAGAAAGGACGATATTGTGTTTGTGAAGGGAAAAATCCTAAAGCAATCGGAAAATAAGGACGGGTATTTAAGATGCTGCATCATTTATGATAACGGTGACAAGAAGAGTGTATATGTTCATAGGCTTGTGATTAAGACATTCTTGGGGGATAGCACATTGCCCCAAATAAACCATATTGACGAAAATAAGCACAATAATAGTGTTGAAAATCTCGAATGGTGTGATGTTAAATATAACGCAAACTATGGTAACAGAAATACAAAAATATCTGATTACCAACATCGTCACCCAAAAATAGGGAAATGTGTGAAAATGTTTTCTCTTGATGGTGAAGAAATAGAAACGTTCTGTAGCGTGCATGATGCGGCTAGGAAAACAGGTTTCAGTATGGGAAACATTAGCGGAATGTGTAATGGTTCTAATAAGTATTCTCATGTAGGTGGATATATATTTAAGTTTGGATAAAAACGTAAGGAACATGGAGCAGACTGATTACACTTGCAAGGATTGCGTATTGTTGAATGATGAAGATTTTGAGTTCCCATATTGCATGGGCAAAAACTCATATACATACGTAAATCCTGACGATGATGCCTGCGGAGACATTATTCCGCTGGTATATACGTGCAAGGATTGTTTCTTCTTCAAGAATGGGGTTTGCAATGACCCTAATGAGACTAGGTTCACTTCTGAGGAGAATCCATCTTGTATTGGTTTCGAGTATAAGGAAATAAAAGTTGAACTTTAAAATATTGTTATCATGGCATTACCATTTGGAAAGACTATCAAGACAAGACACTTCACCGTACTGAAGTTCAGCAAGAGCTTGTCTAAGAAAGAAGTTGCTTCTCTCAGAGAGGATATCCCTGCTGAGATCAAGAAGCATTTACAGAGAGGCTCGCTGCCTTTCATCAAGATTGCGAATATTGCCGGCACATGGGGTATCGAGTACTCTATCGGCACATCCATGTACGCTGCACTCGATGAATGTGTTCCTGTGGTCGTAGGAGACCATTATGAGTTCTCCAAGGATGATGGAAACATCATCGAGGCATTTGCCCAGCTTATGTATGCGGATACATCGTTGCCTGGCGATGCAGAATATACGGCAGGTAAGTTGAAGCTTCGTGACGAGTACCTTGCTCGTGAGGCTGCGAGACTGAATGCTGCTGCCGACGAGGGTAAGACAGAAGAGCAGCTTCGCAAGGAGAGCGATGAGGCCGTGCAGGAAGTCATCGACCGAGATAAGCACGCCGAGACTATTCTTGAGATGGCAGAGCAGATTAAGAAGGAAGGAGGCAAGGATGAGCGATAAATTGCTTGAGGTCGTTCAAGACCATACTTCCCTAGTACAGGCACTCCAGTTCATCTTGGAGGCCGCAGAGACGAAGAAACTGCCATCATACGGCGTTCTTCCTACGTTTAATGACGATATGCTTGAAGATCAGGTGCGAATTGCGCTTGAACTCATCACCGGAGAGAAGTATCCCTGATTGAGTTTATATTTTTCTTCTACTTTCATAATATAAAAGTGAGGGGGTGGTATCTGTGAAGACACCACCCCTCGTAACCAATTAAACAGAATTACGAACAGCAGAACGAATCTGTGAACGTATATCTGCCTGCAAAGGTACTTGGTTTTGCAGAAATTCTAGTAAAACAAAGTTACTTTAACACGAATTTAACTATTTCTTCTTCTTTTGGAATGTCGCCTGGCCATTTTTAAAGATAATGCAGTCCTCGCAGCATCGAGGCATTGACAGAGGAATGTAGTAATGGACCACATTGTTTTCCGTATCAATTTCATCCTGCTTAATCTTAGAATAGTCTGCTATCATGGCTGTCGTCTTTTGCCACTCTGGAGAGCCAAACTTCTGCTTGCGCTGAGCGATAACGAGGTTTCTCAGAATCTCTTCCTTCGAGGTAGCCTTAATAAGTTCCTCCTGGGTGAGCTCATCGGCGTTCTCGTTCTTCACTTTCTTTCCCTGCACCTCTGCGATTCTCTTCTGAACGGACTCCTGGGCTTCTAGCTTGTTCATCTCTCCTTCAAGGAAAGATTTCTCCCAGTTGAGACCTTCTCCCTGAAAGGCGATAGCCCAACAGTCCCTCGTTGGCATACCTGAGCCACGGAGGCTGGCATAGATGTAATAGCGAGGGTCTTTCATCTTAAGAGCCTTCGCCTTCTTGTACGTATCGACGGATAACGTGTATCCTTTTGTTTCTTCAATCATAATCTTGATATTTAAAAGTTCAACGTTTGCTGCCTGCGGTGTTCTCTCCATACATTGATAGACTTGCCGTATATCCAATAGTCGAACACTTCTTCCGGCGACAATCCTTCGTCTATCATCCTTCCGCTAGCCTGGATATCCTTGATGGCCTTAATCCAACTATTATAGATATGCGGATAGCGTTTGCAGTCGGCGAGTTTCTGCTTATAGTTGTGCATAGGGCAGCACAGGCAGCCAATCCTATAGTAGCCCTCGTCGTACAGCTTGCAATGCTTAATACCGAGTGTGTTCAAGAATAGCCATACATCATCATCTGTCCACTCTATGATTGGAGAGATTAAGAGCGATTCGTAGCCTCTGATGCAGCCGATGGTACGCTCATCACTGGCATTGGTGATGTTAATCTCGTGGATGCCCCACCGGGTTGGACGGCCACGCTTCTGACTGTTCCTTTTATCACGGAACTCGTCAAGACCTTCAAGAGAGCCGCTGTACTTATGGTTGGTAATCTCGACCTCACTCCTACCCGAACGCTGTCTGCTTTCTGCGTGACGGATTCCGATGAGGACAACATTGCCTGCGCCGATACCTTCTTTATAGACTCGACAGCACCATCGTATCAGTCTTGTCGGAAGCATGCCTTCCTTACGGGCCTGGTTATAGATGCTGATTTTCGGCTTTATCATATCTACGTCCGGATAGTGCTTGCGGCAGAACTTGATTACTTCTGGTGGATCGACGGACGTAAGCCCCATGTGAGCCTTGAACTTCACGCCTGCAATCTTGGCAATGTGATAAAGACACTGACTATCCTTGCCTGAGCTGAACGATAGATAGAAGCCTTCGTTAGGTGAGTATGCCAGTGCAAGCTTCTCCGCCTTTCTCAGCAGCTCTACAGAGTGCTTTATCTTCTCCTGGAATTCTTTAGGAAACTTCGGAAGAATTTCTTCTAAAGTGAAATTTAATTCAGAATTTATCATATCATTTCTTTTTATGCGTGAAAACTTATACAATGATATATCTATAGCCATCCTTTACGATGTTCCCATTGTGCCTAATATTGTTCATACGCAGAAAGCCGCGATGGAGATTGTTTTTTCTTTCAGCTTCTCTCATACTGTCATAACATGCCGAAAGATAGCCTTCACTGTCATATTGAAACACGGATACATGATGATTCTTGCTCTTTTGTTCGTACGGTTTCAATTCTTCTCCGTGGAACGCGAATCTGTATCCCTTGCAACTCTTTACGACACCCTGGCAAACGCTATACAAAGCCCTCCTGTTAACGTTTAGCTCTATGCAAGCCTCGTTGCTACAATCGAAAGTCTTTAGGAATGTACCTTTCATATCATAAACGTCAATAGGCCTATTGTTTCCATTTGCAATATATGACTCTTTTAGGCGCTTCATATGATTACCGTAATTAATATTATACTTCTGTGTACACCACTCTAAGTTATCGTACCTGTTATTAGACTTATCTTCATCCTTGTGATTAATAATCGGAAAGTTTTTTGGATTTGGGACGAATGCAGATGCAACAAGTCGATGGACATAAAATCGTCTTCCTTTATTCAATTTCCAAAGTGAGACAAATTGATATCCATGCCCATTATCGCTATGTGGCAGAATGTGTCCTTTTGCGATTTGTCCTCCAGAGTTCGGCTTCACTCTGTCTAAAGAGCGAACTCTTCCCATGTTGCTAACCTGATACATACCTTCGTATCCTTCAATGTCTTTCCAAATTTCAATACTGTTATCCATCCTCAGTGAATTTAAAAGTTACCTCAGTGATTAAAAGAATGGGAAGGCCCACTGAGTTAGCCTTATCAGTTGGTAGCTACTCCAACCTATCCCAATGCAAATATACGAAAAATACTGCATATTTATGCGATTAACTGCATATTTATACAGCATTTTTTATTATTTTCTCCGAAAAGCGAACTCAACTCTACATTTGCACGAAACATGCGCCGGGATAACCATCGTATTTAATGGATGCATATACCCACATAGGTCATCACACACTGGGCAGTTGTAGCTACTGCCTCTGTGAACGAAGTATCCAACAGCTCCACGCTCCTGCCCATACTCCTGCTCTGCCTGGCCCCACGCTAAAGCAATCACCTGAGAAGCGTTTCTTACGATGTTCTGATAGGCGTTCTTGTAGTATCCTTTTCCGTAAGAAGGAACATCGATGTTGATATCCTTTCTCTTCGCCTTGGTGATGACTGATGTGTGATATGGGTCTTTATAGCCTGTGCGGATGGAAGACAGGAGCTGCTGGTCTGAATATCCCATCAAGGTTCCTGCCTTGATCATTCTTACAATATCTTCGGCAAAGTTTCCGAGATAGACGGCGTTTCTTTCGGATGTCGTCTTTCCGTAGATGTCGCTGACGAGAAATGATTCTATATTCTCGCTGTCAATCCCGAGAATCTTGCACGAAGCCTTGGAGTAAGCAGAGATGTAGCTATTGATACTCTCCTCTGCATCAGCAGTAACATTCTTGGCGTAAGAGAGCAGGGCTGACTCGTTTGTGAGCCTGCCCGCACCTCTGTATCGCTTACTTGCGGCAATTATTTTCTGTGTCGATTTCCAGAGAATATCTGCAACATGGTCCTCGCAGTTTCGGATTGCCTGCAAGCGCTTCCTGCTGTAATCGACAGAACGTTTTAACTCATCCATAGGCTATTAATGGGTTTGATTGTAGTGCTTCCAATTATTCTTGTCGTCCACGTCATTGTTGTGATTCTTGTCCCATTTCTTGCCACTGCGATTTGGTCTCCCTGCCTTGCGGCCACCGCCGGTGTTTATGTCGTTACCACCCTGCTGTTTATTGATTCGCGCAGTAGCCCTCTCCTCCTCGATAGCATTCTCTGTCTCATTATCCGCACGCTGAATATCCATGAGGAGGTCCTGCTGATCCTCTTCCTTCTTTTCTCGTAAGATACGCTCCCACTCGGCATTCTTAGGGAAGTCAGGACAACGCTCCGATGCAGTCTGCTTCGATAGGAATCCGTTCTGAACGGCAGTTGCAAGATTTGTAAGAAGTTCCGTCTTGTTCTGATGTGTATAAGGCTCAATCCATGCATTGATATCGAGACCAACAATAGAAGCCGTCGCATTGTTTTCGTGGCCGATTCCAAACTTGGCAATTTCTACCAGCTTATCAAGGAATGGCTGCAACTTCTGAGAATCATTCATGGCTACCTCTAATGCAGGAGAATAAAGAAGCTTGATGGCTACACCAGGGAGGTCTCCTGACTTCAGCTCGGGAGGTTTTACGGTAAATGACAGCTCATAGATGAGGTCATACGACTTGTTGAGCTGGGTCGCAAAAGCTTCTGATGCATCGGTTCCATTGAGGAATCCCGCATCGTTATCCTTGCTATTCATAGCGATAACCTTGGCGGCTCCAGTCATATCGTCGCCCGAAATGGTAATCTCCTCACCATCACCCTTTACGTAGAATACAGGGAAAGCGTACGCCTTGTTGTTCTCGCAAAGATACGAGAATGCCTCCTCGTAATCTTCGATGTTCTTCTGAACATTGGACCAGCATGGTCCCTCATCATTTCTGATGTATGCAACCGGAATTGAATTGAAGTGATGTTCTTTCTTTTCGGCAAGAGCATATCCGTTCATTCCGAACAATCCCTTAATGAGGTTCGCTGCCTTCTTCGTTACGCTCTTTTTACCAACATCATTTCTGAACCTATAATAATAGGTATCATCCCAGACCTCAACCCACTCGATCTGAGCGTTTCCGTCTTCATCCAAGTCGTAATACTTACGGGCGAATACAGAGAGTTCTCCTGTTCTTGAATCGTAATGCGGGTAGAGATAGTCTCCATTCTTGAATGACAGAACCTTAACTCCGAACTTTCCTTTGTCGATATAGCCGACTGCGGCGGTTTCTGCAACGATCATGTAAGAGCTTACCGCTTCAAAGAACGCAATCTCCATATTGTGCATAAGCCATCCCTTCTTGAAGACATTGAGGTTCTTCTGGGATTCCTCTTCCTCTTCAAGCTCATCTGTGCTGTCTGCGAGCTCGAACTGAATGTCGTTTCCGGTTAGGTGTAAGGTATGTTTTGTTGCGATAACCTGTTGGAAAGCAAATGCGCATCTTGTAATAGGCTGCAAGTAATAATGATTGCCGGTAGAAGGATCTTCCGGGTCCCAATCAGGATTCTCCTTGATTATATCCGGATACGCATTCTTGTCCCAGATTCTGTGTCCGCTTGTGAAGTACTCACGAAGGAAGTCGGACTGGGTTTTTACTCTCCATACACAAGGGTCGTAAGGCATATTTTGCATACTCCTATCACCAACCTTGTCGGAGAAAGTGCCATGACTCATGTATCCGTCAGGCTTAAGCTCATAGAATGGCTTCTTTACGAGTATTTCTCTAAAATTTAAATTCTCCATAATCCTTTTACCTTTTTATGTTTCTTTTTTGTTAAACTGAATATCATTACGTAGAACCAAGACTCAAAGAAGTCAGGCGAGTGCCCGACATATTTCTTGGCAATCTTCTTAGGTAATAGCTTGAATCCCCTATCGTCGCTGTTCTCGTCGCGCCGAAGCATCTTTCGCTCCTTCTGAAGAATCTGTCTGAGAGGGACCTTATCGAATCCGTTTCCAGAATACTTTCTTTCGAGCAGGGACGAGTCGATGGAAATCTGCTTCTCTTTTATCATCTTGTAGAATAGCCATGCGCACTGAGACTTCAAGTCCTTGTATAGGTATTTGATACCCTCTTCTTCTTGATGACTCTGTGGAATAGGAGCTGCCTGGTTATTGAATGGGACAGCATCCTTGAAGAATCCCTTGAAATACTGACCTATACCCTGCATATCGTAAGTAAAGTTGCATTCCTGCACACCCCACTCTCTCAGCTTGGACTCAACTACCGAAACAAGGGTCTTAGGGTCCAGCCTCAGCACAACCAAATCCTTGCAATGCCATCCTTCCCAAAGCCACATCACGAAGTTATCGCCGCCCGTGAATGCAACATCGGCAGAAGCTCTGCGCTTTCCGTCTCCTGTCTGTTCTGAGTTATCGAATATTTCTTCAAGGTCTTCCATCTTGATCATGTCATCTCCGGCAGCTTTCCAATTCCAGTTGGCTTCAAGGTCTCGCATACGCTGTTCCTCGTCCTGCTGGGCAAGGTTGGCGAGATATGAGGCATCGGTAGAGATAAGCTTGATGTTCTCTGATACGTCAGCGCGAACGAATGTTGCCGACTTGATGAACATTTCAAGCTTTGTATAACCAAGTTCCTCATAGCTATCCTTCCAAAGGCTATCGATAATGCCCTTGCACTGCTCGTATACCTCTTCTCTTGTATCGCCCCAGTAGATTGAGTCCGGCGTATCACCATCCATGAAGCAGTAACGAATAACCCCATTCCTTTCCGGATCTATATATCCTTCGTCGGTAACCCACCAATCGATGAACTTTCGTACCCAGGATTCGGGGTCAGGGTTACAGGTAATCCAGAAGCGGTTTCGAATGTGGGCTGCGTTTCGGTTGTTGGTCAAGAGGTACTTGAACTTCTTATATGGGCATTGTGTACCCTCGTCGATGCAGACGTATGCATACTGTCGTCCCTGGAATCGTGTCTTGAAATCCTGATAGGCTCCTGCGTAGTACGAGAATTTGAGCCATCCTCCGTTGTCGAAGTTCCAGGTCATATCGTTCTGTGACTTATTGTAAGTTCCAAATTGGGAGAACAATTTGTAAGAGTCTGTGACCAAGGACTGCAAGTCATCTTTTTCATTACGGAGGATGGTTGCATGGAAGTCTGGATTTTTGATATCTTTCAGAACTTCCATAAGAGAACTAAAGCTCTTACTGCCACCGCGGCTGCCGCCACAAATCTTTATATCTGCGTCGATTGAGAGCATATCCTCCTGACCGCCACGCTGAGCTATAATCTTCAGCTTGTCGGGATGCTTCTTATCTGCGTCTCTTAATGATTGGATATACTCTTGAGTATAAATAGGCTCTCCGTTATCCAATTTTAATCCTGAAAATACTTCCTTTTGCATAAATATCCATTTAATACTGCAAAAATATACAATTTTTCTTGGATAATTGCATATTTATTCATATATTTGCAAAACAAAAGGTATATTTATACATTTTTTGAGGTGGAAGAACCGCTTCAGGATAACATTTTTAATCAAAAAACAACATGACAAGAGAAGAACTCTTAGCATTGGTCAACAAGGAACTCGGTAGTACCAAGTTGACAATTAGCGAGAAAACCATCAATGAAGAACTTGATGACGTACTCGAAGATTTTGGTGAAGACGAAGCAGCAAACGCCAAGTTGGTAACCAAGGTTACAAATCGCTTGAAACGCATGGACGGCAATCTCCATTCTGACGTTTCTCAGCAAGTTAAGGAATACAAGAAGAAGGCAAGGGAACGCCAGAAGGCAAAGGAATCTGAGTCTGAGGAGGAAGAGCCTGAAAATAACGATATTCCTGACGAAGAGGATATGCCTGAGTGGGCAAAGAAGCTCATCGGTGAAGTCAAGAAGGAGCGTGAGGCGCGAGAGCAGAAGGAAGCAGCTGACGCAAAGAAGGCGTTGGTTAACTCCATTAAGGAAGGTCTTAAGGCTAAGTTTGAGAAAGCCAACATTCCATTGAATTCGTTTTTCGTTAAGACAGCGTTGGATAAGCTTGAGATTCCTGATGGTGAAGCAGACATTAAGGATCTTGTCGGTAAGGCAGAGGTTCTTTACAATGCTGACCTCAAGGAAGCTGGCATCAATCCAGACACCAAGCCTCGAAGCGGAGGTGGCGGAGCCGGAGGAACCGGAACCGTAGATGAACACGAGTTCGATGATGTTGCAACTATCAGATCTCGACACAAGCCTAAGGACGAATAAAAATTAGTATTCAGGATAACAAAATTATTTATTGATTATGGGAACAGTTTCTCCTTATTACAGTGAAAGGATGAATGGTAGCGGCTTCTTGCCAGGTCGTTCCCTCATCCAGGCTCGTGGCGAAATCGGCGGTATCCGCTATGTATTCGTCAAGTTGAATGGCGCCGCAAAGGATGCTTTCCGTACTCCTACAACTGGTGGTAAGTTGCTCAACCCTTTCAAGGGTCCTGCAAAGATTTACGCCGGTGATTTCCTGGAGTATGATCCTGGCATCTATGGCAACGCAGGCGCAACTGTTAAGATTCTTAAGTCTTATCAGTGCGCAAAGAAGACAGGTGCTACTGACACAACTCTCCTTATTGTACGTGATGGCTATAAGCATATTCCGTTCATTGGAGACAATATCATGGTGGCTCCTGACGCTCTCGATGGCACAGGCACAGCAGTTACGGTTACAGGTGTTGAGAAGACAACCGAGGCTGGCGCAGACGTATGGAAGCTTACTTTGTCAGCAACACTCGGTGTTGTAGCGAAGGATGCGGTACTCGTTGAGGCAGCAGCTGCCGGCGACGCCCAGAAGCCTATGGTAACCAACCCTAACGGTTATGCTCAGTGCGACTACGACTTCCTGTTCACTCCAGGTGACGATTTCGAGGATGGTGCTCGCTATATGCTTACCCCATTCCTTGCTAACGACGACACCGTTATGTATATCGACAGGATATCTCCAATCCCTCCTGCAATCAAGGCTCTCAACAAGAGTCGCGTTAACGGATGGTTCCATCTCTAATTATTAACCTTAAAGATTGATTCAGGATTATGGCAAAATTTGATTTTAATAATTCGCGACTTGCCAAGTTCTTCGGTTCTCAGGAGAACACGGCATATTTGCAGAGTTTCCTTGATAAAAAGGAAATCTTCTTCACTAACTACGGTTGGTACAAGACACAGGGACACAACGCTTCGTTCCTGACAACTACCGACAACTATGGCTTGGCAACATTCAACGTTAAGGCTCGTAAGCTGAAGGCAGCTCCTATGGCTGACCTCCGTGCTCCTCTCGGCGATTCTAACCAGATGGACAAGAACGGACACAAGTGGTACACCGCTTCTATTCCGGACTTCATCACTCCTGGTTATGTTGAGACCGCAGTTGAGCGTTACGCACGCATCAAACAGTTCGAGGAATTCGGTAACGATGCCAATATCTTGGCAGACTGGTCTTATGAGGTTCAGACCCGTATCGACTCTGTTGATGCGACAATGAACTTTATGACCGCTCAGTTGATGTCTACCGGTAAGATTGACTACTCAGGCATTGGTCGTGGTATCTCCACTCCACTGCACAAGGCTATCGACCCTATCGAGTATGGCGACAACTTCATCAATGGTGGTGCTAAGAAGTGGGCTGACCCTACTGCTACCATCCTTACCTACATGAAGGAGAAGGAAGCCAAGTATCGTGAGACACGCGGTGGTTTCGATGGTGCTTTGGTCTGGCAGATGACTCGCAATACATTCTACAATGTATTCTTGAAGAACGCAGAGGTTCGCGAGCTTGTTACCAATTACCGCCAGCTGAACTACATTGCCTCTACCAAGACAATGCCTATCAGCAAGGAACAGTTCATCCAGGCATTCGTTGACTTCGAGGGTGTATCTCCTATCGAGATTGTGACCGAGAAGGAGCGCAACCTAACTCATACAACCGATGAGTACAAGCAGGGTTGGTCTGACAACATCGTTGTTCTCCGTCCTGCCGGTGATGCTTGTGAGTTCGAGCGCACAGACAGTCTCGATCGTAAGTTGATTGAGTATGCTGGTAACAAGGCTATCTCTACCGTGTTCGGTACAACTAACGATGGTCTCGGTCTGCTCATGAACTCAGTAGTTCCTAACGGTAAGTACATGGAGTGGCACACAGACATCATGTTCTCTGCTTGCCCAGCTCTCATCGACTTCCCAGACCATTGCATTATGGACATTACCAAGACTGATTAATTTCGGTCTTGGAACTATTAACGTAACTAGATTGTATGACTATGGATTCGGAGATGAATATTTACACTGTGAACGACTACCTTATTAATAAGGTGAAGTTCGAGATGCCGATGAAGGCTCTGCTGGGCATCATGCACGACAGAGAGCTTGAAAATGGCATCGACCTAGAAGCCTGCGACAAGGATAAGGTGAGACTTGCCTATGCCGACATGCTGAAATGGTTTGTTCTTGGTCCGAGCAAGGTGAACAACACCTCCGATTCCGATAACGGATGGACTCATTCGGGAGGTGGCTATGACATGTCGGACAACGACAGGAGCGAGATGAAGGCAGAGGCTAACGCTATCTATGCGGAGCTGGAGCCAGATTCGATGCTCAAGAAGAAGTCCACCTTCCGGGTGACCTCCCACGGAGTAAAGAGGGCGAATTATTCTCCTTGGGGAGAACCTCTCCCTCACATCATCAAATAAGGCGTATGGAAAAGGAAAACATCAGAAACCCAAGATACCCTCACATCATCAAGATCGTGAGGAAGGTCGTCGGAAAAGCCGACCCTGATGACCCGTTCGCCGATGATGATGCTCCAGTTGGTGAGGACAAGGAAATCATTCTCTACTATGGCGAAGGACGCAGTTACACAGATACCACTACAGAGGGAGACAAAAACGTCGACCAGAACAAGAGGAAGGCATCGATTCCGGTCAGATATGACGAATGGGATGCTGACAGATGTCCTCTTGACGGCGACACCATCTACTCCACTGTCGGCAACAATACCGAGGTAGGTATGGTCAAGGACTGCGAGCCGGATAACAACAGAACCGTCGTGTATTGGAACTTAACAAGGGTTTAGATTATGGCGAAATACTTTAGCGGAAAGCGTCTGTCTCTCGGAGCGCAGTTCGAGCATCAGATTAAGCCAAGGGTCGAGAAGCTGGCGTATGACAAGATGCTTGCGATTATGCAGGAACTTGCTCACAGAACCGTCAACTATTTCAAAGAGAATAGGACGTTTTACAACATCACCGGTAATGCCTACACCTCGTTCTACGCATCAGTGTACTATAAAGGAAAGCTCGTTTATATGGTGCGTGCCTCAAAGGGTGAAAAAGCACCAACGAGAGTTACCCTGGCGGAGGGAGAAAAATATAACCTCCCGTTCTACTACGACGGAGGCGAAAACAAAGGCTACACCGGTTCAGTCGGTGGCGGTCACCAGTGGGGTCCAAATCTTATCTACGGACGTATCGGAAAAGTGAAATCTTCCGGGAAAGACTGGGCACTCGTTGCGATATGTCCTGTTGAATATGCAGTATTCGATAAGGAGAACCGCATTTTCGAGACAGTTTACAACACATACGAGTCTCTTCCAGATATGTTCGATGCCTGCGTAGTGTACGCCAATAGTTCAACTTTTAACAAACTGTAAGCTATGGTAGATATCAAGCAGATATATTTCGACTTAGGGAACGCCGTAAAGGGTATATGCGACAAGGTGTACCCCAGGAATCGTCCTAAGGCTGTAGATACCAAAATAGGTAGCTACATCGTCGTAAGTGCTCCGTACACAATCAGGAACAACGAGATGAACTACGATGGCTCCTATAACTACTATACTACCACTATCCAGATAGAGGTGTATGTAAGAGATAAGGCATCCTCGGCGAATCCGAATGGTTTCAGTCCTTCGGAAATGGATAAGAAAGTCAAGGCTGTCCTCGAAAGATTTCCAATTTCAACAGACAACATCATCGTTACCAGGCCGAACATCGCTATTCAGTCCGACGACGGCGCAGGTTTTTCCGTGACGATCATACAGGGAAGGTTACGTACGAAATAAGTATTCAGGTATAACAATTTAAAATATTTTAGATTATGGCTATGACAACTATTGACAAGATGAAGGACATTTTCAATGGTCCTAAAACTCTGCTCTACTCAAAGGCTATTACCGATTTGAGCAAGGCTACAGTTGACATCACCCCAGAGGTCGAGCTTCCGGTTACCGTTGACTCGCTGAAGGCGACTATGGATGACCCAACCATCAACCACTACAAGGTTATCGGTCTTGCAGGCGACTGGGCAACTACAGCAGAGCTCGGCGACTTCAATGTAGAGTTCGTTGTTCCTTCAAAGGCAAAGGACTTGCTGACAATTATGTTCGGCGAGGATGCTATCACAGAGCTGACCAAGGTTACCCTGAAGGGTACAGGTGACGCTACCCTCGACGCTACTACCGGCTTTACAGGTATCGCTGTTGAGCCTAAGAAGTTCAAGATCAAGGGTACTATCGTTATCGTTGACGACGAGAAGGAGAACCTCATGGTTATCACCAACATCGCTCTCTACGCCACCTTGCAGTGGGATAACTCCAGTACTGAGCCAGTTGCGTTTAAGTTCTCAGGTTCTATCGAGGGTGCAGGTAAGCGCAGTATCGCTTGGCTTACTAAGGCTCCGGCTCCCGGTATTGGCGGTTAATCAAGTAAAGGCTTCTTTAGGTAATTAGATTCAGGATAACAAACCGTTGGGCGGCAGGCTAATCAACAGCCGTGCCGCCCTTCTTCATTTAATAGCATACAATCATGGCAGAAGAAAAGAAAATTGAGCAGCCTTCGGTGGACTTACAGGAGTTACTCGACAGCGTACTGCACGACGAGCCTACCGAGTTCGTGTTCCGTGGAAAGAAGCACAAGCTCGGTTGGCTTCGTAAGGGAACCATGAGCAGGTGTTCCCACATCAGGGCAAAGGAGAAGAACGAATGGAAGCGCAACGTCAAGATTTGCGTCTGCATCCTCCTTAATAACATCTGGAAGATTCGATTCCTGTATTGGATCTACTGGCGTTGGCTCTACTACATCAAGGATGTGGATATAGCCGATGTGCTGAGAGTCCTCGATGTTTCTAAAAAAAAAATTCCATCGAACGCATTCTCACTGGCTACCATATTAGCGACCGGGATGACGGACGTGATGATGACGATGACGAGGAGCGAAGCAAAAGCTATCCAAGCAGAACAAGCTGGGGAGCAGCCTTCTCACTAGCGGAGAAGTTCGGCTTTCTCTTTCAGCGTAAGTACTTCATCGCGGCCTACGACTACTGGTGGGGCTATTCATCGGCGCAGATTGACCTCATGGTTGCAGACCAGCCTCTTGTCGTCTATCCTAAGACCAAGAAGGAAGGCGGTCCGAAGAAGCATACCAAGAAGGAGATGGATGACCTCTACGACAGGTGGATGGAGAAAAAGAAGAAAGAAGGAAGTCTTGTCGGCGAGAAAATAAATCTTGTCGGTTACTTAAACAATAAACTCTAATTTTAAAATATTCAGGATATGGCAGGTGGAAATTTAGGTGACTTGTGGTTTGACTTAAACATTAAAGACAGCAATGTTAGGTCAAAACTGAAAGAAATTTCAGAAGCACTTTCGGAGTTGGATCTAAAAACTGAGTCCGGAAGAAAGTCTGCTGAGAAGTTATTTAAGAACTTTAATAGAGAGAATAGCAAAGAAATCGCTGAGGATTTTAAAAATATAGCGGCCCAAATGGGCATTCAGGCTCAGGAAACTGCAAATCTCAGCAAAAGACTGAAGGAGTTATCGGAACTAAAAGCAGACATTCTTCGTAGAGACAAGGAACAATCCGAGCACGGTAACTTTGTTGCGATGAAAAATGAAGCGCAGGCTGCACTTGATTTAACAAATAGATACAATGAACTTGCCAAGTTAAAAGAAGATATCTTAAGACGCGACAAGGAAATGGATGCTCAAGGGGCTTTCGTGACGCTTGTTAACGAATCGAAACAGGCGCAGGAACTTAATGAGCGTTACAGGGAAATGCAGCAACTGAAATCCGCGATTTTGGAGCGAGACAGACAGTCAACCGAGCACGGCAACTTTGTTGCGATGAAAAATGAAGCGCAGGCTGCACAGGAGTTAGCTGTCAGGGAAAGAGAGCTCGCTGAGTTGCGAAATGCTATCGTACGCCGTAATGAAGAAATGATTGCTGCCGAAAATAGGCTAAGAGAAGCGACGGAGCGAACTAACCAGGCTAGAAGAGAAGCAATTTCTGTATCTAGGAAACAGGCAGAATCCCTTGTACGTGATAGAGCTAAGGAACTTGAAGCACAAAGACAACAGATCCAAGGTTTATTTGGAAGTGGAAAGAATGTATTAAGTACGCAAGAGTTAATGCAACTTCAACAGGCATTCTCGCAAATTACGAAAGAGCTTAATACATTGCGCAGTGCGATGAATAATCTTGGTAGTTATTCTATCAAAGATTTATTCTCTATAGGCAGAGGAACAAGCGAATATACTCCACTGATAAACAGTATGCGAACTGTAATTGATCAAAAACAGGAAGCGATAAACCTTGAGCGAAAACATCAAGAAGAGATAACGAGAACGGCTGCAAAGGCACGAAACGACCTTGCAGCAGCATTCGCCGGAGCAAACGCTGAAGCGAAGAAGATGCAATCCATAGTCGGAGACATCAAGTCTCTCTTCTTACAGGGAGGTATTGTCTTTGGCGCGCAGCAATTCTTTAATTCAATCGTACAGACCGGTGGTGAGATTGTTCAGCAGCATGTAGCGTTGCGTTCTATCCTTGGAGATGTACAGAAGGCTGATGAATTATTCGCTCAGACTCAGCAGCTTGCATTGCAGTCTCCATTCAAGTTTGGAGAGCTGAACCGAGATGTAAAACAGCTGGCTGCATTTGGAGTCGAGGCAAATGACTTGTATGATACCACAAAGCGACTTGCGGATATCGCATCTGGTCTTGGTGTGTCTTTCGAGCGACTTGGCTTGGCTTATGGTCAGGTTAAGGCCCGTTCTTGGCTTGACGGTAAGGAGTTGCGCCAGTTTGCTTATGCTGGACTTCCACTCTTACAAAGAATTACGGAGCTTTACAATTCAGAAGGAAAGAACGGAAGGAACAATTATACCCAGGCAGATGTCAAGAAGATGATTACTGCTAGACAGGTAAGCTTTGAGGATGTCCAGAAAGTGCTTTGGAAGATGACGGATGAAGGCGGTCAGTTCTACAATATGCAGTTCGTCTTATCAGAGACATTACTTGGTCGCTGGAACAAGCTCATTGATGCCTGGGATATTATGCTAGGAAAGTTCGCAGAAGGCAAGAATATCGTCGGAGGAACTTTCTCGTTCATCATAAATAGAGTAACCGACCTTGTGTTAGCTTTGGACAAGCTGTCTCCTGCCCTTCTTTCATTCGGAGCGGTGTTTGCTGCAAGGAAGCTCGGCGGTATGGCTTATTCTAAGATGGGTATTGGATCACTTGCTAAGAGTTATACTCAGCAGATGAATGCCCAGTTAAAGTCTTATGCCTTCGAACAGCAGCAACTTGTTGTGGAAGGAGAGATTACGCAGAAGATTGCCCAGCAAAATGTATTCAAGAAAGCTGCTATTCTGTCGGAAAAGCAATCGCTTGTCGCGAGCTACAATAGGGCTGCACTCGAAGGAAGAATGTCCGTATTGCAGATGCAACGAGCAGTCAAGGAAGGCTTGGTTTCTAAGGAGATAATTAGTCAGCTCGCATTAATGGGACAAATAACCGCCAAACAAGAGCAAATCATCTTGAATGGAGGCAGAATGTCTGCCGTATGGAGCATGACAACTTCAAAGATCGGAGGATTTATCAACGCCATCGGTGGTTGGTGGGGGATCGGCATTACGGCTATCACTTCATTGTTGATGGGGTACAATCAATGGTCAAGTCGAGTAAAGGAAGAAGAAAAGACGTTGATTGATGGAGCTAAGCAGAAATCCAAAAGTTACGGAGATTTTCTGTCTGGATTAGGCCCAAAAGACGCGTCCAACCTTTCTTCGCAAGTTGACTCGATGAAGGAGATTCTGAAAAGTTCAGATGACTACACGGATTCTATCAAGCAGCAGGTTGAAAGCGCAGGAAGCCTGTCAAAACAATACGACATACTCAAAGAAAAAATTGAGGATGCGAAAAAAGCAAATGATGGCTTAGCTGATAAATATGGAGTTATAACGAATAACGCAACTTCAGCAACAGGTCTTGTTAGCGACAACCTATTCGATATGATCGGAGCTGATACTCCACAATGGTTACAGTGGTTGAATGGACTCACGAACGATGATATTGCAAAGAATGTGGAGCAAGCACAAGAATCTCTGTCTAAGTTCCAGGTGATGTTCGACGAGCTCGACTCTAATACAAAGGCAAAAATGGAGGATTTTATCCGGTCTTTGATGGAAAACAACGAAGAGCTAGCAAACCAAATCAAGGGTCTGCCCCTTACTGAGCAGATTAGGATGCTTGCGGCTATTGGCGGAGATGATTGGGAAAAATTTGTCGACAAGTTTACAAATGGAAGCAAGGAGACAGAAAACTGGTTAAAGGAACTTGCGGAAAGAGCGAAGGATTCTAGCGATGATGTGTCCGAAATAATGTATGACGACGTGCCGAGAGGACTTGATTCCGTCAGAAAACAGCTCGGATTGTCTCAAGATCAATTCCGCACGTGGGCAAAACGAAACCCTGAGATTTTCGCAAGCATGATGGACAAAATGGCTCAGAAAGCAAATATTACAAGTAAAACCATCTTGTATTATTTTCATTCGGCTATTAGTAAGCTCATGGATATGGACTTTTGGCCAGGCGACAGTGGTAACGGAAAGCAAGGAAAACCTTCGTACAACTCTGGCGTAAACACACCTTTCTCTGAGATCATAAGACAAAGACTTCACAAGAACGGGACTTTCACCGGAAGTAAAAAGAAAGGTAAGTTTTGGACAAGAGAGGTTGACAATGCGTTAAGGCAAGTACAAGACCAGTCTTTCGAGACCACAGGTGAGAATATTCGTAAGGAGCTCAAGGCTGCGAGAAACGAACTTGATACGATAGTCAATGGAAAAGTAAGCAAGAATTCTTATGAGTACAAGAATGCTAAACACAAGTACGATTTGTGGAAAGCTATCGCTGACGCAGGTTACATCTCTGACGATCTTGGAAAGAACAAGGTTACTGGTAACTTTGGGAAAGGCAAAAACAGGAATGGTCGCGAAGAAGACGCAGAACTTAAACGCCTACAGGAACGACTCAGTAGCTTGAAGTCTGCAAGGCAGATGTACCAGAAGTACAAGAGCATAATGTCTGATGAAGAGGCAAAGAAGAAGACTTACTATCTCTTCCCAGAGGTTACCGGTCTTAATCTTGACGACTATCAGAAGGCTGTTCATTCTCTCCTTGAAGGATTCAGCATAAATACCACAGAGAGAAAGAAGTTCCAGACATCCATCTATCGCGAGGTCGCAGAGTGGCTCTTCGATGAGAAGGATAAAAAGGAGTATGAAAAGAAGGCGGCTGATTTCAGCGAGTCTATGAACAAACTGTCAGAGCGATGGGATTTGTATAAGAGTCTTCTTGAAAAAACTGGTAGCAAATTCTTTGCTGAGTCGGCATGGGTTGACGCATTCCAGATGGATGACAAGGTACAATCTCTTATGGACGAGTATTACGCTCACTACCATGAGATATTCAATCTTCAGGATTCTCTCAGCATGACTGACGGAGAAGCTAAGGAAAAGCTTAAGCTACCAAATCAGTACGAAGAGTGGAAAAAGATTACAGAGCTCCTCCGTGGTAATTATGTTAAGTCTTTGCAAGATGCCGCCGATATCATCGAGAAGACAGAAGATTACGAGGACAAGATTCTTAAGATTCGACAGGATTACGATAAACTTATCAAGAAGACGAATGATCCTGGTATCAAGGCGAGATATGAGATTCAGAGAGACAAGGAGATTGGTCAGGTTAAACTCGACAAGTTCAAGAACTCTTCTGATTATCTCAATTTCTACGGAGCTATCGTTTCTCTCGGTATGGATAAGGCTCAGGCTATCGGGACTAGAATCAGGCAGAATATCAACGAGGCTCTGCAAAACGGAGCTATCGATGCGAGAGAGTACTCCAAGGAAATCAAGCAGCTTGATGAGCAGTTATCGAAGCTGACGAGTCCAAAGAAGACTTTCCTCAATGGAGGTCTAAAGGGAATGGCTGAGCAGAAGATTTCTGATGCCAGCGAGCAGATGACCATCGCAGCAAGTAAAATTGCTGAAGGCAAGAAGGTTCGTGAACTTGGTCTCAAAATGGGAGACGAAAACTTCATCAAGCGTGGTGACAGCATGATTGCCAGTGGAAAGGCTATGATGAAGGCTGCTGAGATTCTGTTTAAGGATGGAACAAAGGCGAAAGAATCTCTTGATAAGTTTGCTAACGTAGTAAGCATTATCGACCAGAATGTGCAGGGAATGAGTGAAGCATTCAATGACGTCAAAGAGACTGCTTCCCTTCTCGGAGCTGACACTGAGTCTGATGGATGGCAGGACGCTTCTGCGTTCTTCGAGACATTCTCTGGCATGTCAAGTTCACTGTCAAAGTTGGTAACAAGCGCGGAGTCCGGCAACGTTGGTGGAATCCTTGCCGGTGTCACTGGCATATTTACCTCTCCTATCAAGGCGTTTGCAAAGGCTCATGATGCTAAGCTCGACAGACAGATAAAGCTCGCAGAGAGACAGCTGAATGAATTGAAGAACCTATCTAGCAATATCAGTTCCGTTATTGAAAAGACACTCGGTGGAATCTATTCTTACGAAAGGTCTTCTGATACAACTAAAAAGCTCAACGATGTAAAGAATGACTATAAGGCTTGGGATGCTTATTCAAAGACTGATACGGGTAAGGCTTTCTTCGGTGGCAAGAATATGAGTCACTACAGCAAGGAGACCTATGATGCTGTGATGAAGACGGAGACGAATCCTTCCGCATACGCAGATCAGCTCGCCCTACTCCACGCTCAGGAAGATGAGCTAAGGAAGCAGAGGCAAGCCGAGGATGATAAGAAAAAGACGGATAAGGATAAACTCGCCGACTACGACCAGCAAATCAAGGAGATGGAGCTACAGATCAAGACGTTCGCACAGGATTTCCTGAAAGACGTTTACTCTATCGATATGAAGAGCTGGGCAAGTACTCTTACAGATACTATCGTAAGCGCATGGGCTAAAGGTGAGGATGCAGTTGATGCCTACAAGAAGAAAGTCAAAGACATGGTTCGCGATGTGGTAAAGAATATCATTACACAGAAAATCATGGAAAAGGCGCTCGAAAAACCTCTAGAATGGCTTACATCCGTTCTTGATGAAAAGGGACAGCTCGACGAAACGGACATGATTAATTTTGCGAAGCAGGTTAATGAAATAGGAGATAAGGTCGTTCCTCAGATAACCGGTCTTGTCGATGCCTTAAAGAACGAAGGATTGGATATGAGAGAGGACGGAAGTTCCTCTACGACCAACTCGATAAAAGGCATTACCGAGGAGACAGCTGATCTTCTTGCATCCTACCTCAATGCGGTCCGACTTGATGTTTCTGTGATAAGGGAAATGCAGGGTAAGTTCATTCCAGAGATGAGCGAGATTGCAAAATCTCAGCTCACGCAGCTTAACCTGATTGCTCAACACACCTTGCGCAATGCAGATGCAGCAGAGAGAATCGAGAAAATTTTCATTGAGTATAACGATAACTTCAACAGAGTTATCAATGGTACGAAATCTTTAAAAATGAAATAATTATGTTTGAAAAAAGAAATTTATCAGACAAAATGAAAAACGAGGCGGTTTCACTGGGTCTTTGCGCTCAGTGGACCGCCGAGTGGCACGACAACTCATCCAAGCATGAGATGGTCGAGAAGTTTGTTAAGGGTATTGACTTCTGTATCGGAAAGAACTGGCCTTCGACCAAGGATATGAAGAAGTACTTTGGTGATGTCATTCATGATCATGGTGTGTATGTTGACGAGAACGTTGACCTGCAAAGCCCGAAGATTGTCATCCTCAATGGAGAGTGCGTAGCAAATATCAGCTATGACTGGATGGACAGTGGAGAGATATACGTAAGGCACAATTCTTCACTTTACCTGAAGGTTAAGGGATTCTCCAGAGTGTTTATCAATCTGTTAGATGGTGCAGAGCTTCATGTTGAATGCGAAGATACCGCAAAGTGCTTCGTCTACCAATACGGAGGAACAGTCGTGAAAGCGACCGGGCCAGTCAATATCAGGGATAGACACGACTTTAAGTTCAATTAACGCATATTTATGCATATATTACTTGCATATTTATGTATTATTTTGTATATTTGCAATTATAAAAAGTTGAATTAAGGTATGAAAGATTATTTCAGGATATACATGCAGAAGGAAGGCGATGGGAATGAGGTGAAGGACTCCATCGCCGACTTCGGCATGTACGTTAGCGAGAGTCCGTTCAAGCCTTGCGATGCCGTCAAGGAACCAATAAAGAGGGAATGGCACGATGAGCATGGTGATGACGAGTATATTGGCAAGGATGGTCTCTATATGGCGGCATACGATAACAAGATCAAGTTCCTGTTTAAGGGTAATGCCTTCGGCGCAAACGAGAAGTGTAAGGCTTTCATCGACTATCTCCGTAAGTCTGGCATGATAAAAATGTACTGCGGCTTCAACAAGATAGGAAGGCAGCATGTGAGACTGAAGAGTATTGATCCGGACCTATACAGATATCCGGGCAGCGAGGATTTGCTTGTCCTCTCTATTACTTTCAAGATTAACGACCCTGTTACTGACATCAAGCCAATTATGGATGCACAGGGCAGGATTTTAAATTTAGGATAGCATACAAATGAGCACTTGGAATATTTATCATAAGGATGGCTCGAAGCTGACAGACGTTAACGGAGAGCATATAACCGTTCATGGATTGGAGTACTCTGATTCCTGGATGGGCGAATGCTTTTTGACTATCAACTTCAAGCATGAAGTGCCTATCAACTTTCAGATAGGCGACTATATTGTCTATCGTGGCGAGCGTTTTGATCTCAACTACGAACCAGGCAAGGATAAGCAGTCGAGACCTGACACATACGGAGAGGGCTTCGTATATGACAGCGTGAAGTTCAACGCATTGCAGGATGAGCTTGCTAGGGCTGAATTCCTCGATGTGGTATTGAACGACAACGAACTCCACTACACTTCCCTGCCGAAATTCCCATTCTTCGTACAGACTTTGGACGATTTGCTCGACAGGATCCAGGCGAACCTTGATGAGCAGATTGGTGCAGGTCTTTGGAAGATTTACTCCCGAAACAAGGACCGTTCCGTTCAGCGTGGAGCCCTTGAAAGCGAGTGGTTGTCGATTTATGGTGAGAAAACCGAAGATAACGTCATCGAATCGATGTCTATTACAGTGGACTCACAGACCTGTTGGCAGGCTCTTGCGCTTGTGAACGAGAAGTGGGATGTGAATTTCATAGTCAGAGGAAGAAATATCTATGTCGGTACTACAGGAATTGAGGCAGGGCATATTTTCTCTTATGGTATCGGAAATGGACTCTACGAGATTGTGCAGAACGCAGATTCTGATCAGAGTGTCATTACGAGACTGAGAGCGTATGGTTCGGAGAAGAATCTTCCTTCTCATTACTATGCGGACCTCGGTGTCAAGTACGTGGCGAATATCACGAAAGTGGTTACAGCTAGCATAAATGTAGAGCTTGAACTGGATGTCGACTATACCGAGACATATTTCAAGAATAAGAGAAAGTACGTCGTTTCCGGAGAGTCTCAGGAACAGTCTAATGGATGGGTCCTTCAGGTAACGTTCGATTTTCAGACTACAATTACCGGTTATGTAACACAGTCTGGCAGCTCTGGCAAATGCAGGTTCTACTCCGAGTTAAAGGGAACACAGACTGACACCGGAGATGAGGAATCAAAGGAGAAGCTTGATGCGTTTATTGCGCAGGTCAAGGCCGGAAATACAAAGATGTATATCACGTCCGGTCTCAATAAGAAGGCCGTTCCTTCATCCATGAAGGAGTACGCAAAGAATCTTCCGAATAATATGTCCATCAACAGGCTTATGCTGCCTGGATTCCCTCACGTATCGCTGAGTGATTTCTACGACTCGCTTACTGAACAGGAAAAGAAGTATGTGAATCCAACCGGGAAACTGCATAAATTCTCTACTGATCCATATAGACCATACATCGATTCTCTCAATATAGAGGAGATTGGACTCCGTTCGGCATCGCAGTTCTTTGATACTGACGATAAGACGAATGGAGTTATCGAAATCTACCCTACCATCGAGGAGATGGAAATCGGTGGTGTGCGTGTTGATGAGATTGATGAGGGAGTTGCTCCTGATGACGACGGAAGGTTTGGCGACAACGAAACAGTAAAGAATGTTGATATATACCTCAACAAGGCTATCGATTTCGACATCAACGACCTTAAGGATGATGACTTCTCCATCTCTATGAAAGATGGTATGTGTGGTGGTCGGACATTCAAGGTGGCATCCTCAGCCAAGGTTGACGGAAGGTGGAGGCTTACTATCGAGAGAATCAAGGATGACGCTCTTGAGCTTTGGTTTCCATACAAAGACTACCCTATCAAGAATGGCGACCATTTCGTTCTTACCGGCATCACTCTTCCTGATTCGTATGTGAAAGCTGCATCATTGAAGCTCCTTAAGTATGCTATTGCGCTCCTTGACAAGAATGACTACACAAGGTATGTCTATCAGCCTAAGGTTGACGAGCTTTTTATGGCGAGACAGCACGATAAGGCGCAGGCAGACGAAACCGGAACTATCAAGAGCCTGCACGATACACTGAAGGCCGGCGACCTGATGAACTTCAATGATACAGACCTCAATATCGAAGGAATCATCTCTATCGACCAGCTCACGATCAAGGAAGAAGATGGCAAGATTCCGACATACGACATAACACTTCGCGAGGACAAGGAGGTTGGAACCATTCAGAAGATTCAGCAGCAGATTTCATCACTCCAAAGCGGAAATGGAGGAACTGGAGCAGGATTGACAACTACACAGGTTAAGAATCAGGTCGCAACAGAGGGAAGCAAGCACTTCATCTCAAAGATAAACGATGACACCGCCAATGGCACAATCACTTGGGAGAAGGTGCAGAAGTTCTTGCAAGGACTAATCGCAGAAAACTCATCGCAGTTCAAGAAGGGTGCGACATTCGGCGATTTTATCCAGGGAATGCTGTTAGGAACCGGCGGAAGGATTGACGAACTCGGTAACGCAGAGTTCGAGAGTATCGTTTCGAGAAGCTCAATCATAGCGAAGGAGCTCATTACCAATCGACAGACGGCAATGGAGAGTAACTTCGTCTTTACGGAGAGCGGAATGGTCGAGACTGTTACAGAGATTCCTGCGGCAACGGAAGGCGGCAATGTAACTTACGACTTGAAGCTTCAGAAGCGATGGGATAATGATTTCACCGCATTCAAGGAGAATGATGTAGTATTAGCTTCCATCAATACCTTGGCAGAGAGCGGTAAGTACTACGATATGTGGCTGCGAGTGTTATCGGTTAATACCGTGACGAATACCATTACGGTGGTCTGCTATCCCGATGATGAATGCCCTAGCAAGAAGAACTATCCGCCTTGTGAGCTTGCAAGGCTGATACGCTGGGGAAATGCGGTGGATGAAGACAGACAGAGCTGCTGGTATATATCATCATCAGAAGGACTGCTTGTGTGGCTCGACCACGTTACTAAGCCTATCATTGACAAGACGAACTATTCCCTTGCGATGGGTAAGCTGCCAGATGCACTGTCGTTCCTCTTCCAAGACTTCCCTACCGCCAACAAGCGTGATGGAGCTTTCTATGCTAAGTGGATGATGGCTGCATCATTTCAACAGATAGACTATCAGGGCAACCCAATCTACACGACAAGAGACAGAGGAGTTTGGAGCTTGGCGGTGGCGCAAGGCGAGAATCCTTACCGCAATGGAGACCGAACGATTGATACGGTCTATTATCTCGGCTGTAAGTGGCAATGCCTAGAAGACAAGACAACAAAGCCACCGACCTACTCATCTACCGCTTGGGCGTTCGTGGAGGGCAATCCTTACTTCACACTCGAAATGCTATCATCGAAGCTGTGGAACTTCCGTCTCAACGACTTGATGGCAACGAATACTGATGGCTCTTGGAAGGTATTCACTACTCTATCAGTGGTTGGAAGGCTCTACAATCAAGACGTGACCGACTCTATGGTCAATGTTGTGTGGACGAGAGACAGCGGAAATCCTGCGGCAGACAACAAATGGGCACTCTCTCACGCAAATAGCGGTCTATCTATTGATTTGACTTATGAAGACCTCGGCGGTGCAGCATTCAAGATAGGTAGTGTGACATTCCGATGTGATGCCGAAATTAAGGATGGCGAGACGATGTATTCCGAGGACGTGAGTGTTAGTTTTTGATTAATGTTGAACTTTTAAAATAATAGGATATGGCTAAAGAATTAGCGGTTAGTGTTGACAAGATGATGGAGATACAGCCTACGGCTTACTCCCAGTCCTGTAGCATAGAGATTGTCGGCAATATCATCAACAGACAGCAGTATGATGGTATCGAAGGCTCATTCTCGCCCGACTTCACCATTCGACCTTGTACGATGTTTCCAGCCTGCTATCTCATTGACCCCGACAACCCTGGAGAGACACAAAACTTCAATAGCCAACTGGATACGTTCAAGTGGTCTGAGGTAACATCAAGCGGAATTGTTGTCGTTGCCACAAGTGAGAATGCGAGTGTGAAGGCAGGATATGAAGCTGTGAGGGAAGGATTGAATAAGGGAACTCTCTATATCAAACAGAACTCCGTTCTAGGTAAGCCTCGGACAATGCGATTTGAAGCGAGTTGGACAGACCCAGTTTGCGGCTACAAGTACACGTTCGTGGCTAACAAGGCTCTCTATCTAGAAGACTGCACTAACGCAAGAGCAGAGATTATGCTGGATAGTCCACCTACAGTGCTATGGAATCCTATCAAGCACGCTGCATCCAAGACCCTCACTGCGAAGATTATGGTCGGAGCTAAGGATAAGACAGCAGACAGCAAGACGAAGATATGGTGGTATCGCATTCTGGATAACGGAACGAAGCAGCTTATCTCTTCTGTTGATGATGCCGAGAACTACGAGATTACCGCAATGGCTAAGGGTGCGAACGGGCAGATTTCGTCAATCACCATCGACTGTGATATGATAGGCGAAGGTATCGGCTACGAGTTAAGGGCTTGCTACATCTATAGCGGCAGCGTTCCTTCTTCCCCTAGAGAAGCTGATGCAAGGAAGGTTACTTACATCAACAGAACAATTCCACCGCTCACCGCCCAGTTTATCGGTGATGGGTTTGGTCTCAACGAAGATGCAACGTTCGTCACCTGCCAAGCTGTAGTCAGTGACAACAATGGAGTTATCGAGCCATCCGTGTGGCAGAAGGTGCTTCGGGCTAAATGGCAGAAGATTACATACGGCAAGAGCACGAACAATGGCGTTACTACAATAACACAGAGTGCAGAAACGCTAGGATATGGCGAGACGTTCCAATGCCCCTTCGAGGCAAAGAAGAGCATCCGTCTCACCATCGAAGACAGAGGAGCTTACGAGCTTCTTGTTGATGAGAACGGAAATGCCCTTGTAGATGAGGGTGGAAAATACATCATATCAAGGGAAATTGATGAGAATAACGGATGATGATGTCTAACTTTAAAAAATAAAGAATTATGAAATATTACGTTAAGGTTACGAAGCAAGTTGCTGAGAAAATTATCAGAAACGGAGTTCCGCTGACAATGACAAGCGACGGAAACTGCTTGCTCTATCAGAGTGAGTTGAATGGTGTTGATGGCGTGAACCTCAACGAGAGAGCAGCCAATGCTGGCGGCTCGCTGATAGCTGAGAGCGATGCCCTTGCGGAAATCAAGGGAACTACCGATGCTCCTGCCTCCTGCTACACTCCAGTAGCGTATGGCGGCAAGGACGATACCCGAGATAATGGCAATATCAGTTCGGGTGGCGGCGGCAATCCGTCTTCCGAAAATATATATACTAAAGAAGAAAGTGAGGTAAACAATGACTAAAGCTTCAGTTACAGGACAGATTACCGTTACAAGTAACGGTACTACCTTGCACTCTATTCTGCAATGTACTACAGGAGACGTGTATCAGAATTATGACGGCGACCCTGCGTCACCTTCCAACGTTGTGCCTAATTTCGAGGCGAGTGGTGCAACGAAGCCAATGTTGGTTATGCAGGCGTATTCGGCGGAACAGGGTGCTGGCAATTCTTTCGACATCTCCAAAGGTGCTCCGACTTGGATTGTAGCTGGTGTGACGCTGACTTTCAACGCCTCACACGTCTCGACTAATTTGCTTGGCGGTGTGGCTGGTCATTTTACGGAAGGGTCTGATGATAGCGGCAATCCAACCCTTACGGTCAACAAGAACCTTGTCAATGTCAATGGCGGCGATTCGTTCACAATTAACTGTAAAGTAGCCACATCTATAGGCAATACGAATATGACACTTCAAGCCATGTACCCAGTATATATAGCCAAAGGTGTGATTGATTCCAAGCGTGTGAATATCATCGCAACGTCAACCAAAAATCTCTTCGCAATTACGGAGAAGGGCGGAACCTGCACTGTCAAGGCGCAGGTTACGGATGGTAATATGGTTACATCTACTGGATATACGTTCAAGTGGTATCTGCCAGATGCTAGCGGCGAATGGGTACTCAAGCAGGACAGCACCTCTGCTACATTCACCATCAACGAGACAGATGTGGATTCTTCCATCATCGTAAAGTGCGAAGCATGGAAGGCTGATGCTTTCTTTGCCTCCGACACGCAGACTATCAATGACGTGTCGGATGAATATATTCTTTATCCGAACCCTACGGACGGCAACGACAACCCTGTAGCTGAGAACTTCATTCAGAACTCAGGTGGCAAGATTGTCTATAAGCCATATATGCGCAAGAGAGGTTCAACGGCTAATGAGACAGGAGTAGCATTCTCTATGTCGCTCTATTCAAACGCAGGTTTGCCTATCAATTCCGCTATCACCAAGGAAGGCAATACGTTCACGATTACCGAGGCTGGTATCAGAACCTATAAGGGTGCGGTTTATTCTATAACGGGAACTATATAGTACAGCTATGACGAAGATATTGGCAACAGTTACAGGCTCTATCTCATTCTCGCAGAAGGGAGATAAGGGCGACAGTGGCGATACTCCTTATGTCATCAAGACCGTTGTCGATTACGCTATCACATCGAGCGTGAGCGAAGCCAAGAAGTGGTCTTCTACCGCGCCCGATGCGAGTGCAGCAGCCAACAAGGGCAAGTTCCTTTGGACGAGGACTACTTATACTTGGAGCAACAACAAGACTACGGAGAATATCACCTACACATACATCGGCAAGGATGGCAAGGATGGAGCTTCTGTGGCTATTAAAGGGTCAAAGGATAGTACATCCCAACTTCCCACATCAGGTAACACATTAGGTGACGGATATATCATTGATGGTTATCTGTGGGTCTATACTGGCACATCTAAGACGGACTCCACGCACGCTAAAGGTTTCGAGAGAGTCAGCAAGTTTCAAGGTGACCCAGGTGCGTCAGCAACGCAATATTACATTCACACAGCTTGGATGAAGGATTCCAAGGGTACGGGATTCACCACTACCTCTAATGGCGGTCAGTTTGATTATTTCGGAGTACTGGTTGATACCAACCCAGACGCTCCTTCTGCGGCTGGTGATTGGACTAAATACGATTGGTCTTATGTTAAGGGTGCGACTGGTGCGACTGGTAACGGAATCAAGAGTACCGAGGTGACTTATCAGATTGGCAGTAGCGGTACTACTCCACCTAAAGATGGAGATGGCGTTTGGGATACTAAGGTTCCGAATATTACGGATGAGAAGCCGTATTTGTGGACACGTACCATATTCGTCTATACCAACGGAACAAGAAGTGACCCATCCTACTCCGTAGCTACGAGAGGAACAAAAGGTGCTCTGATGCGTGAGCATGACGGATTTGAATCGGGAAGTTACAAATATCTGTCTGGTTCGGGTGCAGAAGCATACGTTGATGTTGTATGTATTAACAGGAAGTGGTATCAGTGTACGAAAACTTATACGTCATCCTCGCCTAGCGTGACTGACGGACATTGGTCACTGATGAACAATTACACGTCAATAGCCACGCAGCTTCTCCTTGCCGAGAATGCTACCATCGATATGCTAGGAAGTAATCAGATTAATCTGTATAATCCGACGGGTGGTGCGATGTTCGGTTCGTTTAGAGTTGTTGATGATGATAATGATTACGCTCTTTGGCTCGGTGGTAAGGATGGGAAATCAGCTTCTTTCGCCGTAACACGTGGTGGCGCAATAAAGGCTACGGCTGGAACTATCGGCTCTTTCACGATAAGGGAGTTGCAAGGTGGTTACTACGACTTTTTTGCCAACTACAGAGGAGTTGCAGATTTTAGCGCACCATCGAGCATCTCTCTGAACTCGCAAGGCATACTCGCATCTACAGGAAGTCCTGGTAATGGAGCGCGGTTCTTCTTCGGAAATAGCGAGTTTACTAATGATGCTCCCTCTTGGGGTAACGGAGCTTTGCAAGTGTCTTTGAGTTTCCAATATGGAGCAGACACAAGTCAAACGGCTGCGAACATATCCGTCATGGGTAAATCGAGTAGCACCGCAACGGCTCTACAATTATCTGCAACAGGCGGCTTGAATAATCACGCAATCGCCATACGTGATGGAGATGTGGCAGGTCTTAGACCATCTTTCGTGAGGATTACATCAAACTACACTCTTACTGAGTATAATCACACGGTGGCGTGCGACAATACATCAGCAATAACGCTAACGCTGCCATCCTCCCCAAAACTTGGTCAATGCTACACGGTCATTCAGCAAGGAGGTAGGGTGACACTTTCAGCGAATATAAGTATCTATGATTCTCGTAATTTCAAAACTGCAACAACCTGGTATTCGGATACAAGAGGACAAGTAAGTTGGATATGGTACAATGGTGGTCAGTGGATTGTATGTTTTTCGACAAATTAAAATTAATTAGATTATGAAGATAAATTTAGAACATTTGGAAGTATTTGTGACACTCGATAAGAATCAGTGTCAGGTTGTTAACGCTCGCAAGCAGATTGCGAATATAATCTACTCGCAGGGAGCAGGTCTTGGATTGGCAGGACAGGCTCTTGCCGTGAAGATGTGGAACGGCAACGATGACACCGAGTACACCGATGACGAGGTGAAAATTATCAAGGAACTTGTTGAACGCACTACCGCTCCCTGCTTCATCGATGCAGTGAACAACGCTATCAGCAATGTGGTATCAGCAGATGAGAAAAAATAAGTAATAACATCATTTAAATACATAATATTATGGCTATAAAAACTAGAAAAATCAGCGATTGGCTGTCTGCTAACGGACAAGCCATCACCAATGCTTCAGCGGCTAGCATGAAGGCTTATCTGGAACAGAATCTCCGTTCCTTGCAGGATGGAGTGTACATCGGCAAGATTCAGAAAGAGACGTGGGGTTCTTACATGAGATGCGAAGCGTGGCAAACAACAAGTATCGGCATTAGCAAAGCCGATGCGGATGCTGTTGTTGTTCAGCACGGCAGCACACGTATTGGTATTGCCTTAACAGAGCCTAGTGCTACAATGAAATGGGGAAGCGTACAGAATGCTAGTTCTGTCGGATATCAGACATCAAGTGATTGGAGTCTCCTTGATGGTAAAACTAGAACAGCCGCTATTATGGCGAGCAGTTACTATAAGAATGATTCTCCTCAGACATACGCAGTCGCTTATTGTTACAGTTACTCGAAGTCACACACAGGTGACCCTGGAGGAGACGTAAGCATTCCTGCAAAGTCATGGTATCTTCCTGCTACAGGAGAACTCGAAATTATCCGTTCTCATTTCGAGACCATCAATCTTGCCTTGCAGCGTATCAAGAACGCGGGTAAGCAGAATGCTGATTTGCTCCAGCGGACGAGTTACTGGTCGAGTGTTGAGAGTTCGGGCACGAATGCGTGGAGTCTGGGGTTCCACTTTGGCAATCGGAGCTTCAACGGTAAGGTTGACCATTCTTTTCGGGTTCGTCCTGTTACAGCATTTTAACCATTTTATCTCTTCACCTCTTTATCTCTTTCCGACCGCAGGTCGGGCAAGCAAGATTGGGAGGTGAGGAATTACGGACACATAAATAATAACAATATCACGAATAATTAGTGGCAATAAGCTAGAATATCTATGGCATTAGCGAAGGATTTACAGATATACAAGGATACTTTCGAGTTAGTCGATAAACTCACGGCTATGAAGGTTGGTTTTCCGAGAATGTATCGTTACGATTTAGGCGAGAAAATGACAAGCGTTGCTCTTGAACTTTTTGAGTACATTCAGTTAGCGAATATGTATGCCGATAACCGACATCAATACATGATGGGATTCCGAGTGAAATTCGAACTCCTTAAAACTATCCTTCGCCTTTGCTTCAAGAGAAAGCTATTCTCAGAGAAGCAAGCGGCTGATATTTGCAGACTAACAACCGTCATCGGTAGGCAGGCTACAGCTTGGGGAAATTCTAAGAAAGGTTAGTCCTGCTTAGAATAAAGCTAGAGTATAATTAGGTTAAGGCTTATTATAGAATGTGATTCTCCATAAATAATGGTCTCGCTGCTGTCAAGTCGCATCATCATTTGTTCGGTGTAGCGAAGCAGCTAAGATGTATAATAGAGAGCGAGAAAATAGCGGACGAATTACTGGTCGAGTGTTGAGAGTTCGGGCACGAATGCGTGGAGTCTGAATTTCGACTATGGCAATCGGAGCTACAACGGTAAGGTTGACAATTCGATTCGGGTTCGTCCTGTTACAGCACTAGTTAGGAGAGTTAGGGAGATAATAGTAATGGTAAAGGCAGAATATATTATAGCAGCCTACGAAGACTGCCGTAAAGGTAAGGCATCATCACCAGATGCAATAAGGTTTGAAACATATCTGTTCGAGAATATAACGGACTTGGTTGAAAGGATAAACTCAAGGACTTACGAGCCAATGCCATCCATTACCTTTGTTGTCTCCCGACCTGTCTATCGAGAGGTTTTTGCTGCTAATTTTCGTGATAGAGTTATTCTTCATTATATTGCCCTACGATTAGAACCGCTATTCGAAGGAGTTTTTAGCGATAGAACATATAATTGTCGCTGCGGCAAGGGTCAGCTCTATGGAGTAAGGCAGCTTGCGGCAGATATCAAAGAATGCTCTGAGAACTTCACCAAGCCCTGTTGGTATCTGAAATGCGATATGAAAGGGTTCTTTATGAGCATTCCTAGAGAAGAGCTTGCAGACAAAGTGGATGCGTTCATTTTAGATAATTACAAAGGAGATGATATAGAAGACCTGCGCTATTTGTCTCGTGTTACGATAATGAATGACCCGACAAAGAACTGCATCAAACGCTCGTCTGAGGAAACTATGGCAAAAGTTCCACTGGGTAAAACGTTACGAGGAGCAAAGAAGAACCACGGTCTCCCTATCGGCAACCTTACGAGTCAGCACGATGCCAACTTCTGGCTCAATGATTTTGATTGGATGCTTGAGATAATTCTGCATATCTATTACCATGGCAGGTACGTGGATGATTTCTTCTTGATTCATCAAGATAAACGGGTGTTGTTAGCTTCTATCCCTAAGATAAGGGAATATCTTGCCAATATAGGCGTTACCTTGCATCCGAGGAAAATAGAACTGCAATCCGTATATAGGGGTATTAAGTTTACGGGTATGGTTGTGAAGCGTGATAGAATTTACGCTAGCAATCGTATGGTAAGCAACTTTAAACAACTGGTGCATTACATGAATACACTGCCCGATAACTACACAATAGAGGATTTGCAGCACTATGTTTGCTCCATCAATAGTTATTTAGGGCTAATGAAGCATTGTGACAGCTATGATATCAGAAAGAGCATTATGCTGGAAATGGATTTAAGATTCTATAAACACCTTTATATTAAAGGACATTATGAATGTGTCTGTATCAAGAATAAATACAAGAGAGATATAATTAATCGAAAGAAGCTAAAGAAACGTAATAGCAAGGATTTCGATTTTCTAATGGATAATTACTATGAATCAGATAAAAAGAAGAACGCTAGAGAGAATCCCGACCGAGAAGGAAATCAGTCTGCTTCTCGATGAAGGGGATGTGGTTGAGGTTTATATGAGAGACGGAGAAGTTGTTATGGAGACGGAAGAAGCACCATAACGCTTACTTGGCATTATGGTGCTTTTTGTTATTAACACATACTTAACTTGCTTAGATGAGCACCTTCCAGTGAGTACATCTCATTACCCATCGGCAAACCATATATCTTATTCCCTATAAAACGGCAACCCTTCGTTGTAGTTATCATCCTCTCAAAATCAGCCGTTGTCATCAGTGCAGCTTGGATGATAGCATCCATTCTGGAAATCTCCCTTGTGTAATAGAAGACAACCCCTATCACCTCGCCCTTCTCTATCCGCTTATACAACTCATAAGCTTCAGTGCCCTCATTTGGCTTCCATACATACTTGACATCAACAAGCCACACGGCGACATCACCCTTCGTCCCGTTTTTATCCACGGCTACACCCCTATAAGTATCGAATCTCTTTATATCCATAATCTCAGTATTTTATATATCGCAAAGATACGGAAAATTATCCATAAATTCCTTTCAGATTGTTACTTTTTATAAAGTTTAACACAAAAATCAACTGAAAATCAACCACTTCTGTTAGAAAAATGCGTATCTTTGCGGAAGAAACTTTAAAAATCAACGAACAATAGTCTAAAAAATAAGCTTATGAATAAAGAAGATGAAGACAACCTGTTAAGATGGTTGAAAGACAAAGATGTCAGCGAGGTGATGTCCTTGCTGATGAAGCACGGAAATCGGTATAGCAGAAGGATTCTGAAATTCTTTCGCTGGTTCTGCAAGTATGTACCCATCACCATCATGTTATTCCACGCATATGGAATGTGGGATTTTTCACAGCACCCTCGTGAAATGTTCATAACAAACAATGAGAATTTTCCCTGCTATTTATTTATCTACTTTATGGTGTATATCTTGCCGATGGTTTTGATATTAGCAAGCCGATTCTTCTACCTATGTTGGAGATATAGAATACCATTCTTTTATTTCTTTGGTGTGAACGCTGCTCACATCGTTGAATGGAGCTGGTACACAACTAATGATATGATAGATTCCTGCTTTACCGTAATGATAGTAACGGCAATGTTTTATCTATATGGATTTGCAGATATGTTTATTAGCAGAACCAAGTTAGGACGTAAAATCTGTGCGTGATATGGGAAAGATACTAAATTATAAGTTGCTCGGCACGGCTTTAAAGTCGCTGAGTGATGCTTGCTTTAAGGCTGATGAGCAGCAGCGAAATGGCGAGAAGGTCACCGCTTGCGGAATGAGCGATGATGACCTGGATAGATTGTGCGACATTATCCCCGATATGCTCAATCCTATGATGAGCACGGAGGAGGTCAAGGAGAAACTGCACGTTTCTGATGCTACATTAAATCGAATGGTGGCAAGGGGTGAAATCCCGAACGGCGAGTGTAAGAAGCGTGGGCACACGCGATATTGGAAGAAGTGGGATATTCTGCACTTCATTAAAAAGAAAAGAAAATAATAGTTGAACATGTAAGTGTTCCTTACAAGTTGAGTTAGAGAGGTAAGTGATTGCCTCTCTTTTTTTATTATTTATGATATTACCTCATATCACCTTAAATCATTGACAATCAACCACTAAAAGAAAGTGTGATAGAGTTATATTTGCTCTCCCCTATTCTTTGTACCTTTGCATCCGTAATCGATTACATAGTGTTAGTTAATTTAAGGATAACTTAAAAAGATTGTATCATGGAAATGACAGATGCAAAAGTAGTAGAGAAGAAAATCTACGAAGAGGGAAAGAAGCACGATGATTATGCTTCTAAGGCAACAGGCAACGCTGGTCTTACCCTTGGTATCATCGGCACAGCACTCGGTGCTGGTGCTTGGTTGCTTGGCGGTAACAACCGCAGTGTGTTTGGTTCACTCGGTGGCAGCAATATGCCTGAGAACGTGAACATCAACGCCTATGGGGCTAACGCAAGTTCAAATCAGCCAACTGCCTTGCAGGTAATGGAGAAGGAATGCGATGATGAGGTGAAGTTGCTTACCTACATGTTCGGTATGAAGCTCGACACCGCTAACAAGTTCTATGCTATGCGCGAGACAGACATCGCTGAGAAGTTCTCTATGTATAAGGGTGCTAACGATGCTATCAACGCCGAGAACCGCCGTGCAATGCAGGCTGAGTTCGGTCTTTACAAGTCTCAGGTTGATGCTGATTTCGGCTTGTACAAGAATCAGAGAGACCAGTACGATGCGTTGCAAGCAAAGTATAGCGACCTCGATAAGAAGGTAGCCGTTATGGAGGCTCTTACCCCTTACAAGGAGAAGCTGATGATGGCTTACGTTAACGAGAAGTGCTGCCGCAAGATTGATGGTCAGCTTGTGCTCCCATCTACACCAGTAGTTACTGGTTACGGCAGCTATGGCTGTAATTGCACTGCTCCTTCCACTCCCACTACAGGAGCGTAACAGAGCAAGAAAGTCCGTAAAAAAGACTAAGAAAAAATGAGTTGGTGAGGGGTGTTTGCCCTCGTTGGTGGATGCCCTCTCACCTCTCTATAATATATCACCAACTTAAAGATATTGATTGTTATGATGAATTTTGGAAACAGCCCATTATTGGATATGGGCACAAGTCAGCAACAGCCGCCAATGATGGATGCCGAGCTACAGAAGATGTACGAAGCAATACAGCAGAAGCGAGCATCTATCAATATGCAAGCGCAGCAATCCGCCACCCCACTTTGGGATGAGATTGATAAGATTGAGGATAATCTTACAGGCGCACAACGTCAGTACTTGATGCAGAATCAAGAATATGTCAATAGCTTGCAATATGTGTCTAAGCTAGTGCAAGACGAGGAATTGCGCATCATACGCCCTCGCATTGAGAGTACTCAACAAGGGCAAGAGGCATTGAAGAAACATCTGTCTTTAATGCAAAGATTGAGAAAAGAAGTAGCGCAAGCAGAGGAACAAAAAACTGCTATGCTCAACGACTATATGACAAATCATAGTGACAAAACTTGGCAAGAATACCTTATATGGTACAACAAGACAAAGAAAGGAGAAACTAAGAAATGAACGTAACAGAACTGAAAGAGAAACTGCTTACATCGCTTGATTTGTGGGCAGATGCTAGAATAAGTGATATGGTGAAGGAGAACCCTGCATTGGCTATCCCTTCCGTGTATATGAAGCGAGCTTCACACAACATCATCGCAAAGCACAAGGATAGTTGGGGCAAGAGCATTGACAACGCTACCCTATTCATCGCCGATGAAGACGGAAACATTGATGCCGATACCATATTCTCAGACCTCATGCAGATGCTAGAGAATATAAGCAACTATGAGTTTGACCTTGGTTTTATCAAAGGTCGCATTGATGGCGGTACTTTGTCTATTGATTTGCCTGATAATATTATAACGACAATATTGTTCGGCAGCAAGAAGAGTATCAGCTTTACAAAAACTGACTTTGAGGAGTTGAAAAGTCTGATAACAGCAGAATAATCACATATATAAATACAAGACAATATGGAAGCAAAAGAGATTATGAGTAAGTTCGATGAGCTGTATGGAATGATGGCATCATCAGCAAACGTGAAGTATATGCACGTATTCGGCAACACAATGCGTTGCATGATGAAGGATATGGCAGCAAAGCACCCAGAGTTGGCGCAAGAGTATCTTGATAAGCTTTGCGCAATAAAGTGGAAGAACTATCTCACCAAGAAGGAGGCATCTGAGATTGTAAACGGTATGAATCCGCCTGCCACTTGGGATATGCAGACGTGGCTCAACGCAATGAATAGCCTCGGACTTGCGACAGAGGAGAAGCCTTACTACAACGATTATGCTTTGTATGTTGCCATGAATCAGGTTGTAAGCGACCACGGATGTACCATCGCAAAGATACTCGGCAAGGAAGACGTGAAGGATATTGGTACAGAACATCTGGTTAAGTATGCCAACCACCTTGCACTCGATTTATTGAAAGACAAGGATGGTGTGTACGACATCAGAGAGTATTTCCTGAAGTAACATCAAAAATATACGGTTATGAAAAAGGTATTCGAAGACATTATAGCTAGCAATGACATGCAGGCTATCAAGAACTGTGTTACGATCATGGCAGATTGTTGCGAAGTTGGAATGAATGACAGCGTAATGCTTGATATGATGAAGCAGGTCAAGGGAGAGATTGGTGCGTGTCATTATGACGAAGAAATGGCAGATATGCACCTTTGTCTCATTGAGCAGCTTCACACTAAAGACGTTGCCAAGGATTATTGGCACGAGGTCAAGAGTGACAAGATTAATCTTGAAGACTGGTGCGTCCTCTGGGGTGAAATGGTAAAACGCAACGCTGGAAAGATTAAAAAGTGGTTCCCGAAAATCAACACGCTTGATTTCGAGAGAAAGATTTTCGACGAATGCGTTTCTTTCCTGGGAAACGGCGGAATGCCATATTATGATCTGAATATCTGATTTTTTCGTTATTCTGAATGAAGTTTCGGTTTTTTTTTGCTATCTTTGCATCAAAAGACCGAAACTTTATTTTTATTAATTATTCAGGATAACAGATTATGACAGAGATTGTATTGAATTTTTTGCATGAGCACTTATATCTTCATGCGTTCGTGATTTTCATCTGCTTCATGGCTATCATAGTCTCAATGTTGATAGACTTGATAGCAGGTGTGCAGAAAGCCAAGGAACTCGGGATAGCAAGAACGAGCACTGGCTTCAAGAAGTCGTGCGACAAGGCACGAAAGTATTTCACTCCCTTTGGCGTAGCGGTGTGCATCGACATCGTTACGTGCATCATTTCACCTATTCCGATTTTCTCTATGATATGGACTATATGGGTAGGCTTCTGTGAGTTCAAAAGCGTCAGAGAAAAGGCTTGGGAGAAAGAAGATATACGCAAGCAGGACAGGACTATGCAGGTGATACTAGAGAATAAGGATGATATTGCGAAGGCTATTGCGGAAATACTGAAAAAAGATAAAGTATAATGTATTTTTATGCAATATATTTGTATATATGCAACATTTTTCGTATATTTGCATTGGGATAGGTTGGAGTAGCTACCAACTGATAAGGCTAACTCAGTGGGCTTTCCCTTTTAACTTTCAATCACTGGGATAACTTATAAATTTCACTGAGAATGGATAGTAATGTTGAAATTTGGAAAGACGTTAAGGGGTACGAAGGATTGTATCAGGTTAGTAATTTGGGTAGAATAAAATCCTTACAAAGAAATGGAACGGTTGGATGCGACAAGATAATAACGCCAAACGGATGCGGAAGATATGCAAGGATTGGACTTAGAAATAAAAAACGAGTTCATTTTTTGGTACATCGTCTCGTTGCGTCGGCATTTATACCTAACCCAAATAACTTCCCGCAAGTTGACCATATAAATGGTAATAGATATGACAATAGAGTAGAAAACCTACGATGGGTCACTGCAAAACAGAATATAAACAATCCTACAACTTTAAAGAAACACAACGATAAAATGATAGGATTAAGGATTAATGATAGATGCAAGAAAGTCCAACAGTTTTCTATAGATGGGAAACCTATTTGTGTTTTCAATTCAATAAAAGAAGCACAAAGAAAAACAGGAATTGAAAAGGCGAACATATCAGCAGCCGCAAGGCATAAAACAAGACGGGTAGGAGACCATTATGCAACTATTAGAACAGCTGGAGGATTTATTTGGAAGTTTATTTAATTTTATATTGTAAATATGGCAGATTATAGAAAATTAAAACCTTTTATCTTGCGCTGGGAGGGAGGATATGTCAACGACCAAGCAGATTTAGGGAAACAAACAAATATGGGTGTGACTCTCGCTACGTACCGCTCAGTGTTCGGCAGCAAGAAGACCGCAAAAGACCTGAAGCGTATGACCAGGGTGCAATGGGGCATCATATTCAAGAAGTTCTACTGGGATAAGTGGGAGGCTGACAATATCAAGGATCAGAATGTAGCAAACATCCTCGTGGATTGGCTTTGGTGCAGTGGTTCTTATGGTATCAAGATTCCTCAGAGAGTTCTTGGCGTTGATGTGGATGGTATTGTCGGGCAGAAGACTATCGCAGCTGTCAACGCAAGAGATGGCCGGGAACTGTTTGATACCATCAAGCAGGAACGGAAGGATTTTATTGAACGTATCTGTCAGACAAGACCACAGAACAGAAAGTTCAAGAATGGTTGGCTGAACAGAATTAATTCGCTTGCTTATGAAACTGATTGATAAGATAACAAGGGTTGTAATTGCCATTGCAGTAGCAATGCTGATTCTATCAATGTTCTGTAGATGTAAGGCGAAAGAGCGTGTGATAGAAAAACAGACATACATCACGGATAAACGTAACGAGGCTAAGTGGGATTCGCTCTTTAACGCAAGGCTTATTAAGGAACTGGAATCACATAAAGTATCTCACAAGGAATCGGTGAAGTCTACAACGAAAGAGAAGACTCATATAAGGGATAGTACAGCTTCGAAATACGATGCGAACGGAAACAAAGTCGGCGAAGACAGATTTCACTACGAATTTCACGAGATATCACAGGAAGATGTACAGATACTGAGAGATAGTATTTCGAGCCTTAAGGAATACAAGGATAGTACTGCGATATATCATAGCAAGTGTGACTCCTTAATCTCAGTGATAAGTAAAATATCGAAAGATAAAGTATATGTCGAGAGACAACTATCAAAGGCCGATAAAGCTTTCTTGAATATAGGTAAGATTGCTTCAGTTTGTCTTTTTATAGGCATTCTCGCATTTTTAGGTTGGATATGCTGGAAGTTAAAGCTACACAAACGTTCTTAGTTTTTTTAATGTTTTTATTTGGTTATTAGTTGATTTACAAACAAAAAGGGGTGACCTCACGCGATGTGTAGCCACCCCTAAACATATAGATAATGCACAGAAATTCAATCTTCTTCAGCTTGCAGGAACTTAATACTATACTCCGTTTCGTAGTGTTTCTTCTGTTCGTCGGTCAGCATTCTTGTTTTACTATCAAAGAACAGGGTAAGCAGCTCTCCATAATCCTTGTCGTAAAAGTAGTTGTACTTTCGGCAAAGATAATTTCTAGCATTCATACACTTGCCGGGAACAGTCTTAAACTTACGCTTTGTCTTCTGTGGCAAACCGCTGGCAGCTCTCAGCTTATCAACGGCAAGAACCTTTCTCAGTGTTTCCTGTCTCTTTCTGTTAGCCTCATCGGTACGTGTACGAGCAGCACTCTCCTTCTGTATTCGTTTTGTGGTCTCATCTGTATGCTTGATCCCAAGCCTCCTCGCCAGGCTGTTGACCGATGCCTTTGTTATACCGAGAATCTTCCCTACCTCTGTGGCAGAAAGATCTGGATAGAGATTACGAATAGCCTGATTCCTCACCTCCTTCGTTTCCCTCTTCCTTTGAATAAAGGAGTCCCCATGCAGCTTATGTAGCCACCAGTAGATAGTCTGTATGGTGCATCCGAATGACTTCGCCAATTTGCTTGGCGACTCACACGGATGTTCCTTTATGTAATTTTTCTGTTCGTCTGTAAGTACGTTCATAGGCTATCTAAAATCACCATTACCATCTATTTTGCCTCTATCCTTTCGAGACGCAAGCTTGTCAAGATTTTCCTGGCAGATAGAATTTGCATTCCATCCAAATACCGAACAGATTCCGTTCAGTTGCCAGAAGCAATCTCCAATCTCGGCACGAATTGCCTTGATCTCCTCTTCCGTTACGTCCTCGTGAACAACAAGCTTACTATTCTCGATATGAGCCTTTCCCTTTCGGATAAGCTTACCGATCTTTGAAGTAAACTCTCCAAGTTCACCCATAAGATTAAGGGTCATGTAGCTAAAGTTCTCACAACTAGGCATGCAAGTAGTCATTGCAGCCTTCTGATACTCATTAAGAGTCAATTCTTTATTTTCCATTTAACAATACTCTGTTAATAATTACGTAATCGTTTGAAAATGAGCAAGTTGATTAACAA
>ENA-OUQC01000096-OUQC01000096.1-human-gut-metagenome-genome-assembly--contig:-NODE-96-length-86184-cov-38.811353_pt1 | contig 86184 bp, 84 predicted proteins | sample MGYA00237942_ERZ548815 | MGnify/ENA primary metagenome ERZ548815 (study PRJEB26490, sample SAMN05194722) | human gut metagenome | biome: terrestrial biome; feature: human-associated habitat; material...
TGCGGTCGCCGCTGCCCACGCCGTGTACGTCCTCCTCCGCGCCGTACAGCAGCGGACGGGCAAAGGGAGGTGCGCCCACGCTCATGTGGCGGGCGGGGATGACGGCCTTCAGCCGCTTGCCCCGGACGTCCACCTCCACCGTGTCGTCCTCCAGAATGTCACTGTCGATATAGCACAGGCCGATGGCGCGCTTGCCGCTGGCCTCCAGAATGACGGTGGACAGCCCCTCGCCCTCGGTCTTGAAATAGGGCACCATGGTGCCGCTGGTGACCCAGCCCACCAGCTTGTCGCCCTGATAGATCTCCATACCCGCCCGCATAACGCCGCGATCCAGCAGCGCGATAGGGGCGATTTTCCGGGGCAGGCCGGACATGTCGGAGAAGTCACGCTCCATGTACCTCATGAAATATCTGTGCTGTACCTCCAGAGCGGCGCGGCCGATATAATCGCCTTTCTGGGCGGAGAAGCTGACGGCGAACTTGGCCAGCGGCACGGCGAAGATGGGGATCTCGCTGCCATCGGGAGCGGTGCCCATCTCATGACCGTACAGGGGCAGGGAGGCCTCCATACGCAGCGTATCCCGGGCGCCCAGACCGGCGGGACGTGCGCCCAGCTCCACCAGACGGTTCCACAGCCACGCCGCATCCTCGCTGCGGACATAGACCTCGTAGCCCAGAGGCTCGCCGGTGTAGCCGGTTTTGGCGACGCGGGCGTAATGCCCCTCCAGCGATACCGTGCCCAGCGCGTTCTTCATGGGCTCGGTCAGCTTTGCGCCGCCGTTGAGGCTGGTGAGCATTTCCTTGCTCTTGGGCCCCTGCACGGCGATGGCCGCCCAGCCCTTGGAGATGTCGGTGATGGTACAGTTGAAGCCCTCCAGCGCCTTCCGCAGGTGCACCAGATCCTTCTCCGTGTTGGCGGCGTTCACCACCAGCAGGTAGTTGTCCTCCTCAAACATGTACAGATAGGCGTCGTCCACGGCGCCGCCGTTCTCATTGGCGATGATGCAGTACTGTGCCAGATTTACGTCCAGCGCCGCCACGTTGCTGGTCAGCACGTGCTGCAGGAATTCCCTGCGCTCCGGCCCCTCGATCAGCAGACGTCCCATGTGGGATACATCGAACAGGCTGCACACCTGCCGGGTGTACAGGTGCTCGGCAATGATGCCGCTGGGGTACTGGATGGGCATTTCCCATCCGCCGAAGTCCACCATCTCCGCACCGGCGGCCACGTGGATGTCGTATAGTTGGGTACGCTTCAGCTCACTCATACGTTTTTCCTCCTTAAAGATCGTTTTTTGGCAGCAAAAAAGGGCACAAAACCGCTCTTTACGGCTTTGTGCCCCCGTCGAGTTACCTGAGAGATTCCCTCCGCTGCGGGAGGTTGCACCTTCGGTGGTCGGGCGTTGCCGTCCGGCCTTTTCGGAGTATCGTCCGAAATCGGTTCTTTTGCCTGAGAGCTTCTGCGTTCCCCTTCGGCGCCGCCTGAGCGATCTCTCCCGATCCCATCGTCCGATCAATATACAATTGCAACAGAGGAAATCATCCCCTCTGCCGTGATTGTAACATAAAAAATATGAGGTTGTCAAGGCTGAATTCCCATAGAGCTGCGCCGCCCCGCTGCGGCGGACGCAGAAAGGGTAGGGAACGACGACCATGCACATTGAAAAAATACAGCAGAACACCGCGCCGCGGAGGAGGATATGGCCGCGCTGGATAGGGAATCGCCAATGTACCGTTCATTGGTAAGGACATAGTGGACTCCACTATGTCGCCAGATTTTGTTCTGAGATGTGGGGATAGGGGAGAAAAACGGCATTTTAACAACCCTCGGTGTCCAAGAAATTTTTAGTTTTTTTCAAAACACGTTTCTTGCGCTTGTGGACGGCCTGCTGAGTAATTCCCATCTTCCGGGCGCACTCCGGTTCGGTCCTATCACGATAATAGAGATCGTAGACCAGTTCGTAATCCTCCGGGGAAAGCAGGTTCAAAATATTACGCAGAGACTGACGCACCATCTCCTCGATAGCAGAATTTTCAGGTGTGTCCTCGTAGTCGACAAACTCCCTGAAATTCTCGTAGCTGTCATCTTCGCCGCCAATCAGAGAACTCATCTGGATCTCGTTAGTCGAAGTGGCCGGACTCCTGGATCATGTACCTGCCATACTCGGCAGGAGTATGGGCGCCGGGAGCAGACTCGAATTGATCCAGATTCTCGGCCAGATGCCGGATCTGTGAGGCATACTCCGGTTCGGCCATAGACACGACTGCGCCCAGCTTCTGCTGATCGCTCAGTGAAAGCCTGCTGACCACTTGTGCCATTTCGTTGAGTTCATAGAGGCTTTCCCGGCGAAAATCCAAGGCCACATCTACCTCATTGGGGAAACTGCTGTCACCGAAGCTGAAACGCATATCTTCTGGATCGGCGATACCGGAACGAGTCATGGCTCGCTCGAGTTCTCCCTTGGACGCGGGGAGATAGAGCCATGTAATGTTCTCAGTGTCCTCCGGTTCCAGCCGTGAGGTCAGTGCAACCATGAGCATATCACACTCGCTTCTCCTAAGCGTCTGTTTTTACATCGGAAGCACTCGTTTACAAACGAAAACAACAAAACCGATGCTACGGTATTCGAGGCCGCTGTCTGCACAGATTGTGGACGAATGGCTATTGTCGGCAGAGAAGAAGGCGGCGCTTTGCGCCCATCAGCGCGGAAGGGGCTGGACGACCCTTCCGACTTCTATTACCTTAAGAAATTATTACAATCAAAAGATTCATGATAATCTAAATCGTAAACAGGCCTCCGCATTTTTACATCAGTGGGCGGGGAACATGAACCCATTACCGGTGGAAACAATTGAATAAAAAATTTCCCTCTGCCATATAGCAGAGGGAAATTTTTTGGTACGCCCGACTGGATTCGAACCAGCGGCCTTTAGAGTCGGAGTCTAACGCTCTATCCATCTGAGCTACGGGCGCATATTTGGTTGTGGGTTTCTGCGATAGTCGTCAAATAGTAGTCAATGACCACGCATTTTTTCTCTGCCGTTCCCGCAAACGCAGGTGTGGCAAGGCTTTGCGCCATATCTCAACCGGAGACGCCTGAAATGTCGGAGTCTAACGCTCTATCCATCTGAGCTACGGGCGCATATTTGATTGTGGGTTTTTGCGATAGTCGTCAAATAGTAGTCAACGACCACGCATTTTTTCTCTGCCGTTCCCGCAAACGCAGTTGCCGCAACGGTTTGCGCCATATCTCAAGAGGAGATGCCTGAAATGTCGGAGTCTAACGCTCTATCCAACTGAGCTACGGGCGCATGCAAAAATTCAACGCAATTATTATAGCAATTTCCTACGCTTTTGTAAAGGATTATTTCGCGGTAAATGCAAAAAAGGAGCAGAGCCGAAGCCCTGCTCCCGTATGCAGCGCGTTATTGCAGCAGCAGGAGGCTGAACACCAGAGTGAACAGAGCCACCGTTTCGATAATGCCGATGACGATGAAGTAGTTGGCCGTGCCCTTGCCCGTTTCACCCAATGCGTCGGCGGAAGCGGCAGCCACCTTGCCCTGGAAGAAGGCGGACAGACCGATGGCCAGACCCGCAAAGATGCCGGTGAACATGGCCAGCATGGAGTCACAGCCGCCCTCCACAGCGCTGCGGATGAAGTTCATCAGCAGGAAGCCGTAGATGGTCTGGGTCAGAGGAGCGCCGGAGAAAGCCACCATGATGAAGGGGGCGGGCTTGCCGTTGGCGTAGCACTTTTTCCACGCGCCCACGGAGGCCTGAGCGGCAAAGCCGGAACCGAATGCAGAGCCCATGGCGGACAGACCCAAGGCACACGCCATACCAATAAATGCGATATTCATAATCATTCTCCTATCCGTTTATTTTTTTATTTTATCGCCCTTTTTGAAGGGATCGTATGCGATACCGGCCCATTCCATGCCCAACTGTCCGGAAAACTCCAGCAGGTTTAGACGGACGCCGTGAACCACCACGGACAGCAGACCCATAACAATGTTCAGCCCGTGACCGATGAGCAGAATGAGGATGGCAGCCACCACCAGAGGACCCTTGAAGCCAAAAGCCATGTTGTTGAAGCTCTGGGCGATGGCCAGGGAGGCCATGCCAACGGCAAACAGACGGATATAGCTCATGATGTTGCCGAAGGCGCTGATGGTATTGAGAAACACGGTAAAGGCATTTCCGAGTCCGGCCTTTAGCCCCTGTGCGAAGCTCTTGTCCGGCGCCATGCCGCCGAAGCACACCACCAGCAAAAAGCCGGCGATGACCACGCAGGCCACAGGCGGAAGGTTCACCTGCTGGCCGATGACCAGATACAGCACCACGAAGTACAGCGCGTCAATGGCGGCCAGCCAACCCAGATCCGCCACCCAGCTCAGATCCTTCTCCTTCAGCTTGCGCCGGATATTCATAACGCAGGCAAGGGAGAGCTGCACCGTGCCCAGGATGAAGCAGAACTTCATGATGGTGTTTTGCTGAGCGACGGTAGTTACGCCGAAGTACTGCGGGTAGTTGGCAAAGGTGGGGATCACAAGACTGCGCAGCAGCGGCACCTCCATGGCCTGCTCAAGACCGAACCAGGTGCCTGTCAGCGTGCCCCATATGATGGTGGCAATGGACAGCACCCATAGGAGCTGCACGGCGGTGGAGGACTTTTTGCCCTTCAGCGTGAGAACCAGCGCTCCCAGCAGGAAGAGAAGGCCGTAGCCCGCATCGCCGATTATCATGGCAAAAAACAGGGTGAAAAAGCCCAAAAACCAGAAGGAAATGTCATATTCCCGATAGCCCGGGACGGTGCCCAGAATGTCAAACACGGGGATCATCAGCTTGGTGATCTTATTGTATTTGACCTTGGTGGGGACTTGGTCGTCATCACCGGCGGGATCCTCCAGCGCCCAAGCCCAGTGCGCTTCGGCTGCGGCCTTTTTGAAGCCGTCTACCTCCGCCGCCGGAATATACCCCCGCAGCCAGACCAAGCCGTCCTGACTCTGGGACGTGTTGCTGACGGCGGAATACTCGGCGTCATTTTGCGCCTTGAGCATCTGCGACTGGATGCTGGGTAGGTGGGAGGCCGCCTGACGGAGATAAGTTTCGCAATCCTCCAGCCCTTGCTTGCAGCGTGCCTGCTCCTGCTCCAGCTCCTCCAAGCCCTTTTCGGGCAGAGGGAACTCCGTGGTGGAATACTGATCCGGCAGGGGAGCGAGAGCGGCAAAAGTCGGCATCTTACCAACGGGTGACAAGCGAATAACCTTCACATCCGGATCGGCAAGTAAAGCCGTCATAGTCTTCTTGTCTGTGCGGTAAATGTGGATGTCCCAGCCTTGCTGCCGCAGCGACTGCACGTCGGCGGGGGAGAAGCGTCCCCATTCTGCCAGCCGTTCTGCAGCGGCGTGGGCAGCGGCCAATTCGTCCTGCAAAGTTTTTTTGCGATCCAGACAGGCGGACAGTTCGCCGAAGAATTTTTCAAATTCATCATCGGGCAAAACCGCCGATTCCGCAGCAGCGTCCGGATACTCATGCAGCACCAGAGCCATGCGGGAAAGGTCGGAGAAGCGCTGGAGAAGCGGCTGATCGGCGCCGGCCTTTTCGGAAAAATGGACGATACCCATTTTCTGCAGCTTGTCCAGCAGAGCCTTTTTTTCAGGAGCGGTGGTCACAATGTGGACTACCTTCATTTTTTCGATCATTGGCTCACCTCCTGCAGCTTTTTCTTGGCGATCTTGCCCCGCACCACGGCGGATGTCTGCTGGTCGCCCAGATAGATGCCAATGACACGGATGTTCTCTTTGGCCTCGGGGATCTTCACCTTTTCAAACAGGTTCACCCGCTGCGCCGTGGAGCGCAGCTCCTTTTCCAGCAGCTCCACCTGACGGCGGAGGGTCTTGGCCAAAGCGTCCAGTCGTGCGATCTCCCGCAGGCGCACGGCGGCGGTATCCACCCACAGCGGATAGTCCTCCACGTCATACAGGATCTCCTCAAAGCGCAGATCCCGAAATACCGGCACGGTGACGCCGGCGATATTCTCCTCGCCGCACACCACATGGACGGGGCGCACGAGGGACTGAAGCCCCTTGTCTGCGGGAAAGCTCTCGTTTTCCGCAAACACGGCCACCCAGTCGTCCAGACCGTCCACGGCAGCTCGCCGCTGCTGCTCCACTTCCTCCAGCTGGGCGGTGACATGCATCACCACGGACTGAAGCTGCTGCTTTTTCAGCTGCAGGGTGGGCAGATAGCGCTGGAACTGCTTCAGGCGATCCTTCTGCACCTTCAGTTCGTTTTTTGTGAGTTTAACAGCCATAGGCGCCTCCTCACTCTGCGGCGGAGCGCTTGGGCCATCTCTCCTGAATGAGGCTTGTTTTCAGACCCGTTTCATTCGGCTCAAAGCACTCGGCCAGGATCTCCCAGCCCAGATCCAGCGCCTCCTCCAGCGGAATATTTACGCTCAGATCCATCAGCTTCGTTTCAAACAGGTGGCCGTATTTCAGCAGCTTTTCGTCCCACTCGGACATGGAAAAGCCCATGGATTTCTTTTCAAGGCTTTCCTTATAGGCGCTGTACAGGCGGATCATGCCGTCCATCAGCGCCCGATGGTCGCTGCGGGTCTTGCCGTTGACGTTCTGCTTCAGGCGGGACAGGGAGCCGAAAGGTTCGATGTGACCGTTTTTCAGATAGTACTGCCCCTCGGTGATATAGCCGGTGTTATCGGGGACGGGATGGGTGACGTCGTCGCCGGGCATGGTGGTCACGCCCAGAATGGTGATGGAACCGGCGTCCTCAAAGTCAACTGCCTTTTCATAGCGGGAGGCCAGGCAGCTGTAAAGGTCGCCGGGGTAGCCGCGGTTGGACGGAACCTGCTCCATGGTGATGGCCATTTCCTTCTGGGCGTCGGCAAAGTTGGTCATGTCCGTCAGCAGCACAAGCACCCGCTTGCCGGCCAGGGCGAACTGCTCCGCCACAGCCAGCGCCATGTCGGGCACCAGCGTGCATTCCACCGTGGGGTCGGAGGCGGTGTGAATGAACATCACCGTGCGTCCCATGGCGCCGCTCTTTTCCAGCGTGTCGCGGAAAAACAGATAGTCGTCATATTTCAGACCCATGCCGCCCAGCACGATGACATCCACCTGCGCCTGCATGGCAATGCGGGACAGGAGCTGGTTATACGGCTCGCCGGATACGGAGAAAATGGGGAGCTTCTGGCTCTCCACCAGCGTGTTGAACACGTCGATCATGGGGATGCCGGTGCGGATCATCTTGTTGGGAACGGTGCGCTTGGAGGGGTTCACCGACGGGCCGCCGATGGGGATCATGTTCTCTGTGAGAGCGGGGCCGTTGTCGCGGGGCACGCCGGCACCGTCGAAAATGCGCCCCAGCAGATGCTCGGAGAAAGACACCATCATGGGTCTGCCCAAAAAGCGGACGGGATCCGTGGTGCTTACGCCCTGCGTGCCGCTGAACACCTGCAGCGTCACTAAGTCTTTGTTCAGCTTGATGACGTTGGCATAGCTGCTGCCCACCAGAGCCAGGTCGCCCAGACGGACGTCGGAGGCTCGGACGGTGACCACGTTGCCAACGATGGATTCGATTTTCGTGTAAACTTTCTGCATCTTGACTCCCTCCTCAGCCTGCGGATCTGCTCAGGTAGCAGTCCTTCAGCCGCTTTTCCTGAGCCTCGAACTCCGGCGAGCGGAACACGGTGTTGTGCCAGTCCAAAAACTCCTGCCGAACCTGATTGAAGAAGGCGCGGATCTCTTTTTTATCCGTCAGCGCAAAATCGCGGGTCAGCACGTCATAGAGCACGTCGAACTCATACACCTGCCGCTCAGGGTCGCAGGCGGCGTCAATGGGGTCAAAGGAGTTCTGCTGCAGATACACGGCGTCCAGCAGCTCGCCTTTCTGATAGACAATGTAGTCCTCGGCGGAGGTGCCCTCCTCACCGATGACCTTCATCATCTGGTTGATCTCATTGCTGCGCTTGAGGATGGAGCGAGCCTGCTCCACGCGATCCATGTCCACCACGCCCTGATACTTGGACCAGGAATCAATGGGGTGGATGGCGGGGTATTTGCGGGCATCGGAGCGCTCACGAGAGAGGCCGTGGAAGGCGCCCACCACTTTCAGCGTGGCCTGCGTCACCGGCTCTTCAAAGTTGCCGCCGGCGGGGGACACGGTGCCGCCGATGGTGACGGAGGCGATTTTGCCGTTCTTGAGCCGCACTTTGCCGGCGCGCTCGTAGAAGGAGGCGATGACGGATTCCAGATAGGCGGGGAAGGCTTCCTCGCCGGGGATCTCCTCCAGACGGCCGCTCATCTCACGCATAGCCTGCGCCCAGCGGCTGGTGGAGTCAGCCAGCAGCAGCACGTCAAGACCCATCTGCCGGTAGTATTCCGCCATGGTGACGGCGGTGTAGACCGACGCCTCGCGGGCGGCCACAGGCATGGAGGAGGTGTTGCAGATGATGATGGTGCGCTCCATGAGGGAGCGGCCGGTGCGGGGGTCGATAAGCTCGGGGAACTCCGTCAGCACCTCCACCACTTCGCCGGCGCGTTCGCCGCAGGCGGCCACGATAACGATGTCCACGTCGGCGTTCTTGGCCTCCATATGCTGCAAAACGGTCTTGCCTGCGCCGAAGGGGCCGGGCACGCAGAAGGTGCCGCCCTTGGCCACCGGCAGGAAGGTGTCGATGGAGCGGATCTGCGTTACCAGCGTTTCGTCGGGACGCAGACGCTCCTCGTAGCAGCGGATAGCCTGCTTCACAGGCCAGGAAAAGACCATGGTCAGCTCCTTTTCCTCGCCGTTTTCGTCTTCCAGCACCGCAACGGTGTCGCGGACATTATACACGCCCTTTTCCCGAACGGACTTCACCCGCCACTCGCCCTTGAGGTCGAAGGGCACCATGATCAGATGGGTGAACAGACCCTCGGGGACGCTGCCCACGGCGTCGCCGGCGGTGACGAGATCACCGGCGGCCACCTGCGGGGTGAACTCCCAGTCCTTATTGGGGATGGGATCCAGATATACGCCCCGCTCCAAAAAGAAACCGCATTTTTCCGCAAGCTCCGGCAGGGGATTCTGCAGGCCGTCAAACACCTGCGTCAGAAGGCCTGGCCCAAGCTCAACGCTCATCAGTTCGCCGGAAAGCTCGACCTTGTCGCCCACACGGATGCCGCCTGTCATTTCATAGATCTGCATGCTGGCCGTATCGCCGTTCACACGGATGACCTCGCCCTTGAGGCGCTCGTCACCGACGAGGACATAGCCAACTTCGTTTTTTCGCACGGAGCCGGAAAAGGTGGCTGCCACCAGATTCCCGTTCACTCCGGTCACATATCCTGTCACTTTGTCCATATTGATTCTCCTGTTTTGTTATAGACTGGAAATCTGCTGACGGATGCCGTCCATCAGGGAGTCAAAGACCTGCTTGCCTCGGTCGTGGCTGAAGCTGCGCTGGCGCTCCAGAAGCCGCAACTTCATGGCGTAGCCATACAGCGCATGCTCGTCGAAAATATGCAGGCCGATCATGTCATCCAGACGGCGGAATTCCAGATCCAGCAGCAGCCGCTCGCCCTCCAGCGGATTCTCCGCGTTCACGGCAGCCGTTACCGTCTGCACGATGTTTGCGTCCCGCTCGTAGGGGACGGCGCAGGGACGCCCCAGCTTTATATTCCGCTGATAGGCAAGCTCCGAGGAAAGACTCTGATAGAATGCCGACCACTCCGAAAGCAGCGACCCCTTGCCGGAGTTCACCGTCAGCTCCTCCAGCGTTTTATACACGCTGCCGCTCACCGCCGACCGGCACATGGAGAGAAAGGCGGCGTAGTCCAGCGGCGGCTCACCCTGTGTTTTCAGCAGGGGCAGGCTGGAGATGAGGTAGTAGTAGGAAGCCATGCGGAACCTCCTTACAGGCGCATATCCCGAAAGAAGGGCATGAGCATCTGAGCAATCTCCTCGTCGGAGCAGTCAAAATAGCCGGAGCCGTCCTTAGCGGCCAGACGGAAGCCTGCGCCCACCTTTTTGGAGGGGCGGATTTCCAGCCCGTTTTGCAGCTCCTGCGCCAGCTCCTGCCGCAGCTCGTCCGTCACCTGGCCGATCTCCGCGGTGTAGGCGGACACATCCTCGCCCTGCACGGCGGCGCGGATGAGCGTGGCCAGCGCGTGCGGATCCAGCGCCTTGCGCACATCGGCGGCCAAAAGCTTTTCAAATTCCTTCTGGATCTCCTGCCGGAAAGCCAGAACAGCGTCACGCTTGGCCTGCTCGGCGCTGAGACGAGCACTGTTTTTGAAAACATCAATTTCCGCAGCAGCCTCCTGCTTCAGCTTGTCCGCCTCGGCCTTAGCGCCGGCTACGATGGCGTCCGCCTGCTTGTTGGCCTCGGCAAGGATGGCGGCGGCCTCCTTGTTGGCGCTGTCGATGCCGTCCTTTTTGATGGAAGAAACAAGATCCTGAATTTGAAGTTCCATAGTGATCACCTTCTTAATTGAAATTATCTTTTTGCGCACATGCCTATATTATAAGTCTAATGCGCGTCGGTTGCAAGTGTTTTTACCGGATATATTATTAGAATAACTAATAGTTATAATACAAATCAGCAAAAAAGCCGCCGGACTCAAGGGAGAGCCGGCGGCTTGTATGCAGAGAAGGGGAGAGTTCTTAGGCTGCGGAAGCAGTCTGCTTTTTATTGCTGAAATACTGGAATGCGACCACGGCCGCCACAACAGCCAGACCGATCAGGTCGGAGGCAAGGCCGGGGATCATCATGCCCAGACCGCCGGCTACCAGAGCGATGCGCAGGACAACGGGGATCTTGCGGTAGAGGTAGCCGTTGAGGGCGGCGGCGATGCCGAACAGTCCCAGCAGAGCGGTGATGGAGATGATAATGACATCGTACCACGCAACATTGCCCACAAAGAGCATGCTGGGATTATAGGCAAAGATATACGGGACGATGAAGGCCGCTATGGCCAGTTTTGTGGCATTTATGCCGGTTTTCATGGGGTTGGACTTGGCGATGGCGGAGCCGGCGTAAGCAGCCAGAGCCACAGGAGGCGTGATGTCCGCCACGATGCCGAAGTAGAACACGAAGAAGTGGGCGGCCACTGCGGGGAAGCCCAGCTGGATCAGGATGGGAGCGCAGGTGGAGGCCATGATGCAGTAGTTGGCGGTGGTGGGAACGCCCATGCCCAGAACGATGCAGCAGACCATGGTCAGCACAAGACCGACGATGGTGGCGTTGCCGGCAAGCTGCACAATGGCGTTGATGAGGATGGAGGCAAGGCCGGTGACGGTGATGCAGCCGGCGATCATGCCTGCCATGGCGCAGGCCACGGCCACGGTGATGGCACCCTTAGCGCCGGCGGCGAGAGCGTCGATGGCGGAAAGAATGGTGGATTTTACGGTGGACAAAATCGCCTTTTTTACGCCCATAGTGCGGATGTTTTCCAACAGCTTATGGACAAAACCGATGACAAAAGCCGCCAAAATGGACAGAGCAGCCGAGAAAGCCATAGTCTTTGCGCCGGAGGACACCAGCCAGACCAGCAGGATCAAGGGAAGGATCAGATAGATGTTCTTAGCCAGGTAGCCCCACTTGGGCAGCTCGGATCTGGAGATGCCGTGAAGCCCCAGCTTCTTGGCCTCCAGATGGACGGCGATGAAGATGCCGGTGAAATAGAGAATGGCGGGGAGGATGGCCTTGACGGCGACCTCGGCGTAGGGCAGATCCATGTATTCTGCCATAAGGAAGGCGGCGGCGCCCATAATGGGGGGCATGATCTGACCGCCGGTGGAGGCGGCAGCTTCCACGGCGCCGGCAAACTCGGGCTTATAGCCCGTCTTTTTCATCATGGGGATGGTGACGGAGCCGGTGGTGACGGTGTTGCCCACGGAGGAGCCGGACACCATGCCGCACAGGGCGGAGGAGATGACGGCTACTTTGGCGGGGCCGCCGCTGGACCAGCCGGCCAGACGGTTGGCAAAGTCAATGAAGAAGTTGGCGATGCCGGTGCGCTCCAGAAATGCGCCGAAGATGATGAACAGAACGATGTAGGTGAAGCAGACATTGATGGGCGTGCCGATGACGCCGGAGGTGGTGTAGAACAGCTTATAGACAATGTTCTTCAGAGCACTATAGAAGCTGAGGTTGAAGCTGAGCTGGTTATAGAAGGTGTAGACCAGCAGGACGCCCACGACGCACAGGATGGGGATACCCACGCAGCGGCGGCACAGCTCCACGAGCACCAGTATGCCGATGATGCCTATGACCACATGGATGGTCTCGATGCGGGTGGCCAGCTTGATGAGGGGCAGGGCATTGGCGGCAAAGTAGAAGAAGCACGCCGAGCCTACCACCATGAGCACGATGTCGTACCACGGCATGCTGTTGACATGGACGTGGCCTTTTTTGGCGGGGTAGGTCAGAAAGCCCAGAATGATGATGCAGCCCACGAACAGGGTCAGCCGCACCTCGGGCAGCGCCGTGGAAAACAGGGTCATATACAGACAATACAGGGAGAAGATGGCCATGATGGCCGTGATGATGATCTTGGGTGTGCCCTCCCAGATGCGGGTGGCAGACTCACGGTCATACTTGCGCATGACTGCGTCCAGATCGGCCGCCATATCGTCGCCGGTGTCGGCGGCGGGAGCAGTATCCACCGCAGGGGCGGAATTGACCTTTTTGTTGATGTCGCTCAAGGGGATGGTCCTCCTTTGATTTGATTGTTCTCGGTAATAGACAGCGAGAACTACGGCGGAAAAGCTCCGCCGTAGTCTTGCTTAATGTATTACTGCGTTAATATTGAGGGGAAACGCACAAATTACTTGTTAAAATATACGTCCTTGGCAATAACGGTCTTGGTGTAGTAGTCGGAGGTCTCCAGAATCTTGGCGATGTGGTCGTCGTCCAGAGAAATCAGCCCCACGTCCTTGGTGGTGGCCAAGTCGGTGATGGCGGTGGTGGGGGCGCCGGCCACGATGAAGGCGGCGTCGATCTTGCCGTCCTTCAGAGCATCGGCGCTGTCGCCGAAGGACTGGTAGGTGGGCTTGATGTCATTCTCGGTGAGGCCGTAGGCGCCCAGCACGTCGATGGCATTGAAGTACACGCCGGAGCCGGCGGCACCGATGGAAACGTTCTTACCCTTCAGGTCGGCAACGGTCTTGATGTCGGGATTCACGGTGACGAGCTGTACCTGTTCCATATAGAGGGCGGCCACGGTGGAGAAGCCGTCGATCTTGGTGTTAAACAGGTTGGTGCCGTTGTAGGCATAGGCCATGACATCGGACTGGCAGAAGGCCAGATCGGCATTGCCCGCTTCCAGCTCTTCCACGTTGGACTTGGAGCCATTGCCCGCAAGACCCACGATGCTGACGCCGGCGTTGTTGGTGGCGTGCTGCGCCAGAACGCTACCGAATGCGAAGTATGTACCGGACTCGCCGCCGGTGACGAAGCGGAGCTTGCGGGACTCACCGGTGCCGGCGCCGGACTTGACGGCGACATTATAGCCCTTCTCGGCGAAGTACTTGGCAGCGCCGGGATGATAGGGGACGGAGGTGATGGAGGCGCCGAACTCGACGTTCAGCTCGCCGTACTTGGCGTGGCTGCTGGTCAGGCTGGAGGCATTGTCGAACATATCGGCGACGAACTTATACACGTCGTCCGTGGACACGTCGTCACGAGCCAGAACGACAGCACCCACAGCCACGGTGGTGGTGTCGGTGTGCTCGAAGGAGGCGGTGCCGCCGTCTTCCTTCTTGCCGCAGGCAAACAGGCTCAGGGACATGACAAGAGCCAGAAGCAGAGCAAAATACTTTTTCATAATAACTCTCCCTTATTTTAATGTATCCTCATTTCCGCCGCAGCGGATCACGATGTAGCTATTGTACCGTACTTTTTGGCGCTTTGCAAGTTATAATTAGGACTTTTTTATTTTTTTTATTACAAAGAATTTTCGTGAAAAAGAAATAGCAGCAGATAATTTCTGAATTGATTTTTTAATTTTGAAAATACGGCTGGAATTTGGCAAAAACAACGGTATATTATTGCAAATATACGAAAAAACAATTTGCGAAAATTCCTTCATAATTTTGCAACTGTATGAAGGGAATCCTGCAAAAATGGGGAATGTGGAGAAGGGGCGCTGTGGGAAACGGGAGAAAAGCGGTATAAAAAACGCAGTTTGGACAATAAAGGGAAGGAAGCAGAGGAGAGACGGCGGGGAGAAGAGGCGAATTTCTCTTGACTTCCGGCGAAAGATACAGTAAAATACCGCTATATTGCAAAAGACGATGAAGGAGAGCAGTACTCCCACACGGGATGCCCAGAGAGGAAGCGGCCGGTGCGAGCTTCCGTGACGGTGGGGAGGAAGTCGCTCCGGAGTTCTGCCGCCCAGCGCGAGCAAGCGGCAGCGGCCAGCCCCCGTTACGGGTCTTCGAGTGCGGAGGAGCCTCCTCCGAACACAGGTGGTACCACGGACTGTACTTTATGGTTCGCCCTGTTTTGCTGCACGGCAAGACGGAGCGAGCTTTTTTGTTTTGCCGAATACCGGAAAAGGAGAGTTTTTACCATGAGAAAAGAACTGCCAAAGGTCTATGACCCCAGAGATGTGGAGCCGAGGATCTACAAAATGTGGATGGACGGCGGCTGCTTCAAGGCGGAGCCGAATCCCGACAAGAAGCCGTTTTCCATCGTTATGCCGCCCCCCAACGTGACCGGCCAGCTGCACATGGGACACGCTATGGATTCCACCTTGCAGGACATCCTCACCCGCTTTAAGCGAATGCAGGGCTACGAGGCGCTGTGGCTGCCCGGCACGGATCACGCGGGCATCGCCACCCAGATCAAGGTGGAGGAGAACCTGCGCAAGGAGGAGGGACTGACCCGCCACGATCTGGGACGGGAGAAGTTCCTGGAGCGTGTGTGGGACTGGAAGGAAAAGTACGGCAACCGTATCGTGCAGCAGCAGATGAAGATGGGCGCCTCCTGTGACTGGGATCGCAGCCGCTTCACCATGGACGAGGGCTGCTCCAAGGCCGTGCGGGAGACCTTCTGCGAGCTGTATGACAAGGGGCTTATTTACAAGGGCAGCCGCATCATCAACTGGTGCCCCCACTGCCTGACGGCTCTGTCCGACGCCGAGGTGGAGTACACGGATAAGCCCGGAAACCTGTGGTATATCCGCTATCCGCTGGCTGACGGCAGCGGCGACATCGTTGTGGCGACTACCCGTCCGGAGACCATGATGGGCGACACGGGCGTGGCGGTGAATCCGGAGGACGAAAAGTTCAAGCACCTCATCGGCAAGACCTGCATCCTGCCCATTATGAACCGAGAGATCCCTATTGTGGGCGACGAATACTGCGAGATCGGCTTCGGCACCGGCGCGGTGAAGATGACCCCTGCCCACGACCCCAACGACTTCGAGGTGGGTCTGCGGCACAATCTGGAGGTGATCCGCGTCATCGCCGACGACGGCACCATCAACGAAAACGGCGGCAAGTATAACGGCATGGATCGCTACGAATGCCGCAAGGCCATTGTGAAGGATCTGGAGGAGCAGGGCTATCTGGTGAAGACGGAGCCTTACTCCCACAATGTGGGCACCTGCTACCGCTGCCACAACGACGTGGAGCCGCTGATCTCCGCCCAGTGGTTCGTGAAGATGGCACCGCTGGCCAAGGAGGCCATTCGCGTGGTGGAGGACGGCACCATCAAGTTCGTGCCGGAACGCTTCACGAAGACCTATATCAACTGGATGGAAAACGTCCACGACTGGTGCATTTCCCGCCAGCTCTGGTGGGGGCATCAGATCCCCGCATGGTACTGCGACGACTGCGGGCACATCAACGTGAGCCGGCAGGATCCCACCCAGTGCGAAAAGTGCGGCAGCGTCCATCTGACGCGGGACGAGGATGTGCTGGACACCTGGTTCAGCTCCGCCCTGTGGCCGTTTTCCACCATGGGCTGGCCTGACACCGAGGCGGCGGACCTGAAATATTGGTATCCCACTTCTGTGATGGTCACCGGCTATGACATCATCTTCTTCTGGGTGGCGCGCATGATCTTCTCCGGCATGGAGCAAATGAAGAAGGAGCCGTTCAAGACGGTGTTCATTCACGGCCTTGTGCGGGACGACAAGGGACGCAAGATGTCCAAGTCTCTCGGCAACGGCATCGACCCGCTGGAGATGGCGGAGCAGTACGGCGCCGACGCCCTGCGCTTTAACCTCATCACCGGCAACAGCCCCGGCAACGACATGCGGTTCTATGTGGAAAAGTGCGAGGCTATGCGCAACTTTGCCAATAAAATTTGGAATGCGTCCCGCTTCGTGATGATGAACCTCACCATCGACAAGGTGGAGCTGCCGGAGAAGCTGGAGCTGGAGGACAAGTGGATCCTCAGCAAGCTCAACACCCTCATCCGCGAGGTCACGGACAACATGGACGCCTTTGAGTTGGGCGTGGCCTCCGCTAAGATCTACGACTTTATCTGGGATACCTACTGCGACTGGTATATCGAGCTGACCAAGACCCGCATGAACGGCGAGGATGAACAGGCTAAGCTGGCGGCAGAGAACGTGCTGTGCTATGTGCTGCAGCGCATTCTGGAGCTGCTGCATCCCTTCATGCCGTTCATCACGGAGGAGATCTGGCAGGCGCTGCCCCACGAGGGGGACTATCTGATCCGCGCGCCGTGGCCCGTGTATCGGCCGGAGTTTGATTTCCGCGCCGAGGAGCAGGCCATGGAGGCGGTGAAGGACGCCATTTCCGCCGTTCGCGCCCGTCGGGCGGAGATGAACGTGCCGCCGAGCAGGAAGGCGCAGATGATCATCGTGTCCGACCATGCCGAGGTTTATCGCCTGGGTGAGCACTTCATCAAGCGTATGGCGTATGCCAGCGAGATTACCGTGACAGACGCTGCGCCGACGGATCTTACGGGGCTTGTGACCGTGGTGACCCACGGGGCCAATGTCTATCTGCCGCTGGCGGAGCTGGTGGATCTGGAGAAGGAGCTGGAGCGCATCGCCAAGGAGCGGGAGAAGGCCGCGGAGAATCTGGCGCGCATCGAGCAGAAGCTCAGCAACGAGAAGTTCGTTTCCAAGGCGCCCGAGGCGGTGGTAAACGCCGAGCGGGAAAAGGCGGAGAAAGCGCGGGCGCTCATTGCCAAGCTGGACGAATCCGCTGCGGCTATGAAAGGCTGATTTTTTCAAGGAAAACGACGTTTTTCGACATAAAAATCATATAAATAAATATATAATCACCGTAGGCAAAAGCCTGCGGTGATTTTTTTACAGGATGTGATGAAAATGCAAGTGAAAGCAGAGAGTTTGGATCGGAAGCTGACGCTGCGGCTGAGCGGGGAGCTGGATCATCATGCAGCCCGCCCGCTCATGCATCGCATTGCGCAGGAGATCGAGCTGGCGCTGCCGCTGGAGGTGGTGCTGGACTTTTCCGGCGTGACGTTTATGGACAGTTCCGGCATTGCCGTGGCACTGCACACGCTGCAGCAGATGAAGCAGCTGGGCGGAAAAATGCGCATAACCAACTCGCCGATGCAGGTAAAAAAAGTGTTTGCGGCCGCCGGAATCCAGAAAATGATCGGAATGGAGGATGTGACATGAAAAGCGAAAATCAGGTGGTGCTGGAATTTCCCAGCCGCAGCAGCAACGAGGCGTTCGCCCGCGTGGCGGCAGCGGGCTTTGCCATGCAGCTCGACCCCACGCTGGAGGAGCTGGGGGACATAAAGACCGCCGTGAGCGAGGCAGTGACCAACGCCATCGTACATGGGTATCCGGAGGGGTTCGGGAGAGTGGTTATGAAGCTGCGGATCAAGGAGGGCAATATTCTGGAGATCGTGGTCAGGGACTGGGGCGTGGGCATCGCCGACGTGGAGCAGGCGCGGCGGCCTATGTTTACCACGGGAAATGACGAGCGCAGCGGTATGGGATTCACGATCATGGAGAGCTTTATGGACACCCTGCGGGTGCGATCGACTCCGCAGAAGGGCACGACGGTGACAATGCGCAAGCGTATTTCCACACGGTTGGGAGAGCGAAAATGAGCGAGGACAGGCTGGCACTGCTGGATCGGGCGCAGTCGGGGGACAGCGATGCCTGCGGGAAAATGCTGGAGGAAAACAGTGGGCTGATCTGGGCCGTTGTGCGGCGGTATTACGGCTGCGGAGCGGATCCGGAGGATCTGTATCAGCTTGGATGCATAGGATTTATTAAAGCTGTAAAGGGATTTGACGTTACATACGGAACGCAGTTTTCTACTTATGCGGTGCCAAAGATCGCCGGAGAAATACGGCGGTTTCTGCGGGACGACGGCCCTGTGAAGGTGGGACGCACCCTGCGGGAAAGGGGGCAGAGCATCTGGTCGGCACGCCAGCGGCTGCGGACGGCACTGGGGAGGGAGCCAAGGCTGTCCGAGATCGCCGCGGAAACGGGATGGAGCACGGAGGAGATCGCCACGGCAGAGCTGGCCACCGCCGCACCGGAATCCCTGCAGCAGGAAACGGCAGAGGGGCTGACGCTGGAGTCGACGCTGGGAACGGAGGCACCGGAGGAGGCGCTGGTGGAAAAAATTGCGCTCCGAGAAGCGATACGGGCACTTCCGGAGCGGGAGCAGGAAACGATTTATTTGCGTTTCTTTAAGTGCATGACACAGGAGCAGGCGGCTCGGATACTGGGGGTATCTCAGGTGCAGGTGTCCCGTTTGGAGCGGAAGGGAGTGACGCATCTGCGGGAGATGCTTCGGGAATGAAGGCGGCCTCGGACTGAAACTCCGTCATGGTGCTGCGATAGCGTTTGGGGAGGAATGTGTTCTGGCAGCGCTCGTTGCGGCGATCCTCGATGGCCACGGTGTCAAAAAAGGCTTTCCAGAGCCTGCGGTACTGCGCTTCCTGTTCATCCGGCGGTGCGAGGGTCAGGGAGTCGGCCTGCACGATGCGGGAGCGGCCGCCGCTGTAAAGAAGCAGCTCGCCGTGGGTGCGGTCATACAGGAAAAAGGATTCGTTGGCATAGCGTTCGCAGAAATAGCGGCGCAAAAAGGGGAGCACCCGATTTTTCGGCCGGATCTCGGCGCCCAAAACACCGCTGTAATCCGAAAAGCGAACGAAGCCGCGGAGCTTTTCCAGTTCTCCGGACAGATGGCGAACGGCCTTATACAGAGGAAAGCAGGCGTCGTCTGACGGGCGACGCAGAAACTGGGGGCCGTCGGCATAGAGCTTCTGCACGAAGCGGTACAGGCAAGCTTCTCTGTTATCCATGCAGGTGTGAAAGGCGCGGTAAAGCAGGCGGGCGGCGCGGGGAGAGCGCTCGGTTATGCTGCGCAGGATGCGGCTGCTGTGGGAAAGATCGGTCTCAACGCTGCGAACGGAATAGAGGGAGAGAACAGGGAATTCCTCATTGCAGGCAAAGGCAATGGGGAATTCCCTGTTTACATAGCTTTCAAAAATGCAGCACAGGAAGCCCTCATAGCTGCCGTCATATTCATAAACCATGTCGATCCAGGACATTTTTTCACCCCGTGGCGTCAAAAAGAGATAGCTGCTGCGCGGCCGAGGCGGGCAGACTGCCGCATTCCACGGCTTGCAGCTGGCGGGTCAAGGTCTCGGCGGAGAAGCGAAGACCTTCCCGCATACGGCCGCCGCATAAAATAAAAAACTGCGCCCGTTTGAGAACGATGCCCATTTTGTGCAGATCCTCAAACCGCAGCAGACCGGTGCGGCGGGCGGACAGAATGCGTCGGGCACCGGTGGGGCCGATGCCGGGCACACGCAAGAGCCGATCCAGATCTGCAGACATGATCTCCACGGGGAACTGCTCCGGATGCGTAATGGCCCAGTAGCACTTGGGATCCAGCTTGGGATCAAAATTCGGGTGGGAAGCGTCCAGCAGCTCTTCGGCACGGAAGCCGTAAAAGCGCAGGAGCCAGTCCGCCTGATACAGCCGGTGCTCCCGCAGCAGGGGCGGCTTTGTATGCAGGGCGGGGAGCAGAGGGTTTTCCACCACGGGGACATAGGCGGAGTAGAAAACCCGCTTGAGCCGGTAGCGGCTGTACAGTGATTCCGTCAGATGGAGAATATGGCGGTCGCTGTCGTCGGTGGCGCCTACGATGAGTTGGGTGCTTTGACCGGCCGGAGCAAAGGCGGGGGCGTGGCGGTACTTGACCAGCTCCTCTTTGTTCTGCTGACCCTGCTCCCGAATGAGCCGCATGGGGGACAGAATGGATGCTTTAGTCTTGTCGGGCGCGAGAGCGGCCAGCCCCTTTTGGGACGGCAGCTCGATATTCACACTGAGCCGATCGGCCAGAAAGCCCAGCTGACGGACAAGCTCGGGGCTTGCGCCGGGAATGGCCTTGGCGTGGATATAGCCGTTGAAGCCGTACTCCTGCCGCAGAAGGCGCAGAGCCTCGATCATGCGCTGGGTGGTGTAGTCCGGATCGCGCAGGACGCCGCTGGAGAGAAAAAGACCTTCAATATAATTGCGGCGGTAGAACTGGATGGTCAGCTCCGCCAGCTCCCTGGGCGTGAAGGCGGTACGGCGGGTGTCGTTGCTGCGGCGATTGACGCAGTATTTGCAGTCGTATACGCAGCAGTTGGTCATGAGCACCTTCAGCAGGGAGATACAACGGCCGTCAGCGGAAAAGCTGTGGCAGCAGCCGGCCACCGAAGAGGACGTATTGCCGATCTTGCCGGTCTGAAAGCCGCGGCTGACGCCGCTGGATGTGCAGGAGGCATCGTATTTGGCGGCGTCCGTGAGAATGGTCAGCTTTTCCAGCAGATCCATGTCAGGCGGCGCTGCGGCTGCGGCGAGGACGATCCATCCAGGCTACCAGGCGCGTGAGCTGAATGGAGAGGGCGGCGGCGCCGATGATGGAAATGATGCATCCGAAAGTAGTCATAACTGGTTCCTCCAAATCAAACTTTTGTTCTATGCGGATTATAAATCGAACAAGCGTTCTTGTCAAGAGGAAATCGAACAAAATTTCTAATTTTTTATTTCAGCGGTTGACCGGCCGGAAGATTTGATATAAAATAGGAGGGAAATCACGAGAGCGAGGCCGTTATGAACGAATTAGAGAGAAGATTTGTCGCCGCACGCCGCAAGGCCATTGCGACGGATTATCAAAAACTGAATCCCATGCAGCGGGAGGGCGTGCTGACCACGGAGGGGCCGCTGCTGCTGCTGGCAGGCGCCGGCTCCGGCAAGACCACGGTGCTGATAAACCGAGTGGCGAACCTGCTGCGCTATGGGCGGGGCAGCGACACGGAGGAGATCCCCATCCCCATTTCGGAGGACGAGGTGGCGTTTCTGGAGCAGTATGCGGAGGATCCGCAGGAGGAGATGCGGCCGCTGATGCAGTATCTCTGCGCCGTGCAGCCGGCGCGGCCGTGGGAAGTGCTGGCCATCACCTTCACCAACAAGGCCGCCGGAGAGCTGAAGAAGCGTTTGGAGCGGATGCTGGGGGAGGAGGCGCTGGACGTGTGGGCGGCCACCTTTCACGCAGCCTGCGTGCGCATTCTGCGGCGGGACATTGACAAGCTGGGCTATGACCGCAACTTTACCATCTACGACACCGACGACTCCAAGCGGGTGCTGAAGGACATTCTCAAGGAACTGGGGCTGGAGGAAAAGCAATTTCCCACCCGCGAGCTGCTGGCGGTCATCTCCAACGCAAAAGGGGAGATGCAGTCGCCGGAGGAGTTCTGCCAGCTGTGGGAACAGCGGGGAGATTGGCGGAAAATAAGGATCGGTAAAGTGTATAGGCTTTACAATAAAAAACTGCGGGAAGCCAATGCGCTGGACTTTGACGACATCATTCTGCACACGGTGACACTGCTGCAGAGCGACAGAGAGGTCAGAGAATACTATCAGAATAAATTCCGCTACATACTGATCGATGAGTATCAGGACACGAATCATCTGCAATTTTTGCTGGCGGGTCTGCTGACGGGCGGCCACGGGAACATCTGCGTGGTGGGCGACGACGATCAGAGTATTTATCGCTTCCGCGGGGCGGATATTACCAATATACTCAGCTTTGAGCAGCGGTATAAAAACGCCCGCACCATCCGGCTGGAGCAGAATTACCGCTCTACACAAAATATTCTGGACGCTGCCAATGCTGTGATCCGCAACAACGAGGGGCGTAAGGGAAAGACCCTGTGGACACAGAACGGCGCGGGAGATCCTGTGACGGTGAAGACCTGCTACAACGAGAGCGACGAGGCGAATTTTGTGGTAGGGGACATCATGACGGCCTATAATCGGGGGGCAAACTGGAAGGATAACGCCATTTTGTACCGGATGAACGCCCAGTCCAACGCTTTGGAATACGCCTTCAAGCGCAACGGTGTGCCGTATAAGATCGTGGGCGGCGTGAAGTTCTTCGACCGAGCAGAAGTGAAGGATATGCTGGCGTATCTGTGCGTCATATGCAATCCGGCGGACGACCTGCGGCTGCGGCGCATCATCAATGTGCCGGCGCGGAAGATCGGCGGCACTTCGCTGGAAAAGGCGCAGGCTCTGGCCGCTGCGGAGGGGTGCTCCCTGTTTGAGATCGTTTCAAACGCGGGCAAATATCCGGAGCTGAAGAGCGCCGGTGCGCGGATGGAGGAGTTTGCGCAGCTTATCATGGAGCTGCGTACCCTGTGCGACAATCTGGAACTGGTGGAGTTTTACGGCAGGGTTTGCCAGATGACCGGCTATGTGCAGATGCTGCAGGATAAAAACGACATGGAGAGTCGGGGGCGGCTGGAGAACGTGCAGGAGCTGGCCTCCAGCATCAGTGCCTTTCTGGATAACGGGCCGGATGATCCGTCTTTGGCGGGCTTTCTCAACGAGGTGGCGCTGTATACAGATCTGGACGGACAGTCCGACAGCGACAACTGCGTGACGCTGATGACCATGCACAGCGCCAAGGGGCTGGAATTTGACCGAGTGTATGTCACCGGCATGGACGAGGGAGTATTTCCCGGGAACCGCGCCATGGGTGAGCAGGAGGAGATGGAGGAGGAGCGCCGCCTGTGCTATGTGGCCATGACCAGAGCCAGAAAAAAACTGACTATGACCAATGTGCGCCAGCGGATGCTCTTTGGACAGACGGAGCCGAAGATGCCGTCCCGCTTTCTGGAGGAGATACCGGAAAAGAACATGCAGTGGATCGGAAAGCCCGAGCCTCGCCAGGCGGCGCAATGGAACGACGACTGGAGCGGCGGCTGGGGCAATGCCGGACAGGGAACGTACCGCGACTATGAAACGAATAAGCAGGCAAGGCAAGAGCCTTTACACCGAAATACGGCGGCTGCCCGACGGGCGCCGGCGGCACCGTCTGCGCCGCTGATGCAGCTGAAGGCTGGCGAGCAGGTGCGGCACAGCGTATTCGGCGAGGGAATGGTGCTCAGCGTGCGGCACATGGGCGGCGATGCGCTGATCGAGGTGGCCTTTGACAAGGTGGGCACCAAGAAGCTGATGCTCAAGGCTGCCGGAGCGCACCTGACCAAGCTGTGAGATAGGGAGGAACCATGCAGATACAAGGACTGTCCTGGTACCCGGGACATATGACGAAAACCAAGCGGATGATCGTGGCGGAAATGGGGCACATGGACGCCGTGTGCGAGATTTTGGACGCACGGATCCCGCTGTCCAGCCGCAATCCCGATGTGGACGAAATGACGGCGGGTAAGCCCCGACTGATTGTGCTGAATCGGGCGGATCAGGCTGACCCCAGGGAAACCGGCCGCTGGGCGGCGTATTTCCGAGGAAAAGGCTACGCGGTGCTGGAATCCAACGCCAAAAACGGCGTGGGTACGGCGCAATTTGCCTCCGCCGTGCGGGAGCTGCTGAAGGAAAAGCTGCAGGCCTATGCCGAAAAGGGGCAGGTGGGGCGCGTGGTGCGGGTGATGGTGCTGGGCATCCCCAACGTGGGAAAATCCACCTTTATTAATAAGGTGGCCAAGCGCAAGACCGCAAAGGCGGAGGATCGCCCGGGCGTGACAAGAAGCAAGCAGTGGGTGCCGGTGGACAGCACGCTGGAGCTGCTGGATACCCCGGGCATTCTGTGGCCCAAGTTTGAGGATGTGAACGTAGGGATGCGTCTGGCCTTTACCGGCGCCATCAAGGACGACGTGATGGACATTGAAGAGCTGGGCAGCTACCTTATGGAGTATCTGGGGCGGCATTACGCCGAGGTCATCGAGGAGCGGTACAAGATCGCTCCCGAGGAGGACGAATCGGGCTATGACCTGCTGATCCGCGCCGGACGCAAGCGGGGCTTTCTCATGCGGGGCGCCGAGGTGGATACCGAGCGCATGAGTCGGGTTTTACTGGACGAGTTCAGGGGTGGCAAGCTGGGACGCTTTACACTGGAAACGGTGGAGGATGTGAAATAAATGGCCGAAAAAACAGACCTGTGGCAGATCGAACGGGAGCTGATGGAGCAGGGGGCGGAGATCCTCTGCGGCTGTGACGAAGCAGGAGCGGGGCCGCTGGCAGGGCCGGTATATGCCGCGGCGGTGATCCTGCCGCCTTACTGCCAAATCGAGGGACTGAACGACAGCAAGAAGCTGACGGAGAGAAAGCGGGAAGCCCTGTATGATGTCATTACGCAGAAGGCGGTCTGCTGGGCTGTGGCGCGGGTAGAGGCGGCGGAGATCGACGCAACGGACATATTGAGCGCCCGCATGAAGGCTATGCAGCAGGCCATAGACGGCCTTGCCATACGGCCGGAGCTGGCACTCGTTGACGGGAATCGGGATAAAGGGCGGTGCGCCGCCATCACAACGCCGCATAAACTGGTGGTGGGCGGTGACGGAAAAAGCGCCAGCATTGCCGCTGCATCCATTCTGGCCAAGGTGAGCCGCGACCGGTTCATGGCCGGAGAGCTGGAGGCACTGTACCCGCAGTATCAGTTTGCAAAGCACAAGGGGTACGGCACCAAGCTGCACTATGAGATGCTGGACGCCTATGGATTCTGTCCGGAGCACAGGAAAAGCTTTCTGAAAAAATGGGAGGAAAAGCACACATGAGCCGCAGCGTGGGGACATGGGGCGAGGCGCAGGTGGCGAACTATCTGCGGAAAAACAGGTATCGGCTGGTGGCGCACAGCTATCACTGCCGATTCGGGGAGATCGACCTCATTGCCATGGATGGAAAGACCCTGTGCTTTGTGGAGGTGAAGACCCGAAGCAACCTGTCCATGGGGCTGCCGCGGGAGTATGTGAACGCCGTCAAGCAGGAGCGGATCCGCAAAACGGCGCTGTTTTACCTGAGCGAAAAGGAACTGGACTGCCCGATGCGCTTTGATGTGGCGGAGGTCTACCAGAGCGGCAGCGGCGCATTGGAGCGCATTGAGTACATAAAAAATGCATTTTGAGGTGATCCCAACTTGAAAATTCCGTATTTTGACGCACACTGCGACACCATATACCGCTGTGAGGAAACCGGCTGCCACGCGGCGCTGGAGATGGGGGAGAGCGCTGAGGAGCAGCGGGCGTACTATGCCGCCTGCGGCTGCCTGCGGGAAAACGGCGGGCACATTGATCTGGTGCGCGGCGGGGGATTCGCAAGATACGCACAGTTCTTTGCCCTGTATTGGGACGCAAAAAACGCTCCGGCGGACGGGATGCTTGCCCAGTGCCGGCGGCTGCATGAGCGATTTTTGCTGGAAATGTGGGAAAACAGCGGCTGCATCCGGCCTTGCCGCAGCGGGGCGGAGGTGGACGAGGCCATCCGACAGGGGAAAATGGCGGCGCTATTGAGCATAGAGGGCGCCGATCTGCTGGAATGCGACGAAAAAAATCTGGAAACAGCCCATGAATGGGGCGTTCGGCTGCTGAATCCGGTATGGAACAGAGCCAACAGTCTGTCCGGCACCAACTGCGAGGAGCCGGAGCGGGGACTGTCTGAGAGAGGAAAAAGCTTTGTACGGCGGATGGAAGCGCTGCGCATATATCCGGACGTGTCCCACATATCCGATGCGGGGTTTTGGGACATTATAAAAACGGCGCAGGGGTCGGTGGTCGCCTCGCATTCCAACGCACGAGCCGTTTGCGCCCACCGACGGAATCTGACGGATGACCAGTTCAGAGCCATCCGTGACAGCGGCGGCGTGGTGGGGCTGAACCTGTATCGGGACTTTGTGGGCAAGAAAGGGACGATGGAGGAACTGGTGACCCATGCAGAGCATTTTCTGGAGCTGGGCGGCGAAAAGACGCTGTGCATAGGCGGCGATCTGGACGGATGCGAGGCGCTGGCCGGCGGCCTGCGGGGCGTGCAGGACGTGCCGCAGCTTTACACGGCGCTGCGGGAGCGGGGATACGGCGAGGGACTGCTGGAGGACATTTTCTGGAACAACTTGCGGAGAATATTGTGAGAATACTGTGAAATGTGTAAACCATCGTGCAGCATTTGCCGCATAAAAGGGAGATCGTCACGCCGGTTTGCGGATCGGCTCACAGCGACTGCTTTTTGATAGATTAAATAAGGAGTACGGTATGGCGTTATATACCATAGGAGATCTGCATCTGTCGTTAGGCTCGGATAAGCCCATGGAGGTTTTCGGCGAGGGCTGGAGCAACTATGTGGAGCGGATCCGAGAGGGCTTTGCGGGGCTGACGGCGGAGGATGTGACGGTGCTGTGCGGCGACCTCTCCTGGGGCATGAGCCTGGAGGAGTCCCTGCAGGATCTGACATTCATCCACGAGCTGCCGGGGAAAAAGATCCTCATGAAGGGAAACCATGACTACTGGTGGAACACGGCGGCGAAGATGCAGCGTTTTTTTGACGAACACGGGCTGGATTCTTTGCAGATCCTGCATAATAACTGCATTTTTTATGAAAACGTGGCACTGTGCGGCACAAGAGGCTGGTTTTATGAGCTGGAGGAGCCCGGCAGCCACACGGAGAAAATGCGCAATCGGGAGGCAGGACGCCTGGAAACCTCGCTGAGGGCGGCGGGGGAGCGGGAGAAGATCTGCTTTCTGCACTATCCGCCGCTGTATACCGGCTATAAATGCGAGGAAATGCTGCGGCTTTTGCAGCAGTATGATGTAAAAAAATGCTATTACGGGCATCTTCACGGCGGCACAGCTCACGCAAGGGCGGTGCAGGGAGAGCGGGACGGAACGGAATTTTCCCTTGTTTCGGCGGACTATCTCCGCTTCCGGCCAAAAAAAATTTTAGAATAACGCAAAAAAGTGTGGAAATTGTCATTCTTTTCTGTTAATATAATAAATTGCATTGATTCGCATTATTAATGCTGAACGGAGGAAAAACAAAATGAGTGTAAAATCCTGTGAGAAACTGGAAAAGAGCAAGGTCGTATTGACCATTGAAGTCAGCGCCGAGGACTTTGAGGCTGCCATCAACAAGGCTTATCTGAAGATGCGCGGCAAGATGAACATCCCCGGTTTCCGCCCCGGCAAGGCTCCCCGCAAGATCGTTGAGAGCATGTACGGCGTGGAGGTCTTCTATGAGGAGGCCGTGAATATTGTCCTGCCCGATGCCTATGAGAAGGCCATCAGCGACGAGAAGCTGGATGTTGTGGGCTATCCCGAAGTGGAGCTGGAGAACTGCGGCAAGGACGGCGTGACCTTTAAGGCCACCGTGGCCGTTTATCCCGAGGTGAAGCTGGGTCAGTACAAGGGTCTGGAGGCGCCCAAGGCCAACGTGAAGGTCATGGCTGCCGACGTGAACGCCCGTCTGAAGGAGATGGCCGAGCGCAACAGCCGTCTGGTGAGCGTGGAGCGCGCCGTGAAGAAGGGCGACACTGCCAACATCGACTTTGAGGGCTTTGACAACGGCGTGGCCTTCGACGGCGGCAAGGGCGAGAACTTCGATCTGGAGATCGGCTCCGGCAGCTTCGTGCCCGGCTTTGAAGAGCAGCTCATCGGCATGAAGGTGGGCGAGGAGAAGGACATCGACATTACCTTCCCCAAGGATTACACCCCTGAGCTGGCCGGCAAGCCCGTGGTGTTCCACGTGAAGGTCAACGAGGTCAAGGTGAAGGAATTGCCCGCCATCGACGACGAGTTCGCCAAGGACGTGTCCGAGTTTGACACTCTGAAGGAGCTGAAGGCCGACCTGAAGAAGAAGATCACCGAGGATCGCAAGACCGCTGCCCAGCACGCCTTTGAGGATGTGCTGATGCAGAAGGTGGCCGACGGCATCGAGGCCGACATCCCCGAGGACATGGTGGTGCTGCAGTCCCAGAAGATGATGGAGAACTTCAAGCAGCAGCTGGCCGCCCAAGGCATTCCCTTCGACCAGTATGTGAAGATGACCGGCATGGACGAGGACGCCATCCAGAAGCAGTCCATGGAGCCGGCTCTGAAGCAGGTGCGTATGGATCTGGCCGTGGCTGCCATCGTGAAGGCCGAGAATCTGGAAGCTTCCGACGAGGAAGTGGAAAACGAGATGAAGAACATTGCCGAGAAGTACGGCATGGATCTGGAGTCTATCAAGAAGTATCTGCCCGCTGCCGACGTGAAGGAGCAGGTCATCCGTGAGAAGGTCATCAAGGTCGTGGCCGACAGCGCCGTGGCCGTGGAGCCGGAGGAGAAGACCGAGGAAAAGGCCGAGGAGAAGAAAGAAGATAACGAGTAATTCGGACTGTTAGAATCACTATCGGGCGGGTATACTTTTGTATTATGCCTTGCAGAGGCAAGGCACCACTTGAACAGGAGGTATTTATATATGAGTTTAGTCCCCTATGTTGTGGAGCAGACCAATCGGGGTGAGCGTTCCTATGATATTTTCTCCCGCTTGCTCAATGACCGCATCATCTTCCTGGGCGAAGAGGTGAACGATACAACTGCCAGCCTGGTGGTTGCCCAGCTTCTTTATCTGGAAGCGCAGGATCCCGACAAGGACATCCAGATGTACATTAACAGCCCCGGCGGATCCGTGACGGCCGGCATGGCCATCTACGACACCATGCAGTATATCAAGTGCGATGTGTCTACCATCTGCATCGGCATGGCTGCCAGCATGGGCGCGTTCCTGCTGTCCTCCGGCACCAAGGGCAAGCGCATCGCTCTGCCCAACGCCGAGGTGATGATCCACCAGCCCTCCGCCGGCACCCAGGGTAAGGTCACCGATATGGAGATCGATGTGGAGCATTTTCTCAAGATCAAGCAGCGGATGAACAAAATTTTGGCCGATAACACCGGCAAGACTCCCGAGCAGGTGAAGCTGGATTCCGAGCGGGACAACTGGATGATCGCCGAGGAGGCCAGAGAATACGGCCTGGTGGACAAGGTCATTTATAAGAGGTAACTATGTCGGAAAAAAACAAGGAACTGCGCTGTTCTTTTTGCGGTAAGAGCGAGAGGCAGGTGCACCGCATGATCCAAGGCTCCGGCGTTCGGATCTGCGACGAGTGCGTTCGGCTGTGCACCTCCATTTTGGAGGGCAACTACAACCCGAACGTGGAAGCGAGATTTGAAGCACCGGATCGCCTGCCCACTCCGAAGGAGATTAAGGCGGTGCTGGACGAGTATGTGATCGGGCAGGAGGCGGCGAAGATCGCCCTCTCCGTGGCTGTTTACAACCACTACAAGCGCATTTTTTACGGCGGCGGCGAGGATGTGGAGCTGCAAAAGAGCAACATCCTCATGATCGGGCCTACCGGCAGCGGCAAGACGCTGTTTGCCCAGACTCTGGCGCGGGTGCTGCAGGTGCCCTTTGCCATTGCCGACGCCACAACCCTCACCGAGGCCGGCTATGTGGGCGACGACGTGGAGAACATCCTGCTGCGGCTGCTGCAGGCGGCGGATTTTGATGTGGAGCTGGCAGAGCGGGGCATCATCTATGTGGATGAGATCGACAAGATCGCCCGCAAGAGCGAGAACACCTCCATCACCCGCGATGTGTCCGGCGAAGGCGTGCAGCAGGCTCTTCTGAAAATTTTGGAAGGGACTGTGGCCAATGTGCCGCCACAGGGCGGGCGCAAGCACCCCCATCAGGAGTTTATCCAGCTGGATACCCATAACATCCTCTTCATCTGCGGCGGCGCCTTCGATGGGCTGGAGAAGATCATCGAAAAGCGCACGGATCGCAAGGGCATCGGCTTTGACGCCGTTGTGGAGAGCAAGGCGGAGCGGCAGACGGGGGCGCTGCTCAAGGAAGTGCAGCCTCACGATCTGCTGAAGTTCGGCATTATTCCTGAGCTGGTGGGGCGTATGCCGGTGATCGCCGCATTGGACGGGCTGACACGGGAGGATCTGGTGAAGATCCTTACGCAGCCGAAGAACGCATTGGTCAAGCAGTATCAAAAGCTGTTTTCCTATGACAATGTGGAGCTGTCCTTCACGGAGGATGCTTTGGAGGCTGTGGCCGACAAGGCTATCCAGCGCAATATCGGCGCCAGAGGCCTGCGCGCCGTTATGGAGGGGATCCTCACCAAGGTGATGTACGACATTCCCTCCGACCCCACCATTGAGCAGGTGACGATCACTGCTGACTGCGTGGCCGGCAAAGCAGAGCCGGAGATCGTGCACGATGCGGGGAAAGAGCCTTGCGCGGCAAAACTGAAGACCGGAAAGGCAGATGAAGATGCATCTGCACCGGCCTCTTAAATGAGCGATAGGGGAGAGGCGAGGATTCGTCCCTCCCCTTCTTCCCATGCTGCAGATCGCAGCCGAAAGGAGCAAATACCCTATGGAACAAATGACATTGAATATTCCCGTTTTGGCTCTGCGGGGCTTAACGGTTTTTCCGGATCAGACGACCGGATTTGATGTGGAGCGCGAGATCTCCATGCTGGCGCTGAACAACGCCATGGAAGAGGGAAAAGACATTTTTCTGGTGACCCAGCGGGAGCTGGCTGTGGCGCGTCCCGAGGAAAGCGACCTGTACGCCGTGGGCACTGTGGCGCATGTGCTGCAGATCATTAAAACGTCGGACTCCACCGTTCGCGTGGTGGTGCGGGGCATGAGTAAGGGACGCATCAAGCGCCTGTGGCAGACGCATCCTTTCCTGCAGGCCAACGTGGTGCTGCTGGAGGACGATCTCCCCGTCAGGATGACCAGCAGGGTGGAGGCCGTGATGCGCCAGACCTACCTCCTGTTTGGCGAATACAGGGACATGGTGCCGGAGCTGTCGGACGAGATCGTGGCAACGGTGCTGGATTGCGATGACCCCGGCAAGCTGGCTGACTACATAGGATACACCATCAATCTCCGCCACATGGATCGCCAGCGTATTTTGGAGGAGATGCACCCTGTGAAGCGGCTGAAGCTGGTGAACGAGATATTGACCCATGAGCTGGATGTGATCTCGCTGGAAGTGGAGATGGAGAAAAAAGTCCGCGACCGCGTGGGGCGCGTGCAGAAGGACATGATCCTGCGGGAGCAGGTGAAGGTGCTGCAGCACGAGCTGGGGGACGACGGCGACGAGGAGATCCAGGAGTATAGTGATAAAATCGAAAAGCTCAAGGTTTCCGAGGAGATCGAGCAGAAGCTGATGAAGGAGGTCGTGCGGCTTTCCAAGCAGCCCTACGGCAGCGCGGAGGCGTCGGTGATCCGCAACTATCTGGATGTTTGTCTGGAAATGCCCTGGGGCAAGGAGACCAAGGAGCGCGCCGATGTGGATAAGGCGCGAGCCATGCTGGACAGGGATCACTATGGCCTGAACAAAGTGAAAGAGCGCATTCTGGAGTATATCGCCGTGCGGCAGATCCATCCGCAGGCGAAGGGAAAGATCATCTGTTTAGTGGGGCCTCCGGGGGTGGGTAAGACCTCCATCGCCATTTCCGTGGCCAAGGCCATGAATCGAAAGCTCTACCGCATCAGCCTGGGCGGCGTGCGGGACGAGGCGGACATTCGGGGGCATCGCAAGACTTATATTGGCGCCATGCCCGGCCGCATTGTAGATGGACTCATTCACAGCGGCTCCATGAATCCGCTGCTGGTGCTGGACGAGATAGACAAGCTGGCCAGCGACATGCGGGGCGATCCTGCTTCGGCGCTGCTGGAGGTGCTGGACAGCGAGCAGAACGGCAGCTTTCGGGATCATTTTCTGGAGATCCCTGTGGATCTCAGCCGCGTGATGTTCATTACAACGGCCAACACGACGGATACGATCCCGCGCCCGCTGCTGGATCGCATGGAGGTCATTGAGCTGGGCAGCTACACCGACGAGGAAAAGGTGGAGATCGCCAAGAGACATCTCATTCCCAAGCAGCTGAAAGAACATGGCCTGCAGAAAAGGCAGCTCACCATTTCCGACGATGCCCTGCGGGGGATCATCAGCGGCTATACGAGGGAGTCCGGAGTCCGTGTTCTGGAGCGGGAGATCGGCGCGATCTGCCGCAAGACGGCGATGAAGATTGCTGCAAATGATGTAAAGCGAGTTGCCATTACACAGAAGAATTTAAGCGAGTTTCTTGGCGTTGTCCGCTATACGGATCCGGCACATCTGCGGCACAATGAAGTGGGCGTGGTGAACGGGCTTGCCTGGACGCAGGTGGGCGGCGAAATTCTGGAGGTGGAGGCCAACGTCATGGACGGATCCGGCAAGCTGGAGCTTACCGGAAACCTCGGCACCGTGATGCAGGAGTCCGCCAAGACGGCTCTGAGCTGCCTGCGCAGCCGCGCCGCTCAGCTGGGCATTGAAAAGGATTTTTATAAAACGAAAGATATACATATTCATTTTCCGGAGGGCGCCGTGCCCAAGGACGGCCCGTCGGCCGGTATTGCCATCACAACGGCTATGCTGTCCGCTTTGACGGGGCGGAAGGTGCGCAGGGATGTGGCCATGACGGGCGAAGTGACCCTGAGAGGGCGCGTGCTGCCCATAGGCGGCTTGAAGGAAAAGACCATGGCTGCCCTGCGCTGCGGCATCGGAACGGTCATTATCCCCCGAGAAAATGAGAAGGATCTGGAGGAGATTGACCAGACTGTTCGCCGCAAGCTGCATTTCGTGGCCGTGGAGGCCGTGGAGGAGGTATTCTCCGTGGCGCTTGTGGGCGAGGAGGAGCGGAAGAGCGGCGCCTCTGCGGAAGAAATGCCTTTGCTGCCGGTGACACCGACGGCGAGGACGGAACTGCGTATTTAAGGAGCGGGTATGGGCATCAACTTTAACAAAGCGGAGTTTATTCTGTCCGCTGTCAAGCAGAGTACCTTTATTCGGGACGGAAGGCCGCAGGTGGCCTTTGCCGGACGATCCAATGTTGGCAAATCCTCCGTTATCAACCGCCTGCTCAACCGAAAGAACTTTGCCCGTGTGGGGGCGACTCCCGGCAAGACTACGCAGGTGAACTACTTTCTCATTGACGGCAAGATCTACTTCACCGATTTGCCCGGCTACGGTTACGCCAAGGTGTCAAAAGAGGAGCGCGACCGCTGGGGACGGCTGATGGAGAATTATTTTCAGGAGGAAGGGCTTATCAGCCTGGGCGTGCTGATCGTGGACGCCCGTCATAAGCCCACGGCGGACGACGAGACCATGTGCACCTGGTTCAAGGACAGCGGCTGTCCGCTGATCGTGGTGGCCAACAAGCTGGACAAGCTGAAAAAGAGCGAGGTTGAGCCAAATATGCAGCGCATTCGGGATGCGCTGGAGCTGCCGGATTCGGCAATTCTGATCCCGTTTTCCGCCGAAAAGGGAACAGGGAAGACGGAGCTGCTGTCGGCCATCGAACAGCTCTGCTCGTGATTAATGCTGCAGCAAGCTGAGCCGTCTGAATCAAATACGAAGATCCCCTATGCAGGAAAGAGAAGTGCTGCATAGGGGATCTTTATGCAAAACTGCGCCTGACCGGATCGGTAAATTGGGAACAGGGGACAGGGCATAAAAAACCGGTACCGCCGAAATTGGCGGCACCGGTTACGGAATTATTTTTTCTTTTTGGGCTTGTTTTGCTTTGAAGTCGGCTTTTTATCCTGTTTTTCATTATCCAAGTTTTCCAGATCCTTGTATTTTTCCGGATGCCTGGCCCAGTCGATCCGGTAATAGAGCAGGCCAAAAAACAGCAGCGCACCCACTGCGATCACAGCGTAAAAGAAAATTTTCCAAAGCATAGGCCAACCTCCCCGTTTGTTATGTTCAGTATACAGCATATTTGGCCGGAAAACAAGAGAATTCTTTTTTCATTCAAAATAGGAGATTTTCTGTTGTTTTTGCTGCAAAAGGGGCGTATAATCACCTTATACTAATCCTGCATACAGGGAGGAAAAATCATGTTTACATCTTTTAAGGAAATTGAATCCTATGTTCTTGCGCAGAATATGAAAAAGCGCATTGCGCTGGCCAATGCACACGATGAGCCGGCTCTGAGCGCCGTGGTCAACGCTAAGCGCAGAGGCGTGGTGGAAGGTACGCTCATCGGCAAAAAGGATGAGATCATCCATATGCTCCACGACATGGGCGAAGACGAGAAGGAGTACGAGATCATTGACTTTGATGGGGAGGAGCTGGAATCCGCCAAGATCGCCATCAAGCTGGTGAAAGAGGGTAAGGCAGACATTCCCATGAAGGGGATCCTGCAGACCTCCAATTTTGCCCGCGCTATTCTGAACCGCGAAACGGGACTGATTCCCGAGAGCGGACGCCGGCTGGTGAGCCAGTGCGGTATTTTTGAGTATGAGGGGCGCTTTGTGATGATCACAGATGCCGCCATCAACATTAACCCCGACGTGGAGACGCAGATTGGGATCGTGGAAAACGCCCTGCCGGTGGCAAAGGCACTGGGCATCGACTGCCCCAAGGTGGCTGTTTTGTCCGCTGTGGAGAATGTTACCGAGAAGATGGCCAGCACCGTTACCGCTGCGGAGATTGCCAAGCGGGGCGTGCCTGGCTGCATTATCTCCGGCCCTCTTGCGCTGGACGGCGCCATTTCCATGGAGTCTGTGAAGCACAAATCCATCAAGGATCCCGTGGCCGGCCAGGCCGACATTCTGCTGGTGCCGTTCATCGAGATCGGCAATGTGCTCTATAAGGCCTGCACCTACATTGCAGGGAAGACCATGGCCAGCACCATCTGTGGCGCGTCCTGTCCGGTGGTCATCACCAGCCGTGCCGATACGCCCGACAGCAAGTATTACTCCATCCTTATGGCAGTTCTGCGCTGCATCAAGGGGTAAGCAGTGAATATGAAAAGCAGAAGCAGGCTGAAAATACAGGCGGTTCACTGCTTATTTAATGCCAGTGAGTTGTATGGATTCGTATAATAATATTTGCAATAATATATATAACCGAGGATAAGAAATGCGGCAAAGAAAATGAGCAGTTCCGATGCGGAAAGAAAAAACCAGCGTGTGTGTACACAGGCACACACGCTGGTTTCGGTAGACGCCTGTATCGTCAAGTAATTATTGCGGTAGACGCTGCGTCCACGTTGGTCACCTTGAAATAACAAACTAAACAACAGTTATTTTGTTCAGTTGACATGGTGAATGCAGGCATGATATAATCGAGAGGACTTAGGGGAGTGCAGCAGCTCTCCGTTTCTTTGATACTGTCAACTAAACAAAATAAAAATTTTGTTTAGTTCGAGGGATGATAAAACGCGATAATGGAGGTATGAACCATATGGCATTAGATTATCGGGCTGATTCGCCGCGGATACTGCTGGAGTTTTTGTCTTATCACGAAACGGTCAAAGCGCACTCGCAGAAAACCGTTGACGAATACTATTTGGATCTGCGAAACTTTTTCAGGTATATGAAGCAGCTTCGTGAGCCGGAGCTTTCTGCCTGCGAGCCGGAACAAATAGATATTCGGGACATCGGCATTGAATTTATTCGATCCATTACGCTGACGGATGTTTACAGCTACTTGGCTTATCTCAGCCGCGAACGTCCGCAGCGGCCTAACAGTGAAAAATCATCGAAGGGTTTATCGGCGGCCTCCCGCGCCCGAAAGGTTGCTACACTTCGTTCTTTTTTTAACTATCTTTGTAATAAAGTGCATTTGCTGCAGGAAAACCCCATCCAGGATATAGATTCTCCGAAGATTCGTAAGACACTTCCCCGCTATTTGACGCTGGACGAGTGCGTTCAGCTGCTGGAGGGTGTGGACGGCCCTAACCGAGAGCGTGATCTATGCATTTTAACGCTGTTTTTGAACTGCGGGCTGCGGATCTCGGAATTGATCGGATTGAATCGCTCGGATATACAGGATGATGCCCTGCGTGTGCTGGGCAAAGGCGACAAGGTGCGGATCGTATATCTGAATCAGGCCTGCAAGGATGCGCTTGCGGCGTATTTGCAGGTTCGGCCGGTGGTTGGCGGCAAGGATCAGGATGCGTTGTTCGTGTCGCGCAATCGGCAGCGCATCAGTCGGGCGACCGTGCACAGCTTGGTGAAAAAGCACTTAGCAGACGCCGGACTGGACAGCCAAAGATATTCCTCGCATAAACTGCGCCATACGGCGGCCACGCTCATGCTGCAAAACGGTGTGGATGTGAAAGCTGTGCAGGAGGTTCTGGGGCATGAGCACTTGAATACCACGGAGATTTATACGCATATTGATAATGAATCACTCCGGATCGCTGCAAAGGCAAACCCCTTGTCACATATTAAAATTAAAGGGAAAATTGACGAGTGACCTGCGCTTTTGAGCCTCTCCCCTCTCCTTTTCGCTCTGTAAATCCATGTGCTGCCAAAACTTGACTTTGCGTGCCAAATGATGTACCATATTTTAAGTATTATATTGAACGGAGGTTTCTCATGAATACGGCTGAACTTTCCAAAATCTGCAGGCAGGTGCGTCGTGACATTATCACTATGACGGCCAATGCCGGCAGCGGGCACCCGGGCGGCTCGCTGTCTGCTGTGGAGCTTATGACCAGCGTTTTCTTTAATCATATGCGGCTGGATCCCCAAAATCCCAAGTGGGACGGTCGGGATCGTTTCGTGCTCAGCAAGGGGCACAGCGCTCCTTGCTACTATGCGGTTTTGGCGGCTCTGGGCTTCATTGACCGCAGCGAATATGACAACTTCCGCCAGCTTCACAGCATCCTGCAGGGGCATCCGGACTGCAAAAAGGTGCCTGGTGTGGACGCCTCCACCGGCTCTCTGGGTCAGGGCTGCTCCATTGCTGTGGGCATGGCTTTGGGTGCAAAAAAGCTCGGCAAAGATACGCAGGTTTTTACCCTGTTAGGCGACGGCGAGTGTCAGGAGGGGCAGATCTGGGAGGCGTTCATGTCTGCTGCTCACTACCATCTGGATAACCTGACGGTCATTATCGACAACAACGGCCTGCAGATCGACGGCAGCAACGACGAAGTGATGTCTTTGGGTGATTTTCCTGCCAAGATCAAGGCTTTTGGCTTTGATCTTTATGAGATCGACGGCCATGACCTGGAGGCTGTCGAGAGCGCACTCTCTGCTCCGCACACTGCGGGGATCCCCAAGTGCATTTTGGCGCACACGGTCAAGGGAAAAGGCGTTTCCTTTATGGAGAATCAAGTGGGCTGGCACGGAAAAGCGCCCAACGCCGAACAGCGCGCGCAGGCTTTGAAGGAACTGGAGGGTTGAAATCATGAGTGAAAAAATCGCGACCCGTGAGGCGTACGGTAAGGCGCTTGTGGAGCTTGGCGCCGTAAATGATAAGATCGTTGTGCTGGATGCCGACCTGGCCGGTGCAACTATGACCAAGCATTTTAAGGCCGCTTACCCCGACCGCTTTTATGACTGCGGTATTGCAGAGTGCAACATGATGGACATCGGCGCAGGCCTGTCCACCATGGGGCTTATTCCCTTCTGCTCGACCTTTGCCATGTTCGGCGCAGGCCGTGCATATGAGCAGATCCGCAACTCCATTGCCTACCCCAAATTCAATGTGAAGATCTGCTGTTCCCACGCAGGCGTTTCTGTGGGCGAGGACGGCGGCAGCCACCAGTGTCTGGAGGACATCGGCCTTATGCGCCTGATCCCCGGCATGACGGTGATCGTTCCCGCTGACGCTAACGAGGCGCGCAAGGCGACGTTTGCTCTGGCTGAGTTCCAAGAGCCTGCCTATATGCGCACTGCTCGCTTGGCGACGCCTGTATTTGAGGAAGACTACCCCTTTGAGATCGGCAAGGCCAACGTGCTGCGGGAGGGCAAAGACGTGGCTGTTTTTGCCTGCGGCCTGATGGTCGCTGAGGCACTGGAGGCGGCCAAGCTGCTGGCCGCAGAGGGCGTTGACGCCGCCGTTATCAATATCCACACCATCAAGCCCATTGATGCTGCCTGCGTTACCGAATATGCAAAGAAGTGCGGCAATGTTGTGACCGTTGAGGAGCACAGCGTTATCGGCGGCCTGGGCGACGCTGTGGCCGAGGTGCTCATGGGACAGGTGAACTGCAAGTTTAAGAAGATCGGCGTGAACGATCAGTTTGGCCAGTCCGGAAAGGCGGCAGATGTGCTGCGGGAGTACGGCCTGACCGGCGACCAGATCGCCGCTGCCATCATGAAAACGCTTTGATGCGGATATAATGCAACCCCCCGACGGAGATCTCCGTCGGGGGGTTATCTTTTTATAATGTTATGCACGGGGGTGCGCTTTTTGGTATACGTCCTTTAGCTGCTTTTTTACAACGTGCGTATAGATCTGCGTGGAGGAAATGTCGGCGTGGCCGAGCATCTCCTGAATGGAATGCAGATCGGCGCCGTTTTCCAGCAAATGCGCCGCAAAGGAATGCCGCAGCATGTGGGGCGTAATGTCCTTTTTGATGTCAGCCTTTTCCTGATAATGCTTGATGATCTTCCAGAACCCCTGACGGGTCATTCGCTCGCCGTTCATATTCACAAACAGCGCCTTTTCCTCGTCGTTGGTGACGATCCGCTCCCGAATGTGCAGCACATAATCCTGCAGAGCTTTCACGGCGGCGGGGTACAGCGGAATGCTCCGCTCCTTGCCTTTGCTGCGGCACACGATGAGTCCGGCCGGCAAATTCAGGTCGTCAACATCAAGGCTGATAAGCTCCGAAACGCGGATGCCCGTGGCGTAAAGAAGCTCCAGCATTGCGTGATCCCGAAATCCTTTTTCGTCCACGCACTTGGGCTGCTCCAGAAACAGCTCCACTTCCTTGCTTGTAAGAACTTCGGGGCAACTCTTTTGAACCTTTTTTGCCTTTAAGGAGGAGGAAGGATTTGTTTTTATGTAACCCTTGGCAAGCATATAGGCGTAGAAGGATTTGGAGGAGGCCAAGAATCGGCTCGTCGTAGCAGGCGACTTGCCAAGCTGCTCCAGACGCTTGATGTACTCCTGCAGGAGAGTGTTTTTCGCTTTTTTAATATCCGTCTTTTTCTGCTGCAGCCAGTCCTGATATTGCCCCAGATCCCGCATATACGAGCTGACGGTGTTGGCGGACATGCGTTTTTCGGTTGTCAGGTAATTGCGGTAGAGCGCAAGATAATCCGTCACACCCTCACCTCCTTATTTGTGAATCGTTTATGAAAGCTGCCGCAGTGCAAGCGAAACGAGCTTTGGAACAAATGTAAGCTCGGCCAAAACGCCCAAAGCCAGTATGGCCGAACCGAAAAGAAAACAGCGCCGATCGCGGCTGCCGGACGATGTCTTTTGCCTTGCGGTGCGCCGCCCTGCCCGCTCCCCTGCCGACCGCATGCGCCGCAACGCGATGGCGATGGAAACGGGAAAGATCATCAGGATACGGGTGCCAAAAACACACAGGGAGATCAGAACGCCGCTTCTGCCCAAGGCTAGAGTAAAGTTTGCCACTGCAAAGGAGAGAAGAAAACCCTCCAGCAAAAAAACGCCGCAGATCAAATAAAATGCATGGAGGAAAACGCCACACAAATACACAGCGCACGGCACGCGATAGTACGACACCGCGGCACCGAGAAGAGACGCTGTGGTGACAGTTCCGCCCGCGACCAAAACCTGCGCATAGCGATTCAGATATTCCTTGATCTCGTTGCCGGCGCCGGATGCCTTGCAGCAAAAATAGCCGCCGACCGCCCCCAGAAAGAAAGCAATACTGAAGAAAAAAACTGATGGGTCAAGTCGACTGCTTTTGCTTGCGGGATCTGGCAAACGTCTTTTTCTCATGTAATACTCACCTCACTTTAAGCGTATGAAACAAGCATTACATTTAGAAGAAAACATCTATACTATAAGCCATTTTTTCTGAAAGGGCAAGTGATTTGGCGCTGAAATCGCATTTTCTATATTTATGCTAAAAAGTTATGTAAACTTCGTTATGTAAACCTTGTCAACAAGATGGCTGCTTCCCTGTTTGGCCGATGTGGGTGCCCAAATGTTGTTTTTTATTTGTGTGTTAAGTACAACATCTTGCGGCCGGCGCAAATTATAGCGAAAAGCATCGGCGGGAACATAAAAGTTGCGATAAAACTTATTTTTGTTGAAAATGACTATTGACGGATCATCTTTTATACTTTTTTCTTGCGCCGGCCTTCTTTTTGCGGCGTTTCTTCCCTGCCGGTAAGATGGCCGCAATGATTGCACCGCCCCATATACAGCCTGTAATATACCATCCGTTGGTCTGAAAATTGGGCACAGCGCTGGCGGACAGAGCCGCGCCCCAGACGATAAAGTACAGGATCAACGCCTGCACCGCTGTATGGAGCAGCCGCCCTTCCTGGGTATTACGGAGAGCCAATCTGCTGCCGGAAAATGCGGCCATAAACCACACGGCAGCGATCCATACCCCCTGTGACTCGACGGATAGTATCTCTTTGTCCATTAGCAGCGCGCCGAGAGCTGCGCCGGCAATGCAGAGAATAATGCTCAGCAGCAGGCCGAAGCCCACTCCCCTGTTGATCCAATCACGAATGCGCATAAAAAAGCCTCCCCCAACTCATGCTGTTTCAGCATATTGGGGGAGGCTTTGATTTATGAATGGATTATTCCTCAGTCTTGTTTTCCTCGGCGGGAGCGGCCTCTTCAGCAGCAGGCGCTTCCTCCACAGCAGGAGTTTCTTCCTTGACTTCCTCGGCGACAGGTTCTGCAGCGGCCTTCTTGCTGCGGCGAGGGGCAGCAGCGGCGGCAGCCTGCTCGTCCAACGTGCCAACGGAGCCAACGGCGGACTTCACGAACTCCACGCGAACGCGGTCTTCGCTGGTTTCAATGACCACGGTGCGGTCGGTAATGGTGACCACGCGGCCATAGACGCCGCCGATGGTAGTAATCCAATCGCCCTTCTTCAGGGAGCTGCGCATTTCCTCTGCCTGCTTTTTCCGCTTGTTCTCGGGGCGGATCAGCAGGAAGTAGAAAACAGCCAGCATGACAACGATCATCAGAATGGAAGTCATTCCGCCGCCGGAGGACTGGGTGGAACCGGAGGAGGATGCATAAGCGATTTCAAACATGGGGCATAATCTCCTTTATTTCAATATGTTTGTATTATACAAAATCAGAAGGATTATTGCAAGACTTTTTCGGCCTGTTCATGGATTCTTTTCATATCTTTTGGGATAATTTTTCGCTGTACGCTGCTCGGAACGCCTCAAACCGGCCGGCATCCAGCGCGTCGCGGATCTTTTCAGTCAGTTTGTTATAAAAATACAGGTTGTGCATCACCGCCAAGCGCATGGCCAGGATCTCCTCCGCTGCAAACAGATGGCGGATATACGAGCGGCTGAAATTGCGGCAGACCGGACAGTCACATTCCGGATCAATGGGAGAATCATCCAGCTTATATTTGGCGTTTTTGATGTTCATGGTTCCCTGCCAGGTGAAGAGCTTGCCATGGCGGGCGTTGCGGGCGGGCATAACGCAGTCGAAGAAATCCACGCCCCGAGCCACGCCTTCGATGATATTGCTGGGGGTGCCGACGCCCATGAGATAGCGGGGCTTATCGGCGGGCATGTACGGCTCCACCGCTTCGATGATCTCGTACATGGTCTCTGTCGGCTCGCCTACGGCCAGACCGCCGATGGCGTATCCATCGCAGTCGATTTTTGCAATCTCCTGCATGTGCCAAATGCGCAGATCGGCAAAGGTCGCCCCCTGATTGATGCCAAAGAGCATTTGCTTAGGATTCACCGTGTCCGGCAGGGCGTTGAGCCGGTCATGCTCGACCTTGCAGCGCTGCAGCCAGCGCAGTGTGCGCTCGCAGCTGGCTTTCGCGTATTCATAGGTGGCCGGATTCTCCACGCATTCATCGAAGGCCATGGCAATATCCGAGCCGAGATTGGACTGGATGCGCATGCTTTCCTCCGGCCCCATGAAGATGCGGTGCCCGTCCAGATGAGAGGCAAACGTCACGCCCTCCTCTTTGATTTTTCGCAGGCTTGCCAGAGAAAAAACCTGAAACCCGCCGGAGTCCGTCAGGATCGGCCCATCCCACCGCATAAAGCGGTGCAGGCCGCCCATCTGCTTCACCACGTCATCGCCGGGGCGCAGATGCAGGTGATAAGTGTTGGAAAGCTCGATCTGGCAGCCCAGTTCACGCAGATCGAACGCGCTGACGCCGCCCTTGATGGCTGCCTGCGTGCCCACATTCATGAAAACCGGCGTCTGAACCACACCGCCGTGGGCACAGGAAAATTCGCCCCGTCGGGCATGACCTTCTTTTTTTATGACCTTAAACATGGGTACGCTCCTTTTGCATCAGTGTATAAACATCGCGTCGCCGAAGGAAAAGAATCTGTAGCGCTCCCGCACAGCTTCCTCATAGGCATTCAGCACATTTTCCCGTCCGGCCAGCGCCGACACAAGCATGATCAGCGTGGATTCCGGCAGATGGAAATTGGTGATGAGTGCGTCCATGACCTTGAACCGGTAGCCGGGATAGATGAAAATATTCGTCCATCCGGCGGAGGCTTTCATGGTGCCATCCTCCGCTGCCCAAGACTCCAGCGTGCGGCACGAGGTGGTGCCTACACAAATGACTCGGCCGCCGTTTTTCTTTGTGGTGTTAATAAGATCCGCCGTTTCCTGCGGAATAACGCAGTATTCGCTATGCATTAAGTGGTCTGTAATGTCATCTTCCTTTACAGGTCTGAAGGTGCCAAGCCCCACATGAAGCGTTACATAGCCGATGTTTACACCCTTGTTCTGCACTTTTTGCAGCAGATCCTCCGTGAAATGAAGGCCGGCTGTCGGCGCCGCCGCAGAACCCACGACTTTGGAATACACGGTCTGATACCGTTCCCTGTCCTGCAGCTCCTCTTTTATATAGGGTGGCAGGGGCATTTTTCCGAGCCGGTCGAGCACTTCCAAAAAAATTCCGTCATACTCGAACCTTACCAGCCGGTTGCCGCCCTCCAGAACCTCGGTCACCTCCGCTGTCAGTTCGCCGTCGCCAAAGCTGAGCCTTGCCCCCTTGCGGAGATGTTTCCCCGGGCGCACCAGACACTCCCAGGTCTTTTCGCCGCGGTCAATGAGCAGCAGCACCTCGCAGGCCCCGCCGCCCGGCAGCCGCTGGCCTAAAAGCCGAGCCGGCAGCACACGGGAATCATTCAGAATTAAGCAGTCTCCCGAACGCAGGTATTCCGGCAGATCAAAGAAATGCCGGTGTTCCCATGCACCGGTGGCTTTATCCAGAACCAGCAGTCGGGAGGCGTCCCGCCGCTCGATGGGCGTCTGCGCGATCAGCTCCTGCGGCAGATCAAAATTAAAATCGCTCGTTTTCATATAGCTTCATTCCAGTCTGTAAAGAATCATTTCATGCCGGATCATTATACTATATTCCCTGCGTTTTTTCAAGGAAAAAAGGCTCCCCACCGTGGCAGGGAGCCTCTGACCGGCAAATATTACTTCATAAATGCTCTGTGGAAGATCTTTTTGCCCTTTTTGATGATGATGCCTTCGCCCAGCAGACTGTCAGCATCAAAGAAGGCGTCGATGGACTCCACCTTTTCATCATTCACGGCAACGCCGCCCTGCTGTACCAAGCGGCGGGCTTCGCTGTTGGAAGCGCACAGGCCGCATTCCACCAGCAGCGGCATAATGCCAATCTTGCCGTCTTGCAGCTTGTCGGCTGCGATCTCAGTGGCGGGCATGTGCGTAGCGTCGCCCTTGCCGGAGAACAGAGCCTTGGAGGCCTCCCGAGCCTTATCGGCCTCCTCTTCGCTGTGAACCAGCTTGGTCAGCTCATAGGCCAAAATATCCTTGGCTTCGTTAAGCTTGGAGCCTTCCCAGCCGTCCATCTCGTCGATCTGCTCCAGAGGCAGGAAGGTCAGCATGCGAATGCACTTCAGCACGTCCGCATCGTCCACATTGCGCCAGTACTGATAGAACTCGAAGGGGCTGGTCTTGTTGGGATCCAGCCAGACGGCGCCTTTGGCGGTCTTGCCCATTTTGTTGCCCTCGGAGTTCAGCAGCAGCGTAATGGTCATGGCGTGGGCGTCCTTGCCCAGCTTGCGGCGGATCAGCTCCGTGCCGCCCAGCATATTGCTCCACTGGTCGTTGCCGCCGAACTGCATATTGCAGCCATAGTGCTGGAACATGTAGTAGAAGTCGTAGCTCTGCATGATCATGTAGTTGAACTCCAGGAAGCTTAGGCCCTTTTCCATGCGCTGCTTGTAGCACTCGGCGCGCAGCATATTGTTCACGGAGAAGCAGCCGCCCACTTCCCGCAGAAGCTCGATATAGTTCAGCGGCTTCAGCCACTCGGAGTTATAGAGCATCATGGCCTTACCGTCAGAGAAATCAATGAATTTCTCCATCTGGCGCTTGAAACACTCGGCATTGTGCTTGATGGTTTCCTCGGTCAGCATCTGGCGCATATCGGTGCGGCCGGAGGGGTCGCCGATGAGGGTCGTGCCGTCGCCGATGAGGGCGATAGGCTTGTTGCCGGCCATTTGTAGCCGCTTCATCAGGCACAGCGCCATAAAGTGCCCCACATGCAGGGAGTCCGCCGTGCAGTCAAAGCCGATGTAGAAGGTGGCCTTGCCGTTATTGACCATATCACGGATCTCTTCCTCATTGGTCACCTGTGCGATCAGCCCGCGGGCGATCAATTCTTCGTAAATTCCCATTTTTTTGCGTTCCTTTCTTCTTTTTGCGTTTGTGACAGGAGAAAAAATGCCCCCTGTCGTTTACGACAGAGGGCGACATTCAGTCACGGTACCACCTCATATTCGCCGCAGCCTCGCGGTCAGCGGCCTCATGGAGTGCAGCGCACTCCTACGCTGTAACGGGCGCACCCGACGCATCCCTACTGAGGCATTGCCCGTTCGGAAGGCAGCTTAGGGATGTATTCGCCGCCGTTTGCCTCTCCCCCTTGCACCAACCGGAGGCTCTCTTGGCAGGCAAGTTCGGCGCTACTTGTTCCCATCAACGCTGTAGAATATGAACTTGCAGATATTATAAAGAACAATTCACCCTTTGTCAACCGCTTAGGCCAATGTTTTTTTATAATCATCTGCCGCGGCCAGAAGTTCCTCGGCGCCGTCCAGCATCGTCTGCGAAATTTGCAGGCCGCCGGTGAGCCGCGCCAGCTCCTCGCGGCGCTGCTGTCGGGTCAGCTCCTGCACCTTTGTAAAGGTTCTCCCACCGGATACTCCCTTTTCCACGGAAAAATGCGTGTCGGCCATGGCGGCGATCTGCGGCAGATGCGTCACGCACAGAACCTGCTTCCGGCGAGAGATACGCGCCATTTTTTCGGCGACCTTTTGCGCCGCCCGACCGGAAACGCCGGTGTCCACCTCGTCGAAAACCATGGTTCCGATTTCCTCCTGCTGGGAGAATACATTCTTCATCGCCAGCATGATGCGAGCCAACTCGCCGCCGGAAGCGATCTTCTGAATAGGCCGCAGCTCCTCGCCCACGTTGGCCGACATAAGAAAACGAACTTCGTCCATGCCGCTGGCATCCGGCTTCTTCGGAGAAAATGCCACCTCAAAACGGATGCAGCCCATGTTCAGCTCCCGAAGCTCGGTAAGTATCTTCTGCTCCAACTCTTTGGCAACCTCTTTGCGCCGCTGAGAAAGCGCCTCAGCCGCGGACAGAACCGCCTGCATGGCCTTCTCCTGCTTCTTCTGCAGCAGAGCTAAGGTGTCATCGGCATAGGCGATTTGGTCAAGCTCCTGCCGGCATCGCTCCAGATAGGCCAGCATGTCCTCCACCGTGGCTCCGTATTTTTTCTTCAGCCGATACAGCTGGTCGCAGCGGCTCTCCACGGCATCCAGTTCATTCGGCGCAAAGTCAAATTCGTCCTTTTTGTCCTGCACGGTGTAGGCAATGTCATACACCTCGCTGTAGACCGCCTCCAGACGATCATATAGCTGCGAAAAGCTCTCGCTCATATTTCGCACGGAGGAGAGCTGTTCCTGTGCCTGCTGCAGCAGCGACAGCGCTCCGTCGCCTTGGTCGCTGCCATTGAGGCAGTAATCAGCCCCCTGAATGGCAGAAATGATTTTTTCGCCGTTGCGCAGCAGATTCCGCCGCTGCAAAAGCTCCTCTTCCTCTCCGGCCTGCAGATCGGCGCGCTCCAGATCGTTGATCTGAAACTGCAAGGTATCTATTCGGCGAGCCTTTTCGGCTTCGTCCATCTGCAAGGCGGAGATCTTACTTTGAATCTCCTGTAAGGCGGAGAATTTCTCGGAATAAGCGGCCTGTAAAGGCGCATACCTTCCGTACTGATCCAAATAAATGATGTGCTGCGTTTCGTCCAGCAGCTGCTGTCCGTCGTGCTGGCCATGGATATTCAGCAGGCGGTTGCCCAGCGTGCGCAGCTGCGTGACGGTCATGGGACGACCATTCAGCCGGCAGGCGTTTTTGCCGTCGGCATAGATCTCCCGCTGCAGCAGCCACTCCTCTGCATCCTCAATGCCCATGTCGGCGCCCAGCCCCTGCGGTATCTGCGAAAACACGGCGCTGACAAAAGCGTGATCGGCACCGGTGCGGATCAGTTCGCGGGAGGCGCGTTGCCCTAAAACAGCGCTCAGTGCATCAATAACGATGGATTTTCCGGCGCCGGTTTCACCGGTCAGCGCATTGAAGCCCGGGCGGAAAGTTATGTCCGCCTGCTCAATGATGGCAATATTCTCAATATGCAGAAGATCCAGCATATTGTTCTCCCTCCGTATCAGTGCAGCATCATTTTGATGCTGGTGGCAAGTTCCGCAGCGCTCTCGTTGTCACGCATGATCAGCAGCACCGTGTCATCGCCCGCCAGCGTGCCGATGAGAAAATCAATGTCCATGCCGTCCAGCGCGGCGGCGGCACCGTTGGCCAGACCGACCATAGTATGCAGAACGACCAGATTCTGCGCATAATCCACTCGCATAATGCTCTCGCGGAAGATCGTCTGCTGCTTATTGGCAATATTGATCTTGGCGCCGTGGTCGGACACGGCGTAGCGGTACTTCCCCTGCCCTGCCGGCGCCTTGATGAGGTGCAGCTGCTTTATATCTCGGGAAATTGTCGCCTGCGTGCCGGTAAAGCCCCGAGCCTGCAGCAGAGCCAGGAGCTGCTCCTGCGTTTCCACGACTTCCTGCGCAATAATTTCCAAAATCATTTTTTGACGGTCATTTTTCATATTTTGCAGCCTCCATAGCCATTTTTTTGTCCAAGATCTCGCAGAAACTCTTTTTGGACAGACGAACCAATTTCATCGTGTGCTTGGACAGACTCGCCTGCACAACGTCCTCGTTTTTCAGTGAAAAGGCCTTGCCGCCGTCAGAGGAAAGATAAACGAACTTCCGGTTTGCGTCTGGCGCGATCACGCGGATCACATGGGAGGGATCCAGCACATAGCTGCTGGAGCGGGTGGAATGGGGGCAGATGGGGCTGATGACAATGTTGCGGGCAGTAGGCTCTACAATAGGGCCGCCGGTGGCCATGGAATAGCCGGTGGAACCTGTGGGCGTGGAGATCACCACACCGTCGCCGCCGACACGGGTCAAGAAGCCTTCCTCCGTGAAGATCTCCAGCCGCACAACGCGGGCAATGGATCCTTTTGAAATAACGGCGTCATTGAGGGCGATGGTGCTGTAAACCATGCGTCCTGCCCGAAGCACGGACACATCCAGCATCATGCGCTCCTCCACAGTGAGGTTCCAGTCTTTCAGATCCCGCAGCCGCTCCAGCTCGTTAGGCTCCAGCTCGGACATAAAGCCCAGGCTGCCCAGATTAATGCCCAAAACCGGCACATTGTTCATGGCGACGGTTTTGGCAAGGTGCAGGATCGTTCCGTCGCCGCCGAAGGCGATGAGGAGATCGGCTTGCTTGATTTCCTGGGCAAGCTGGCCGATGGGAAACCCCAGATCGGCTCCGTAGCCCTCCTTCTGAAACGGCAGGCAAACGATGGTGCTGAAGCCGCATTCATCCAGAATGGCCTTTGACCGCGCCGCAACACGCATATCCCTGTCCCGATAGGGATTAGGGCACAGTATGATCTTCTTTTTATCCATGGTTTTACTCCTTTAATGCGCTGTGCGACGCCTCCACGATGGCGTTTAGGTCGACAGGCTCATCCTCCTCGTCAGACTTGCGCAGAAAGCCGAGATACTCGATGTTTCCCTCAGGTCCACGAATGGGAGAATAAGTAATTCCAAGCACTGTAAAGTGATTTGCCTTTGCATGCTGCAGGAAATGCTCCAGCACCTCCAGATGCACGGCGGGGTCGCGGACAACGCCCTTCTTCCCCACCTTCTCCCGTCCGGCTTCAAACTGCGGCTTAATAAGGCAGGCGATCTCCCCGCCCTCGCGCAGCAGACCGTAAAGCGCCGGAAAAATCAGCTTCAGAGATATAAAAGATACGTCAATGGAGGCAAAATCCAGCTCCTCAGGGATCTCCTCATGGGTCAGATAGCGGGCGTTTGTGCGCTCCATGCACACCACGCGCTCGTCGTTGCGCAGCTTCCAGTCCAGCTGGCCGTATCCAACATCCACGGCGTAGACTTTTTTAGCGCCATTTTGCAGCATGCAGTCTGTGAAGCCACCTGTGGATGCGCCGATGTCGGCGCAGACCTTTCCTTCCAGATGCAGCGGAAACGTCTGCATGGCTTTTTCCAGCTTCAGGCCGCCCCGACTGACATATTTCAGCGTTGTGCCGCGAATTTCGATATTGGAATCGTTGGAAACCATTGTCCCCGCCTTGTCGACGCGCTTGCCGTCCACAAAAACGATGCCGGACATGATGGTGGCCTGGGCTTTCTGGCGGGAGTCCAGCAGGCCGCGCTCTGTGAGCAGCACGTCCAGTCGGGTCTTATTGCTCATGGAGCACCTCCTCAATGGATGCGGCCACCGAGGCGGCATCCAAACCCAATGCGTGATAGAGCTGCTCCACGCTGCCCTCATTCGGCAGACGGGCACCGCAATTTTTCAGGAGCAGCTTGTCCGGCGTACTGCCCGTCTGCGCGGCCAGGCAGGCTATTTTTTCGCCCACGCAGCCGGCGGCAATGCAATCCTCCAGCACCAGCAAACGCTTGGTGCCGCCCAGCATTTGAGCCACCTCATCCTCCCGCAGGGGAGAAATGCGGTTGAGTTTGATGACACGGGCGGAAATGCCCTTTTCAGCCAGCAGTTCCGCCGCCCGAAGGGCTTCGTTGATCAGAACGCCATAAGATATAATGGTAAAATCCGTCCCATCGCGCAGCTGCAGAAAGCATACAGGATCGCTGCAAGCGGTATATGCCTGCTCACCGCCCCGCGGGTATCGAACGGCGACAGGGCCTGCTGTATTATAAATGGCATACCGAAGCATACTTCGCAGCTCGCTGAAACTGGCGGGGCACAGCACGGTCATGTCCGGTATGGCCGACAGGAAGCCTATGTCAAAGCAGCCGTGATGCGTCTGCCCGTCTGCCCCCACAAGACCCGCGCGATCTACGCAGAAAACGGCGTGAAGACGGTCGAGAGAAATGTCGTGGATGAGCATGTCAAAGCCGCGCTGGAGAAAGCTGGAATACACGGCGAAAACAGGGATCAGACCCTGCTTGGCCATGCCGCCGGCCATGGCCACAGCGTGCCCCTCCGCAATGCCCACGTCAAAGAAGCGGCTCGGCAGCTCCTTGGCAAAGGCGGACAGGCCGGTGCCGGAGGTCATAGCGGCCGTGATGGCGCAGATACGTTCATCCTGCTTGGCCAGAGCAAGCAGCTCCTCCCCAAAAGCATCGGAGAACGAACGAGACGGCTCCCGCAAAGGCTTTCCGGTGGCGGCGTCGAAGGGCGGCGTGCCGTGGAAGCGCTCCGGCTCCTGCTGGGCAAAGGGGTAGCCCCTGCCCTTCTCCGTGAGCACATGGAGCAGTACCGGCTCGTTTTTTTCCTTCGCCCAAGTGAGCATCTGCGCCAGCTTCTGCACGTCGTGGCCGTCCACAGGTCCCATGTAGGAAAAGCCCATTTTTTCAAACATGGTGCTCTCCGGCAGCAGATTGCTCTTGAGCCAGTGCTTCACATGAGAGCTGACCTTATAAAGATTCTGCTTGGCGGGAGAATCCCCCTGCAGCTTTTCTTTATACCATTTTTTGAAATTATTATACCCCTCCTCGGAGCGGATCCGAGAAAGGTGGCGGCTAAGCCCGCCCACATTTGCCTCGATGGACATGCCGTTGTCATTGAGAATGACGATCATCGGCTCGCCGGAGGCACCGGCATCATTAAGCCCTTCAAAGCTGAGGCCGCCGGTCATGGCTCCGTCGCCGATAAGCGCCAAAACATTGTAGTTTTGCCCCAGCAGCGTTCTGGCGTGCGCCATGCCCAGAGCCACCGACACGGAATTGGAGGCGTGGCCCGCCACAAAGGCATCGTGCACGCTTTCATAAGGCTTCGGAAAGCCGGAAAGACCGCCCAACTGCCGCAAAGTGTGAAAAAGCGACTGCCGGCCGGTTAATATTTTATGGGAATAGCACTGGTGCCCTACGTCAAAGACCAAGCGATCCTTGGCTGTGTCAAACACCCGATGGATGGCTACCGTCAGCTCCACCACGCCCAGATTGGACGCCAAGTGTCCGCCGGTCTTGGCCACGCTCCGGATGAGGAACGCCCGCAGCTCCCGACAGAGCTGCTCCACCTGCTCGTCATTCAGTTTTTTTATGTCTTCCGGATCTCGGATCTTTTCTAAAATCAACGCAAACTCCTCCGTCAGCGGAACAGATGTAACGCATTCATAATACGGGCGACACGATACACCACCTTGGTGCTGTCCTCAATGGCGACGCGCTTAAACAGAGCCTTTCCGCCGATGGTTAGGCCGGATATAAGCGCCGTGGTGCCGATGGAAATGAGAATCGTGGTGGTGGAAAAGCTGCGCTGCAGCTCCGTGACGATGACCGCCGCGGTGGAGCCGCTGACGATGCCGCAGATGTCGCCCACCACGTCATTGCACAGCGAGGAGACCTTATTGGACATGTTCAGCAGCCGAATGGCCTCCCGACCGCCTTTTTCCCCGTGAGCCGCCATGGAATGAAAGGGCTTCGGATCCGCCGCCGTGACGGCCACGCCGATCATATCGAACACGATGCCCAACGCGATGAAAATAGCCAAAACCAAAATGGGGATCCATATACCGCTGTCCTCCAGCGCCGCAGATGAGCAAAAACTCATCACGGCGGAGAGAGAAACTGCGATCAAAAAAACGCGCAGCGGCCAATGATCCCTTGTTTTCTTGCTTTTATCGTGGTCAGCCAACGGTGATCCCTCACTTAAAAATAATTATAAAAAAGTACTGAATGACGGCAGCGCCGATGATAAATCTTACGGCTTAGGTACGGGTTGGATTTCCCCACGGGTTACCTCTCGTTGCCGATCAGGCGGTTTCCCATTAAAACCCGAGCTGCGGTGTTACCGGCCGCAATACCCGACTGCCACTTAGTCCGCACTGCAACCTCATCGGCGCCCTTTGTGGGACAGCCTAGGTGATTTCCACTGCAGTCAGACCATCTCTTAGCCTCTTTTGCAGAGGGGGTTTCAGAGGAATATCGGAGAACTTCCCTGGCCGGGGACGCTTCCGCTTGGCTCCCTAATCCACCCGCTCCACGCAAGGCAGGCTACTCTGCACACAGCGTTCACAGCCAAACGGCTGGGTAGCACCGCATTGCAGGTTCTCAATCTGATTCGTACACAGGTCGCTTGACCACTACGGGAGTACGCCTGCGCACAAGATCAGGTCTCCACAAAAGCAGGGTCGGGTCTTCCATGCCATTGGAAGGCGCCCTACTCTTGCAGGCGCGGTATTTGGCCGCGCCTCCCTCCAGCACCCACCCCAAACTGGGCGTAAGAAGCAAGCACCAGAGGCTTCACAGTTGTGCCCTTTAAGGGATTTTTAGGCCCCTCTTACAAGACGGCAGATCTGACTAGGATACTGCACCGTCATTCAGTAATTACTTATATTATCACACTTCATTCAAATATACAATAGTTTTATGCAAAATCTAACGGATACGAAACAAGACCTCCTGTGCTCTGTGCAGGAGGTCTTGCCGGTAGATTTACTTGTTCCGGCCTACCATGCGGTCTGCCAGCTCCCAAAGGAAATCATGGTCGGGTATGTCGCGGATGGCTTCTTTAGCGGCGGCGGTGCATTTCTCCACTTCCTCGGCGCAGCCCTCCAAGCCTTTGAGATCCACATAGGTGATCTTGCCCTCGTCCTTATCCGAGCCGATGGGCTTGCCGAAGACGTTTTCATCTCCCATCACGTCCAGCATATCGTCGCGGATCTGGAAGGCGAGGCCGATCTGCTCGGCGTACAGCACGGCCTGCTGCCGCCAGTACATGGGCATTTTGGAGGCGACGCAGCCTAACTCTGCTGCCGCGGAGATCATCACGCCGGTCTTCAGACGGTTGAGCGTGGTTAGCCCTTCTTCGCTGTCAACATGGCACAGCGTGTCCAGCACCTGTCCGGCCACCATGCCCTCGGCGCCGCAGGCCTTGGCCAGAATCAGCGCCGCTTCAATGCGGTTGTCGGCCGAAAGCCCGCGAGCCTGCAGGATCAGACGGAAAGCCTCCGGCTGCATGGCATCGCCCGCCAGCACCGCCAGCGTTTCGCCGTAGACCTTGTGATTGGTGGGCTTGCCCCGACGCAGATCGTCGTTATCCATGCAGGGCAGGTCGTCGTGGATCAGCGAATAATTATGCACCAGCTCCAGCGCGCAGGCGTAGGGTAAGGCCAGATGCCAGTCGATGCCGCCCAGACGGGCAAACTCCAGCGTCAGCACGGGACGGATCCGTTTGCCGCCGGCCAACAGACTGTAGCGAATGGATTCCTGCAGCCGGCCATAGGGCTTGTCCTCAGCGGAAAAAATGGATTCCAAATAGGCTTCGATGGCTTGCTGGTAGGCACTGTAGCGCTCCTCGTAATTCATATATAGTCCTCCTCGGATGTAAAATCTTCCTCGACCGGTGCGCCGTCCGGCCCTTTTGTGAGCTTGACCACCTTTTGGCGGGCGGTGTCAAGCTCCTTCTGGCAGGCGGACAGGAGCTTGCTCCCCTCCGAAAACAGGGCGAGGGATTCGCTCAAGGGGGCGTCGCCCTGCTCCAGCAGGGACACGATCTCCTCCAGACGGGTCATATTCTCTTCAAAGGTCGCTTTTTTCATGGTCTTCTCCCCTTTTCATAACTTCGCACTGCAAGCTGCCTTCTGCCAGGTGCAGGGTCACTCGCTCCCCCACCTCTGCCTGCTGCGAGCTGCGCAGGATCGTCTTGTCCTCCTTCTGCGCCACGCAGTAGCCCCGATGCAGCACGCGCAGCGGACTCATGGCGTCCAGCGCTGCCGCCGCATGGGTAAACCGGCGTGAGCTCTGCTCCAGATGGCGCTGCATGGCGGAAACCAGCTTTTCCTGCGTGAGATCCAGCTGCATGCTGCGATCCTGCAGAAATGCCATGGGATCGGACAGCACACGCTTGCGCTGCAGCTCCCGCAGACGGTGGCTGTATACCTCTATTTTGTGCTGCTGGGTCTTTATCATGCGGGCAGCAAGCGTTTCCAGCTTGCGCCGCAGCTCTGCCTGATCCGGCACAACGATCTCCGCCGCGTTGGACGGCGTGGAGGCACGCCTGTCGGCCACAAGGTCGGATATGGTCACATCCGGCTCATGGCCGACGGCAGAAATGACCGGAATGTCAGAGTCATAGATGGCCTGCGCCACGACCTCCTCGTTGAAAGCCCAAAGATCCTCAATGGAGCCGCCGCCGCGGCCGACGATGAGCACGTCGGCCAGCTTATGCCGATTTGCGTAGCGGATGGCTGCCGCGATCTCCGGCGGAGCCTCGGCGCCCTGCACGCGCACCGGCAGCAGCACCACCTTGCTCAGCGGATAGCGCCGGCGGAGAATGCGGATCATGTCGTGTACTGCCGCGCCGGCGGGACTCGTTATGACGGCGATGCGGCGGGGATAGAGCGGCAGGGGCTTCTTGTGCTCGGGAGCAAAAAGCCCCTGGGCATACAGCTTTTGCTTGAGCTGCTCAAAGGCGATATGCAGGTCGCCCACGCCGTCGGACACCAATCGGGTGCAATAGAGCTGGTAGGCGCCGTCCCGCGGATAAACACTTATTTTGCCGGCGGCCACCACCTTCATGCCGTTTTCTGGACGAAAGCGCAAATATCTGGTCGCTCCGGCAAAAATCACGCAGCGCAGGGCACTTTGCCCGTCCTTCAGAGTAAAGTAGTGATGACCGGAGGGATATACTTTATAATTGGAGATCTCGCCCCGCACCAGAATGCTGCTTAAAAGAGGCTCGTCCTCAATGATCTGTTTGATAAACTGATTGACCTCGCTGACCGCGAGTATGCGCTGCAGCAAATTCTCACCTCCGCTCAAAAACAGGCAGAGCATTTCTGCCCTGCCTGAAATGCGCCCTTATTCTTTGATCTCTTCCCGCAGGAAGCTGCCCAGAATGCCGTTGACAAATTTTGCGACCTCCGGAGCGTCATACTTTTTTGCAATGGTCACCGCCTCGTTGATGGCGACGCCGTGGGGAATGTCCGGCATGTAGAGGATCTCGTACATAGCCACGCGCATGATGGCCGAGGCCACAAGGCTGATGCGCTCAAAGCGCCAACCCTTTGCATACTTTTCAATATAGGTGTCCAGCTCCGCCGCATGCTCGCTTACGCCGCCCACAAGACGGCGGATGTAGAGCATCTGCTTCTCGTTGGGCAGTTCTTCATACAGAGAATACTCCGGAGCAAGCTCCGAAAAGGTCTCCACCGAAAGCTGCTGATCCAAAAACTCCTCCACGGGAAGATCCGAAAAGCTCAGTTCATAGGCAAGATGAACGGCGATCTCTCTGGCTGTATTTCGTGTCATACCGATTTTATCCTCTTCTCTTTTCTCTTTCTGTCGGGATCAGTCAAAGCAAATGCCGCCGATCATCACATTCACGGCGTGAATGTTGAAGCCGGTCATGTCGTGCAGCGCGGCCAGAACAGCCTTCTGCACCTTGCCGGCCACCTCCGCCATGGCAAAGCCGAAGCGGATCATGACATACAGCGTGATGGAAAGACCGTCCTCCTCCGGCTCGATGACAACGCCTTTGGCGGCCATCTTGCGGGCGGGCTTGAGGTCGCCGCCGGCTGCGTTCAGCATGGCGCTGACGCCTTCGGTTTCCAGCGCAGCCGCCGTTGCGATGGAGGCCACCACATCCTCGGAGATCTGGATGGCGCCGGCCTCCTCCTGTTGGGTGATATACTCTTTATTTTCAGCCATAGAATTAGCGCTCCTTGCAAAGAATTCATACTTTCTATTCTTTAGAAGTATACCATCCCGCAAAGAAAAATACAACCCTTTTTTATCCGTCTGTCAATCGGATTCAAGAACCTTGATCTGATTGGGCGCATAACCGGTCTCCTGCACCACAATATCCATGATCCGTGCCACGTCCGTGGCGTCCAATCCGTCCTCGTCCTCCACCACGACGCTGATGCTTTCGGCGCCCATAAAGGCCACGCAGTCGGTATAACCCTTGGCCGTGACCAGATTTTCAATCTGCGATTCGGCCACGGTGTATCCGGCCAGCACTTGCAGCGTTTGAGATGCCTCATTCAACACGGACTGGTCGGCGTTTTCGTCCGTGGACGCATCCTTGAGCATGCTGATGGCGTTGTCGCGTGCCTGCTTGCGGCTGAGGCGTGCCGTGGCAAAATAGTCGTTTTCGTTGCCCATCTGCTGGACGTTGGTATCATTCTCCCCCGTCTTCTCTCCGGATACGAGAGTGGACTCCCCCAGCACCTTGGAGGTGTCCTCCAGAGAGCCGGCATAGCGCCAGTTCATATATACCGCCGCGCACACGAACAGCAGCACAGCCCCCACAACGGCTCGCTTTTTCCAAACTTTTTTCATACCATGTCCTCCCGTTACGATGTCCATTTTGCCACCATGATCCGGTCTGACGGCAGACCGGTCAGTGCCTGCACCGTTTCCGTGACGGCCAGCCGCACGGCGCTGCTGTCGGCGCCCTGACACACCACCACCGCCCCCTGATAGACGGGATAATAACGGTTTGTGACCACGATCTCCTGATTGCCGCTGCCCCGATTCAGCGTGACCGTTTCCCGCTGCGTGCGTTCCTGATCCCGCTGCGTATCCTCGGCCAGCGTCAATCGGGTCCCGCTTTGCAGCGTCAGCATCAACCGGAGCTTCCCAACTCCATCTATCTTGCCCAGCACTTCCTCCATGCGCTGCTCCACCGCCTCCAGATCGAAGGCTTCCTGCGGTGTCTGCGAGTCGCCTGCCGCTGTTTCTTTCGTCCTGGAGGAAACCGGAAGAAGCATCAGGATGACTCCCACCAGCACCACCAGCAGAACAAATTTGTACTTTTTCCATAATTCGCTCCATCTTACCTTTCCCATGTTATTTACCCTTCCGATGTGACCCATTTCTGGTTTTCAGCGTCGATTCCTAAGTTTTCCGAAATAAGCTCTGACAGCTTTGCGTGGTATGGAATATCCATTGTGACAGCCACCGGCACGGGAATGTTTTCCTCCGTCCATTCCGTTTCCACACGGGGACTGCATAACAGGCCGAGTGTCTGTGCCTGTTCCGATATATATGCGCCGCACCGCGCTTGTATGAGCGATTCCATGTCCCTGCTGCTTTGAAGGCGATAGGATTCCATCTGGCGGTCTATCTCCTGGGCGCAGTCGTCATAAGACAGGCGCAGCCCCGCCAGATCCAGCCTGCTCACACCGCGAAGGATGGTCAAAAGCAGCACCAGTCCGCCGGTGACGCCCGCGATCTTTTTGATGCTGCCCTCCGGAAGAAGGGTCGAAAGCACCGTCAGGATCAGGGAGACCGCCATGAGTCCTATGAGCCATATCCGAAACGCATCCATCATACACTCACCGCCATAACAGACGAGGCCACCGAGATCAGCAGCAGCAGCGCCGCAGCCCCCGTCATGCCCAAAACCAGGCCGAAAGCTGTGCTCAAAGAATCCACCAGCTTCACCAGCGGCGTCGGCGCCACCGTGGCGGCAAAAAAAGCAGACAGCTTCAGCAGCAGATACTGTACCCCCAGTTTAAGAAAAGGCAAAATGCAGGTGGCCAAGATCGTCAGCGTGCCCACAACGCCTATGGACTGCCGCATGACCCCCGCTCCGGCCAGAACCGTATCCGCAGCGTCGGAAATAATGCCGCCCACCACCGGAATTGCCCCGCCGATGGCGGAGCGGGTCATCCGCAGAGTCAGGCTGTCTGCAGAAGATGCAAAAGCGCCGGAAAGGGATAGATACCCCGTAAACAGAATAAGACTTCCGGAGAGCAGCCAGGTGATGGCCTTCTGCACCCCGCCGGCAATGCCCCCCAGCCGTCCGGCAGGCAGGATCGCATCCGCTGCCGACAGCGCAACGAACACCCACACCAGCGGCAGGAGCAGACTGTTTATCAGGCTCATCAGAACATCTGAAAAGAAAACCGTTGCCACCTGCCGCACGCTGGCAGACACGGCGCCTCCGCCGGCGGCGGTCGCGGCCGACAAGGTGGGCAAAAGGGCTTTGGAAAACACATTCAGCTCCGCAATGGTCTCTTCCCCCAGTCCCATGAGGTTTTTCATGTTGCTGCCCACAGCCAAAAGGATCACAAGGGTGCCGGCCAGCGGCACGGGATCCAGTATTTTCCCCTCTCCGGCGGCGCCGAAACAATCTTCTGCCACAGAGCACAGCAAGATAGCTGACAGGATCAGGATCACGCCCCCCAGACTGTCCTGTACCGTGGTCGCCAGCAGCTTGCAGGTACGATCCCAAAGTCCGGATAAGCCCTTGTTAAGAGATGTAAAGTCATTTTCCTTGTCAGCTACATCCAGAAGTTCCCGCGCGCTGTCGGGGATCGCGTCCGTCAACTCCTCGGGCAGCTCCGTGCCGTAGGCCGGCACAACGCACCACAATAGCATAAGCAAGATCCATAGTTTTCGCATCACAGCATCCCCCGCAGCAGTTCCCACACCATCCCCAGCAGCGGAATGGACACGACAATGGCGCTGAAGGCGCCCGCTGCTTCTACCACCGACGCCATGGCTTTCTGATCGGCATCGCGGCACAGCTCCGCGCCGGTGTGGGTGATGAGGGCGATACCCACCGTCTTCACCAGCGGCTCCAGCAGGTCTGCGGACAGTCCGCCGGCCTGCGCCATCTGCTCCAGAACGGCAAAGACATCCTTTATGCGGCTCAGCCCAAAGAGCAGAACGCCGCCGCACACCGACAAGGCCAGCAGAATGGCCAGTTCCGGATTGTTTTTTTGCAGCAGCAGCGCCAATACAATGCCGATCAGGCACAAAACAGCGATTTTTCCCAATTCAGTCATATAGTTAGAGTGAAAATAAAGATTTTACCAGATCGAACAGGTCGCTGATCTGCCGCACCAGCATCATCAGCACCACCACCAGCCCCGCCAGCGTGGTCATCATGGCCTGCTCCTCCCGCCCGCTGCGCGCCAGCACCAGGTTCAGCACGGCCACCAAAATGCCCACAGCGGCTATCTTGAAAATCAGATCAACATCCATGTATACTCCTCACAGTAAAAGAATCACCAGCAGCCCGCAGCCGGAGGCTGTCAGGGCAAGGATCATTTTTTGCCGCTCATGCCGTCCGGCCTGCCGCTGACAGACGAGATCCCGCAGAGATAAAGCGGCAAGACGCAGATTGTCCCCGATCCGCTGTGCATCGCCCGATAGTTCCAGTGCTGCCAGTATGCTTTTTCCCTGCTTCCATGGAACAGCATCGGCAGCCAACTCCCAGGAATCCTGTAAAGTACTTCCGCTTTTCATATGCTGCTCTACCTGCGTAAATACTTGTCCGCAATATGCCCTTTTTGTTTGCTCCGCCAGCAAGTCGGGCATGGGCAGCCGGCGGAAGCGGATGGCGGCTTCCATCTGCTCCATAGCCGAAGCCATGTCCTGCAGAAACAGAAGTTCCCCGCGGCTTTGCCGTCTGCACTGCAAAAAAAGCAGGGCACCTGCGGCGAAGATCAGTAGCGCGCCTATCAGTTTTGCGCTCATAGGTCTTCAATGCGGTAGCGGCGGTGCCTGTCCGTAATGCGGATGCAGATGGCTTTTTCAAAAATCCGTGTTCTGTGGAGTTTTCGCAGCAGAGGCCGCTTCTGCAAATCTGCTGCCGAGTCGGCGTGGAGAGTAGCCACAAAGCGCACCCCGCAGTGCGCTGCTTCCTCCATGGCCTGAATGTCCTCCGCCTGCGTGATCTCGTCTACGGCGATGATCTGCGGGTCAGCCGCGCGCAGCAGCATGGGAATGGCGATCGCCTTGGGACAGCCGTCCATCACGTCGGTGTGGCACCCTATCTCCATTTGCGCCAGACCCTGCACCATGACCGCCACCTCGCCCCGCTCGTCCACCAGGGAAACGCGGTGAGCCGGAACGGCGTCCGTCCCGTCCGACAGGCAGCGCACAAGGTCGCGCAGCAGCGTGGTTTTCCCCAGACCGGGCGGTGCAATAATAAGTGTGCTGCAAAATGCTCCGTCGCGCAGCAGCTGCGGCGCCAGATCATTTGCCAGCTTCGGTATCTCGCGGGCAATGCGGATGCACGCCGAAGAAAGGCTTCGTAAATTTGTGTTTCTGCCGTCCTGCATCACCGCCGTTCCGCACAGGCCGATGCGAAAGCCGCCCTTGGCGGTTATGTAGCCTCGTGCCATGGTTTCGGCGGCTGCGTAGCGGGAGTAACCAGTGACTGTGTCGCACAGAAGCTCCAGATCCCCCTGCGTTACCACGGCGTCCTTCCCTACTGTCTGCTCTCCTTGGGGCAGCAGTACCGTCATAGGATGGCCGGCACGCAGCCGCAGCTCTTCCGCCTGCTCCTTTTGCCAGTCGGGCAGCTGCAGCGCCAGGCGCTGCCACCGCACCGGCAATAAATGCGCCGCCTGCTCGTATTGACTGATTGCGTAGCGTTCCACCAAAGCGACCACGCCTCCTTTTTCTTAGCTGATTCAATGTATGAGGGGCTGTCCGCTTTTATGCAAAAAAATCCCCGCGCCGGACAGGCACGGGAATATAAATTTTATTAGGATATAATAAATAGTATCATTCGGCGTCAAACAAGGCGCCCATCAGCTTCGTGTAGACCTGCTCGGGATTCTGCTGGAATCGGTCGGCCAGATCCTTGGCCATGTCCTCCGTGGCAGCCATCAGCTCCAGATGCATGAGCTGATCCACATCGTCGCTGAACCGCAGCTCCACGGTGTAGGTTCCGTTTTCCCGTGGGACGATTCGGGAGCGCACCTGCGCTTTGCGCAGGAGCATCTGGTTGTACGCCGCCACGTTGCGATCCGTCAGCAGCCGCACGGATAGGGGCAGGCTGCTCTCGCAGATCTCGCTATTGCGCAGTCCCTTGGGCGTGATGGCATATAATCCGTCGTCGGAGAGGGTCAGATGCTCCGTGTGCACAAGGTCGCTCAGACACTCGGAAAAGGAAAAATAGTCTATCCCGCTGTCACATAGAGTCAGCTCCTGCATCCCCTCTATGGGGATCGGTTCCGACACGCGGGCGGCAATATATAAAATAAGGAATTTGATCTCCAGCTTGTCGTGGATAAATGAAGCGTCCATGCTCTCGCCCCCTTCTGCCTGCTATTATACGGCAAAATGGCACGTTTGTACAGGGAAAAATGTCGACGCTGCAGCATCGGGCGCACACCGCCGCACCGGCTGCATACACTGGAGTGAAAGAGGCTTCTTTCAGTACTTAATAGGAGGTTATCTGGATGCCTGAAAACGGAATGCCGGGCCCCGTCTGCGATTTGAGCAGCGTGCGAGAGTCCGTATGTATTCACACCAAGAAGATCTTTGATTCCTGCAGGGACAAAGACTGCATCGAGGATCTGCGGTTCTATCCCACGCAGGCAGCACTGGAGGTGCTGGACACCTCACAGATCATCAAGGGCGGCTGCGCCGAGCTGCTGTATGTATACACCGATGTGGAGCCTGTCACCTTTAATCGGGGGTTTTACTCCATAGATATGCGCTTTTTCTATCGCGTAACGCTGCAGGTCGGCACAGGGACGCCCCGCTCCACCGAGGTGGAGGGTCTGTGCGTGTTTGACAAACGCTGCATCCTCTTTGGCAGCGAAGGCAGCGCCAAGACGTTCTCCTCTGACACCACGCTGGAGAACATCGCCCCCCAGCGCAGTCTCCCCACAGCAGTGGTGGAGGCGGTGGATCCCATCGTGCTGGACACCCGCCTTGTGGAGGACTGCACCGCCGCAGGCGTTTGCGAGGGCAGCGTGTCGGAGATCCCCGCGGCAATTTCCGCCGCCTTTGCCAGCCCCCTTGTGCTGGAGCAGACCGGAACGAGGCGGTACTTCGTAACCCTCGGCCAGTTCTCCCTGGTACGGCTGGAGCGGGATACCCAGCTCCTGATCCCTGTTTATGACTACTGCATCCCGCAGTCGGAGTGCAGCGGCGGCGATCCGGAGGATCCCTGCGGCCTGTTCAAAAACGTCTGCTTCCCCATGAACGAATTCTTCCCCCCCAACACCGTGGAAATGCCGAAGGATTACAACGGCACCCGCAGCTACTGCGCCTGCCGCTGAGCGTAAAAAACCGATGGAAAAATTTCCATCGGTTTTTTTATTTTGTTGTATTTGCTATGTTCATTTGGTAAAGACGGCGTTATAATCAGAATAAATAATATGCAATTGCAGATACTGAAAACGATGTACGACAGGAGGACAAAAGTCATGATGAAGAATATTGCCTTTGCAGAGGTGCTGAAGCTGAAGGATCAGATCCAGTATCAGACCGGTCAGGTCGTAAGCCGCACGCTGGTGCAGAACAACGCTGTCAGCGTGACGCTTTTTTCCTTTGATAAGGATGAGGAGATCAGCACCCATGAATCCGGCGGCGATGCCTTTGTCACCTGTCTGGACGGCGTGGGCCGCATCACCATTGACGGCGTGGAGTATGAAGTGCACGAGGGCGAGTCCATCGTCATGCCCGCCAAGCACCCTCATGCCGTTTACGGGAAAGAGCAGTTCAAGATGCTGCTGGTAGTAATTTTTTAGGAGGATGAACCCATGAAAGCCATTGTGAATCAGGACACCTGCATCGGCTGCGGCCTGTGCATCAGCACTGTGCCGGAGGTCTTTGAGGTAAATGCCGACGGCAAAGCCGAGGCTTACGGCCATACCACGGAGCAGAACAAGTCCGCCGTGCAGGAGGCCATTGACGCCTGTCCCGTGCAGGCTATCTCCTGGGACGACTGACCCGCAGACCAAAAAAACGCAGAGGTGCGTCTGTTCAGGCTGCACCTCTGTGTTTTTTTATTCAGCTTTTCTTCCGCAAAACCACGTTGTTCTCCCCCAGCCACTCCTGACATTCCTGTATAAATGCAGGATGGTTCAGGCACGAGGTGCCAAAGAGCTTCCCTGTGTCCGCCATGCGGATCTTCACCGGCATCTGCCCTTCAAACATGGTCATCACCAGCTTGATATGCTGGAATTCGGGGCTGTCCACCCCCGGGACTTTCAGAAACAGCACGGAGTTTTTATCATTCTGCGCCGCCTGCTGTCGTCTTCCGGAAGCCTGCGGCAGCTCCTGCTGATTATCCAGCGGATAGATGGTGTCGCACAGGATCTGCGGGGGCTTTTCATCCCGCACCGACAGGCGGCCTGTCACCAGCACAGGCAAACTGACCTGCATATTTGCCCCGCACTGGTCGATGGAACGCTGGAAGCACAGCAGCTCTATGGAAGCGATCTCGTCCTCTATCACCACATAGGCCATGAGGGAGTGGTTCTTTGTGGTGCGTGTTTTGTTGGAGGTCACCACGCCGGCCACGATGATCTTCTGCCCGTCTGCAAAGCGGACAGGGCCTCCCTCCTGCGCAAAATCCTCCAGAATGTCGTGGATGGGCGTAGCGCCGGCGGCCTTGGCCAGCTCCCGATAGTCGCTCATGGGATGACCCGAGAGATACAGACCCGTGGTGAGCTTTTCCATGTTCATTTTTTCCACGGAGGAAAACTCCGGAATATCCGGCAGACGGACTTGCTGCGGCATGGCGGATACGGAGTGACCCATGTTGAAAATGTCCAGCTGCCCCTCCAGATTCTGCCGGCGGGAGACCGCAACGCTGTCCATCACCGATTCAAAAACCTGCACAAGCTGTGAACGTTTTACCCCCAGAGAATCAAATGCTCCGCTGCGGATCAGGTTCTCCACGGCTCGCTTGTTCATATCCGTGCAGTCATCCATGCGCTGGCAAAAGTCCTGGAAGGATGTAAAGGGGCCGTCCTTGTCACGCCTTGCAGTGAGCAATTGTATGAACCCCCGCCCGATGTTTTTAATGGCCACCAATCCGAAGCGGATGTTCTCCCCCTCCACGGTGAAGCCGTCGAAGGAGTGGTTGATGTCCGGCGGGAGAACGCCGATGCCGCAGTCACGGCATTCGGCGATATACTCAGCAACTTTGTCCGAATTGTGCAGCACCGAGGTCAGCAGAGCCGCCATGTATTCCTTGGTATAGTGGCATTTGAAGTAGGCCGTTTGATAGGCCACCACCGCATAGCTCACGGCGTGCGCCTTGTTAAAGGCGTAGTTGGCAAAATCGTATATTTCGTCGTAAATGGCCTCCGCCGTTGTCTCCGGTATGCCGCCTGCAATGCAGCCCCTGATGCCTCGCTCCGGATCGCCGTGGACGAAGGAGTGCCGTTCCTTTTGGATCTCCTTGGCCTTTTTCTTGGAAATGGCGCGCCGCACCATATCCGCCTGTCCAAGGGAATACCCGCCCAGCTGCTGGAAGATCTGAATGACCTGCTCCTGATACACGATGCAGCCGTAGGTCACCGACAGGATCGGCTTCAGCGCCGGATGCTTATAGGTGATGAGGGACGGATCCTGCTTGCAGGCGATGAACCGAGGGATGGACTCCATAGGACCCGGGCGGTACAGGGCGATGATAGCCGTGATGTCCTCAATGCTCTGCGGCTTCAGCCCCAGACACACGCTGGTCATGCCGGTGGATTCCATCTGGAACACGCCGGAGGTCTTGCCCTGCGTGAGCATACTGAAGACCTCCGGATCGTCCATGGGGATCTTCAGCAGGTCAAAGTGCTTGTCCTCCGGCAGCATCTTGATGGCGTCGTCCAGCACCGTCAGATTTCGCAGCCCCAGAAAGTCCATTTTCAGCAGTCCCAGTTCCTCCAGCGTGACCATGGTATACTGGCAGACGATGGAGTCCTCGTTGCGAGCCAGCGGCACATACTCGTACACCGGCCGCTTCGTGATGACCACGCCGGCGGCATGGGTGGAGGCGTGGCGGGGCATCCCCTCCAGCGCTTTGGCCATGTCGATGAGCCGGTGGATCTGCGGATCTGTGTCATATTTATCCTTGAGCTGCTTGGACAGCTTCAGCGCATCGTCCAGTGTGATGTGCAGCGTGGCGGGCACCAGCTTGGCCACGGCGTCCACGTCGTTATAGGGAATGTTCATCACCCGTCCCACGTCGCGGATGGCGCCGCGGGCGGCCATGGTGCCGAAAGTGACGATCTGCGCCACATGGTCGTCGCCGTATTTGCGGCGGACATAGTCCACCACTTCCTCGCGGCGGGTGTCGCCGAAGTCCATGTCAATATCCGGCATGGACACGCGCTCGGGGTTCAGGAACCGCTCGAAATAGAGGTTATACTCCATGGGGTCGATGTCCGTGATGTGCAGACAGTAAGACACCATGCTCCCCGCCGCCGAGCCGCGGCCTGGCCCCACCGGAATGCCCACGCTCTTGGCGTAGCGCACAAAATCCGAAACGATGAGAAAATAGTCCGTAAAGCCCATTTTCTCGATCATGTCCAGCTCATAGGACAGCTGCTTGCGGTAGCTCTCCTTTTCCGTACCGTAGCGCTCGATAAAGCCCTCATTGCAGAGCTTGCGCAGGTAGGTCGGTGAATCATAGTCGGGCGGCAGCTTGAATTCCGGCAGATGGTACTTGCCGAAGGTGAACTCCAGCTGGCAGCGGTCGGCAATGCGCTGGGTGTTCTCCACGGCCTCGGGATAGGCGGAAAACAGCGCCTCCATCTCCTCTGTGGAGCGCAGATAGAAGTTCTGCGGCTCGTAGCGCATGCGGTTTTCGCTGTCCACGGTCTTGCCGGTCTGGATGCACAAAAGGATGTCGTGGCTTTCGGCGTCCTCCTTGCGGATGTAGTGGGCGTCGTTGGTGCAGACCATGGGAATGCCTGTTTCCTCATGGATCTTCAAAAGCTGGCGGTTTACCTCTGCCTGCTCCCGTATGCCGTGATCCTGCAGTTCGAGATAAAAATTGTCCTGCCCGAAAAGCTCCTGCATCTGCAGGGCATACTCTTTTGCACCCTCATAGTTTCCGTGGAGGATCCGCTTGGGGATCTCGCCGGCCAGACACGCCGACAGGGCGATCAGCCCCTCCGAGTGCGCCCGAAGCAGCTCCAGATCAATGCGGGGCTTTATATAAAACCCCTCCACAAAAGCCTGGCTCACCATGTAGGACAGATTCCGATAGCCCGTTTCATTCTTGCACAGCAGCACCAGATGCCTGGATTCGGCATCATATTCATGGATCTTGTCAAACCGTGTGCGGGCGGCCACATAGACCTCGCATCCGATGACGGGGTGAATGCCCTCCGCCTTGCAGGCTCGGTAAAAATCAATGGCGCCGTACATTACGCCGTGATCCGTGATGGCGCAGGCAGTCTGCCCCATCTCCTTGATGCGCTTCGGCAGGTCGCGGATGCGGCAGGCGCCGTCCAAAAGGCTGTATTCCGTATGTACATGCAGGTGTACGAATGACATATTATTCCCCTTTAAGCTCAGCAATATAGTCGCATAAAATTTCCACAGCGGACACGATGAGCACACCGCAGTGATCCGTTACGCCCAGCTGCCGCACCATCTCCGTGCCGGCAAGTTCTTTGCGCCTGAGCAGGTCGGCGCAGTCGCGGTCAACGAATCTCTCCCGAAAGCGTCGGATATACTCCTGCGTTATTTGGGTCATTCGCCTCTTATCGGCGGGAAAAAGCATCCCCAGCACCAGAATGCCGCCGCTGATGGCTCCGCAGATGCTGCCGCAGCGCATCCCGCCGCCCAGGCCGCCGGCCAGCGCCAGACACTGCGCCTCCGTCAGCCCCATTTCCTCGTGAAAAGCGGCCAGAATGCTCTGGGCGCAGTTGCAGCCCCGATTGTGATAGTCCCTCGCGGTGGTGCATTGATCGAGCTTGTTCATAGTATCTTTTTGGCCTCCTCGTTGAGCTTTCTCATGCGGTGGTTCATGCAGGACTTGGAAACCGGCGGGTCGCACAGCTCCGCCAGCTGGGAAAGGGACAGCTCCGGATGCTCCAGCCGCAGCCTTGCCGTCTGCTGCAGCTTTTCCGGCAGGCGATCCAGCTTTCCGCTTTTGGCCAGAGCCTCGATGGCGGATTGCTGCTCCGTGGCCGCCTCCAGAATTTTGTTCACGTTGGCTATGTCGCAGTTCATGGCGCGGTTTGCGCCGTTCCGAATGGCCTTGTCCACTTTTGTTGTCATAATGTCCATAGCCGCCACCGGCGCGCCCAGCTTTGTCAGAAAGTCTTCGATGTGCTCGCTCTGTTTGAAGTATATCACCGTGGCCGCGCCCCGATTGACCATGCGGGGCAAAAACCCCATCTCCGTCAGCAGAGCCGACAGCTCCCGACTGGCCTGCCGGTGATTGCCGGCCAGCTCCAGATGATAGCGCTTTTCGGGGTCTGTCACGCTGCCGCCGGAGAGGAACGCGCCCCGCAGGAAAGAAGTGCGGCAGCAGTCGTCCTCCAGTACGCCGAAGTTGATGTGCAGCGCCAGTGCCTGCCTGGCCTCGTAGCCGAACTGGCTGATAATGCGCTCCAGCTTGCTGGGATCCGTGATCTGAAAAATCAGTTTTTCCCGACCCTCCTGCTCTTCCGGCAGGCGGTCAAAGCGCAGGTTAAACGCCTTGTGAAACAGTTTCGGCAGCCGCTTGGCAAACTCCGGATTTTCCGTGATGATGCGGATCTCCCGTGCATTGAACGTGTTGCAGTACAGCAGCACGCCGTAGGCTTCCGCTCGGGCGCAGCAGCTGCGCTGCACCGGCACGCGGCATAATTCACTTTTCACCTGATAGGCAAACGACTGCATACTTCCTCCTACTTTTCCATCCGGTTCCTCACGGCTCCGGTGCTCTCCTCCACCACGCGGATGGTGCGCTGGCGATACAGCACCATCAGCTCCGAGGCCACATGCCCCGGGTTATGGCGAATGACCTGATTGTCCACGGCGCATATGGGGCGGGCGATCAGCTCCACGCCCAGACGGGTGCACTCTCTTTCGTCGCAAAAAACGGGTATGCTTCCCTCTTTTGCATACCGCTGCTCCACGATTCGGGGCAGCGGCGCGGAATTGACCATGCACAGGTCAAACAGGCCGTGGCAGGAATGGTTGAAGATGGCCTGAATATGGTCGCTGACGGTATATCCTTCGGTCTCGCCGCTCTCCGTCATGACATTGCAGATGTAGATCTTCATGGATTCGCTTTCGGCCATGGCCTCCACGATCCCCTCCACCAGCAGATTGGGGATAATGCTCGTGTAGAGGCTGCCGGGCGCCAGAATAATGAGGTCGGCGCTGCGGATCGCTTCCAGCGCCTCCGGCAGCGCCTTTGGGTGCTCCGGCTTGAGCCGGACGCAGCGGATGCGGCAGCTCTCCTGCCGCTTCATCAGGCAGATGCTGGATTCGCCGGTGATCTTCCGCCCGTTTTCAAACTCGGCCTCCAGCCGGATGTTGGCGTTTGTCACCGGCAACACCTGTCCCGTGATGGCCAGCACCTGGCTCAGCCCCGCCACCGCCTGATCGAAGCTGGGCATAATGCCGTTAATGGCCGCCAGAAGCAGGTTGCCGAAGCTCTGCCCTGCAAGGGTTCCCTCCGTGAAGCGGTAGCCCATCAGCTGGGTCATAATAGGCTCTGCGTTGGCCAGCGCCTCCATGCAGTTGCGGATGTCCCCCGGCGGCAGCATGCCCAGATCCCGCCGCAGCACGCCGGAGCCGCCGCCGTCGTCGGCCACGGTAACGATGGCCGTCAGGTTCCTGCTGTATAGCTTCAGCCCCCGCAAGAGGGTGGACTGCCCGTGCCCGCCGCCGATGACCACGATCCTCGGCCCGTTCTCCGGCGCCGCACGATAATAATCGGTTTGCATAGTGCGCTCCTTCAGCGGGTGATGTCCCGATGGATCTCCGTCACGGGATAGCCGGCCTGCTCAATGAACTCGGCCAAAGCGTGGGCAACAGCCACCGACCGGTGATGCCCGCCCGTGCAGCCGATGGCCAGCACCAGAACCGTCTTTCCCTCCTCGCTGTAAAGCGGCAGCAGGAATGAGAGCATGTCCTCCATCCGAGTCATAAAATCGTTGGTCTGGCTGAAGCTGAACACATAGTCCCGTACCGCGTCGTCCAGTCCGGTTTTGCGCTTAAGCTCCTCAATATAGTAGGGATTGGGCATGAAGCGCACGTCCATCACGAGATCCGCCTCCACGGGAATGCCGTTTTTGAAGCCGAAGGACAGCACATTGACGTGCATTCCGTCCTCTAAGGCAGCGTCGCTGAAGAGGTTCAGGATCTCCGCGTGGAGCTTCGTGGTAGAAAATCCCGACGTATCCAGCACATAGTCCGCGTGATCCCGCACCGGCTGCAGCAGCATGCGCTCCTTTTGCAGCGCCTGCGCCACGCTCCCGCCGGCCTCGGCCAGCGGATGGGTGCGGCGGGTCTCCTTGTACCGGTTGATAATGGACTGGGTATCCGCCTCCAGAAACAGCATCCGGCAGTTGATGCCGGCGCCCTTCATGCGCTCCAGCGCGTCAATGAGCTTCTGCGCAGGCTCGCCGCTGCGCACGTCGTAAACCAGCGCCACTCGGTCATAGCGCCCCTTGGAGGCGGCGCAGAAATCCGCAAAAACCACCATCATCTCCGCCGGCAGGTTATCCACGATATAATAGCCTATATCCTCCAGATAAGCCGCCACGCGGCTTTTTCCGCTTCCGGAAAGTCCGGAAATGACCAGTATTTCCATACCCGACTCCTTTCAGCTCTCTATGATCCTGACCTCAGGCTCCAGAAAAACGCCCTGCGCCTGCATCACCCTGTCCTGCACCTGCCGGATCAGCGACAAAACATCCCCGCAGGTAGCTCCGCCCCTGTTTATGATAAATCCGGCGTGCTTTTCCGAAACCTGCGCGCCGCCCACTGTCAGCCCTTTTAACCCCGTCTGCTGGATGAGCGTTCCGGCAAAGTATCCCTCCGGCCGCTTGAAGGTGCTGCCGGCGCTGGGGTATTCCAAAGGCTGGCTGGCCTTTCTCTTTTTCATCAGCTCCGCCATCCTTGCGCCGATCTGCGCGGGATCGCCCTTTTGCAGCCGCAGCTTTGCGCCCAAAATGACGGCTTTTCCGTCTGAAAATGCGCTGTGGCGGTAGCCAAAGTCGCAGTCCTCCGCCGCAATGCGCCGAATGCCGTCCTCCGTGAGCACCGTGACCTCCGCCACCACCTGCTTCATCTCTCCACCGTAGGCTCCGGCGTTCATAAAGACCGCGCCGCCCAGGCTGCCGGGGATCCCGTGGGCAAATTCCAGACCCGTTAGCCCCTCCCCCTGCGCAAAGAGCGCCAGTCGGGCAAGGGAGATGCCGGCGTCCGCTTCTATGGTGTCTTCCTCCACGATCTTCGCGGCGTTCATCTCCCCCGCCGTGCGAATGACAAGCCTGTCCAAGCCTTCATCCGCCACCAGCAGATTTGTTCCGTTGCCAAGGATAAACGGACGTGCGCCGCACGCCTGCGCAAGCCCCAGGAGGATCACGAGCTGCTCCCGATTTTGGGGACAAGCCACGCGGCGGGCGGGGCCGCCGATGCGAAAAGAGGTATATCGGCTCATGGGAACGTCCCTCTCAACGGGCAGATCCGGCAAATACTCCTCAACGGCTTTGTCCAGCCTCTCATACCAAGTCATAAATCGCTCCTTCAAATCCGCTTTTTCTTCCCCAGCAGCGCCGCTCCGATCATGCCTGCGGCAGAGCCAAGCTCCGCCTTCACGATGCGGGTGCGCCGCTCCGGCTCGCAGGGAATGCTCTGCTCCGCCACGATGCGCCGCACCGGAAACAGCAGCTGTTCGTCCTGCTCATTGCTCACGCCGCCGCCGATGGCCAGCGTGTCCGGCTGAAAAATATTCACAAGATTTATAATACCGGCGCACAGATAGTCTATGTAAGCGTCGCACACATATTTCCCGATGGGGTCGCCCCGACGGGCGGCAATAAAGGCGGACTGGCCGCTGACATGGCCTTCGTTTTCGTCCACCACCTGCCGCAGGATGCTCTCCGGATTTTCCTCCAGCACCCGCTTTGTCAGCCGCTTGAGCGCTGTGGCGGAGGCGTATCGTTCCCAGCAGCCCTTGCGTCCGCAGGGGCACGGCTGGCCATTATATTCAATGCTCATGTGCCCCACTTCGCCGGCCATGCCGTTGGAGCCGTGGTATATTTTGCCGTTGTGGATGATGCCGCCGCCGATACCGGTGCCCAGTGTGATGGTCACAAAGCGCTTGCTGCTGCGGCCTGCACCGGCGTAGTATTCGCCAACGGCGGCGCAGTTGCCGTCATTTTCCAGATAAAGGGGCTTGTTCATATACTTGTGAAACAGACGGCGCAGGGGCACACGGCGAAACGGCAGGTTGCAGCTATACTGCAGAGAGCCGGAGCGTATCTCCACCACGCCGGGAACGCCCACCCCAATGGAAAATATTTCGTCCACGTCCACGCCGGCCTCTCCGGCCAGCTCTTCCGTCATGCGGGCTAAGTGGCGAGCCAGCGAGTCCGGTGACTCGATCTGCGCCACCTTCATCTTTTGCTTGGCCAGTATCTGCCCCGTTTCATCCACCAGTCCGGCCTTCAGATTGGTGGCGCCTATGTCGATGCCGATATATTTCATTGCTTCTTTCTCCGATTTGCCTCATTCAGTGCGTCGTAATGCTGATCCAGACGGGTCACAAAATCACGAGCCGGATTAATGCCGTATTTCATCTGCCGATTCTTCATGGTGGCGATCTCCACGATGCCGGCCAGGTTTCGTCCCGGGCGGACGGGAATGGTCATGTACGGCAGCTTCACGCCCAGCATTTCATAGGTCTCCTCACCCAATCCCAAGCGGTCATAGAACTTGCCGTCCTGCCACTGCTCCAGCTGGATCACCAGGTCGATCTCCGTGTCAAACTGCACGGCTCCCATGCCGAAAAGCTGCTGCACGTCCACGACGCCCACGCCCCGTATCTCCATATAGTGCTGGATCAGCTCCGGCGCCGTGCCGTAGAGCGAGGTGGAGATGCGGCGGATCTCCACGGCGTCATCTGCCACCAGACGGTGGCCGCGCTTGAGCAGCTCGATAGCCGTTTCGCTTTTTCCGATGCCGGAGTCGCCCAGCAGCAGCACGCCCTGGCCGTTGATGTTCATCAGCACGCCGTGGCGGGTGATCTGCGGCGCCAGCATTTTGTTGAGATAGTCGATGATCTCGCTGGTGGCATCCACCGTGGTTTTGTCAATGCGCAGCAGCGTGCGGCCGTGCTTTTCTGCCAGCTCTATCAGCTCCGGAAACACTTCCATATTCCGCGCGACGATCAGCGCCGGCATCTCGCACCGCATCAGATCCTCCAGCACATGGCGGCGTTTTTCCGTATCCATTGCCTGCAAAAAAACCATTTCCGCCTTGCCCAGAATTTGCAGACGGATGGGTTCAAAATACTCATAAAAGCCCACCAGCTGCAAAGCGGGACGATTCACGTCCGAAATGGTCACGGTCTGGGTGGCGAAGTTGGGAGCCTTTGTCAGGATCTCCATATTGAACTCCTTCACCAGCTCCGGAAGCCTTGCCGGTGTGCGCTTGACTTTTTCCATTATGTTTCCTTTCCGGCCGAAACGGACGGCTTGCCGCCGGCCACAAAAATTTTCCCCATTTTCACTAATATTAATAATATATTATAGCCTAAAGCGCCCCTTGAAGCAATAGTTTCCTGCATTCTGAATTTTTTTCATTTTTTTGTCAAAAGTACTTGCTTTTTTCTGTGACATCTGTTAAACTATCAAATGCTTGCGAAAGCAAAGCAGTAAGTCATACACAGCAAGGAGGTGCAACGGATGGCTAAGTGCGAATTTTGCGACAAGGGTGTGACCTTTGGTATTAAGGTTTCCCACTCTCATCGGCGTTCCAATCGTCCTTGGAAGCCCAATGTCAAGCGTGTTAAGGCGATCATCAACGGCACGCCCCGCCATGTATATGTTTGTACCCGGTGCCTGCGTTCCGGTAAAGTAACCAGAGCGATCTGATTTCAGGACAAACAGAAGCCCTGCTCTTTTGAGCAGGGCTTTTAACTTTTACTCGCTGCACTTCCGGCTCTTCACAAGGGGCAGCAGCCGAGCAAACAGCTCCTCCCTGTTCTCGGCGTTGATGGCGAAAACCTCCGCCTGCGGGTGCTGGCGCACCTGCTGCAAAAACGGCACCCCCTGCTTATCCTTCACGGCGGCGATGACCGGCACGTCGCCGTCAAGCGCCCGCAGCACAGCGCTGCGGAACGCATACGCTTCCGACTCCATGAACCCCAGTTCATCCATAACGATGACCTCGCAGCCCTGCGTATCTTCCAGATATTCTCTGCCCAGCGTGTCGAACACGGCTGGGAAGATCTCCTTTCGCCGCCCGAATTCTCCGCAGCGTCCGATTAGGTTTTTTTGTAGTCTTTTTCTCTCTGTAATAGGCTGTTTTGCTGGATAAATGTAAATAGGATGCATTACTTCCTTTGGGCTTTCGTCCATCTTTGTGTAAAAACCGCCTACAGTCAAGTCGGCCGCTTCCAGCAGCCGCCGAATCAGTGTGGACTTGCCCACCCCTTTTTCTCCGCAGATCAAAATGTGCTTTTTCATATTATGCTCCTCATAAAATGCGCCCGAAAGAATCGGGCGCATTTTCTTCGTTTACCACCAGTAGCGGGGCATCTTGGGACGCTCGTAGGGCGTCTTCATCAGCGGCAGGCTGCACCGCATTTCGCCGTCCAAGGCGAAGTAAGCGCCGGCCACGGCGGGAGCTGTGGGGATCGTGGTGATCTCGCCGATACCAATGGCGCCGCAGGCCATATCCTGCCCCTTCTTCTCCACCAGAATGCTGTTGATGGGCGGGACTTTATCGGCGCGGAACAGACCCAGCGTGCCGTATTTGGCGCTGGGAATGCAGTCATACAGCGGGTAGTGCTCCGTCAGGGTAAAGCCCAGCGCCATGGCCACGCCGCCCTCGATCTGCCCCTCACAGTTGAGGGGGTTGATGGCCTTGCCCACAAAGTGTGCTGCGTCGATCTCCTTGATGGTGCCGTCGTCATTGAGTACGCAGACCTGCGTGGCATAGCCGTAGGCCACATGGCTGACAGGATTTTCCACATCCTGCGCGCCCAGAGGATCCGTCTTGGCTAGATATTCGCCGTAAAACTCCTGCCCCTCCAGCTTTTTCCAATCTGCCTGCACGCCTTCCGGCAGCTCTGTGCCCACATGGCCGTCGCCGCAGTTTTCCCCGGGGAGATCACGCAGTTCGGCAACGTTGGCAATGCCTGTATAGTTAGATACCTTTACATCTGCTCCGGCGGCAGCCAGCAGCTTTTGGCAGGCGCGGCGGCAGGCTTCGCCGGTGACAAGGGTCTGGCGGGAGCCGGAGGTGGTGCCGGAATCCGGCGCATCCACGTTGTTGGCCGCCTCATACACGATGTCCTTGCGGTCACAATGGAGCATGGTGCCCACGATCTGGGTCAGTACGGTACCCAAGCCCTGCCCGATACAGGAAGCGCCGCTGCGGATGTGGAGCTTGCCGTCCTTTACCGCCACGATGCAGCGGCCGGTGTCGGGAATGCCCACGCCCACGCCGGCATTCTTCATGGCGCAGGCGATGCCCACGTTTTTATTATTTTCACAAATATCTTTCACGGCCTCCAGCGTTTCCACAAGCCCTGTGGAGGGGGGAGCGATCTGGCCGTTGGGCAAGGTCTGCCCGGGGCGAATGGCATTGCGGTAGCGGATCTCCCAAGGGGAAATGCCCAGCTCGTGTGCCATTTTGGTGAGGGTCATCTCCATGGCGAAGCAGGTCTGAGTCACGCCGAAGCCGCGGAAGGCGCCGGCCGGCGGGTTGTTGGTGTAGTAGGCGCGGCCGGTGATCTCAAAATTCTCATAGTGGTAGGGGCCTGCGGCATGGGTGCAGGCGCGCTCCAGCACGGGGCCGCCCAGCGAGGCGTAGGCACCGGTGTCTGCAATGACCTCCGCCTTCACGCCCTGGATCAGCCCGTCGTTATTACAGCCCATGGTAATGGTCACCTTCATGGGGTGGCGCTTGGGGTGGACGAGGATGCTCTCCTGACGGGTGAGCTTCACCTTCACAGGGCGGCCGGACAGATAGGCGATCAGGGCAGCATGGTGCTGAACGGTCATGTCCTCTTTGCCGCCGAAGCCGCCGCCCACCAGCATATTGGTGACATGGATCTTTTCCTTGGGAAGACCCAGCATAATGGACGTTTCCCGCGCGGTGTCGTAGGTTCCCTGGTCTGTGGAGAGGATGGTCACGCCGTCCCCCTCCGGATAGGCCACGGCGCACTCCGGCTCCAGAAAAGCGTGCTCCGTGTAGGGCGTTTCGTAGTGGTACATCAGCACATAGTCTGCCTCGCGGATCGCCTGGTCGGCGTTGCCGCGGGAGACATGCTTCTCGCACAGGAGGTTGCCCGACTCGTGCACCAGCGGCGCAAAGGGCTGGGCGGCATAGGTGGGGCTGAACACCGGCTTCAGCGGCTCATATTCCACCTCCACCAGCTTTTTTGCTTTTTCCAATATCTCCGGTGTTTCCGCCGCCACAAGGCAGATGGCATCACCCAGATAATGCGTGATCTTGCCCACGGGGATCATGGCGTCCCAGTCCTGCATGAGATGGCCAACCTTCACTTGGCCGGGAATGTCCTCCGCGGTGTAAACGCCGACGACCCCGGGCAGCGCCTCAGCCTTTTCCTTATGGATGGCCAGCACTCTGGCGCGGGGGTACTTGCTGCGCACGGCGCTGCCGTAGAGCATGCCGTCGAGATAAATATCGTCCGGATACTTACCGGTGCCGAGGACTTTCTCCTGCGCGTCAATGCGGGGCATGGCCTCGCCCACACGGGCGCAGCCCTCCTCCTGCGGGATCTGCCCGCCGCTGCGGAAGACCTCCGCCGCCAGCAGGATGGCGTCAATGATCTTTTTATAACCCGTGCAGCGGCAGATATTGTTGCGGATGGCAAAGGCTGCCTCCTCACGGGTCGGCTCCGGATTCACGTCCAGCAGCGCCTTGGCGGAAATGACCATGCCGGGGATGCAGAAGCCGCACTGCACGGCGCCGGCCTTGCCGAAGGCCCAGGTGTAGACCTCCTTTTCCCTGTCGCTCAGCCCCTCAACGGTGATGATGCGGCGCCCCTCCAGCTTGTCGGTGGAGGGCACGCAGGCTTTCGTGGCCTTGCCGTCAATGAGGACATGACAGGTGCCGCAGGCGCCCTCGCTGCAGCCGTCCTTTACGGAGGTCAGACGCAGCTCATCCCGCAAAAAACGCAGCAATTTCTGGTTCTTTTCCGCCGTCACCAGTTGACCGTTGACATAGAATGAAGCCATTACAATTTCTCCTTCGGTATGTATACTCTATACAGCGCCCGCTGCGTATCATGTTATCTAATGCATTATACTGTATTCTTTGTTTTTTCGCAAGAAGCGACCACTATTTTCTTTCTTCTTTTTTCGGATGAACGCTTTTGCGGTTCCGGCGGCGCAGGAGCGTGATCCCGCGCCTGCGGCATGAAAGCGCCCCCTATGCGGTACTTCCAGTTTTCCTGCATAGGGGGCGTTTTATTCACTTGCCGAGAGTCACAGCCGGTCGTGCGCCAAAAGCTGCAGCACCTGCCCGATGTTTTTTACGGGAATGAGCTGCAGCCCGTCCGGCGCGCGGAGCATATCCCCCTGCTGCGCCGGCACGATGCATTTGGTAAAGCCCAGCCGATGCACTTCACTCAGCCGCTGCGGGGCATGGCTGACGCTGCGCACCTCGCCGGAAAGCCCTACCTCCCCGATGGCGGCCAGCTTGGCGGGAACGGGCTTGTCCAGATAGCTGGAGGCTATGGCTACAAGGGTGGCCAGATCTGCCGCAGGCTCGTCCAGCGTCAGACCGCCGATGATATTGAAAAACGCATCGCACTGGGACATGCGCAGCCTGCCGCGCTTTTCCAGCACGGCCAGAAGCATGGAGGCGCGGTTGGAGTCCAGTCCGTTGCAGGTGCGGCGGGGATAATTGGCGTTGGTGGGCGCCACCAGAGCCTGCACTTCCGCCAGAACGGGGCGCGCACCCTCCATAACGCAGGTAACGCAGGAGCCGGGGGCGTCCTCCGGCCGACCGGAGAGCAGCATTTCCGAGGGGTTTTCCACCTCCCGCAGACCGCAGTCCAGCATTTCAAACACGCCGATCTCGTTGGTGGCACCGAAGCGGTTTTTAGCCGCCCGAAGGATCCGATAGGCCATGTGCTGCTCGCCCTCAAAATACAGCACGCAGTCCACCATGTGCTCCAGCACCTTGGGACCTGCAATGAAGCCATCCTTGTTCACATGGCCGATGACGAATACGGTGATGTTTCCCTCCTTGGCCAGCTGCATGAGCTTCATGGTGCAGTCCTTCACCTGCCCCACACTGCCGGCCGGAGAGTTCAGCTCCTCGTTATACAGGGTCTGTATGGAGTCCACGATGAGCACCTCCGGCTGCTCCTGGTTCACGCACTCCAGCACATCGCCGAGGTTCGTTTCCGAGAGTACATAGAGGTTTTCGCTTTCCACCTGCAGCCGCTTGGCTCGGAGCTTTAATTGGTGGACGGATTCCTCGCCGGATATGTAGAGCACACGAAACTGCTGGCCCAGCTTTTTGCAGATCTGCAGCATCAGCGTGGATTTGCCGATGCCCGGAGCGCCGCCCACCAGCACAAGGGAGCCTTTCACGGCGCCGCCGCCCAAAACGCGATCCAGCTCTCCCATTCCGGTGGAGAATCTGATCTCTTCGTCGCTGCTCAAATCTGTAATGCTTTCTGCCTTTACAGTACGCACGTTTGCAAGCAGTCTGCCCTTTCCGGCGGTCTTTTTTTCCTCCGGCTGCTCCACGATGGAGTTCCATGCGCCGCAGACGCTGCAGCGACCTGCCCACTTAGGCGTTTCGTTGCCGCACTCGGTGCAATAGAACAGCGTTTTTGCTTTCATGGCTCATCTCTCCATTCTCTCTTGTAAATATCCCGAAACGATGGCGGCGCAAAGCCGACGCTGGTGGTCATCCGTTTGCAGAAGCTTAGCCTCCGAGGCGTTGGACATGAAACCGCACTCCACCAGGATCCCGGGGCTATTGATATTTTTCATAAGGAAAATCGAACTGTCGATCTGCTTGGCATTTTTGGCATTTCCGTGATTTATGGCGCTGTTCAGCGCCTGCTGCACGGAGACCGCTGTCTGCTGCGCCGGCTCAATGGCATTATAAAACACCTGTGCGCCTTTGACTTTTGAGCCCGGCAGGCTGTTTTGATGGATGCTGATGAGGAAGCTCCCGTGCGTTTCATTCACCAGCTTCACTCGATTATTCAGATCGGAGACCTTCTTTTCTCGCAGGGTCTGCGCCTCCGGAGAGTAGATGGCCTCCTCGCCCTCTCGGGTCATAATGGCCGTCTGACCTGTGAATATAAAAAGCAGGTGTGTCTTTTGGGAAATGGCAAGATTTATATTGCTTTCCGGCACACCCGCAGCGGACACCGCGCCCCCATCCTCCCCGCCGTGACCTGCATCCAGAACGATCACCCGCTGCTCTTTGACGGTCTTCGGAGAAAGGGCTTGTTTATCCTGGCGGATAAGCAGGAAACACGCTGCCGCAGCGGCCAGAAACACAGCTCCAAAAACAAAAGCAACTGTTCTTTTTTTCAGCAGTACGATCACAGCGCCACTCCCCTTTCGGGTCATTGTATGCGCTGCTCTGCTTGTTCATTCTATCATATTTGTCCGGATTTTGGAATCCCCTGTCCCCGATTCTTTTGTCTCCGCATAAAATGGAGTGTTCCAAAGCGGAACAAAATCCTATGAGGAGGAAATGAATTTTGTATTCGGAAAAATCTATGGCCGGAATGGCGCCCGCTCCTTCTGCCGGCTGCTCTGCGCAGCAAGGCTCGCTGCCGGGAGCCTGCGCCTCCTTGGCTTTTCCCTATATCCCCATGCAGGGCAACAACCCGAAGCAGTATGACAAACGGGAGGCGCTGCAGCAGGGCACGCTGTTTCCGGGGCTGGATCTGCCCTTTCATCGGGAGCTGAAAAGCCGCTTTCCCGCCGTGAACAGCGCGCAGTCTGAGCTGATGGCGCTGGATTTTGCGGTGGATGAGCTGGGGCTGTACCTGACTACACATGCCGACGACAAGGAGGCTCTTGCGCTGTACTGGGAGTATATCGGGCTGGCACAGGAGGGGCGCAAGCGCTATCAGGAGATGTATGGCCCCCTGCTGCAAACGGACATCACGCCCGGCAGCTACCGCTGGCTGAATGACCCGTGGCCTTGGGACGAAGGAGGAAATAGCTGATGTTTGTGTATGAAAAAAAGCTGCAGTATCCGGTGCGCATCGCCAATCCCAATCCGAAGCTGGCGTCCATGATAATTACGCAATACGGTGGACCGGACGGCGAGTTAGGTGCATCTCTGCGCTATCTGAGCCAGCGCTATGCCATGCCTTATGCGGAACTGAAGGGACTGCTGACTGACATCGGTACTGAGGAAGCGTTTTGTACCCCTGTTTTGGCGCGGTACTTCTCCGAACCGTCCAGTACATACGTCCATTTGGTGGGCAGCAGGTTCAAAGCCACTTCTACCCTGCCGTCCTGATACACGGTCATGTGGTGCAGCAGGCGGCCATAGAAGCTGTCGCCTGCTGTCTGGCCGGTGACGATGCCGGTGATGGCGGCGCGGATGTCCGGCTTGCGTGTGCCGGTGTCGGTATCCGGTTTCTGCTGCCGGCGGACGGCTTCCAGCTTTTCCTGTGTTCGGACGATCTCGGCTTCGCAGCGGGCTTTGGCTCGCTGGAAGTCCGCTCTACTGAGGGTCTGGTCGAGGAAGCGGTCGAGGATCGCATCGCTGCGGCCTTGCAGCTTCTCCAATTCCTGCTCCAGACGGCATTTTTCCTGTTGCTCATCATCTTCGCCGTTGGACAAGACCTGCTCCACAATACGGAAAAGATCCGATATAATGGCCATTTTATCCGGCGTCACGGCGTCCACAGAGCGCCGCAGGATGTCCATGGCCACATCCTCCCGCAGCTGCCGCCCTACGCTGCAGCCCAAGGGGTTCCCTGCTCCGTCCGTGCGGCGTAAGCCTTCACTGGTGGCGGTGAAGCAGCACCAGCGGCGGTAGGAACTGCCGTCTTTGCGGGTCTTGGTGCGGCGCACAAAACTCTTGCCGCACGCGCCGCAGCGTATTTTGCCGGATAACGGATACCGGTTGCCGTGGCCGCCGCTACCTCGCGCCCGATTACGGCGGCGTAGCTCCTGCTGGACAGCCTGCCAGGTTTCACGGTCGATGATTGGCTCGTGGTGGTCTTTGATCTCCACTATCGGCTCCTGTCCGTGATTATAACGCTTTTCGTGGGTCAGAAAGTCCGGCGTGTAGGTCTTTTTTTGCACCAGATCCCCGCAATATTTCTCGTTCTTCAAAATCTTGACTACAGTTGCCGATGACCATCTGCATTGGCCGCGGCTGCTGAGGATCCCCGCTTCCCGCAGCTCCCGGGCAATGGTGCCGCAGCCCTTGCACTCGTCCAGATACTTGCGGAAGATCAGCCGAACGATCGCTGCCCCCTTCGGATCAACGGTCATTTTGCCGCCCTGCACATCGTAGCCCAGCAGTGAGCCGCCGAATACGACCCCTTGCTCCATACTGCGGGTCTGCCCCCACTTGGAACGGTCGGAGGTCTTGCGGCTTTCCTCCTGCGCTACGGAACTCATAATGGACAATCGAAATTCGCTGTCGTGATCCCGCGTGTCGATGTTGTCATTGAGAAACAGAACGCCTATATCCCGCTTCCGAAGTTCGCGGGTGATCTTCAGCGCATCTACGGTGTTGCGGGCAAATCGACTGACCTCCTTGGTGACGATCAGATCGATCTTTCCCATCTCCGCCGCGCGGAGCATGCGATTGAATTCCGCTCTGTTTTTGGTAGAGGTACCGGAGATACCCTCGTCGGCTGCTGTACAAAAAGGACTAATAAATTTACGCCGTATAGGATTCCTGACGTAGGGTCTCCATCAGTGCTTTGATTTCATCGGCAAGGTTTAGTCGGATGTCCATGCGTCCGTCCGGGTAGATGGTGACGGATTGCAGCAGCTCGGTGGAAATCTCCTTAGTCAGCGCCGTAATACCGGCATAGCTTTTGAACTGCTCAATTACGGCATTGCCGCTGTCGTCACTGCCGCTTATTTTTCGCTCCAGCTCCAAGACCGTGTGGGAAATTTCCTCCGCCTGCGCCGTCAGGGCTTTCTTCTGCGCCGCAAAGCTCTCACAGGATATCTCTCCTTCTACCAGCCTTTCATAAAGGTCTTGCAGCCGCTCGTCAAGCTGGGCTTTCCGGCTCTGGAGAGTCTGCAAGCGCCGCTGCGCCTGTTTGCGGTCAAGCACCCGCTGTGCCTGCCTTGTTTGCAGTAGCCGGTCTATGTTGACGGCGTATTGAGCGTAGACCTGTATGGTATCAACCACGGCTTCCAGAATATCAGATTCAGGGATTCTGTCCTCCGAACAGTCAAAGCCAGTGTTTAGCCGTTTTGTACCGCAGCAATAGGAGCCGTTCTTCTTATTGTCCCGTTGCATGGCGTGGCCGCATACGCCGCAAATTACCTTGCGTTTCAGCGGATTGCCGCTGCTTGAAGCAGCTTCATATTCCCGGTACTCCCGCATAACGGACTGTGCTTTCTCGAACAGCGCTTCCGACACAATGGCCTCGTGCCTGTCGGGGACGATAACCCAATCATTGCGGGAAATCTTGACCGTGTGTGTACTGCCCACAATATCCCGGCTCCGTTTTCCGAATACCGTCTTTCCAATATACCGCTCATCTCGCAGGAATTTTGCAACCAGACTGGCTGTCCAAAAATTTTCTTCCTGAATACTGCGCCACGGCGTTCTTGTGCAGCCCGCCTCGGCCTTGTAGTTCTTCGGGGAGCTTACACCGTCACCGTTCAGCGCCGCCGCGATCTGCCAGGGCTTCACACCATCCGCTGCCATTTGAAAAATGCGCCGTATCACGTCGGCGGCTTCGGCATCTACCAGAAGATGATTTTTATCTTCCGGGTCTTTGACATATCCATAAGGCGCATAGGGGCTGAGAAACGCCCCGCGCTCGGCTCTGGCTTTCTTTGCGCTTTTGACTCTGCGGGAGAGGTCACGGCTGTACAGGTCGTAGATCAGCGTCCGAAACGAGGTATCGAGGCTGTCGATATCCAGCGGATTACTGCTGTCAAAACCGTCGTTGACGGAAATGAAGCGCACACCCAGGAACGGGAACACGCGGGAAATATAGTCTCCCACGGTGAGGTAATCACGGCCAAAGCGGGATAGGTCTTTGACAAGGATGCAGTTGATTTGCCCGCGCCTGACCTGCTCCAAAAGCTCCTTCACTGCGGGGCGCTCGAAGTTTGTACCGCTCCAGCCGTCGTCACAAAATTCCAGTATTTCAGAATCGGCCAAGTCTGCGTGGCTGCATACATAATCCCGCAGGAGGCTACGCTGATTGGATATGCTCTCGGATTCATCCTTTTCGCCGGTTCGCAAATCCGCGTCCTCGCTGGATATGCGAAGATAAATTGCCGTTCTCATGCGTCAGCGTTCCTCCCTTCCAAATATGTACAGAGTTCTTTGTATTCGTCCCGGTAGCGGAACACGATCTCGATATTGCTGTCACTGTCCACATACACACGTTGGATCAGCGCCTGTGCCATTTCTCTAGTCAAGGTATCCGCATCCGCATCCCGGAAACCACCGAAAGCCGCAAGGAATGGGTTCTCAGGCGTGTGCGCCGCTTCTGCCGCCTGCTGGCAGGTCAGCGTTTCGATCAGCCGTTCCGCTTCTTCTGCCTCGGCCTTGTAGCGGCGTTTAAGCGTCATATATTCCTGCTCGGTCATGAGCTGATCTACATAGTTCTGGTAAAGACTGTCATATAAGCCGTTGTAGCGCATGAGCGCCTTTTTCGCCGCGTCCAGCTTGCCTTGCAGCGTCGCAGTCTGCTTTCTGTATTTGGGGGAGCTGTTCACCCTGCGGATGAGCGCTTCCATATCGGCGGCAAGAGCGATCTGCGTTTGGATGGCTTGCAGGAGCATGGGGATCAGCACATTCTCCCGGATATTCTTCTTAGGGCAGCTTGTGATGTCGTTGGTATGCGTCTGGCAGATGAACGTGTACCACAGCTTTTTTTCGTGGCTCACATTCTTGTATCGTACCAGCGGGCGCTTGCAATCGGCGCAGTAGACCAGCCCCTTGAGGATGTTCTCGGTAGTTTTCAGATGCGTAAACCTGCCGAGATTGTCAAAGTATTCTGTCTTTTTGCGCTGGGCAAGCTCCTGCACCTTATCAAAGGTCTCCCGGTCAATCAGCGGCTCGTGGGTGTTCTCCACGATAATCCATTCCTCTTTGGGCTTCATGTACTGTCCCCGGTTTTCGTAGAAGGACTGCCGCTTTGTGCCCTGCACCATGTGCCCAATGTAGACCTGCCGGGACAAAATGTTTTTGACCGTCTGAACGTACCAGATCACACCGTTGTACTTTTCTGTTTTGCACGTGCCGGTATTGTACAGATAGGCGGAGGGTGAGGGTATGCCCTCGTCGTTAAGCCGCCTTGCGATCTGCGTGACGCCAATGCCCTCGGCACGCCACCGGAATATCTGCCGGACAACGGGAGCCGTTGCCTCATCCGGTTCCAGCCTGTGCGGGTCGTCCGTGCATTTGCGGTAGCCGTAGGGTGCCCACGCGCCGATGAAATCGCCGTTCTTCTGCTTCGCGGCCAGCGCGGAGCCGGACTTCTTGGAAATGTCCTTGCTGTAGACCTCATTGATGAGATTTTTCAGCGGAACGAGATACCCGTCCGCGCCCCGCTGGGCGGTGAGGGTATCAAAGCCGTCATTTACGGCAATGAAACGCACCCCCAAGAACGGGAAAATGCGCTCCAGGTAGTTACCGGTTTCTTTATAATTACGGCCAAAGCGGGATAGGTCTTTGACTACGATGCAGTCCACATCTCCACGCTTAACCGCTTCCATGAGCTTTTCAAATTCAGGCCGTTGGAAGTCTGTGCCGGTCAGCCCGTTATCACAGAACAGCCCATACAAGGAGAGGGTCGGGTCATTTTCGATAAACCGCAGCAGGAGGTTTTTCTGTCCCTCTATGGTATCTGCGCCCGGTTTGCCACTGTCCTCTACGGAAAGGCGGGCATAGGCAGCAGCACGGTATTGCTTCTGTGCCTGTGCGGGAGCTTCCGCTGCCGGAATGACCGGGTTTGTCTTTCGTTTGGTTCTTGCCACTTATACCACCTCTCTGATTTGCGACCGGCGCAGGATATCCGTCTGCCATGCAAATTCATCCGCAAAGCGAAAGCGTACTTCCACACGGTTATCCTTATAAATGAGGATGCGGTCGATCAGCGCCACAACGATGCTGCGCTCCAATTCCGTAATGTTCAGATGCTCCCGGAACTGTGCCATCCACTCCCGGTGCTCGCCGCCGTGTTCTTTGATTTGCGTAATGGTTTCCTGCAAGGCTTCCATCTGCTTTTCGCACTCAGAGCAGCGCCCTGCGTAGTTCTGCTTGAGCCTTGCGTATTCGTCCCGGTCGATGATCCCGTCTGCAAGGTTTTCATACAGCGACATGAGCAGCTTCTGAAGCCGCTCATATTCTGAGCGCTTTTTGTCAAGCTGCCGCTGCACCTTCTGGGCTTCTGCGGTTCTGAGCGGCGCAGTGTCCGTCATGGCAAGAATATCGTCCAAATCTACTACGTCCCGGATATACTGCCGGAGCGTTTCCAGCACGATATCGGTAAGCGCCTCGTCACGCATCCGGTGGGGCGAACAGGATTTATTCTGCTTGTGCGCCGCGCAGACGTAGTAGACATACTTTTTATTGCCGGAGGGAACAGTTTTGCGCACCATGCTTGCGCCGCACTCGCCGCAGAACACCATACCGCTGAAAAGCTGCACGGCGCTGTCGCCGGGGCTGCGGCGGGTATCCAGCAAGAGCGTCTTCTGCACGCTGTCAAAGTCCCGGCGCTCAATGATGGCTTCGTGGGTATCCGGAACGACCGTCCATTCGTTTTCTGGCTTTGTGACACGCTTTCGCACCTTGTAGCTGGGGGTGGTCTCCTTGCCCTGAATGAGCACGCCAGTGTAGACCGGATTTTTCAGGATACGGAGCACGGCATTGGCCGACCATACTGCCTGCGGGTTCGCCTTGAAGGAAGTGGAAAACTTCATACCGAGAGACTTCTTGTACTCCATGGGTGAGAGCACCCCGCTGTGGTTCAGACGGGTGGCAATGTCCTGTGGACTCATGCCCTCCAGCTTCCAGGAAAAAATGTCCCGCACGATATCTGCGGCATATTCGTCTACGATCAGGTGGTTTTTATCTGCGTCGTCCTTCAGATAGCCGTACACGGCAAATGCGCCGATATACTGGCCGCTCTTGCGCTTGACCTCAAGCTGGGTACGGACTTTCACGGAAATATCCCGGCAGTAGGCTTCGTTTATGAGATTCTTGAACGGAATGATAAGCTCGTCCGAAACGTTTTTCCCGCCGAAACTGTCGTAGTTGTCGTTGACGGCGATGAAGCGCACACCTAAAAAAGGGAAAATCTTCTCGATGTATTCGCCCGCGTCCAGATAGTTACGTCCAAAGCGCGAAAGATCTTTTACGATGATGCAGTTGGTTCGTCCGGCCTTTACATCTTCCAACATCTTCTTGAAACTCGGACGATCAAAATTAGAGCCTGTGAAACCGTCGTCGATCCTGACGGCGTATTCCCGAAGCTCCGGGCGGGTTCGGAGAAAATTCCGCAGCAGTTCCCGCTGCCCGGTGATGCTGTTGGATTCTTCTTTATCCCCGTCGTCCCTCGACAGTCGGAGGTAAAGCGTGGCGTTCCAGATTTTTGTTTCCTTGCTGTTTTGCATATTGCCAGCTCCTTTCCTCCAAAATTGTACCTGCAATGCGCATGACTGTCGAGGATGTCGCGGGGTCAGCCCTTTGTGCGGATATATGCTTCCAGTCTGTCCTCCAACGAAATATCCGTGTCGGCAAAGCTGACCCTGACCACATATTTTCCGTGCCGGTAGCAGTAGGGATTGCCGATTTGGCGGATGAAATCCAGAATACGCTCTCGCTTGGGAAGCGCTGTGTTGACCTTTACATCGCGGATATCCACCAGCGCCGCAGGGTCAACGGCGCGAATATCCATGTTGGATGCCGTATATGCGTCCATGCCATACCTCCTTGCTTGGGTTATTTCATGGTTATGACTGGATAAAGGAATGTATGAATCCGGGATAACCGGCAGCGCGGACTTCATTACGGTGCCTCCATTTCTTCGGGGATATAGAGGCCGAGGCTGATTTGTAAGGCTTCGTTGACGCCATCCATCTGTTCGCGGCTGACACGCCCGATATAGCGCACCACGCGGCGTTTGTCGATGGTTTTGATCTGCTCCAGAAGAACGACAGAAGCGCCGTCCATGCCCTTCACGGAGTAAAGCAGATAGTGCGTGGGCTGATGCGGTTTCTTGCCTCTGCGGGCTGTCAGAGGGGCTACAATGAGGGTCG